>Ga0209382_10011009_pt1 | contig 11252 bp, 12 predicted proteins | sample SoiMetdeltSBSDD5_FD_187599 | JGI IMG/M metagenome (GOLD analysis project Ga0209382, IMG submission 187599) | Bulk soil microbial communities from a Populus tree surrounding site in Tennessee, USA - Soil MetaG P. deltoides SBSDD5 (SPAdes) (version 2) | ecosystem: Environmental > Terrestrial >...
GCCTGGGTCGCCCCGCTGGCGCTGGCCGGCCTCGCCGCCTACGAGCACGCGTACGTGCAGGCCGGCCAGGCCGTGCCGCTGGCCTGAAAGGCGCGGGAGGAGCGCGGATGGACACCGACAAGCAGGCCGAGATCGCGGCCAGAGTGAGCGCCGAGCGGGCGGCGACCCAGGCCAGGGGGGAGACCTTCTACCCCGGCCCCAGCCGGATACACCTGGCCGCGTTCCCGCCAAGGGAGCGCTGGGACGATTGGGTCGAGCTGGACTCGCGGTCCTGGCCGCGGCGGGTGCAGCGCCGGTACCTGCTGGTGCCCACCACGTGCTTCAACTGCGAGTCCGCCTGCGGGCTGCTCGCCTATGTCGACCGGGACACCATGCAGGTGCGCAAGTTCGAGGGAAACCCGGAGCACCCGGGCTCCCGCGGGCGCAACTGCGCCAAGGGGCCGGCCACCCTGAACCAGGTCACCGACCCCGACCGCATCCTCGCCCCGCTCAAGCGGGTGGGCGCCCGGGGGGAGGGTCGCTGGGAGCGGGTCAGCTGGGACACCGCGCTCGACGACATCGCGGCCAGGATCCGCGCTGCCATCGTCGAAGGGCGGCCCAACGAGGTCATGTATCACGTCGGGCGCCCCGGCGAGGACGGCTTCACCGAGCGGGTGCTGGCGAGCTGGGGCGTGGACGGGCACAACTCCCACACCAACGTGTGCTCGTCGGCCGCCCGCACCGGCTACCACCTGTGGACCGGCATCGACCGGCCCAGCCCCGACCACGCCAACGCCGACGTCATCCTGCTGATCAGCTCGCACCTGGAGTCCGGCCACTACTTCAACCCGCACGCGCAGCGGGTGATGGATGCGAAGGCGCGCGGCGCGACCCTGATCGTGCTGGACACCCGGCTGTCCAACACCGCAACCCACGCCGACCACTGGCTGGCGTCCTATCCCGGGTCGGAGCCGGCGATCCTGCTGGCCGTCGCCAACCACCTCGTCCAGACCGGCCGCTACGACCGCGAGTTCGTGCGCCGCTGGTGGAACTGGGCCGAGTACCTCGCCGAGGAGCATCCCGGCGGGGAGCAGACCTTCGAGCGGTTCGAGGAGATCCTGCGCACCCTGTACCGCGAGTACACCTTCGACGTCGCGGCCGCCGAGTCCGGCGTCGCGGCATCGACCATCGCCCAGGTCGCCGAGGCCGTGGCCGGGGCGGGCACCCGGCTGTCCACCCACAGCTGGCGCTCCGCGGCCGCCGGCAACCTCGGCGGCTGGCAAGTGGCCCGTTGCCTGTTCCTGCTGAACGCCCTCCTGGGCGCGGTCGCCACCGAGGGCGGCACCTACCCGAACGCGTGGCACAAGTTCGTGCCGCGCCCGATCCACACCCCCGCGCACCCGAACACGTGGAACGAGCTGACCTGGCCGCTGGAGTATCCGCTGGCGCTCAACGAGCTGTCGTTCCTGCTGCCGCACTTTCTCAAGCAGGGCCGGGGCCGGCTGGCCGTCTACTTCACCCGGGTCTACAACCCGGTGTGGACCAACCCCGACGGCATGAGCTGGGTCGAGGTCCTCACCAATCCCGACCTGGTCGGGCTGCACGTTGCGATGACCCCGGTCTGGAACGAGACCGCGTACTTCGCCGACTACGTCCTGCCGATGGGCGGCGGGGCCGAACGCCACGACCTGCACTCCTACGAGCAGTACGACGGGCAGTGGATCGGGTTCCGCCAGCCGGTGCTGCGGGCGGCCAGCGAACGCATCGGCCAGCAGGTGACCGACACCCGCGAGGCCAACCCCGGCGAGGTGTGGGAGGAGAACGAGTTCTGGATCGAGCTGTCCTGGCGCATCGACCCGGACGGCGCCCTTGGCATCCGCCGCCACCACGAGTCCCGCCGGAATCCGGGCCAGAAGCTCACGGTGGACGAGTACTACGGTCACATCTTCGAGCATTCGGTGCCCGGGCTGCCGGCGGCCGCCGCCGCGCAGGGCCTGACCCCGCTGGACTACATGCGCCGCTACGGCGCGTTCGAGATCCGGTCCGGCGTCGGTCCGGTGTTCGCCCAGCAGGTCCCGGCCGACGAGCTGCGCGGCGCGGTCGAGACCCCGTCCGGCCGGGTCTACTCGCCGGCGCCCGCCCCGGCCGGCCCGAACGTCGTCCCGGCCGGTACCCCGGAGCCGGACGCACAGGGACGCCGGCCGGTCGGAGTGCTCGTCGACGGGATCGTGCGCCGGGGGTTCCCGACCCCGAGCGGGCGGCTGGAGTTCTATTCACGCACCCTGGCCGAGTGGGGCTGGCGCGAGGATGCGCTACCCGGCTACCGCCGCAGCCACATCCACCCGTCGGTGCTCGAGCCGGACCAGCTGGTGCACATCTCGACCTTCCGGCTGCCGGTGCAGATCCACACCAGGGGCGGCAACGCCAAGTGGCTCAACGAGCTCGCCCACACCAACCCGCTGTGGATCCACCCCAGCGACGCGACCAGGCTGGGGGTGGCGGCCGGCCAGCTCGTGCGGGTGCAGACCGAGATCGGGTACTTCGTGGTCAAGGCGTGGGTCACCGAGGGCATCCGGCCCGGCGTGGTCGCGTGCAGCCACCACATGGGCCGGTGGCGGCTCACCCAGGGTGACCGGCGCGACGGCGCCGGGGAGGGCGCCGGCCAGGTCATGGCGACCGTGGACCTGTCCAAGTCCGGCGACCGGTGGGCGATGGCGCGCCGGGCCGGCGTGCACCCGTACCCGTCGGCCGACCCCGACACCCAGCGGATCTGGTGGTCCGACGTCGGCGTGCACCAGAACCTGACCTTCCCGGTCCAGCCCGATCCGATCTCCGGCCAGCACTGCTGGCACCAGGCGGTGCGGGTGCGCCCGGCCGAGCCCGGCGACGCCTACGGCGACATCGCCGTGGACACCCGCCGGGCGCACGAGGTGTACGGCGAGTGGCTGGCGTTGACCCGGGACGCCACGCAGCACTCGCCCGACGGCACCCGCCGCCCGTACTGGCTGATGCGACCGCTCAAGCCGGCACGCGACAGCTACCGGCTCGCCGGGGAGCCCGCGGAGGGCGGCCCGCGCCCAGGCCACCGAGCGTGAGCTCGGGAAGGCACAACCAACAGCGATGGAGGTGACCCCGTGCCATCTGACGCACAGTCAGCACCCGTGTCGACAATGACCCACGTCAGCGAGGACGACGTCCGGCGCATCGTCCGCGAGGAGATCGAGCGGGCGTTCCGGCGGGACCCGGCGGCGCGCACGGCCGCCATCATCGCCTCGAAGGGAACCCTCGACTGGGCCTACCCGCCGCTGATCCTGGCCAACGCCGCGGCCGCCGTCGGCATGGACGTGTCGGTGTTCTTCACGTTCTACGGGTTGAACATCATCCACCGGGATGCCGACCGCAAGCTCAAGATCGACCCGGTTGGCAACCCGGCGATGCCGATGCCGGTGCCCATCCCGGACATCGTCTCGGCGCTTCCCGGGATGGTCCCGATGGCGACGGCGATGATGCGGTCGAAGTTCGCGAAGAAGAACGTCGCCACCGTCGGCGAGCTGCTGCGGAGCGCGCAGGAGGCCGAGGTGCGGCTGGTCGCCTGCCAGATGACGGTCGACGTCTTCGGCTACACCGCGGGCGATTTCATCGACGGCGTGGAGTTCGGCGGCGCGGCGGCCTTCATGGCCGGGGCCCGCAAGGCACACGTGACCTTGTTCATCTGAACCGGATCGGACCTGACCATGCCGGACATCATCGAAGACCAGCTCGTCGACGCCCGCGACCTCATGTGCCCGATGCCGGTGATGGCAGCGAACAGGGCGATGCGCCGGCTGCAACCAAACCAGATCCTCAAGGTGCTCGCCACCGACCGCGGCTCGCTGTCCGACATCCCGGCGTGGGCCGATGCCAACGGCGACGAGCTGCTGTCCTCGTCCGAGGATGGCGGCGTGTACGTGTTCTACGTCCGCAAAGCCAGCGAGGAATGACCGGAGAGCAGCAGCCGCCACCGGGGTTGCGCCCCGGCGACGACCGCGAGCCGGATGCCAGGTTCACCTTCGCCAACGAGCGGACCTTCCTGGCCTGGCACCGCACCGCCCTGGCTCTCGTCGTCGCCGGGCTGGCCATCATCCAGTTCCTGCCCCCGTTCCCCCGCGCACCATGGGGGCGGCACCTGCTCGCCGTCCCGCTGATCGGCCTCGGCGGCCTCGTCTCGGTCGCCAGCTACCTGGAATGGGCCCGCGACCAGCGGGCGCTACGCCGGGGCGAGCCGCTGCCCACCACCTATCTGCCCAGGATCCTCACCGTGGCCATCGCCGTGCTTTCCGTCCTGGCGGCCGCCCTCGCCCTGCTCGCACCGGCCGACGGGCGCTGACGTGACCGACGATCCCGGCGTGGCCAGGGAGCGGACCCAGCTGGCGTGGGGTCGCACCGCCGCCTCGTTCGCCGCCGTCGGTCTCGCCGTGCTGCGCACCAGCCCCGCCGTCGGCGCTGTGGTCATGGCGATGAGCGCCACGGTCTGGAGCATGGGGCGGCTGTCCGGCCGGCAACCGGCCGGTGCGACGCTCGGGCGCGGCCTCACGCAGCGCCGCAAGGTACAGCTCATCGCGGCGGCTACCACGCTGGTCTCGCTGACCGGCCTCACCCTCACGATCTCGTCTTTTCCGTGGCCCTGACAACCAGCGGGATGGCGGCGGATCGGGCACGAACCCTGCCACCATCCTGGAGTGGCACCCGTGGAAGGAGCAGCCCCGGTGAGTACCGCGACACGCATCAGTGATGCCCAGGCCGTCTCGCTGCTGACCCGGATCCGGCGCGGGCTCATCGGCGAGGACGAGGTCCTCCCCGGCCCCTACGGACCCCGCCGGATCACCTATGCCGACTACACCGCGTCCGGCCGGGCCCTCGATTTCGTCGAGGAGGTCATCCGCGAGCGCGTGCTGCCGCGCTACGCCAACACGCACACCGAGAGCTCCGGGACGGGGCTGTGGACCAGCCGGTTGCGCGAGCAGTCCCGGCGGCTGATCCGCGACGCGGTCGGCGGTACCGCGGACGACCTGGTGATCTTCTGCGGGTCCGGGGCGACCGCCGCGGTGAACAAGCTGGTCGGCATCCTGGAGCTGCGCCTGCCCGCCGGGCTCGAGCACCGCTACCGCCTGGCGGACGGCATTGCGGACGCCGCCCGTCCGGTGGTGTTCGTCGGCCCCTACGAGCACCACTCCAACGAGCTGCCCTGGCGGGAGTCCATCGCCGACGTGGTGGTGATCGACGAGGACGCCGACGGGCACATCGACCTCGCGCAGCTGCGTGCGGCGCTGGTCAAGCACGCCGACCGGCCGCTGCGGATCGGCAGCTTCTCGGCCGCGTCCAACGTCACGGGGGTGCTGACCGACACCGACCGCATCGCCGCCCTGCTGCACGAGCACGGGGCGCTGTCGTTCTGGGACTTCGCGGCGGCCGCGCCGTACGTGCCGATCAGGATGCGGGAAAGCGTGCGCGGCCGCGGCGACTACAAGGACGCGATCTTCCTGTCGCCGCACAAGTTCGTCGGCGGGCCGCAGACGCCCGGCGTGCTCGTCGTGCGCCGCGAGCTGGTCACGAACCGGGTGCCCACCGCGCCCGGTGGCGGCACGGTGGCCTTCGTCGACGGGCTTGGCCACCGCTACCTCGACGACCCGGTGGCCAGAGAGGAGGGCGGCACGCCGGCGATCGTGGAGTCGATCCGCGCCGGGCTGGTCTTCGCCGTCAAGGATGCCGTCGGCACCGACCTGATCCACGAACGCGAACAGCAGCTCTGGCGCCACGCGCTGGCCCGCTGGTCGAACAACCCCGGCATCCAGATCCTGGGCAACCCACACGCCGACCGGCTGTCGATCGTGTCGTTCCGGATCCGGGCCGGCGACCGTTTCCTGCACCACAACTTCGCCGTCGCCGTGCTCAACGACCTGTTCGGCATCCAGGCCCGCGGGGGCTGCTCGTGCGCCGGACCGTACGGCCACCGGCTGCTGGCCATCGACACCGAGCACTCGCATGCCTTCGAGCACGAGATCGAACGCGGCTGCGAAGGCATCAAGCCAGGCTGGGTGCGGATCAACTTCAACTACTTCATCACCGACACCGTCCGGGACTACCTCGTCGACGCCGTCGACCTGGTCGCCCAGCAAGGCCACCGGCTGCTGTCCGACTACACGTTCGACCCGCACACCGGGCTCTGGCGCCACCGCGCCACCCCTGCTATCCCGGTGCACCTGCCCGACCTGCGCCTGCTCGCCACCGCCGCTGTACACGCAGCTGCCACCGGGTCGCCCGCCCCGGCAACCGCCCCCACCGACGCCGCGGTGCCCGGCCGCGCCTACCTCGGGGAGGACGCACTCGCCGAGCACCTCGACAGCGCACGGCGCATCCTCGCCGCCCGCCCAGACACCGTCGAGGACGGCCCGACCGGCCTGCCGGAGGAATTCGAGGCGCTGCGCTGGTTCCCCCTGCCACCGGGCTGCCTCACCGACCCTGCCGGCCGATTGGCGTAGTCGCCCCGTTAGTCGCCCGGGGTCGCCCCGGTAGTCGCCCGCGCTCGGCGGACCTATTTTCGCCGGTCACCGGCAGGCGGCGTCACCATGCCTTCCTCCGGTTGAGGCGCGATGCTCCGAAGCATCATCGCGCCCAGGCCTAATGGATCACTGGCCCGTTGATAAACGGCTTGCTTACCGTACGTGGTGGTAAGCAGCTTCCATATTAGTGCGGGCTCCTCCCGGTGCACCAAGACTGGCTCTGATTTACGCCAGCCGCGAGCCGAGAGTTGCTTGAACAACGAAGCCTTCCGGCTGGCGTCGATTAGACCTAGTTGGGCGCCACGCATGATAAGCGCCTGGATTGAGACGCCCCAATGGGCTTTCATGTATTGCAGGTTCCGCAAAGTAATCACCGAACCGCCCATGGCCTCGATTGCTCGATCTCTCGGAACGAGAAATGCCCCAGCGAATCGGTTCGCCTCGGCTTCGGGATCGTCGACGAACCGTCTGCGCGAGTGCAGTACCAGGTGGCCCAATTCATGCGCGAGGGTATAACGCTGTCGGTCGCCAGCACCGCCGGGAAAGTACCCGATCAGCGCGTAATCCATCCCGCCCGGCCAGCATGATGCGCCGAAGTGGCCTATCTGCTCGCCCTCGTCGCCATCCTCGCCGGGAAGGGTCAGCGGAACGACTGCTACGCCGCTTCGCTCGCAGGCCCGGGTGACGTGGCGAACGGGCACGTCATGTCCAACACCCAAGGCTTCTCGGGTGACTTGAGCCAGCCGTTCGGTGTCATCGTCACTCGGCGTGTTGACAACGGCCGGAAGATCGGGGGCGGGGTACTTCGCCTCCAGCAATAGTTGCTGGACGACTCGGTACGCCTCGCCTAGAAGTGCCCCTGCTCGCCGTGTGCCACCGCGACGTGCCGATGCCAGCTTCCGAAATCGGAGGGTGTCCGGCGGCAATTCAGGCGGAATGGCGTCGAAGAAGGACCGTGGTAGCGCAGTCGCCCTGGCGACATCGTTAAGGAAGGATTCTGTCGCTGCGCGCGTACCACTCTCGATCTGCGATATCAAGGCCTGGCTCACGTTTGTGGCCAACGCCAATTCCTCTTGTGACTTCCCGAGTAGGGTACGGGCGGTCCTTACCCGTTCACCCGCTAGGGTCAGGCTCGCCTGTGCCATCCTTTCCCTCCTCGTCCTCGCTCTCAAAGGGAAGTACCAGACCGAGGTCGTCGGTCGGCCTAAACTCTAGATCCGCCAGACTGGTCGGCGGCTGTGGAAGATAGAAGTCAACGTCGATCTTTTCGTGAGCGCCGTATCGCCATTTGCCGACCGGGCGAACGATACGAATCGTCACGGAGGTGTCATCGGCTACCTGCCATAACCCAATCAGGTCACTCGCTCGCACGCCGAAGAGGTTCGCGTTGGCATTACTGTAGTAGGCGATTCTGGCGACATTCGGGCCGGGTGGCGGGACCGTCATGCCGGGCAACGGCCGCAGCAGTCGCAGCTTGAGCCCCTCCCGTGCCAACCAGAGCCGAGCGTTGGGTCCGGGTCGGGTGACCTTCCAGCCACCGAGTTGCCCCTGTTTTGCGCAGATCAGCCTTCGGGCATGGCACCGCGCCAAGTGCGCCCGTCCCGCCTGGTACTCCTGCCCGTCCATGTCGTGCTCGCTGAAGTGTCCGTCGGCGACGTCCGCCGCCGACGGCAAGGCTTCGTGCAGGGGGTCCCGCAACGGGTTGAGCGCTTCGACAAGGTAGGCCCAGTCATCGTCGGGCGTGGTCACGGCGGTTATTTAATCACAGCAAACGCCACATCGGGTCCTGGCTCTCCACGTGTCGCCGGTTCGGCTGACCGGCCGGCGGTCAGGCGTAGGCGGGGGCCGGGCGTAGCTCGACCCGGTCGGCGCCCGGCACGGTGCGGGCGAGAGCGGCCACCAGCCGGCGGTCGGCCTCGTCGGCGAACACCCCGGTCACCCAGACCACGCCGTCGACCATCTCGACCTCCCAGCGGGAGTGCAGCCCCGCGTAGCTGTGCATCAACCGGCGCACCCGGTCGGCGACCACGTCGTCGTCGTGGACCAGGGTCCGCAGCAGGTCGATCCGGCCGACCATGCCGACCAGAATGCCCTCGCCATCGACGACCGGCACGCTGCGCAAACCACCCGCCAACATCGTCGTGGCCAGCTCGGCGGTGGTGGCGGTCGTCGGCATGGTGACCGCCGGCGCGCTCATGACGTCGGCGACCATCGCGCCGACATCCGAACCGCGCATGCCGGCATCCAACAGATCGCTCTCGCTCACCATGCCCAACACACGGTCCTCGACCACCACGGGAAGCGCCGCGAAGCCGTGCTCCAACAGCAACACCAACGCCGCACGCGCCGGCAGATCCGGCGCCACCGAGACCACCGGCCGGCTCATCACATCCGCTGCAGTCATCATGATCCCACCGTCGTCCGGCACACCGGTGACCGCCGCAGCCGGAGGTCCCGCAACCGCGGACCGTTCGTCACTGCCGAGTTGGGTGCCACGCAGGCAACGTGGACCACGACGACACCGGACCCGGGAGCCCACGATGACCGCCCCAGTTAGCAGGCCCGCCCCGTTCGTGCATTCCAGCCACTGGGTGCTGGCCATCGACCCGGATGCGGATGCCGTCACCGCCTTGGGTGTGATGCGCGACAACGGCGTGCGGCACCTGCCGGTCGTGCGTGGCGCCCGATGCGAGGGGCTGCTCACCGAGTCCGACCTGCTGCGCGTGCTCGTCGCCCTGCCGGACGGCGTCGCGGTGCCGACGGTGGCCCAGCTGTGCCACCGTGAGCCGCCGACCGTGGCCGACGGAGCCCCGCTGGCCACGGTGGCCGCCGCGATCATGGCCGGTGGCCTTGACGCGGCACTCGTGGTGCAGCGCGGCGTGCTGACCGCCATCGTCACCAGCGTCGACGTGATCGCCGCGGTAGCCGAGCGGTAACCGCGGTGACCAGGCCGTAGCCGGTCGCGCGCGGAGCCGGCGCCGACGTCACAGCCGGAAGCGGCCGTCTGTCGTGCTTCAGCTCGGGTGCCGGCGTGGCTACTGCGTTTACGGTACACACGTGACGACCAGGACTGTGCGGGTGTTCCTGCTGGATGATCATGAGATCGTGCGCCAGGGCATCACCGCTCTGCTGGAGACCCAGCCGGACATCGAGGTGGTCGGTGAGGCGGGGACGGCGGCGGAGGCGTTGGTCAGGATCCCGCCGCTGCGGCCGGACGTGGCGGTGTTGGACGTGCGGCTGCCGGATGGTGACGGCGTGACGGTGTGCCGGGAGCTGCGCGAGCAGCTGCCCGAGATGGCGTGCCTGATGTTGACCTCGTATGCGGATGACGAGGCGCTGTTCGAGTCGGTGATGGCTGGCGCCGCCGGGTATGTGATCAAGGAAGTGCGTGGTGGTGATCTGGTGCAGGCGATCCGCACCGTGGCCTCCGGTGGGTCGTTGCTGGATGCCACCGCGACCGCCCAGCTGCTGAACCGGCTGCGCGGCAGCAACGCTCCGGCGGAGCCGGACCCGCTGCGCGACCTGACCGAGCAGGAGCGGCGGGTGCTGGAGTTTATCGGGCAGGGCATGACGAACCGAGAGATCGGCAACGAGTTGTTCCTGGCCGAGAAGACCGTGAAGAACTACGTGTCGAGTCTGCTGGCGAAGTTGGGGATGCAGCGGCGGACGCAGGCCGCGGTGCTGGCCACGGAGATCCGGGAGCGGGATCATCGCAGGTCCTGACTCGACCGATCGGGACAGAGCCCAGCCACTGGACCCGGTCGACCGGGTCCGCGTCAGGACGGCCCTCCAGCCCGGAAGGTAGGACGGCTGGTGGCTGAGCTGGCACCGATGGTTGCGCTGTGTGACAAACCGACATGCTTAGTGATCATGGCGCAGCCCTGGGCCCTAGGTCCTGTCGCACCTGGGGCCATCAGCCCTTAGCGGACCGCGCCGGCGGCGGTTTCCTGGACCTGGATGAATTCAGAGAAAGGAGAGACGATGACTACGCTGATCCCACGCAGTTCCGTGTTGTTCCCCGATGTTGTCCGTTGGCTGGAGTCGTGGAACCCGATGCCGGAGCACACTCTCGTGCGCGTCGAAGACTACCGGGACAACGGTAACTACGTGCTGCGGGCAGAACTGCCCGGCATGGATCCGAAGAAGGACATCAAGGTCTCGGTGCAGGGCAATGTGCTGAGCATTGTCGGTGAGCGTTCCGAGACCAAGCGGGAACACAGCCGCAGTGAGTTCCGCTACGGGTCCTTCGCGCGCTCCGTCTCGTTGCCGGACGGTGCGGACACCAAGCATATGCAGGCCCGGTATGACGCCGGTGTCCTGCAGGTGACCGTGCCTGTGCACGACGAGAGCCAGCAGAGCCGCCAGATCCCAGTCACCTCGGCCAAGGCCGATTGACGGGTCAGGTGGGGCCGCCGGAATCACCGCCGGTGGCCCCACCACCCTCTGACTAGCGACCAAGCGCCGCTAGGGAACCGCCCTTTGTGGCTGGTCTGGCAGGGACTACCCGGCGCCGTGGACGATGCCGTCCGTGGCCGGCGTGGCCGGTGTCCGCCTGATGCCGGGGCTGCGGCCCCGCCTGGCCTCCCAGCCCCGGTTCACCCTGGCCAGCTGGTTCCGCAGCCTTGCGTCGAGACGGTCGACCACCTCCCGCGCCGTCGGTGCCTGCGCCCGCGCGCGGACCGGCCGGCCGTTCAGATCGAGGTTGACCTGGGCGGTCACCGGCTCCGGCACGGC
>Ga0209382_10011010_pt1 | contig 11251 bp, 8 predicted proteins | sample SoiMetdeltSBSDD5_FD_187599 | JGI IMG/M metagenome (GOLD analysis project Ga0209382, IMG submission 187599) | Bulk soil microbial communities from a Populus tree surrounding site in Tennessee, USA - Soil MetaG P. deltoides SBSDD5 (SPAdes) (version 2) | ecosystem: Environmental > Terrestrial >...
CCCCTTGAGGCTGCTCAAGGTCGCTGCCGGGGCGCTCGACCAGACGCCGCTCGCCTGGGACGGCAACCGCGACAACATCCTGGGCGCCATCGCCGAAGCCCGGGCGCAGTCGGTGGGCGTGCTCTGCCTCCCCGAGCTCTGCATCACGGGCTACGGGTGCGAAGACGCCTTCCTGTCGCCCGCCGTCGCCGACACCGCCTGGGAGGTGCTGCACGAGATCGCGCCTGCCACGGCGGGCATCGTCGTCGCCGTCGGCCTGCCGGTGCTCTTCCGCAACGCCCTCTTCAACTGCGCCTGCCTGCTCGCCGACGGGAGAATCCTCGGCTTCGTCGCCAAGCAGTTCCTGCCCGGCGACGGCCTCCACTACGAGCCGCGCTGGTTCAAGGCGTGGCCGAAAGACGTGGTGGCCGAGCTCGAGCGCGGCGCCGGGCGCTGGCCGCTCGGCGACCTCGTCTTCGAGATCGGCGGCGTCGGCATCGGCTTCGAGATCTGCGAGGACGCCTGGGTGGGCACGCGCCCGGGAGCGCGGCTCGCCCGCAAGGGCATCGACCTGCTCCTCAACCCGTCGGCGAGTCACTTCGCCTTCGGCAAGCGCGAGGTGCGCGAGCGCTTCGTCATCGAGGGCTCGCGTGCCTTCGGCGTCTCCTACGTCTACACCAACCTGCTCGGCAACGAGGCGGGGCGCGCCATCTACGACGGCGGCGGACTGATCGCCACCGCCGGCCGCCTCGTCGCCTGCGGGCCGCGGCTCAACTTCGGCGGCCGCCAGCTCACGGCGGCGGTCGTCGACCTCGATTTCACGCGCATGAACCAGGCGCGGCTCTGGAGCTTCAGCCCCGACCTCGAGGAGCGCCCCGAGAGCCGGGTGCGCTCCGCGTTCCGCTTCCCGGAGGCCGAGCCCGAGCCGGCGCACGGCGAGCTGCCCAGCTGGGAGCTCTCGCCGCGGCTCAAGGAGGAGGAGCTCACCCGCGCCGTCGCCCTCGGGCTCTTCGACTACCTGCGCAAGAGCGGCGCGCGGAGCTTCGTCGTCTCGCTCTCCGGCGGCGCGGACTCGACGGCGGTCGCCTGCCTCGTGGCGCTCATGGTGGAGCTCGGCTGGCGCGAGCTCGGGCGCGACGAGTTCCTCGCCCGCATCGGCCAGCCGCGGCTCGCGGCGGCGACGCCGCGCGAGGCGGTGGGGGAGCTGCTCACCTGCGTCTACCAGGGAACGCGCAACAGCTCGGCGGCGAGCCGCGCCGCGGCGCAGGCGGTGGCGGAGGCGATCGGCGCGCGGTTCCTCACCCTCGAGGTCGACCCGCTGGTGGCCGAATACACGCGGCTGGTCGAAGAGGCGGCGGGCCGCCGCCTCACCTGGGAGCGCGACGACCTGGCGCTGCAGAACATCCAGGCGCGGGTGCGGGCGCCCGGCGTCTGGATGATCGCCAACCTGCAGGGCGGCCTCCTGCTGGCGACGAGCGATCGCTCGGAGGCCGCGGTCGGCTACGCGACGATGGACGGCGACACCGCCGGCGGCCTGATGCCGATCGGCGGCATCGACAAGCCCTTCCTCCGCCGCTGGCTGCGCTGGCTCGAGACCGAGGGCCCGGCCGGGCTCGAGGCGATCCCGGCGCTCTCCGCGGTGACGGCGCAGGACCCCACCCCGGAGCTGCGACCGCCAGGCGCGCGCCAGACCGCCGAGGCCGACCTCATGCCCTACGAGCTCCTCGACGCCATCGAGCAGCTCGCCATCGGCGACAAGAAGTCGCCGCTCGAGGTCTTCCAGCTCCTGCGCACCCGCTTCACCGACGAGCCGCCGGCGCAGCTCGCGGCCTGGATCGAGCGCTTCTTCCGCCTCTTCGCCCGCAACCAGTGGAAGCGCGAGCGCTACGCTCCCTCGTTCCACGTCGACGACCTGAACCTCGACCCCAAGACCTGGTTCCGCTTCCCGATCCTCTCGGGCGGCTACGAGCGCGAGCTCGTGGAGCTGCGCCGCGCCGTCGCCGCGGAGCGGCCGGTCGAGAGCGCGCACCCGGTCCCGTAGACGATTGGCCTGGGGGTCGACGGCGAGCCGCTCCACGACGGTGCGTACACCTGGCTGCCGCCGAGCCGTTGTGGCTGGCGCCAGCCTCTCAGGACAGTCGTCGGAACGCGTAGATCCGTCCCACGGCGTTCGCCACCTGGACCTGCCAGCCGTTACCGCCGACCACGCGCAGCGTCTCCGTGCCCGCCGCCATGCCGTTCACGTAGCTCGAGAACGAGAGCTCCCGCGAATGCGAGTCGAACCGCCACTGACCCCCAAGGTGGCAACTGTTGCGCGTGAACATGTTGAGGAGCATGCCGCTGCCGTCGAACGTACCGTCGGGGGCGAGCTGCACCTGGCCGCCGAGCAGCGCCGGTCCGGGCGTCAGGGGTGGAAGCGGTGTCGTGAGCTCGAACTCCCACCGGCCCGGCGCGATCTCGGCCTGGGTTCCGGCGGGTGTCGGAACGCCTCCTCCACCGACGCGGGTGGTCAGCCAGGCGGACGCCAAACTGCCCAGTGCCCTGAGGGCGAAGTCCGCAAGGGTCGGGGTGTCGCCGGCAGTTTGGCCGGGCTGCGTGGGACCCGACTGGGTCGGCGGTGGACAAGCCGCCGCGGTTGCGGCCGGCACGTGGACTCTCGGCGCGCGCGCACCGGGTGCGCCGGGAGCGCTCTGGCCGGAGGAGGATGACCCGCCGCTCGCGCTCGATCCGGCGAGCACCTTGCGGCGCGCCGGCCTGGCCAGCGGCACCTGGGCGTGGGTGGCGGGGAAGTAGTCGAGCCCGCCGCCGCCCTTGAGGGTGACCTCGCGGCGGATCTTGCACCAGGGGCACTCGGCGGCGGCCGACGGGTGGCGGTGGTTCTCGCTGGCGCCACACTCGACCAGGTCCTGCCGCGCGCGGTCGAGCGCACGGCGCCATTCGGCGGCGCGTGGCCGCGCACCGGCGTCGGCGGCGCCGTCTTCGAAGCAGCGCGCGACGAGCTTGCCGAGCTCGTCGCCCAGCACGCTGACCGGCGGCGCGTGTCGGGGTGGGCGGATGGGCGACTGCTTGCGTCCGAAGGGGAAGTTGCCCTTCTCGATGCGGGTGGGGATCGTCCAGCCGTGATCGTCGCTGCCGTTGAAAGGGTGGTTTCCCTGCATCAGGAGCTGGAAGATGAGGACGCCGAGGCCGAACAGGTCGTGCTCGATCCCGCGATCGCGGCTGGCGGGGCTCACCTGCTGCAGCTCGGGCGGTGTGAACTCGGGGGTCTTGACGCTGCAGCGGAAGTGGCCGCTGCCGTCGGGCTTCGGCACCTGGAAGGAGTCGGTGTCGAGCAGGGTCGCCAGGCCCAGCTCGTTGACGAGGATGTTGCGGTCGTTGACGTCGCCGACGACGTAGCCCTTCTTGTGGAGCGCGCTGAAGGCGGCGGCGATGTTGAGCGCCACCACGTGCAGCTCGTAGTTGGTGAAGTGCGGTCGGTGGGTGCGCCGGTTCTTGAAGTGCGCCACCTCGCGGAAGCTCCCGGCGTTCTCGACGCGCTTCATCAGGTAGCCGACGAAACGCCCGGACGGCCCGGTCTCGTGCAAGGTGTCGATGGGCCACGCGATCGAGTCGTGATCGGGCGTCGAGTCGTCGATCGGTGGGTCGGCGAGCATGGCGAGGATCTTGTCGCGGCGCGCGTCCGGCTTCTTGTAGACCTTGGCTGCCAGTGCTCCGGCGACGCTGTAGACGGTCCCCTCGCCGCCCGCGCCGAGCTTGTCCCGTCGCGGATCGATGGTGATTGCCTGGCCGTTGGAGGCTCTGACGAGGCGCATGTCGTGGTCTCCTTCGCGGATGCCTCAGTGCTCGGTGCGGTCGCCTTCGAGCGCGCGCTCCCAGTCGGCGGTGCGCGTGGCGACGAGCAGCGTCACGTCGTCGTGGGTACGGCTGCGCACGGCGTCGGAGCGCAGCATCTGGCGCACCGCCGCGCCGGCGACGGCCGGGTCGGACTGGTGGCGCAGCGGATCGAAGACGTTGCCGAAGAAACCTGGATGGGGCGCCCACTCCCTTCGGTGCAGGACCAACCCCTGCATCCCATCGGTGAACGCCGCCAGCGATTCGACCGCTGCCTCGAGCTCGCCGAAGTGGGCGCGATCGACTGCGCCTTCGGCGGTCACGAAGGTCGTTTCGCCCTCGAACTCTCCGGTGTCCGGCCGCAGCAGGGTTTGCAGCCGGCCGCCCGGATGCTCCACGACCAGACCGCCGTCGCCGACCCCTGCGGCGGCCACCGAGTGGGGCCCGAGGACGGCCACGATCATCGTGCAGGCGAGGTCGCGCGGCGCGACGTTGCGTCTCCTCGCCTCGTCCTCGATCGCCTGACGCGCGGCGGCCAGCGCGTGCTGCAGGGGCGCGCGCCAGCAGAGCCTCGGCTGGACGACGGCGCGTTCCTCGCTGGCCAGGGCCCTGGGAGGCTGCGACGCCGAGGCAAGGTGGCCACGCAGGGACGTGACCAGTCGGCGCACCGCGACGTCGACCGCCAGCCTGGCGCCGACCTCCGCCTGCGCCGCCGATCCCGCGCCATCGGCAAGCGCGATGGCGAGCCAGCCGCGCTCGACGAGCTCGAAGGCGTGGGCGTCCTGGCAAGGCGTGGACGAGCGCAGGTGACCGGCGCCGGTCTCCGAGACGCCCACGACCCGCCAGACCGCGGTCGCGGCGGCGTCCTGCGCTACGCCGGGGGCTCTGCGGGCGCCGAACATGCGACGGAGGAAGGCACGCATGACGTCCACTCCTAGTTGTTGGTCAGCCAGGTGGGCGGCGGCAGCGCCACCTGCTCGCTGACCTCTTGCGAGTGGGAGACGGCGGCGACGCTCTGCGACAGCCACTGGAACATCTCGTTCCAGCGGGCCTCGTTGAGCTTCACCGGGTCGGAGCCGGTGATCGCCTGCAGGGCGGCGACCTCGATCTCGTCGCCGACACCGACGGCGAACACCTTGACCTGCTTCTTCTGCTGCGCCGCTCGCAGCCGCTGCGTGGCGAGCTCCGTCGAGTCGGTGGGCTGTCCGTCGGTGAGCAGGAAGAACCATGGACGGTAGTAGGCGATGCCGGCGTCCTTGTACTCCCGCTTGCGCGACTCCAGCCGATCGAGCGCCTGCACGATCGCCTCGCCCATGTTGGTCACGCCGTCGGCCTCGAGCGTTGGCGCCTCCCATTCGTCCGGGTTGGAGAAGTCCTGCACGAGCGTGACCTCGGTGGCGAAGGTGATCACCGCCAGGTCGACGCGTTTGCTGGCGAGCTCGTCCTCCTTGAGCGCGGCGATCAGCGTCGCAAGGCCTTGGTTGAGCCGGTCGATGCGGCCGGCCATCGAGCCGGAGGTGTCGAGCAGCAGGATGCATGCGAGCCGCTGCTCGTTGTTGATGAACTCGGGGTTGAGGGTGGTGCTCATGTCGGTCTCCTCGGCGGGGCGGGGGTTCGGGTGGGGCTTCGTCATCTGACGCCGCGCCTGCCGCAGCAGCCCGGCGGCGGCGCGCGAGCGCGGCGCCATCCGGGTGGCGCGCTCGAGAAACCTGACGGCGCGTGCGGCATCTCCCAGGTCGTGGAGGAGGATCCGCCCCGCCGTCATGGCCAGCGCGGCGCCGCTCCGCCCGGCGGGAGGAGCGGAGGCGAGCAGGCGAACCGCGCCCTTCGCGTCGCCGGCCCGGCGAGCCTGGAGCGCGCGCTGGAAGGTGGACTCGATCCGTGTCGCGTGCATGGGCGTCCTCAGTCGTCGTCGAGGTCGCGCAGGGCGTCCTCGAGGTTCCGCAGCTCGTCGAGACGTTGCCGGTCGCGTTCGCGGGCCTGCTCGAGCGCCTGGTCGAGGACCTGCTGGGCTCCCTGGGCCGTCTGCTGGGCAGGTGCGTCGTGCTGCTCGGCGAGGCCGCCGCCGTGGCCCTGGTCGGCATCCCGTTGCCTGCCGGCGTCGGCAGCTGCCCGCTCCGCACGCTCGCGGTCGGCGAGGGCCTGCTGCAGGCCGCGTGCGACGTCGCCGACCTCGGCGGCAGTCAAGCCGACGTCGACCGCTTCGACCCGGATGCCCTGCTCCCCCAGCCGCGCGCGGGTCTGCTCGATGTCGACGTCGCTGGGGGTGGCGGCGAGAACGAGGGTCTGCGCCGGCGAGGCTCGCAGGGAGATCTCGCGGATTTGCTGCTCGTCGCGGATCTGGTCTCTTTCGACGAGGACGGTCACCGCTTCGCGTGCGCGAACGTTCTCCGCCACGTCCTCCTTGCTCGCGTGCCCCATCAGGCGCTCGATGTCGTTGCGGAGCTGGCCGGTCTGGTCGGGGCCGTGGAGCTCCTCCATGAGCGCCTCGATCTCACGCCGGTGCGTCGCGCGCAGCTCGTCGCCGTGCGCCCAGCCGCCCGGCTGCCGGTCGTTGTCGGTCGCCCCGGCTCGTTCCCGCAACACGTCGACGGCCCAGTCCTCGAGCACCCGGCGTTGCTCCTGCCCCAGCCGCTCGAAGGCGACGTTCTTCTCCCCCAAGCCGCGAGCGGAGAGCTCTCCCGCCTTGGCCTCGGCGATGGCGGCGACGTCGTAGACCCCTGCCTCGCCGCGCGCCTGGCGCACGATCATGCCGTCGGTCAGGTTCTCGCCCCTGCGCCACGCCTCGGCGGTGGTGACCTCGGCCGTCGCGTCGCCCGGTGGCAACGACTTGATGCTCCCGCCGCGGAAGACCTCGTACTCCGGGCCCATCGCCCGCGCCCGCTCCTCGAGCTCGACGTTGAGGAGCTCTTCCACGATCTGCCCGCGCACGTTGTCGAGATTGGCGGCCAGCGCCAGGATCCGTTCCAGCCCCGCGTCGCCGACCTCGGCGAGCGCCTGGTGCTCGTCGCGCAGGGCCTGCAGCCACTGCTCGCGCGAGGCGGCTTGGGCCTCGACCTCGGCGGCGGCGTGGTCCTGCCCCTGGCCGGCCTGCTTGCCGCGCGAGGTGTCGAGGTCCGCGCTCGTGCGGTCCGCGGCGACCCGCTCGTCACCCTTGCGCAGGTCCTCGGTTGCCGCCGTCGAATGCGTCGCGGCGACGCCTTCTGCGTCGCGCTCTGTCGCCGCCTGGACAGCCGCCACGCGGATGGCGTCGCCGGGGCCGGGCGCCACGGTAGCCACGTCGACCTCCCGCCGCACGAGGACCTCGTCGAGGTCGTCGTTCCAGGCCTTGGCTGCGGTCTCCTTCTCTTCTTTCGTCAGGTCGTGCCCTTCGTCGGTGCGCCGTGTCTGGTCCTCGTCGACCTTCTCGTCCGCCGCCTTGTCGGCGGTGGTCGCGGCCTTGGCCGCGTCGACCAGCTCGTCGGCGATCCGATCCGCGGTGAGCGTGGCCACCTGGGTGGCGGCTGGACCGACCACCACCGCAGCGCCTCCCGTCTGTGCCGCGTCGGCCCCCTCCACCTTCGCCCGCTCCGCGCCGCCGACCGACATCGTCTTGTTGATCTTGGTCATCGCGTTGCCCTCCCGATCGGCGGCGCCGCGGCGGGCTTCGCCGCCGGCTTGCCGTCCCCGCGGAACGGCACCTGGAGGTAGAAGGTGCCTGGCGTCGTCACGCCGCCGTCGAGCGAGCCGATGACGACCCCCTGCCCCGTTTTCACCACCTGCGTCAGCACCGTGGTGGGGAGGTTCGTGCGCACGCGCAGGTCCCGCTGCTGGCTGAGGCTTCGGGAGTCGCCGCCGATCGAGGTGCCCTGCGTGCGCACCCTCCACTCGCTCTCGCCGGCGAGCTTGGAGGCTTCCTCGGCCGTCTGGTTGTCGACCAGCCGCATGTAGATCTTGGCGGCGAAGTTGCTGAACACCGACCGCCAGGTGTCGCGCAGCGACGAGGCCTCGAGGACGTTGACCGACTGGGTGGCGAGCAGCGCCATGCAGCCGTATTGGCGGGCGAGGGCGAGGAACTGGCCGTCGCCCATCGACTGCCCCGCCACCTCGGAGGCGATCTCGCTGTATTCGTCGCACGCGATCACCAGCGGGCGCACGGCGTTCTTGATCACCCCGCTGGAGATCAGCTCGCCACGGCCGAGCACCGTGCGCTGGAAGAGGCTCTTCATCAGCGTCGAGAGGGTCTTGGCGAGGATCGGCTCGGCGGGCGAGATGCTGACGAGGACGATGCGGCCCTTGTCGATGATCTCCTCGTAGAACGGCGTGGGCCCCGGCGGCTGCGTGCCCGAGTAGCACCAGAGCTTCGAGCGGCGGAACATGCCGAACGCCTTGGTGATGAAGGCCTCGATGGTGGCGACGTAGTCCTGGGCGAAGAACCGGCGCAGCGCCTGGAGGTCGGCGCGCAGGTCGGCGCGCCGCTCCGGCTTCAGCTCGTCCAGCCGGCGAGCCAGCTTGCGGGCGATGAGCTGGATCTCCCGCATGCGAAGCCTCTGCTTGCCCTCGACGACCTCGACCTCGTCGAAGATGGCGTCGAGGATGCGGCGGAGGGTGACCGGGCGGCGGGGCCCGCCGGCCTTGGACTCGAGCTCGTCCTGTAGCCGCAGCAGGCTGAGGGTCGAGGTGAAGAGGTTGGTCCACTCCTGGAACCAGAAGGGGTCGGAGGCGTCGATGCCGGCGCTGCGGCCGGCGAGCACCAGGATGGCTCCCAGCTCGTAGGGGTCGAGGCTGCAGTCGATGACGTTGACGGTGCCTCCGGTGCGCCGGAGCTCGTCGGTGTTGACGATGACGAGGTCGTCGGCCCGGCCGGCCCGCTCGACGATGTCGGCGACGTCGTCGATGAGGGCGGCCTTGGGATCGAGGATGAGCGCCCCGTAGCGGCGGTCGGGGTCCTTCGGCGAGTGGGCCAGCACCTGTTCGAGCAGGTGCATGAGGAGCACGGTCTTGCCCGACCCGGGCGCGCCGAAGATGCCGAAGGAGGTGGTGAGGCCGGAGCCCTCGATGTAGAGCTGGCTCTGCTGGCTCTTCGGCTTCTCCGAGTAGCGGAACTCGAGCAGCTCGCCGAGCGAGCCCGAGCCGTCGGCGGGCAACACCTCGAACGAGCGGTTCGAGCCGATGCTGCGGGTCAGGACCGGCTTGTCGTCGCGAAGCTTGCGCGGCTCCTGCAGCAGCTCGTGGTTGCCGCCGAGCAGGATGCGCCCCTCCACCCGCACCTTGTCGAAGGCGCGCCGGGGCCTCATGGCGTGCCTCCGCTACCCGGCTGGAAGACCGCGCAATCGCCGTTGCGGTTGGCGCGCGCGCACATGGCGTAGACCGGCAGCACGACGCCGTTGGCGTAGTCGATGACGATGCGTTCGGCGAGCTCCTCCTGCCGAGCGCGCGCGTCGTTGCCCGCCAGGAGCTCCTTGCGGAGGTCGGCGGCTTCCTGCTTCGAGATCGTCAGCTTGCTGCACCACGGGTGGTAGCGCGGCTCGGAGACGAAGGGGAAGCCGCTCTCCGCGACGCGTTGCTCCTCGATCTTGCGTTTGCCGAGCTCGTCTTCCAGGTACTTGTTGACGGTGTCGGTGGCGCCGGCCGACCGCCCCGCTCGCGGGGCGAACGGTTGCGGGCGTACCGGGAGCACCCGGTGGCGGCAGGCGCTGCAGAGACGGAGGGCGCTCATGGGTGGATCTCCTGTCGAGCGTGAGGGTGGGCGCCACGTGTCATGGCTTGCCTCGCCGGCCGGAGCCCGGGATCAGGCCCCACCCCTTGGCTGGAGAGGCGGCGGCAGCGTCCGCGGGCGAGCTCCAGTCGGGACAGTCGTCGTGCGGGTTCTGCACGGCGCACGGCACGAAGCTCGTACCGCGGGAGTGCCTGGCGCAGATCGAGAGGTACCTCGGCTCCGAGCTCAACGTTCGGTATTGGGAGGCATTGGTCGCCTCCGCGATCTTGGCGGTGGCGATCCACTCCCTGAACTCGTTGAGCTGGGAGAGGCCGCCGTGCTCGCCGAGGGCGACGGCGGTGGCCGCGATGCGGCGGAGGGCGGCGAAGTGGGCCCGATCCCGCTCGGGCCCGGTGGCGAGGACGCGGTGGTGGCAGGTCGCGCAGTCGTGTCGCGGCCCGGGTGGGCGAGCCTGGAAGTCGTCGCAGTCGTTCCCCGGGTTCTTGAGCGCGGCGACGTAGAAGACGTCGCGGGCCTCGTGGAGGCCGCAGTAGCTCTTCGTCTCGGGCTGGACGGTCCACTGGCTCTCGTCTTCGCGCACGAGCTGACGGAGCTGGTCGTCCTCGGCGTCCCCCTTCTGCAGCTCCTCCTGTTTCATCCTCGTCAGGGCGTCCTTGAGCTTCGCCTCCCCGCCGCTGATCTCCCTCTCGAGGCGATCGGTGAGCGGGCGACCGAACCGGCGGTAGAAGCGGCAGCGCGCGCAGGGTTTGTCCATGACCGTTGCCGTCATCGCGACATGCTGTCGATCACCTTGCTCGCCAGGTCGCTGCGCATCTTCCAGATGTTCTGGTCGATCATCAGCGCCTGTTGGCGTGCGGTTTCCTCCCGCAGGCGCACCATGTCGAGCAGGTCCGGGTCGGCCATCGGCGGGCCGGGCGAGGCACCTGAGGCGGCCGGGAATCCAGGCTGGGCGCCCATGGCGGCTACCACGGCCGGTGACGCCGCGTACGGGGGCACGGAGCTGGCGGCCGGCGCATGCCACGCGGGAGCAGCGCCGAGCGGAACGGGGCCGGCGGCGCTGCGCGGCGGCGCGATCGGCGAGAGCTGCGGGGCGACGCCCGTGCAGCCGGGCCGGGCTTGCTCGAGCGTGCGGTGCAGCAACGCGACCACCTCGCCGCGCTCGGTCGGGTCGGCGGCGGAGACGATGCTGGCGAGGATCTGCCGCACCTGCGGGCGGTAGCGGTCGCGGCGTGCCGGCGGTTCGCCGAACACCGTCGTGTGGAGCCCGCCGAGGTAGGCGATCAGATCGGGAACGGAGCCGTCCGGATGGGCCCAGCCCACCAGGATCCGCCTCTCGAGGACCATCCGGTCGAGGCCGCCGATCGCGTTCCCGTACGTCCAGCGCAGGAAGTCGAAGAGGGCATCGAACACGTGGCGGAAGGCCGCGATCTGTTGCGGGGTCGGAGCCGCTTGGGTCATCGTCGTTCTCCCGTGTCCCGGCGTCAGCCCAGGTGATCGAGGAGCCGTGATCGAGGAGCCGTGATCGAGGAGCCGTGGGGCGACTCCTTCCCCCGTGGAGGCGACGTTGCGGCCCAGAACGCAACAACCGGGCGCCGGCGGATTGGCTGGCGTGGGCACCAACGGCGGCGGCCTCTGATGGCGGAGCCGCGAGCTCCGGGCGGCGTCGTCGCAGCGGGAAATCGCTCGGTGGCGGCAGTCTAGAGAGGTGAGGGACTAGCAGCCCCGGAGGACGAGGCATGGACG
>Ga0209382_10011011_pt1 | contig 11251 bp, 8 predicted proteins | sample SoiMetdeltSBSDD5_FD_187599 | JGI IMG/M metagenome (GOLD analysis project Ga0209382, IMG submission 187599) | Bulk soil microbial communities from a Populus tree surrounding site in Tennessee, USA - Soil MetaG P. deltoides SBSDD5 (SPAdes) (version 2) | ecosystem: Environmental > Terrestrial >...
CTCGACGCGCACGGGCGCAGCCATGCCGAACCCGTACAAGTCGAGGATCCCGCCGCGTACGCTGAACTGCGCGACCTCCGTCACGGTCGGCACGCGCTCATAGCCCATCCGCTCGAGCCGGCCGACGGTTTCGACGAGCCGCGCCGGACCCGGTTGCAGTGTCACCCGCATCGCCGCGAGCGCCCCAGGCACACCGGTTCGCTCCGCGGTCGCTCGAGCGGTGGTCACCAGGATTCGCACGGCACCGCGCAACAGGCGTTCCAGTGTCTCGATTCGCTCTCCCGCGATTTCATAGTGCGGTTCCTCCGCACCCAGCGACTCCCGTTGCGGGTAGAGTGCCGCCGCTCCGCCGGCGAGGGTCTCCAAATCGGCGAGCCACCGTTCGGCATCCGCGGGGGTCGGCGCAACGACACAGAACACGCGCTGCGGGAGACGCCGCGCGAGCGCCGCGACGAGGACCGCCGGGCTCGACCCGAACAGCCCGGCCACGCCCAGACGCCGGCCCGCCACCGGCAAGCTCGCCGTGAACGACTGGGTGGCCGGGAGGTCATCGAATCGATCCAACAGAAAATCGAGTGGCATCAGCGGGTCAGGGTCGCTACCCCCAGCTCGGCGGCGGCGAGGAGCAACGCCAGGGCAAGCAACAGCGTGCTCGCGTCCACCCGGCGCGTCCCGGCAAACCGTTCGGCGGCAAGGCGTACGTCGTTGAGAACCAGGGCGCCAGGTCCGAATGCCGCGGCGACCAGCTCCGGGGTCGCTGCCGTGAGATCGGATTCGCGTGGGTCGAGTCCGAACACCGTCGCGCCCACGGTGTCGGCGCCGCGCACGCGGAACTCCACGCGCGGCGTGCCCTCCGTCACGGTCACCGCCGCCGCGCCGGCCACGATGCGGTTCACGAGCGCGTCTACGAACGGCACGAACCCGGGCGCGGCGGGGAGCCCCGTCCAGGCCGTATCGAGGCGGCTTCCCAGCAACACAACATCTCCGGCTCGTACCAGCCAGGGCTCGCCATTCACGGTGGCCAGGACGTCGCCGCCCGCGGCCTCCCCCTCCCCCCCTCCCCTCCCCGTCGACTCGAGGCGATAGCGCCGCGTCACCTGCGCGCCCGCGATCTGCTCGAGTTCGCGCGACACGAGCAGGCCCGGCGTCCCGACGACCCCACCCTCCCAACGCCACGGCACGCCACGGGCGGCCAGGGCGCGGTTCGCTTGTCCGATGAGTGCAGGGTCGGCCGGCGGCTGGACCACCCATCGCCCCGTACTCCCCGTCGGCACGTCTCCCACGATCACGTCGCGGCCCTCTCCGACACGCCGCGCGTCACGCAGCACGCTGAGCGCCGCCCCAATAAATGGACCCGCCGCCGCTCCCGCTGCGACGCGCGCTGGCGGCGCCACTCGCCACACAAAAGGCCGCCGGTCATCCGCTCGCAGCTCGTCGGGCTCGAGCGCCGCTTCACCGGCCCACCAACCAGGGCGCTGCGGCGGTAACGCAACCGAGACCGCGGCGCCTTCGCCGGGCGCGGCGAGCGCACGTCCCACGTCGCGCGTCCCGATCCGTACCGTCAGGGGGACCGCGTCGCCGCCGTCCGAGCTCGTCACCGCCACGAGCACCGCGCCCTCCGCCACGCTGGCGCTCGCGATGCCGCGGTTTGCCGCCGGGCGTCCACGTGCCGGTGCCAATGATAGAATCCGAACGCCGGGCGGTACGTCGGCGTGTCCAGTCGCGATCGCCGTACGCTGCACGTCACTCAACACGTGCACCTCGCGCCCGGGCAACGGTTCGGCATGCACCAGGCGCGCAGCGCGCTCGACGGCTTGCACCAGATCGAGGCGTCGCCAGTCCGGCGTCGCGCTATCTACACTCGCCAGCAGAGCCTCGCGGCCCCCCCCCTCGGCCCGGATGACTCCGTCCGCCAGCAGCAGCCAGACGCGGTCGGCGGCTGAGGTGCGCGCGATCGACTCCCGCGCCGCGACTCGCAAGCGATCGAGCACCGGGCGACCGTCCACGACCGCACCGGAGGAGGGTGAGTTGTCGAGGATCACGACCACTGCGGTCGGCTCGTGTTCTCCGCCGCCGCGCACAGGCACGAGGGGACGGGCCGCCGCGAGCACGACCACGACGATCAGCGCCGTGCGGAGCAAGAGCAGCAGGAGGTGCCGGAGCTTGAGACGCCGCGCGCTCTGGCGCTCCGCCTCACTCAAGTAGCGGAGCGGTGGAAATGCGAGCTCGGGAGGAGTGCGGCGGTGCAGCAAATGCAGCAACGCGGGGATCGCCGCCGCCGCGAGTCCCAACAGCGCGAGCGGGTGAAGGAAACTCACGTGAGCAGGCGCAACGCCATACCGAACGGCAGATCCGTCTGCACGTGGTGGTAGGCGATGCCGTGGCGCCGGCACGCCGTGCGCCAGGCCGCTACCTCGCGTTGGACCGTCGCGGCGTAGGCGCGCGCCAACTCCCGCGGTCGGACCACCACGCTGGCGGGTGATTCGGGATCGGTGAACCGCACTTCGGGCGGACCGGCCAACTCGACCTCGGCCGGGTCCATAAGATGAAAGACGATCACTTGGTGGCCGCGGTGCCGCAGGTACCGCAAGGCCGCGAGGGCCAGCTCGCGGTCGAACAGCAGGTCCGACAACAAGACGACCAATCCGCGGCGGGCCAGCAACGCCGTGAGCCGCTGCAGGGCCGCGTGCGCGGCGGTGCCGTGACCGTCTGGCGTGTCGAGCAGCCCGCGAACGAGCCGCGTCCACTGCCCCGCCTTTACGCGCGCGGGAATCACCTGCCGCACTTCCTCGTCGAACGTCACGAGCCCGGTCGCGTCCCGCTGACGCAGCAGGATCAACGCGAGGGCAGCCGCCAGCCGGTCGGCGTAAGCGCGTTTGGTAAGACGCTCGGGCGCGCCGCGCCACGCCATCGAACGGCTCGCGTCGACGAGAATCATCGCCCGGAGGTTCGTTTCTTCTTCAAACTGCTTGACGAAGAGACGGTCGGAGCGCGCCAGGATGCGCCAGTCGAGGTAGCGCAGCTCATCCCCCGGCTGATAGGCGCGGTGCTCGGTGAATTCCACCGAAAAGCCACGGAAGGGCGAGCGGTGCAGCCCCGCCAGAAAGCCTTCGACCACGCCTGCGGCGACGATCTCGATGCCCCCTAGCCGAGCGACGTCAGCGGGGTCGAGAAGGTCCAAACGGGTGGCGGGCATGAGTGGCGGAAGCTAACGGCGAGACGAATGTCCTGACCACAGGACACAGAGGTCGAGACACGAAGATGCCAAGTCATTATGATAAAACAAGTTATAATGCGTCATTTCATGGCATGGTCCGTGCCTAATACCGTGGCACTGGAGGTTTTATGCTCGCTCAACTCGCGTTGCTCGCATTGGCGACCGTGCCGACACCCGCGGTCTATCGTCCTCGCGTCGAGCTGTGGACCAACCGGGGCGACGCCGCCGTATATACCCGCGGCGAGCGCGTCCGGGTCTTCTTCAAGCTGGATCGCGACGCCTTCGTCACTGTCTTCCGCGTCGACACCGACGGCCGCGTCCGGGTGCTGTTCCCCCGTGAGCCGTGGGACGACAATTTCGCGCGCGGCGGACGGGAATTCGAGGTCCAAGGGCGATCCTCCGATGACGCCTTCTCGATCGACGATTACGCCGGGGTGGGCTACCTCTTCGCCGTCGCATCGGCTGATGCCTTCACCTACGATGCCATCGAGAGCGGGGATCACTGGGACTACCGGGTGATCGCCGATGGGCGGGTTCGTGGCGATCCATATGTCGCCCTGACGGACCTCGCCGAGCGCATTGTGCCCGAAGGCTACACGGACTGGGACTACGACGTCATCACCTACAACGTCGAGCAGCACTACAACTACCCACGTTTTCTGTGCTACGACTGTCACACGTACGTGAGCTACCCGTACTGGGACCCTTACAACTATTCGTGCATCCGCTTCCGTGTCGTGATCTACGACGATCCTTGGTACTACCCGTACCGCTACTACGGCGGGACGCGCGTCGTCTATGGACGGCCTTACCGGCCGCAGCCACGGTTCATCTTCAAGGATTGGGGCACCAGCCAACCCAACCGTGACGGGTTCGTCACCCGGGAGCGCGAGCGGCCCACGAACGACAACGGGCGACGTGGCGTGACCGGCCGCGACATCGGCGGCATCGGCATCATTCCGCCACCCAATGTGCGTGACCGTCGCGAGCGCCCCGATCAGCCCGGGCAGCCTAACAACCCGAGCAATCGCCCCGGCAACGGTAACGACGACCGTGGGCAGGGACGCCGCGACCGTCCGGAGCGCCCGGACCGGCCGGACCGCCCCGACAATGGCGGGCGGCCTGACAATGCTGGGCGGCCCGACAATCCCGGCCGGCCCGACATCATCGCCCCGCGGGAGCAGCCGCGTCAGTCTGAACCGCGACGCGACCCGCCCCGGCAGGTCGAACCGCGGCGCGAGCAGCCGCGTCAGGCTGAACCGCGGCGCGACCCGCCCCGACAGGTGGAACCGCGGCGCGAGCAGCCCCGGCAGGCCGAACCGCGTCGCGATCCACCGCGACAGGCCGAGCCGCGGCGCGATCCGCCGCGGCAGGCCGAACCGCGCCGCGATCCACCGCGCCAGGCCGCGCCCCAGCGGGAGGCGCCGAAGGAAAAGCCTCGCAGCGAACCAGAGGTACGGCGGCGGAAGCCCTGACGAAGCCCTGACCGTTCAAGTTGAAACTGCGACGCGCCCGATCGTGGTCACACGCGGTCGGGCGCGTTAGCTTCCTCATCCCTCTCCTTATTCTCCGAGGATCGATCCGTGCGTCATGCGCTCCGCGTGCTCAGTCTCCTGCTGCTTCCCAGTCTTGCCGCCGCCCAATCGACAGGTTCCGTGCAGCGTGCGGTCCAGTCCATCACGCCGGACGACATCCGCCGTCGCATCGGGATCATCGCCGACGATTCGATGCGCGGCCGAGATACCCCCAGCCCCGAACTCGAAGAGGTGGCAGCCTACATCGCCTCGGAGTTCCGCCGCTTCGGTCTGAAGCCCGGCGGCGACAACGGCACTTTCATGCAGCGCTACGGGATTGACCGGGTTCGAGTCGTCGCGGACAGCTCGGTCGCCATGATCCACGGCGGCGGCGATACCACGCTGACCTACGGCACGAGCTTCGTGTTTCTCGACAACAATTTTGAGAGCGGCGACTACGCGGGCGACCTCGTGCTGCTCACCGGCTCGTTCGACGGGCCCACACAGATCGACACGGCGGCCCTGGCGGGCAAGATGTTGGTGATTTCGGGGCGAGCCCGCAATCGCGCGCGAGGCCAACGTCTCCTCAGCTGGCGTCCGGCGGGTATCGTCGTCGTGTTGCCGATCGCCGACTCGCTGTGGTCGCGCGTGGCCGAGCAATACACGCAGAGTCAGATGCGCGACCCCGCCCGGCCGGTCGGGCGGACGGTGTTCCTCGGCGTGCGCCTGGCGACCGTGGGGCCGCGACTCACGAGCCTCGGCGCCGACGTCGACGCCCTCCTCCAGGGAGCGGGCCCACTCAGGGCGCGGCCGCTCGCGGCACAGCTCCACGTCCACGCCCGCATCCGCGTCACGGATCACGCCTCGGCCCCTAACGTCGTGGGCATCCTCGAGGGCAGCGATCCGCGCCTCAAGAGTGAATACGTCGTCCTGAGCGCGCACATGGATCACGTCGGCGTCGGGCGCCCCGTGAACGGCGACAGCATCTATAACGGCGCCGACGATGATGCCTCGGGAACGATCGCGGTGGTCGAAGCCGCCGAAGCGTTCGCGCAGCTCCAGCCCCGGCCCAAACGATCGATCATCTTCCTGACCGTCAGCGGTGAGGAGAAGGGCTTGTGGGGCAGCGCCTACTTCGCCGATCACTCGCCGGTGCCGGTCGCGGATATCGTGGCGAACCTCAACACGGACATGGTGGGCCGGAATTGGAAGGACACCATCGTCGTCATCGGCAAGGAGCACTCGGATTTGGGCGCCACCTTGAACCGCGTGGGCGCGGCGCACCCCGAGCTGCGGATGCAGCCGATCGACGATCTCTGGCCGCAGGAGAACTTCTACGGTCGGTCCGATCACTACAACTTCGCGCGCAAGGGCGTGCCCATCCTCTTCTTCTTTAATGGCACCCACGCCGACTACCATCGGCCCAGCGACTCGGTCGACAAGATCGACGCCGAAAAGGAATCTCGCATCGTGAAGTTGGTGTTCTACCTCGGCCTCGATGTGGCGAATGCCGCGGACCGTCCGAAATGGAAGGCGGACAGTTACTCGCGCATCGTGACCGGTAACTGACGCGTGCCCTAGGTGAGGTTCTTCAGCAGCTCAGCGTTGGTCTTGGCGCGCTTGAGCTGATCTAGCAATGCTTGCATGGCCTGCTCCGGCGGCATCCCCACGAGGGTCCGCCGGAGCTTTTGCTTGGCCTCAACGGTCTTGGCGTCGGCGAGCAGCTCCTCACGTCGCGTGCCGCTCGCCGCGATATCGACCGCCGGGTAGATGCGGCGGTCGGCCAGCTCGCGCGTCAGCCGCAGCTCGGCGTTGCCCGTCCCCTTGAACTCCTCGAAGATGATGTCGTCCATGCGGCTCTCGGTCTCGACCAGGGCCGTCGCAATGACGGTGAGCGACCCGCCACCGTCCGCGGGCGGGACGGCCCGCGCGGCCCCGAACAACCCCTTGGGCTTGGCGAGGGCATTGGCGTCGAGCCCGCCGGTCATCGTGCGGCCGCTCGCCTTCCCCGTAGTGTTGTGCGAGCGGGCCAGGCGCGTAAGCGAATCGAGCACAATGACCGCGTCGCGTCCCAGCTCGACTTGGCGGCGCGCGTGCTCGAACACCATGTCGGCCGCGGCCACGTGGCGCTCGTGCGGCAGATCGAAGCTCGACGCGATCACCTCGCCCCGCCCCCAATCGATCATCTCGCTGACTTCCTCGGGCCGCTCGTCCACGAGCAAGATCAACAGGATGGCCGCCGGGTGGTTCTCCGCCACTGACTCAGCCAGCGCCTGCAGCATCACGGTCTTGCCGGCCTTCGGTGGCGACACGATCAGTGCCCGCTGCCCAAATCCGAAAGGACAGATGAGATCGACGACGCGCTGCGTCTCCGCAGTGCGGGGGCTCGACGCCTTGGGAGTTTCGAGGGTGAGCGGACGACTGGGATGCACGGCGCCCAGCTTCGCAAAGTCGGGCCGGGCGTCGAGTCCGTTGGGGGGCTCGCCATTGACGCTCATCACGCGGCCGTTGTCGAGGACGACCAAGTCCCCGCGGCGCAATCCCGGCAGGTTCACGGAGGGATCGCCCTTGGCAGGCAAATAGCTGTTGGCCGCGAGTCGAAGACAACCGCCCTTCTGGGCGGGGTCGTACCAGCCGACGATTTGAGGCAGAGAAGACACCGAGAGTGGGACAACCCAATATGCCACATTCCGGCCCTGGACTGAAGCCCGGGTGGGGACGCCGCGGGTTTATATTTGTGCCCGCATGCGCCAAGACCACATCCGCAACTTTTGCATCGTAGCCCACATCGACCACGGGAAATCCACCCTGGCCGACCGGTTGATCGAGCTGACGGGGACGCTCGACAAACGCCTGATGCGCGAGCAGGTCCTCGACACCATGGACCTGGAGCGTGAGCGCGGGATTACGATCAAGCTGAACGCCGTGCGGATGAGCTACCATGCCAAGAACGGCCAGCTCTACGAGCTCAACCTGATCGACACGCCGGGCCATGTGGACTTCACCTACGAGGTGTCGCGCTCCCTCGTCGCGTGCGAAGGTGCGATTCTCGTCGTGGACGCGTCGCAGGGCATCCAGGCGCAGACCCTCTCCAACCTGCTGCTCGCCATGGACGCCGGGCTGGAGATCATCCCCGTCCTGAACAAGATCGACCTGCCGGGCGCCGAGCCCGACAAACGGGCCCAGGAGATCCACGACCTGATCGGGACGAAGCCTGACGAAATCCTGCGCATCTCGGCCAAGGAAGGCACCGGTGTACCGGCGCTGCTCGAGGCGGTGGTGCAGCGCGTGCCGCCGCCCCGAGGCAATCACGAAGCCCCGCTCCGCGCCCTCATCTTCGACTCCTACTTCGACCGGTACCGCGGCGCGATCCCCAGCATCCGCGTTGTCGACGGCGTCATCGAACCCGGCATGAAGATCGCGTTCGGGGCGCACAAGGACGACGTCTACGAGGTGGATGAGGTCGGCTACCTCCAGCTCGGCCACAAGCCGGCGGAGAAGCTCGAGGCGGGCGAGGTCGGGTACTTCGTCGCGAACGTGCGCGGCGTGCGCGAGACCCGTCCCGGCGATACGGTGTTCGACGCCGAGCACCGCGACGTGGAGCTCCTCCCAGGATACCGCGACATCCAATCGATGGTATTCGCGGGTCTGTACCCGACCAATCCCGAGCAGTACGAGGACCTCCGCGACTCGCTGGCGAAACTGCAGCTCAACGACTCATCGCTGCACTACCAGCCGGAGACGTCGGTCGCCCTCGGGTTCGGGTTTCGCTGCGGCTTCTTGGGCCTCTTGCACATGGAGATCGTGCGCGAGCGCTTGGAGCGGGAGTTCGATCTCGACCTGATCAGCACCGTCCCCAGCGTGGAGTACCACGTGTATCGGACGGACGGCACGATGGAGCTGGTGGAGAACCCCAGCCTGATGCCACATGGCTCCACCGTCGACCGGGTGGAGGAGCCGTACGTCAAGGCACGGATCTTCGTGCCGGCGGACTACATCGGCGGAGTCATGAACTTGGGCCAGGAACGGCGCGGCGTCTATCAAGGGATGCACTACCTCGACCCGACGCGCGTCGAATTCCACTGGGAGTTTCCGCTCGCCGAGATCATCCTGGACTTCTACGACAAGTTGAAGACGATCTCGCGCGGCTACGCGTCGCTCGACTACGAATTCCTCGCGTACCGGCGGTCGGAGCTCGTGAAGCTCGATATGCTCTTGAACGGCGACGCGGTCGACGCCTTCAGCGTCATCATCCACCAGGACAAAGCGTACGAGTGGGGCCGCAAGATCGCCGAGAAGCTCAAGGAGCTGATTCCTCGCCAGCTGTTCGAAGTCGTGATCCAGGCCGCGATCGGCACGAAGGTGATCGCGCGCGAGACCGTCCGCCCGCTCCGCAAGGACGTGACGGCCAAGTGTTACGGCGGCGACGTCACGCGGAAGCGCAAGCTGCTCGAGAAGCAAAAGGCAGGGAAGAAGCGCATGAAGCAGGTCGGCTCGGTCGAGATCCCGCAGGAAGCATTCCTCGCGGTTCTCGAGATTGACTAGCCTCGTCATCCAGACGGCCTTCCTGGGACGTCGCGTCCTCACGACGCCGCTGCTCGTCGCGCTCGCCACTCGGCACGGCCCGGTGGACGTGGTGACCACCCCCGCCGCGGCGTCGCTCGTGGAAACCCACCCGGCCGTCCGTCGCGTCGTGCCGTACGACAAGCGGGGCGGCGACCGCGGCTGGGCCGGACTCCGTGACCTCGGCCGCCGGCTGCGCGCCGAGGGCTACGAGCGCGCCTACCTGCCCCACCGCTCGCTGCGGACGGCCGCCCTCGCCATCTTGGCACGGATTCCGGTACGGATCGGGTTTCACGACGGCTGGCCCTTCTTCTATACAGAGGTCCGGCGGCACCCCGCCGAGGGGCACGAAGTCGACCGGCTCCTGGCCCTCGCGGAGGAGCCTTCCGCCGCCTATGCTCCCAGCCTCCATCCCACCGCCGAGGACGAGCGGGCTGCCGCGGCCTTCTTAGCTGGAGCCGGGATCGGCGAGGGTGCACGGTTCGTGGCTATCGCGCCAGGGTCGATCTGGGGGACCAAGCGGTGGCCGCACTATAGGGCATTGGCCCGGCGGCTGGCCGGGGTGCCGGTTGTCGTCGTAGGTGGGCCGGAGGACGCGGGGTTGGGCGAGGAGATCGTGGGGGCGGTCAACGCGTGCGGGAAGCTCACGCTGCGGCAGTCCGCCGCGCTGATTGGGCGGGCAGAAGTGCTTGTGACCAATGACAGCGCCCCGCTGCACATCGCGACGGCGATGGGCACGCCGATCGTCGCAGTATTCGGGCCGACGCTTCCCGAATTCGGGTTCGGCCCACTCAGGTCGGGTGATGTGGCATTGGGCGTAGACGGGCTCGCCTGCCGGCCCTGCTCGCGACACGGGCCGCCGCGTTGCCCGCTGGGTCATCACCGTTGTATGCGCGACCTCGCGCCCGACGTGGTCGCCACCGCAATCGAGGAGGCTCGTGCGTTACGTCGTCGGGATTGACCTCGGGGGGACGAACATCGTGGTCGGCACGGTCGCCGAGGACGGTTCCGAACTCGTCGGACTCGTCTCGGAACCGACGCTCCCCGAACAGGGGGGTGACGCCGTCATTGGACGCATCGTGAAGCTGGCGCGTGCCTCGATGGCGGCCGCACGCGGCAAGGAGATCGCAGGCGTGGGCATCGGCTCGCCGGGGCCGCTCGACACCAATACGGGGGTCGTGATCCTGACGCCGAACCTCGGCTGGGTCAACATGCCCCTGCGCGACCGCGTTGCCGATGCGCTCAAGCTCCCCACCGTGCTCGATAACGACGCCAACTGCGCCATCTACGGAGAATGGTGGCGTGGCGCGGCCCAGGGTGTGACCCACGTCATCGGCCTCACCATCGGGACGGGCATCGGCGGCGGCATCGTCCTGGGCGGCGAGATCTATCACGGCGCCTCGGACGTGGCCGGCGAAATCGGCCACATGACCATCGAAGCCAACGGCCGCTTGTGCAAATGCGGGAATCAGGGTTGCCTCGAAGCCTACGCGTCGGGACCCGCGATTGCGGCCCGCGCCGTCGAGGGTATCAAGGCCGGCGCAAAGACGGGCTTGCCGCAGTACGTCGCCGGGGAGCTCTCCCGCATCACCGCGCAGGTTGTGTACGAGGCGGCAAACGACGGTGACGCCTTCGCCCTGGACTTGGTGCACGAGACGGCCAAACTACTCGGCGCCGGCGTCGCGAGCCTCGTCAATATTTTCAACCCGAACGTCGTGGTCATCTGCGGCGGGGTCACACAGGCAGGCGAAAAGCTGTTCGGTCCCTTGACCCTCGAAGTGCACCGCCGGGCCTTCAAGCCGGCGTGGGAGGTGTGCCGCATTCTCCCGGGGACGCTGACCGGTACCGCGGGCGTGTACGGCGCCGCCGCCGTTTTCATGCAGCGAACGTGGGGGACCTGCTGAAGCGTCTGGGCGTGATCGGCTCGATGGTCTGGGACACGATCCAAGGCCGCGAC
>Ga0209382_10011017_pt1 | contig 11250 bp, 9 predicted proteins | sample SoiMetdeltSBSDD5_FD_187599 | JGI IMG/M metagenome (GOLD analysis project Ga0209382, IMG submission 187599) | Bulk soil microbial communities from a Populus tree surrounding site in Tennessee, USA - Soil MetaG P. deltoides SBSDD5 (SPAdes) (version 2) | ecosystem: Environmental > Terrestrial >...
GCCATTGCAACGCGGCCATCATCGGACACGGGATGGAGGCCGGCACCGGCTTCTACTGCTGCGCACATTGTGCCCGGCAGGCGGGCATCCAGCAGATGCAGGACCGCGCATGAGCGTGCCGGATCGCTACGGTGTGGCGTTCCGGCACGGCGACCCTCGACACAATAGCCCCTAGACTCGCCTGTTTCTTCGCCGCGCAGCGGGCCCGCGCCGCTTCAGGTGACTCCCACATGTCAGCCCAGATCCTCGTGGTCGACGACGAGGCCGACGCCGCCGTGGTTCTCCGCGATGCGCTGCGTCGGCGGGGCTACGACGCCGACGCGGCGACCACGGTGCCGGCGGCGCTCGCCCATGCGCGCGATCACGCCGTCGACGTCGTGGTGACCAGCGCCGCCATCGAGGGGATCTCCACGGGTGATCTGTGCAACGAGCTGCGCCGGACCCGCCCCGACGTCCCGGTGATCTTCACCGGTCCCGGCGACGTCGACGCCGCGGTCGCCGCCATCCGCTGCGGCGCCTACGACTTCGTCGCGCGGCCGATCACGATCGATGCCCTGCTGGTCGCGGTGGCGCGCGCCGTCGAGCACCGCCGGCTCCTGTCCGAGGTCCGGCGCCTGCGCAGCGCCGCCGACACCCAGCGGATCGAGCCGGTCATCGGCGAGAGCCCGGCGATCCGCGAGATCAAGGCGATCGTCGAGCAGGTCGCCGACAGCGACGCCACCGTGCTCATCACCGGCGAGAGCGGCACCGGCAAGGAGCGGGTCGCCCGCGCCCTGCACTCGGTCAGCCATCGCCGCGACGCCGCCTTCGTCGCCGTCGACTGCGCGGCGATGCCGGCGACCCTGCTCGAGAGCGAGCTGTTCGGCCACGTCCGCGGCGCCTTCACCGACGCCAAGCGGACCCGGCCCGGCCTGCTCATGCGCGCCGGCCACGGCACCATCTTCCTCGACGAGATCGGCGACATGCCGCTCGAGATGCAGTCGAAGCTCCTGCGCGCGCTCCAGGAGCGGCGCTTCCGCCCGGTCGGCGCCGACACCGAGCTCCCGCTCGACGCCCGCCTGGTCACCGCGACCAATCGCGATCTCGACGCCGACGTCGCCGTCGGCCGCTTCCGCGAGGACCTGTTCTACCGGATCAACGTCGTCCAGATCGCGATGCCGCCGCTGCGCGAGCGGCGCCGCGACATCCTGCTCCTGGCCCAGTACTTCCTGACCCGGGTCGCCAACCGGATCCACAAGCCGGTGGTCGGCATCTCGACCGCGGCGGCGCAGAAGCTCGTCGAGTACGAGTGGCCGGGCAACGTGCGCGAGCTCGAGAACTGCATCGAGCGCGCGGTCACCCTGACCCGCCTCACCGAGATCGGCGTCGACGATCTCACCGAGCGGATCCGCCAGCACCAGAGCGAGCCGCCGACCACCGCCGACGATCAGTCGGAGCTGGTCACCCTGGCCGAGATGAAGCGCCGCTACGTGCGGCACGTGATGGCGGCGGTGCGCGGCAACAAGACGCGCGCGGCGCGCATCCTCGGCCTCGATCGCCGGACCCTGTGCAAGCGGCTCGACGACGATCACGTCGACGACGAGGGCGCCGACGCGGGCCACAACGGGCACGGCGGCAGCGGCGACGATCGGCATGCATGACACACCTGGGCGGTCACGCACGCCACAGCGTGCGCCCAGCCTCCGCATGAAAAGATCGCGCCGCACCAGGGACGCGTACCGCAGACCCTGGTGTCCGGCGCGATCGGGAGCGTCAGACCCGACGATTGATCGCCAGGCGGTACACCGCGAGGATCAGGATGGCGCCGATGGTCGAGGCGATGATGCCCGGACCCTCGCCCGGCGCGCGGTACCAGCCCACCGCGCTGCCGATCAGGTACGCCGCCACCGAGCCGGCGATGCCGAGGAGGATGGTGACGACGATGCCGCCCGGATCGCGGCCCGGCATGAGGAGCTTGGCGAGCGCACCGGCGATGAGGCCGATGATGATGGCGATGATGATGCCCATGACGTTCCTCCGTACCTTCTAATGATTTGAAGGGCCAGAGTGCACCGCATGTGCCATCGAATAGCCCCGCGATATGGCGGGTGATTCGCCGGCCGTGGCGGCGGCGCTCGCCACACCGAGACGCAGGCGCACGGACCGGGCGCACGGCGATCGATGGTGCGGTCGACAAGCCCGCGACCCGACACCAGCACGACTGGCATGCGGTCTGCTGAAAGAAGAGGGCAGCTTCGTTCCACAGGAGACGATCATGAGGATTTCTCGATACCTGACGATCACTGCGGGCGTGCTCGCCCTGTCCGTGGGCGCGTGCAAGAGTCGCGACGAGGGCTCCGTCGCTCGCGACCAGACCCTGGAGCGCGCCGACCGCGCCCAGCAGAAGGTGGAGGAGGCGCGCGAGACCGTGACCGACCGCGCCGAGAACATCGCCGACACCCAGCAGAAGATCATCGACAAGAGCACGGATACGCAGCGGGACATCGCGGAGGAGCAGAAGAAGCTCGCCGACCAGAAGCAGGACATCCAGCAGGCGGCCAGCGATCTCAAGGCCGCGCGCATCCGCTTCTCCGGCGCGCGCGCCGACGTCGTCCGCGAGGCGAAGTCGACCCTCGAGATGATGGACTCCCGCATCGCCGGGCTCGACAACGCGCTCGCGGCGCGCACCAACCTGAGCGCCGACGACCGCAAGGAAGCCGAGAAGGAGCTGGCCGAGGCCAAGCAGGCCCGCTCCACCGCCGCCGCCAAGCTGGCCAAACTCGAGGCGTCCGCCGACGCCGGCTGGGACAAGGCGCGCGACGACGCCCAGTCCGCGTTCGACAAGCTGAGCGACCAGTACAACGACGCTTACAAGAAGATCTACTGACGAGCGTGCACAGCGCCGGGTGGCGCGTCGTTTGCTGTAGTCCCGGCCAAGTCGTCTTGATCAACGCCCCATAAGGAGAAGCCAAGATGCCTGACAACGGTCCCACCCAGAACCTCGAGCAAGAGCTCGGCAACAGCGTCGCCGCCGTTCGTGACACGGTGCGGACCCTGCTCGATCGCGGCAGCGAGCGCGCGGGCCACATCAAGGACACCGTGATGGAGCGCGGCAAGAGCGCGATCGGCACCGTCCAGCACACCGTCGAGGAGCGGCCGCTGGTCGCCATCGGCGGGGCCTTCGCGGTCGGCCTGTTGCTCGGCCTCTGGCTCCGTCGCCACTAGTGGCTACCAGTAGACTGGTGCGGTCGTATCGCACCCGGGCCGACCGCGGCCGGCGGCGGCCCGGTGTGCCTCGGCTTGCGCCTCGGAGGTTGTCATGACGACCCGCAAGCGTCCGCTCCGCATGGCGGTGGTCGGACAGGGCCACTTCGCGCAGGTCGCCGTCTTGCCCGGCATCGATCAGCTCAAGGACGTCGAGATCGCGGCGCTGGTCTCGGACCACCCGCACAAGCTCGAGGAGCTGGGCGAGCGCTACCGGGTCGCCCACCGTGTCGGCTACGCCGACTACGACGCCCTGGTCGACTCCGGCGACATCGACGCGGTCTACATCGCCCTGCCGCCCGACCTCCACGCCGACTACGCGATCCGCGCCCTGCGCCGCGGTGTCCACGTGCTGTGCGAGAAGCCGATGGCGCCGACCGAGGAGGAGTGCCTGGCGATGATCGCCGCCGCCGAGGAGAGCGGCGCCAAGCTGATGATCGCCTACCGGCTCCACTTCGAGCCCGGCAACCTGGCGGCGGTCGAGATGATCAAGAAGGGCGAGCTCGGCGAGCCGCGCGTGTTCGACTCGCTGTTCTCGATGCAGGTGCGCGACGGCAACATCCGGGTCCAGCCGCGCGACGGCGCCGGCCCCCTGTTCGACATCGGCATCTATTGCGTCAACGCGGCGCGCTACCTGTTCCGCGAGGAGCCGGACCAGGTGGTCGCGACCAGGCTCGACAACCCGTCGGACCCGCGCTTCCAGCACGTTCCGGAGGCGTTCGCGGTGTCACTGCGCTTCCCGGCCGGGCAGGTGGCGTCGTTCGTGTGCAGCTTCGGCGCGTCCGATTGCTCCTGGTACCAGGTCGCCGGCACCGAGGCGCGGCTCGAGCTCGACAACGCCTACGAGTACGTCAGCGGCAAGACCCTGACGGTGGTGCGCGACGGCAAGCGCCGCAACAAGACCTTCCGCCGCCGCGATCAGATCGCCGCCGAGGTGGCCTACTTCGCGCAATGCGTGCGCACCGGCGCCGAGCCGGAGCCGTCCGGGTACGAGGGGCTCGCCGATGTGCGCATCCTGCTGGCGATCCAGCGCTCGGCCGAGAGCGGCCACGCGGTCGTCGTCGAGCCGGTCCGACGCGACCGGCGCCCGGACCGCGGCCAGGAGGTCTCGGTTGCGCCCCACGGCAAGCCGGAGCTGGTCGACGTCGAGGCGGCCTCCGAATGATGCGCGCGGAGGCGAGGGGCAGGGAACGCCCGCAGGGCGAGGGGAAGGGGCGGGGAAGGTGTAGCCCGAGGACGGGGCCCCGGGGCAGCTCCCCGCCGGAGCGCGCTCGGATCATGTCAGAATAGGGCGATGGGCTCCCAGGCCCCGCCTCAGGGGGTGAGGCTGAGCGACCGTCTGCGCGGCGCGACGGTGTCGCTGCGCGCGCTCCTCGTCGTGGGCGGCGGGCTCATCGTGGCGCTCCTGGTCGCCGTCGGGGTGGTGCACCGCGCCAGCGAGGAGGCGGCGCGCGCGCGCGCCCAGCTCGAGGCCCACTACGCGGTGCTCCGCGACCTCGCCCACGACCACGACCGCGCCCTGCTCGAGGAGGAGGTGGCGTTGCGCCAGGCGCTGGCGCGCGATCGCACCCTCGAGCCGCAGCGGACCACGGCCGGCGGCGCGGCGCTCAACGAGCTGCTGGCCCGGCTGGATGCCGGCGACCGCCGCGCCCTCGACGGAGCGCTGCTGGCAGTCGCCGACGCCAACCGCGAGTGGCGCGGTGTCGTCGAGGCCACCGCCAGGGCCAGCGCCGCCGCCGGCGATCTGGAGGCGATCGCCGCCCGCGGTCGGGCGGTGCGCGACGCCGAGGACCGCCTGCTGACCGCGCTGGCCGAGCGCCGGACCGACGCGCTGCGCCGCCAGCAGCAGCGCACCGACCGGCTCGACGCGCTGGCGACCGCCGGCCTGGTCGCGGTCGGCGCCCTCGCCCTGATCCTGCTCGGGCTGGTCGTGCGCCACACCGCGCGTCCGCTCGCCGGACTGGCGGCGCTCGCCGAGGCGGGGCAGCCGTTCCCGGACGACACCCGCGCCCTGCGCGTGACCGAGGTCCGGCAGCTGGCGCGGGCGCTGCGACAGCTGCAGGCGCAGGTCCGGGAGCGCCAGCAGTCGCTCGAGCAGTCGCACTCGCGGGCGGTGTCGATGAACCGGTTCGCCGAGATGGTGCAGCAGACCGAGCAGCGCGACGAGATCCGGACCGCGATGGCCACGATGATCGAGACCACGCTGACCGGCGGCGAGGTCCAGATCCTCGAGCTCGACCACCACCGCAGCCGCCTGGCGAGGACGTGGCCGCTGGCGGAGTCCGACGCCGAGCCGCCCGAGGTGGCGCTCGATCCGTCGCGGTGTCCGGCGCTGCGGCGGCGGCGCCCGGTCCGCGCCGACGTGCCGTCGACGGCGGCCTGCGACTGCCCGGTCGGCGCGCCGGCGGAGGGCTCGTACGCGTGCATCCCGATGCTGAGCGCGGGCGTGGCGACCGGCCTGGTCAACATCCGGATCGACAAGCCGAGGGCGTGGACGCGCAACGACGTGCTGGGATCGCAGGCGTACGTCAACTTCGCCAGCGGCGCGCTGGAGGCGCTGCGGATGCTGCAGGTCACGCACGATCGCGCGGTGCGCGACGGCCTGACCGGCGCGTACAACCGGCGCTTCCTCGACGAGTACCTGTCGAAGCGGCTGGCGGACAGCCTGCGCCAGGAGCAGCCGCTGTCGCTGATGCTGCTCGATCTCGATCACTTCAAGAAGCTGAACGACACGTTCGGCCACGCGGTCGGGGACCGCGCGCTGGTCGAGTTCGCGGCGCTGGTGCAGTCGCAGATCCGGGGCGGCGACGCGTTCGTCCGCTACGGCGGCGAGGAGTTCGTGCTGTTGCTGGCGACCACGGATCTCGAGGGCGCCAAGGTGGTCGCGGAGCGGATCCGGACCATGGCCGAGCGGATCGTGATCGATCTGCCGGGAGCCGACGGCGGGGCGAGGCCGCGGATCACGACCAGCGTCGGGGTGGCGACCGCGCCGAAGCACGGGTCGACGCCGGCGGAGCTGCTGGCGGCGGCCGATCGGGCCGTGTACCGGGCGAAGGCGCTGGGGCGCAATCGCGTCGAGACGGCGGATCCGCCGCTCGCGAGCTAGTGCAGGCGGCTACAGCAGGCGGAGGAACGCCTGCAGCGCCGCCTGCTCGTCCGGCGACAGCGACTGCATGCCGGCCGGCTCACCGGCGTGGGCGAAGGCGTCGCCGGCGCCGATCCGGGCGCGGGCGAGGACGTCGGTGATCGACTCGGCGCTGCCGTTGGTGAAGTACGGGAACTTGCGGTAGAGGCGGCGCAGCGAAGGGACGCGCGGGCCGTCGGCGTGGACGTAGGGCTCGACGCCGGTCCGGGCGCGGCTGTCGCTGGCCCAGGTGATGGCGCCCGACGGGCTCATCACGTCGCGCTCCCAGTCGGCGAAGGCGACGCGGGTCGCCGGATCGTCGACGACGAGGCGGGCCTGGTGGCAGCCCTCGCAGCGGGTGCGGAAGACGACGGCGCCCTTGCGCTCGGCGTCGGTGAAGGCGCGGCGCTCGCCGACGACCGGGTTGGCCTCGTGCCCGAAGACGCCGAGGAACTGCATGAAGGCGGCCCGCAGCTCGATCGGGCTGAGGCGGGCCGGCACCTGCGGCACGTAGGCGAGCCACGGCACCAGGCTGCGGTCGAGCTCGAACCAGGACGCGTGGCCGGTGCCGCGGTTGGCGACGCCGAACTCGGCGTGCACCATGTCGGTCATCGTCTTGTCGAGGGCGCGCGAGAAGTAGGGCCGGCTCTGGGCCAGGCCGCGCAGGGCGCGGGTGGTGGCGTGGACGTCGTCGCGGCCGGTGTAGTGGACGCGGCCGTCGCCGTAGCCCTCGAAGTGGCAGGTCTCGCAGGTGAAGCGGCTGTGCGAGCCCTCGCTGGTTCCCCACGGCGCCATCAGGTTGGTGAAGAAGAGCAGCTCGCCGAGGCGGGTCGCCGGCGCCGGCTCGGCGGCGCGGCGCGCCGCCACCGGCACGACCTCGATCTTGTCGTCGGCGACGACCCAGGCGTCGAGCAGCGGGTTGGCCGCGACCAGGGTGCCGCCGACGACGGCGGCGGCGCGGGTGCCGGGCGGCAGCGAGCGGCGGACCACCGAGAAGGCGCCATCGGCGGCGACCGCGAAGGTGACCATGCCGTCGGCGCCGTAAGCGGCGGCGTTCACGATCAGCGAGCCGCCGTCGCGGCGGATCGCCATCCACTTCGGCATCACGATGCCGTGCTCGGACAGGTTGACCGCCGCCAGCTGCTCGGCGACGCCGCCGGCGACCCGGTAGACGTAGCCGAACGAGTCGACGTAGCCGAAGTAGCCCTGGCTGCGATCGAGCGCGTGATCCTCGGCGCCGCCGATGGCGACCACCACGCCGGCGCCGTCGTCGGCGGCGGCCACGGTCCAGGCCGGGCCGTCGTGGGCGATCCGGACCGGCGCGCCGATCGGGCGGCCGCCGGCGTCGACGGCGAAGATCAGGACCGCGCGATCGAGGACGCACGACAGGGCGAGCGCCGACGCGGTGGCCACCGCGCGGCTGGCGCCGCGGCAGACGCCGACGTCGACAGTGGCGCCGCCGGGGAGCAGCGCGCGCACCGCGTGGTCGGTCGGATCGGCGACGTAGATCGCGCCCGACGCGTGCACCGCCATCGCGGCGACCGCGGCGCCGGGCACCGCGACGGTGCCGGCGGCGGTCAGGGCGCCGTCGACGAGGCGGTAGCGATGCAGGACCGGCGCGTCGCCGGCGACCAGCACGCCGTCGCCGGCGAGCGCGATCGTGCGCGCGCCGCGCGGCCCGTCGAGCCGGGCCAGCTCGCGGCCGCGGCGGTCGAGGGCGACGACGGCGTCGTCGCCGGCGAGCACGCCGACCAGGCGATCCCCGACGGCGACGACGTCGCTCGGGTTGGCGCCGGTGGCGCGCTCCGGCGGCGCCTGCGCCGCGAAGTCGGTCGCGCGCAGCCGGCCCTCGAGGGCGCGCAGCGGCGCCAGCTCATCGGGCGCCGGCGGCGACGCGTCGGTGCCCTCGGCGGGCGCCGGCGCGGGCGCGGCATCACACGCGACCAGCGTCGCGCACGCGATGAGCGCGAGGCGCTTCACCAGCCGCCGCCGCCTCCACCACCATCACCGCCGCCGCCGCCGGGCGGAAGGCCGCCGTTGCCCTCGCCGGTGTCGGGCGGCAGGCTCTGGATCCAGTCGGCGATGCAGTTCTTCTCGTCGGCGGTCAGCTCCGGCTTCTCCTTCGGCATGCGGACGCCGCACGACGGGTTGTCGGAGACCTTCTCGAGGAGGAAGCTGGTGGCCGGGTTGCCCGGCACGACGATCTTCTTGTTGAGGCAGCTCGACGTCTTCTGCGCGATGCGGTCGGCGACGCCGGCGGCGACGAGGTCGAGCCCCTTGGGCGCGTTGCTGCCGCTGTGGCAGCCGGCGCACTTCCGCGCGAACAGCGTGGTCGCGATGTTGTCGGGGGTGCAGGCCACGGCCGGAGACTCGGGCTGGTTCGGATCGCCGGTGCTCGGATCGGGGGAGGTGCCGGTCTCTCCTTCGGTGATGCAGGCACCAAAGGAGGCCACAGAGAGGGTAAGCGAGACCCACAGAAGAAGGCGCATGAAGTGGGTATCAGCAACCGGAGTGCCATCCCGGCGCAGCTGGCAACCAACCGGAATCGCGCCTGTTCTTCGTCGGGCACCCCGGCCGAGGCCAGGCCCGGCCTGTGGCCTCCACCGGCCAGGTCGGGGGTCTGCTCACCAGGTCGGAACCCTTCGACACGGCCCTACCTCGCTTCGCTCGGCAGGGCCGGCTCAGGGCATACGGGTGGTGGCTACGCCGGCGCGCCGCCGAGGCGGTAGCCGATGCCCTGCCGGCTCTCGATCAGCTCCTCGAGCCCGGCGACCGCGAGCTTGCGGCGCACCCGCCGCACCAGCTCGCGCACGTTCTCGCTGTCGACCGACACCGATCGAAACGACAGCGTCGACGCGATCTCGTGCCACGGCACGAAGGCGTGATCGGGATCGGCGGCGGCGCGGCGCCGCTCGACGAGCACGCGCAGGAGCGCGAACTCCATGCGCGCGAACGCGACCACCGATCCGTCGGCGCGCACGACGCCGCCGGGATCGCGGAGATGGAGCTCCACCGCGCGGCCGGTGCTCGTGACCACACGAGCGGGACCCTCGGGACCACGGCTGGCTCCTGCCGCGTCGTCTGCAAGGCAGGACTGGGCGCTCATCGCGAGTCATCGTCGCCGCGGCCACTCGCCGGCGCAACGATGGCCGCTCACCCCACAAGGGTGCCCGCACGCAGCCTCGTGCACTTTGCCGTTCAGATGCGCGTCGACCGCGCTTCGACTGGCGTGGCTGGACGATTGTCTCCGCCGATCACGGCGGTGGTGACGTCGCCCAGCCGGGCGCGCACGACATCGGTGGTCGGCGCGCCCCGCTTCGGGGTCGCCCAGATGCGCACGGTGCCGTCGCGGCTGCCGCTGATGAGGCGCTGACCGTCCGGGCTCCAGACGACGGCGTCGACGCTCGCCTCGTGGCCGCGCAGCACCTGCGACCGGCCCGCCGCCAGGTCCCACACCCGCACGGTGCGATCGTAGCTCGCCGACGCCAGGCGGCCGCCGTCGGGAGAGAAGACGATCATCTGCGGCAGATCGACGTGGCCGTGCAGGGTGCCGATCAGGCGGCCGCTGCCGGCGTCCCACAGCCGCACGGTGCGATCGACCATGGCGCCGGCGACCCGGGTGCCGTCGGGCGAGAACACGATCGTGTTCGGGTGGTGGTGGACATCCTCGAGCGCGACCAGCGTGCCGTCGGCCGGCGTCCACATCGCGATCAGGTCGCAGCGCGCGATCACCACGCGGATCCCCTTCGGATCGAACTTCGAGCCGCCCTTGCCGCAGCTGGCGTCGGCGCGCGGGCCGAGCTCGACGGCGGCGATCTGGACGCCGGTGCGGGCATCGAGCAGCATCATGCGGCGGCCGACGCCGACCGCGACCCGCGACGAGTCGGGCGACGACACCACGTCCCAGATCCGGTCGCCGCGCGCGATCAGCGTGCGGCCCTCGCCGGTGGCGACGTCCCACGCGGTCAGCCGGCCGCTGCGGTCGGCGCCGTAGAGGGTCTTGCTGTCGGCCGAGAAGTTGCCGGCGATGAACGGCGGGCCGGACTCGACCAGGACCCGGCGCTGCCCCTCGGTCCACAGCTCGAGCATGCCCTCGGGCGTCGCCACCGCGGCGTGGCGGCTGTCGTCGGAGAGCAGCGGCTTGCGCGCCTTGGCGCTGCGCCCGCCGACGAAGACCTCGTGGTGGCTGCCGGTCTCGAGGTCCCAGATCGTGACCCGCTGCGGGTACGAGATGGTCATCGCGCGCTTGCCGCCGTCGAGGAGGCGCAGCGCGACCACGGTGCCGAGGTCGCCGCCGAGGACCTTGACCTCGGCGTCCTGCAGCCGCCACAGCCGGGCGCTGCCGTCGAGGCTGGCGGTCACCACCATCGACTCGTCGGGCGAGAGCCGGGCGTGGTAGACGTCGTCCTCGTGGCCGCGCAGGACGCGCGAGCCGCCGTGGACCAGGTCCCACAGCCGCGCGGTGGCGTCGTCGCTGGCGCTGAGCAGGTGGGTGCCGTCGCGGGTGAACTCGAGCTGGTAGAGGGCGTCGCTGTGGCCGCGCAGCGTCCGGGTGTTGCCGGTGGCGAGCTCGATCAGCTGGATGTCGTGGGCCTCGCCGCCGACGGCGACGGTGGTCTCGTCGGGCGAGAACGCGACCGCCGCGATCGGCGTCGGGTACGGCATGAGCGTGCGCAGCTGGCCGCTGGGCAGCTCGAGCAGGTAGAGGTTCTCGCCGTCGTGGAGGACGGCGCGGTTGCCGCTGCGGGCGATCTCGATGAAGCCGACGCCGCGGTCGAGGTGGGCGATGGCGGTGACCTTGTCGGCGGTGGCCAGCCGGATGGTGCCGTCGCCGGTGGTGACCAGGGCGCGGTGCCAGTCGTTGGGCGAGACCACGACCCAGT
>Ga0209382_10011018_pt1 | contig 11249 bp, 10 predicted proteins | sample SoiMetdeltSBSDD5_FD_187599 | JGI IMG/M metagenome (GOLD analysis project Ga0209382, IMG submission 187599) | Bulk soil microbial communities from a Populus tree surrounding site in Tennessee, USA - Soil MetaG P. deltoides SBSDD5 (SPAdes) (version 2) | ecosystem: Environmental > Terrestrial >...
CGGGTTGCGCGAGGTGGTCTTCTGGTCGATCGAGATGGCAGGCGAGAGCCCCTCGATCGAGTCGACGTCCGGCTTGTCCATCTGGCCCAGGAACTGCCGGGCGTAGGCCGACAGCGACTCCACGTAGCGGCGCTGGCCTTCCGCGTAGATCGTGTCGAACGCGAGGCTCGACTTGCCCGAGCCGGACAGCCCCGTAATCACCACGAGGGAGTCGCGCGGGAGCCTCAGGTGCAGGTCCTTGAGATTGTGCTCGCGCGCACCGGAAACGACGATCTCACCACTCGGATTCACGACGATCTCCGAGTTTAGAGCCGGTTCCGGATCGAACTGGTGTTCGCTTTCCGCATGTTGCGGAGATGTGCGACGAACGTGGCGTGCCCGTTACACCATCTGGGCGGGCCGGCACACGGGGCGTGACACAATCTCGAGACGATGGCCGGTGGGGCTCCAGAGCCGGAGGACTTCCGCACCTTCATACGGGAGATCACCCGGCGCCACGAGCTTGCGACGAAGGAGATGATCCGGCGCTCGCAGGAGCAGAGCGCGGAGATGCGCGGCCAGTTCGCCGAGATGCGCGGCCAGTTCGCGTCGATCCGGGATGACATCCGGGCGAACACGGCGACCCTCCAGGAGCTCGCAGGGGCCATCCGGGTGCACCGGACGGAGTTCGTGGAGGAGATGCGGGCGCAGCGAGCGGCCCTGTTCGCCGTCATCGACCGTCTCGAAGGCCCAGGGCCGGCGACGAGCGGGTAGCGGGGTGCGCTTCGGCTACACGATCCTCTACGTCGCCGACGTGGGCGCGACGCTCGAGCTGTACGAGCGTGCCTTCGCCCAGCGGCGTCGCTTCCTCCACGAGAGCGGCTCCTACGCCGAGCTGGAGACCGGCGGGACGGTGCTTGCGTTCGCCTCCAACGAGCTGGCCGCCTCCAACGTTCCGGGCCTGATGCGGCCCCGCGCCCTCGGCCACGCCCGGCCGTCGTTCGAGGTCTGCTTCGTGACCGACGACGTTCAGGGGGCGTTCGACCGTGCGGTGAGCGAGGGCGCCGAGGCCGTGACGAGCCCGCAGACGAAGCCCTGGGGCCAGCAGGTGGCTTACGTCCGCGATCCCGACGGGAACCTGGTCGAGATCGCCTCGCCGGCGGCGTGATCAGGCGCCGGCGCGGGCGTAGACCTCGTCGAGCAGCGCTTCCGGGTCGTCGAGCTCGAAGTTCTCGGCGAGATAGCGGCCCGTCTCCTCGCGGGTGGAGCCGTTGAGCGCCATGTTGAGCGCGATCACGCGGGCGCCCTCGCCCGCCTCGACCGTCCCGGCTGGGGCCGTTTCCGCGGCCGGGGCCGGCTCGACGGCGGGAATCGGCTCGCCAACCGGTGGGGGCTCCGGCTCCGCCGCCACAGACTCGCTCCCGCTGCCGCGGAGCTCCCGAAGATCCTCGCGCAGCGACGCGATCGTGCCGCGCACGCGCTCGCCCAGGTCGTCGAGGGCACCCTCGATCTCGGCGGCACGCGCGGACAGCCGATCCGTGGCCTCCTGAATTCGCTCGAGCTGAGTCTCGGTCTGCCGCTGAGCCTCGCCCCGGATCCGGTCCGCTTCCGCGCGCGCCGCGGCCTCGAGCTCGGTGGCGCTGCGCTCAGCCGCCTCGACGATGTCGCGCACCTTCTCGGCGGCCGTCGCGGCGGCCGACTTGCTTGCGGGCTCCTCCGTCACGGGCAGCGTAGGGTAGCGGCGGCCGCGCTAGCCCTTGACGCGGAACGCGCCCCGCATGAAGGGGTGGATGCGGCAGAAGTACGTGTATGTCCCGGGACCCAGCCCGCTCGGGGTCGTCCACTGGAGCGCGCCGGTGGCGGGCGGCGCGGCCGACCCGAGCGTGCCGGACTCGAACTGCACCTCGCCGTCGGCGATCGGGTAGGCGATCCCCGTCGAACGGTTGCAGGGGGCCTTGCACGAGGTGATCGAGTGGTAGATCCCCTTCGCGTCGTCGCCACCGTCGGCGAAGGTGAGCGTCTGCCCCGGAGCGATTACGGGGGGCAGCCCGTTCGGAGCGGGCAGGCTCAGGTCGCCGAGCCGGTACTTGAAGTCCACGAGCGTGACCGCGCCTGGGTTCGCGGCTCCGTCGGGGAGGCTGCGCGCGTCGGGCATGCCCGTCGGCCCGCCCCCGTGGGTGTCGTTCTCCGCGAGGTGGCCGTGGGTGAGCTTGCCGGGGAGGTCCACGCGGCGCTTGAACGGGTTGGTGCCCGGGCCTTCGTCGGCCATGTAGGTGAGGTCGTTGATGCCCATCGACTCCCACCAGGCGGCACGGCTCGAGTCGTAGGTGGCTTTCACGGCCAGCACGTCGCCCTTTCGCAGCTTCACCCGCCAGTCGGGCCTCGAGGCGGTCATCGACACGTCCCAGGACACGGCCCCGGCGGGCTCGAAGTAGCGAGCGCGCGACCGGAACAGGTGCACGGTGTCGCCCCGGCCGCGCGGCGCGAGGCGCAGGCAGCGCGCCCGGGCCCGGGCGGTGGCCCGCGCGCCGCAGCGCGCCGGGCGCACGCGCGCGCCGCGCCGGCGCAGGTAGAGGTCCGTGTGGAGGCCGCCGGGATGCAGGTGGCCGGCGGTCGAGACGAGCACGCCCGGACGGTCGACCACCCACTCGTTGAGCTTCGGCCCGCCACCGTATGGGTTCCCGGCGTCGTCGGGGTAGGTGTAAGTGCCGCCCGAGCCACCGCCCTTGGGCACGTTGAACACCGGGTAGGCGCTGCCGTTCTGCACGTCCATCCAGACCGGCCGCACGGGCCGCATGCCCCGCGCCGCCCGCGAGCGAGCCGGCACGAACTCGATCTCATACACCATGTACACGCGGGTCGGCACCGGCGTGAGGTTGTGGATCATGTGGTTGAGGATGAGGCTGTCGCTCGTGCGCAGCGGGTAGCCGTAGCCGCGCGGGAGGTTCACGCGCGTCTTCTCCTCGCCGGTCCCGAAGAAGCGCTCCGGGAGGCCGGGCGCGGTGGCGTCCGAGCGCGACAGGTTGAGCCAGACGCCGTGGTGGAGGTGGATCACGTCGACGCCGGGGACCTTGCCGTCGAGGTAGGTCAGGTCGGGCCGGATCCGTGTGATGTAGCCGTCCACCTGCGGCCGCTCGACGATCGGCGCGTAGCCGATGTCGTTCTGTCCCGGCTTGACCGTGAACGGGCCGATCCGGTAGATCACGCGCTTGGCTCCGCCTGCGGCGGCCTCCACCGACACCGCCTTGCCCGCGGCGAAGGCACGCCCTCCGGCGCTCGCGGGCGCCGCCCACACGAGCAGGGCCGCGAGGAGCACGAACGCGCCTACGGCGGGCCGTAGGCCGGCGAGCGTCACGCGGCCAGTCTAGGCGAGGTCAGCGCCCGTCCGGGGCGATCTCGGCGGCGGCCAACTCGCGCTCGCCGGCCTCGACGTCCTCCGCCGCCTCCGCGAAGGCGTCGGCGTCGCCGTCTTCCGCGGCCGCCGCCAGCGCCGTGTAGGCACTCGCGAGGTCCTGCGTCGCGGTCTGGAGCTCGGGAGAGCTGAGCCGCGCGCCCGCCGTGGTGTGCGCCCGGGCGAGTCGCTCAGCCACGGCTCCCTGCTCGTTGGGCGTCGTCGCCTGGGAGAGCTCGTCGCGGAGGCGCAGGCGCACCTCGTCGAGCCTGTTCGCCACGCGCAGGTCGGCCGGCGGTGCCGGCCTGGGCGGCTCGGGCTCGGCCTCGGGCATGCCGAGCAGCGCCCCGAACGCGACCCCCAGGACGAGCGCCGCCAGCAGCGGCAGGTAGGGGCGCATCCGGGTGCGGAGCGGCGGCTGATAGACCACCGGCTCGCCCACGGGCGCCGGAGTGACAGCCGGCGCGCGCGGTGGCGGCGGCGTGATTCGCTGGGTGGTGGCGGAGTCCGCCGCCAGCCACGCGTCGAGCACCGCACGCGGGCGTGACGGATCGGGTGGCGCTTCCTTCCCGGGCGGGCCGGGCGGCGGCGGCGCGGGAGCGGGCGCCGCCGGCTCCGCCTTGGCCTCGGGCGCCGTGGTGGACTCCACCGGGGCCGGTGCCACCACCGGCGCGCCGATCGGCCTGACCTCCAGCACGCGCGCCGTCTCGGCGAGCAGGGCGCCCGCCGAAGCCGGCCGCTCGGCGGGGTTCTTGGCCATGGCGCGGGCGATCAGCTCGTCGAAGGCCTTCGGCAGCCGCGGGTCGCGGGCGCTCGGCCGCGGCGGCGGCTGCGACACGTGCGCGTACTCGATCAGCATCGGGTCCGGCTCGGGATACGGCTCGCGGCCGGTGATCGCGTGCACGAGGATCGCCGCCATCGAGTAGACGTTGCTGCGCCGGTCGAGCTCCTCTCCGCGCACCGCCTCCGGCGACTCGTAGCGCAGATGCGGATCCCGGCGCACCACGTCGCCCCAGCCCGCCTGCCCGGTGACCGAGAAGATCCCGAACAGGTCGAGCAGGAGCGCGGACCGTTCGAGCAGCAGGCCCTCCGGGCCGAGCGCGAGGTGCACGAGGCCGGCGTCGTTCGCGGCGTCCAGTCCCTCCGCCGTAGCCGCGAGCCACTGAACAGCGACGTCCGCGGCGAGCGGGCCGTCCCGCAGCAGGTCGGCCAGCGAGCGGGACGGCACCGGCGCGGTCACGACGAAGGGCCGGCCGCCGTGGTCGCCGACCTCGAGCACTGGAAGAATGCTTGGGTGAGAGAGTCCGGCGCGGGTGCGCGCGAGACGGCGGAACCGGGCGCGAGAGCGCCGCCCGGTCACGGGCTCGGCGCTCAGCTGGAGCGCGACCGGCTCCCCCCGTGGGCTGCGAGCCTCGAACAGCAGGCTTCCGCCTTCGCGCCGGCTGGGCTTGCCGACGATGCGGTAGCCCCCGACCTGGACATCCTGCGCCGGCTCGTCAGTCGCGGGCTTGAGCGGCCGCGTGCTCATCCCGAGTCGTCGAACTCCTGGCCGCCCGGCGCGGGGTTGGTGGTGGTGGGCGGGTTCTCGCGCTCGCGCTGCGCCTGCTCGCGCCGGCGCTGCTCGGCGAGCCTGCGCTGCTGCGCCTCTCGCCGCTCCTGGGCCGCGCGCTCCTCGGCCGCACGCTCCTCGGCCTGCCGCTCCGCGCGCTGCTCCGCGGCGCGCTCGCGCCGGCGCTCGGCCCGCCGCCGGCGGCGCTCAGCGCGCGCCTCGGCCTCGGCCTGCTCCGCCTCGGCCTGCTCGGCCTCGGCCCGGGCCTTCCGCTCCTCCGCCGCCTCGCGCTTGCGCCGCCGCTCCGCCCGCTCCTCGCGGGCGGCTTCCAACTCGGCCTCGGTCGGCCCGGGCTCCGCCTCGAGATCGGGCAGTGCGGCCGCCGAGCGCAGCGAGATCCGCGCGTCCGCGGTCGTGGTAGCGGCGGGCGCCGCCTGGCGCTCCTGCCCCTCGTCACCGGTGGCTCGACTCAGGCCGAAGGTGAGCACGAAGGCGAGCACCGCGGCGATGGCGAGCGCCAGCGGGGCCGGCCGCGTGACCGCCCCGTCGGTGGTGCGCAGCCATCTCATGATCCGTGCGCCTCGTCCCGAGGACGGCATAGCGAATGCGCGCGCCGCTGGGACGCGATCACGCTAGCTCGGGAGGCGGTGGGAGGGAACGGCATGATGGCCAGCATCCCAGAGGTAGCACAGATGGGCCGCCCTGTCGCGCGACGGCTAGGCGCTTGCCTCTGCTTCCTCCAATTCGTGCCGCAGAGCCTTGATCTCGTCGCGCAACTTGGCGGCGTACTCGAAGCGCAGGTCGTCGGCCGCCGCCAGCATCTCTTCCTCCAGCTCGACGATCGTGCGGCGGAGCTCCTCCGCCGACATCCCCTCCGTCTCGCGCCGGCGTCGGCCCCGGCCGGTCGGCACCTTCGACTCCATCATCAGGAAGTCGGTGATGTCCGAGATGCCCTTCTGGATGGTGGCCGGGGTGATCCCGTGCTCCTCGTTGTAGGCCACCTGGATCGCGCGCCGCCGCCCGGTCTCCTCGATCGCGTTGCGCATCGCGGCGGTCTCCTTGTCGGCGTACATGATCACCTTGCCGCGCACGTTCCGGGCGGCCCGGCCGATGGTCTGTATGAGGGAGGTCTCGCCGCGCAGGAAGCCCTCCTTGTCCGCGTCGAGGATGGCCACCAGCGAGACCTCCGGCAGGTCGAGGCCCTCGCGCAGGAGGTTGACGCCCACGAGGATGTCGAACTCGCCGAGTCGCAGCTCGCGGATGATCTGGATCCGCTCGAGAGTGTCGATCTCGGAGTGCAGGTAGCGGACTCGGAAGCCATACTCGAGCAGGTAGTCGGTGAGGTCCTCGGCCATCTTCTTCGTGAGCGTGGTCACGAGCGTGCGCTCCTCGACCTCCACGCGCGCCCTGATCTCTTCCATCAGGTCGTCGATCTGGTTGCGGGTCTCGCGCACGTCGACCGCGGGGTCGACGACGCCGGTCGGCCGCACGATCTGCTCGACCACGCGCGCGGAGTGGTTGCGCTCGAAGTCCGCGGGGGTGGCCGAGACGAAGACGATCTGCGGCGTGTGAGCGAGGTACTCGTCGAAGGTCTGCGGGCGGTTGTCGAGCGCGCTCGGGAGCCGGAAGCCGTACTCCACGAGCGTCTGCTTGCGCGAGCGGTCGCCCTCGAACATGCCGCCGATCTGCGGCACGGTCTGATGAGACTCGTCGACAAAGCAGACGAAGTCGTCGGGGAAGAAGTCGAGCAGGCAGTACGGCCGCTCGCCGGGCGCCCGGCCGTCGAGAATGCGCGAGTAGTTCTCGATCCCGTTGCAGAAGCCGAGCTCGCGCAGCATCTCCATGTCGAACTGGGTGCGCTGCCGCAGCCGGTGCGACTCGAGCAGCTTGCCCTGCTCCTCGAGCTCCTTCGTGCGCGCCTCGAGCTCGTCGCGGATCTCGCCGATCGCGCGCTCGATCGTCGGCCGGTCGGTGGCATAGTGCGTGGCGGGCCAGATGCCGGCGTGCTCGAGCTCCTGGAAGACCTCGCCGGTGAGCGGGTCGAAGTGCTGGATTTGCTCGATCTCGTCGCCGAAGAACACCGCGCGGTAGGCCGACTCGGCATAGGCGGGGAACACCTCGAGGGTCTCCCCGCGCACGCGGAAGGAGCCGCGCCCGAGGGCGGCGTCGTTGCGGGTGTACATGTTGTCCACCAGCTTGCGCAGCAGCTCGTCGCGGTCCACCATGTCGCCCTTCTTCAGCAGGGTGATCTGCGCGTTGTACTTCTCCGGCGAGCCGAGGCCGTAGATGCAGGAGACGCTGGCCACCACGATCACGTCGCGGCGGGCGAACAGCGCGCTCGTGGCCGAGTGACGCAGGCGGTCGATCTCCTCGTTGATCGAGGAGTCCTTCTCGATGTAAAGGTCCTGCGCCGGGACGTACGCCTCGGGCTGGTAGTAGTCGTAGTACGACACGAAGTACTCGACCGAGTTGTCCGGGAAGAACTCCCGGAACTCGTTGCAGAGCTGGGCCGCGAGCGTCTTGTTGTGGGCGATCACGAGCGCCGGCCGCTGAACCTGCTCGATCGCGAACGCCATCGTGGCCGTCTTGCCGGACCCCGTCACTCCGAGCAGCGTCTGGAACCGCTCGCCCGCCTCGATGCCCTCGGCAAGCCCGGCGAGTGCCGCCGGCTGATCCGCAACGGGCTTGTAGGCGGGGTTGACGCGGAACGGTGGCATCGCCGGTAGACGTTAGCGGTGCGGGAAGACGCGGCGAGGAAGGTGATCAGGGCGGTGCGGAAGGCTCGCCGGGGGTGACTTGCGCCGGTTCACATCGGTGTGCCATGTGTGACGATTGAGCGACGGATGGCTGTGGTGATCGCATCGGCGCTGGGCAAGGACGTGGCGGGCGCGCCGCTGTTCCGAGGCATGTCGTTCAAGCTCGAGCGGGGAGACCGGATGACGCTCGCCGGGCGCAACGGCGCCGGCAAGACCACGCTGCTGCGCATGCTCGCCGGCGAGACAGGCATCGACGGCGGCGAGCTCGTGTTCGAGAAGGGCACGCGCACGGCCCTCCACGACCAGCGCCCGCCGCGCGAGCGCGGCTTCACGCTGCGCGAATACGTGCTGTCCGGCTGCCGCGAGCTGGTCGCGATCGAGGAGGAGCTGGCGCGGCTCGAGGGGGCGATGGCGGAGCGGCCGGAGGACCGCGACCTGCTCGACCGCTACGCGCGCGCCCAGGGCACGCTCGAGCACGCCGGCGGCTGGAACTGGCGCGAGCGCGCGATCGGGCCCGTTCACGGCCTCGGCTTCACCGACGGGCAGCTCGACCGCCGGCTCGACACCTTCTCGGGCGGCGAGCTGACCCGCGCCTCACTCGCCCGCGCGCTGGCGGGCGACCCCGACCTGCTGCTGCTCGACGAGCCCACCAACCACCTCGACATCGCCTCGCTCGAGTGGCTCGAGGGCTACCTCGTGGACCTCGACTCCGCCGTGATCCTCGTGGCGCACGACCGCTGGTTCCTCGAGGCGGTGGGCACCTCGGTGCTCGAGCTGGAGGCCGGCCGCTCGCGCTTCTTCCCGGGCAGCTGGCACAGCTGGCGCAAGGAGGCGGCCGCGCGCGAGCTCCAGCTCGGCAAGCAGATCGAGAAGCAGCAGGCCGAGATCGCGCGGATGGAGCGCTTCATCGAGCGCTTCCGCTACAAGGCGACGAAGGCCCGGCAGGCGCAGTCGCGCGTCAAGCGGCTCGACAAGATCGAGCGGATCGAACGTGACCCGCGCGACCACCGCTCGCTCGGGTTCAGCTTCGGGTCGACCGAGCGCACCGGCCGGGTGGTCCTTGAGCTGGAGCACGGGCGCCTCGAGGTGCCCGGCCGGACGCTGGTCGAGGACGGCGAGCTGTGGCTCGAGCGAGGCGAGCACGTGTCGCTCGTGGGGCCCAACGGCGTGGGCAAGACGACCTTGATCGAAGGGCTGGCGGGCCGCCGGCCGCTCGAGGCCGGCCGCGTGAAGACGGGTCACAACGTGCAGCTCGCCTACCTCTCCCAGCACGCCGAGGAGCTGGGCACCGAGGGCACGGCGCTCGACGCCGCTCAGCGCGCGACCGGGCTCACACCGGGCAAGGCGCGCGCCCTGCTCGGCCGCTTCCTGTTCAGCGGCGAGGAGGCGGAGAAGCCGATGGACGGCCTCTCCGGCGGCGAGCGCAGGCGCCTGTCGCTGGCCATCCTCGTGTCGTCAGGGGCGAACGTGCTGATCCTCGACGAGCCCACCAACCATCTCGACCTCGACGCGCGCGAGGCGCTCGAGGACGCCCTGTCGGCGTTCGACGGCAGCGTGCTCCTCGTGTCGCACGACCGCGCGCTCCTCGACGCGGTGGGAACGCGCACGATCGCCATCGAAGACCGCCGTCTGAAGAGCTACGACGGCGGCTGGGCCGAATACTCGCGCGTGCGCGAGGAACGGCGCGAGGCCGAGGCAGCCGCGACGGACGCGCGCCGGCGCGAGCGGACGCGCACGCGCTCCGCGAAGCGGAACGGCGGGCGCCGGCCGGCCGCAGGTCCTTCGAAGAACCAGGCCCGGCAGATCGCGCAACTCGAGCGCGCGGTCGAGCGGGCCGAGGCCGAGCTGCGCTCGGTCGAGGACGAGCTAGCCGACCCCGCCGTCTGGAGCACCCCACAGCGGAGCGACGAGGCGTCCGCGCGGCATGCCGAGGCCAAGCGGGCCGTGGAGAAGGCCTACGCGGCCTGGGAGCGCGCCACCGCCTGAATCGCGCGTCTAGAGCCCGAGCTCTTCGGCGTAATGGTCGCGGTACTCGCCGCGTCGCTCGAGCACGTTCGACACGTACGCGCGCGTCTCGGGGAACGGGATGTCGCCCACGGTGTCGAACTCGCTGGGCCCGCCGGCCTCCGCGACCCAGCCGTCGACGTTCGTGAGGCCCGCGTTGTAGGCCGCGATCGCGGGCTCCTCGTTGCCGTCGTAGTGGTCGATCAGGTAGCGCAGGAAGTAGGACCCGTAGGCGATGTTGATCTGCGGCGTGGCGAGATCCTCCTGGCGGAAGCGGATGCCCCCGGAGTGCTTGGCGATGAAGTCGGCCGTGTCGGGCGTGATCTGCATGAGCCCGCGCGCGCCGGCGGACGAGGTCTGGTCGCGGAAGCGCGACTCCTCGTAGATCACCGCGGCGATCAGGGCGGGATCGAGGCCCTTGTCGTCGGCCTGCTGGCGGATCACGTCGTCGTGACGCAGGGGCAGGGTGATCTCCCGCACCGCCTCGCCGAGCGGGCCGACACCGGTGACCACCGCGATCACCCCGAGCGCAAGCACCCCGGCTACCGCGATCGCCACGGCGCGGCGGCGGCGAATGCGCCGCGCCGGTCGTCGGCCGATTCGGGCTGCCTGGGAGCTCATCGGGAGCTGGTGTTGAGTTTTGCAAGTACGCGGGACAACGATTGCTTCAACGCTTCGATCGTCCCGTCGTTACGGACCACGAAGTCCGCTCGCTGCGCCTTTTCCGACTGGGCGAGCTGGCGGCGCTCGCGGTCCTCGAGCGCGGCGTGCGAGCGGGCGCCGGCGCGCCGGGCGCGCAGCTCCTCGTCCGCCACCACGGCGATGGTGGCGTCGAAGACCGCCTCCATGCCCGACTCGAAGAGCAGCGGCACCTCCACGACGCCCACGCGGTCGTCGTCGATCCCGGCGCGCCAGTCCGCCACGCGCATGCCCACCCGGGGCCAGAGCTCGCCCTCGAGCCAGGCGCGCGCCTCGTCGTCCGCGAACACGCGCGCGGCGATCCGCGCGCGATCGAGCTTCCCGTCGACCACGACCTCCGGGCCGAGGCGCTCCGTCACTCGCTCGCGCAGCTCGCCGGTCCCGAGCAGCTCGTGCACCACGGCGTCGGTCGAGAGCGTGGCGGCGCCCAGCTCGCCGAGCAGTCGAAGGGCCTCCGACTTGCCGGCGCCGAGTCCACCGGTCAGCCCCACGAACGGGGCCACCGGCTACTCCTCGGGCGGCTCGGCCGGCTGGGCGTCCGCGGCGGGCTGGTCGGCGGCCGGAGCGTCCTCGGCGGCCGGCTCCTCGGCCACGGGCTCCTCGGCGGCGGGAGCCTCCTCGGCGGCCGGAGCCTCCTCGGCGGCCGGAGCCTCCTCGGCGGCCGGAGCCTCCTCGGCGGCCGGAGCCCCCTCCGCGGCCGGAGCCCCCTCCGCGGCCGGAGCCCCCTCGGCGGGGGTCTCCTGCGCCTCGCTGAGCGCGGCCGACAGGGCGTCGGCGCCGCTCACCTGCGGCCCGGCGAACACGTCCTCGGACAGGCCGAGGTCCGGCACGTCGCCGATCTCCTCGCTCACGCCCGCGGCTGCCGCGCCCG
>Ga0209382_10011021_pt1 | contig 11245 bp, 12 predicted proteins | sample SoiMetdeltSBSDD5_FD_187599 | JGI IMG/M metagenome (GOLD analysis project Ga0209382, IMG submission 187599) | Bulk soil microbial communities from a Populus tree surrounding site in Tennessee, USA - Soil MetaG P. deltoides SBSDD5 (SPAdes) (version 2) | ecosystem: Environmental > Terrestrial >...
CGCCAGGAATACGACACTGGCCACGGCAAGCTTTCGGCGCACCTCGATCTCCGCGAAGAAAAAGACAAAGAGACTCTGCGCGGCCTCATTCGTGAGGCTGACGTCTTCTCGCAAGGCTATCGTCCGGGCACGCTCGGGGGCCGCGGTTTCTCGCCGGAAGCGCTCGCCGGGATGCGGCCGGGCATCGTGGTCGTGTCGCTCAGCGCGTTCAGTCACGTGGGTCCGTGGGCGCCACGCCGCGGTTTCGATACCGTGATTCAGACCGTGAGCGGCATCACGCACCGGCAGGGCGAACTTTTTCCCGGCGCGAGACCGGGGCCGCAGTTCTACCCCGTCTCCGCGATCGACTTCCTCACCGGCTATCTCATGGCGACCGGTGCGATGGTCGCGCTCGCTCGCCGCGCGCGCGAAGGCGGGAGCTGGCTCGTGCGGATCTCGCTCGCGCAAGTCGGCCGCTGGCTCGTCGAGCGTGGACAAGTTCCAGAAGCGCAGCTGCGAGACGTGGCGAAGGAATTCACGCCGGCGGAGCTCGACCGCTGGTCCATGGTCACGAGTACGCCGGTGGGGCGGTTGCAGCATCTTGCCCCGGTGCTCCGGCTCTCCGAAACGCCGCCGCAATGGGCGCGCCCGATGGTGCCGCTCGGCTATCACCAGCCGGTGTGGCCGCCGAAAGCGGAGTGACCGCCGTCCGTTAAACTCGAGGCGATGAATGTCGTCGTGGTGGTACCCACTTATAACGAGCGGGGAAACATCGCCCCACTGATACCGGCCATTTTCGAGCAACTCCGTTCGGCCGGCTGTGCGCCTCAGGTTCTCGTCGTGGATGACAATTCGCCGGACGGCACGGCGAATGTCGTCATGCAGATGCAGTCGCACTTCCCGGATCTGCATCTGCTGAGCGGTGAAAAGCACGGCCTCGGCGCGGCGTACATCCGCGGTTTCCGTAACGTGCTTGCCACGATGAATGCCGATGTAATTGTCCAAATGGATGCGGACCATTCCCACAAGCCGGAAGATTTGCCACGCCTCCTGAGCGCAATCGAAGCCGGGGCGGACTTCGCCATCGGCAGTCGATATGTGAGCGGCGGCTCCATACCGAGCGAATGGGCGTTCCACCGCAAGCTCAATTCGCTGTTCGGCAACCTCGCTGCCCGCTACATCGCCGGCCTCCATCGCGTGCGCGATTGCACGGCGGGTTTTCGCGCGATCCGTGTTTCGTTGTTGCGCACGATCGATCTCGACGCGCTGCGCGTCCAGGGTTATGCGTTCCAGGTGGCGCTGCTGCACGCGGCGGTCGCTCGCGGCGCGCGCGTGATGGAGATTCCCGTCGACTTCATCGATCGCTCGGTGGGCACGTCCAAGCTCGGGCTTCGTGACATCGTCGAGTTCGTCTGGAACGTCTGGTGGATCCGCTTCTACAGCTCGCGCGTGTTCATCAAGTTTGCGATCGTCGGGGCGAGCGGCGTGGTCGTCAATCTGCTGATACTGACGCTATTGCTGCACGCGGGCGTGAACAAGTACCTCGCGTCGCCGATCGCGATCGAGGCCTCGATCATTTCCAATTTCTTGCTGAACAACTATTGGACGTTTCGCTGGCGTGAGAAAACCGGGGTGCTGCCGGTGCGGGGCCTGCGCTTCAACATCGTTTCGCTGCTGGCGCTGCTCGTGAGCTACACGATCTTCGTCGCCCTCTCGATCGCACGGCCCGACGGCTCGCCGCAACTGCATCAGCTTGCCGGCATCATTCCTGCCATGCTCGTGAATTATTTTCTGAATACATACTGGACATTCGGGGCGCCCCCGAAGGTTACGTCGGCTCCGCCGGCATCAAGACGGAGCTCCGATACGATCCGGTGATGCAAACGATGAACACGGCGGCTCTGCGTATTCCGGATGCAGATGGCAACCGCACAACGCCGGCGGGCACCCGGTGGCTTCTCTTGGGTCTCGGCGCTTGCGTAGCGGTGCTGGCGTTCGTCGCTTTCCTGCCGGTGCTGAACAATGGTTTCGTCGATTGGGATGATGAAAAGAACATCGTCCGGAATCTCAACTTTCAGGGTTGGGGATGGAGCTACTTCCGCTGGGCGTGGACGACCTTTCTCCTCGGCGTCTATCAGCCGCTGGGCTGGCTCTTGTTCGAGCTCGAATATCTCGGATGGGGACTCGAGCCGCGCGGCTACCACGTCGTCAGCATGGTCCTGCACAGTGTCAACGCCGTGCTGGTCTACGTGCTGACGCTCACCCTGCTGAAACGCGGAGACCCGCGTACCTGCGACGCGTTTCCACGCGCGACCGCGGCGGCCGCGGCGTTGACGGCGGTGCTCTTCGCGGTTCATCCGCTGCGAACGGAAGCTGTAGCGTGGGTATCGAGCCAGAGCTATTTGCCATGCGCCATGTTTTGCCTGCTGTCGGTGCTCGCCTATTTGCGTGCCGTGCCCGCTTCCGGCGGGCCTCATGACGCACACCGCGGCTGGCTGCTTATATCGCTGGCGCTGTTTGTGGCGGCGCTGCTCAGTAAAGCGATGGCGATCGGCCTGCCTCTCGTGTTGCTCGCGCTCGACGGCTATCCGTTGCGGCGCTTCGCGGTGGCACGCTGGGGCTGGATCGCTCGCGAGAATCGCGCCTTGTGGATCGAGAAGCTGCCGTTCTTCGCGCTGTCACTCGCTTTCTCGGTAATCGCGTTTGCCGCGAAACAGCACGGCTCGATGGTCGATGGCGTCGCCATGCCTACGCCCAAATTGACGCTCCCGCAGTTGGCCCAGTCTTGCCAGGCAATCGCGTTGTATGTCGAAAAGACATTGGTACCCGTCGGGGTCAGCCCGTATTACGCGGCCTTGCCGTATGTCGACCTCGGGTCGCCGTCGGTGGCATTCAGCATTGTGTGGGTGCTGACTGTGACAGCGGTGCTGTTCACATATCCCCAGCGCTGGCCGGCGCTCACCCTCGCATGGTTCAGCTACCTCGTGTTGCTCGCGCCGACGCTCGGCGTGGTGAGATACAGCGCGCAGCTCGCAGCGGACCGCTATAGCTACGTGCCGATCATGGGACTGCATGTGCTGTTCGCCTGGGTGATACTGCGTCTTCGAGCGCGCTTGACAGACCGTCCGCCGCTGTGGCGCCGCGCCGGCGCTGCCGTCGCTGCGGCAATGACCGCCGTACTCGTCATCGGGCTCTCCACGCAGAGCCGGACGCTTGCCCGCGCGTGGCGCGATTCGGACACGCTTTGGACGTTCGTCGACGAACATGCGGGTGGACGTAACGTCGCCGAGGTACAGAACTACCTCGCGTTGGTGAAGCTCAGGAACGGGCAGACCGACCAAGCGATGCGGCGCTTTGCCGAAGCCATACGCTTGAGACCAACGTATGCCGACGCGCATCACAACCAGGCCGTCGTCTGGGCGACACAAGGCGACTACGTGCGCGCCGAGGCGGGCTTGCGGAAAACGCTGAGCCTGAACCCGCAGCACCGGGAGGCGAACCGCAATCTCGCTTTGGCGCTGCAGCGGCAGGGGCGCGTCAATGAAGCCGTGGCCGAATATGCGGTCGCGCTCCAAGACAGCCCGGCGAACGAATTGCTGCTGGACGCGCTCGTCGCAGCCAAGAATCAGCCCGGCGTAGACCCGCGCGTTGCAGAAGCCGCCGCGCGCGTGGTGCGCCAGCCTCGCGATACCGCAGCGCATGCGGCGCTCGCGGACGCGGTGAAGCGCACGCTGGCGCCGTAACCGCGTCACGGCACGCCGTGGCGCGCGGCAATTGTTCGTCAGCGACTCACGCGGCTGCCGGCCGCCTCCAGCCCAACCAGTCCACGATCGCGCCGCCCATTACCCGCTCGAGATCGCGGCCTTTGAGCCACGGCATCTCTTCCGTGAACATCGTTACGCATTGCCGATACGAAATGGGCATGCGTGTGACGTCGGTACCCCAGAAGCAGCGGTCGGGACCGAACGTCTCGATGATCTGCTGCAGGTACTTGTGAATGTTCTTGTACGGATACGGCTGACTCGATGTGCTGGGCGCGCCCGAGAGCTTCACGGCAACATTGGGTAACCGGGCGAGCGCAAGCATTTCCGAAAGATCCGCATAGGCCGCATCGTCTTTCTTGTCGGCCCGACCGCCGCCGCGCCCGATATGATCGATGTGCATCTTCAGGCCGGGATGCCGCTCGGCGATTTTTGCGAAGACGGGAATGTTCGGCCCCGTCGCAAGCAGCCCGATCCTCAGGTTCTCGCGCTCGCACGCTTTCCAGAACCAGTCGAGCGACCCGTCGGTCCACCAGGATTTCTGATGCGGCTCGTTGAACGTGAAGCGAAAGCCGAGCATGCCGGGCCGTTCGCGCCAATGCGCGACGATTTCCTCGCGCTTCGGGCTCTGCAGATCGAAATGGCCGAGAATGCAGAATTTGTCAGGATGACGGCGTACCGCCTCCACCGCGTACTCGTTGACAGCTTCCCCGAGCGCGCTCGGTGGATGAATCACCGCAGCGTCTACGCCTGCGGAGGCCATTTCCGCGAGCGCGTCCTCGATCGAATACGTCGGAATCTGGCGATGGTGCGGGCTCATTTTCCCGTTCTGCCAGATGTGGATCTGTGAATCGACGATCAGCATCCTTCCTCCTCAGGCCTTCAGGACTTCGGCGCCCTGCGCAGGCTCCAGCTCGCACGCGTTCGCCGTCATAGCGAGCATGCTGTAGTAGCCGATGGTGCCGGTGAGCTCGACGAGCTGCTCTCTGCCGAAGCGATCCAGCAGCGCTTTCATCTTCGCGTCGTCGACGCGGTGCTTGCGGATCAACTCGCGCGTGAAGTCGATGATCTGCGCGTCTTCGGCCGGGACGCCGCGCGAATGCTGTTCGCGTATCGCAGTGATCGTCGATTCCGGAACGCCCTGGCGTCGCGCCGAGCCTGTCTGCGCGCCCCAGATGTAGAGCGCGTCGAATTCGCGCGCGACGGTCATCGCGGCCAGTACGCGCACGCGATGATCGAGCTTGCCTTCGAAACGGACATAGCCACCGATGTTCACGAAATGCTCGGCGAGCGGCGGGCAGTGAAGCAGCATCGTGAACGGTCCCTGCACCGCGCCGCGGCTTTTGACCACGGCATCGAAAATCCGATGGTGCTCGGGTGCCACTTGATCTTTGCTCTTGATCGCTTCGAGTCGTGCCATGATCGTCCTCCCGGGTGAAAGCGTGCGGCCATCTTATGATAGATTGATGTCCATCGCATACCACGGACGTATCGTCGCGAAATCCGATGGATTACAGGACCCTGGACGTGCGGCCGATCGCAGGCGCGCTCGGCGCGGAGATCTACGGCGCGGATCTCGGGGACCGCGACGACAGTCCCGTGTGGAACGAGCTGCGGCAGGCGTTCCTGGAATACCACGTGATCGCGATCCGCGGCCAGACTCTTTCGCCCGACGACATGATGCGCGTCGGCGGAAAATTCGGCGACCCGTGTTATTACCCGTTCGCGCAAGGGATCGATGGTTATCCCTACATCACGCCCGTCATCAAAGAGCCGCACGACAAGCATGTCTTCGGCGAAGGCTGGCATACCGACACGATGTATCTGGACAAGCCGCCGCGCGCGACGCTCCTGTATGCGCTCGAAACGCCGCCAAAAGGCGGGGATACGCTCTACGTGAACACTGCGGCTGCTTACGATGCGCTCTCCGACGGCATGAAGAGATTGCTCGGTTGTCTTGTCGGCGTCTGCAGCGGGGGCATGAAGAACAGGCACGCCGGCGGGCGTGCGGCCCGCTTCAGCGGCGTGTCCGTGGCTGCGCAGAACATCGACAAGGCTGACGCATACGAGTCGAAGCACCCGATCGTACGCACGCATCCCGAGACCGGCCGCAAGTCGCTCTATGTGAGCTCGCTTCACACGATTCGATTCGACGGTTTCACCGAAGAAGAAAGCAAGCCGCTCATCGACTGGCTCGACGATCACTGCACCCGGCCCGAGTTCAGCTGTCGCGTTCGCTGGGAACCGGGACAGCTCACGATCTGGGACAACCGCATCACGCTTCACAATGCCGTCAACGACTATCCCGGCGTGCGGCGCGAAATGCGGCGGTTGACGGTGGGCCCCGAGCGGCCGGTGTAGCCGCAGCAACTGTAAGGAGCGAGATGAAAAGCTTGATGTTCGTGGCGTTGATGGCGTTCGCTGTTTCCGCTGTGTCGGCAGGCGAGGCGCCGTATCCGCAGCGGCCGATCCGGCTCATCATTCCACAGGCGACGGGAGGCGGGTCCGATACGATCGGTCGCTTCATCACGCAAAGGCTCGGCGAGAACGTGGGGCAGACCTTCGTCGTCGATAACCGGCCCGGTGCCGCCGGCATGCTGGGTGCCGAGCTGGTGAAGCAGGCGACGCCGGACGGCTACACGATGCTGCTCTGCGCGATCGATACGATCACTGCTCCGATCGTGAGCCGCCGCGCACCCTTCGACGCGGTCCGCGATTTCTCGCCGATCACGCAGCTTACGCAGTCGCCGAATATCTGGCTCGTGAACCTTTCGTTCCCGGCGCAGAGCATGAAAGACCTCATTGCGATCGCGAAGGCGAAGCCGAAACAGATCGATTACGCTTCTTCAGGGGTGGGCAGCATGCAGCACCTCGGCGCCGAGTTGCTCAATCGTCTTGCCGGCATCGAGCTCAATCATGTCCCATACAAAGGTGGGCCGCCGGGACTCGTTGACGTTCTCGGCGGACGCGTTCCGGCGATTCTCTCCGGCACGCAAGGCGCGCTGCCTTACATCAAGGCCGGAAAGTTGCGAGCGCTTGCCGTGACGACGCCAAAGCGCTTTCCCACGCTTCCCGACCTGCCGACGGTCGCGGAAGCCCTCAATCTGCCGCGCTACGAAGCGACAAACTGGCAAGGGCTGCTTTTCCCGGCGGGCACGCCCAGGCCGATCGCCGATCGCATCGCGAGTGAAGTAGCGAAGATACTCGCGTCGAGCGATACGCGCTCGCGACTCGATACGCTTGGCTACGAACCCATTGGGAACACGCCGGCGCAAATGGCGACGGTGATGGTTGCGGAGAAGAAGCGATGGACAGAAATCATCAAAGCGGCTGGCATCACCGCAGACTAAGGGGAATACAGGGACAGACCACTAAGCAGCGCTCGTTAGTGGTCCGTCCCCTAATGGGGGTGCTGACGGGCGCGCTCCTCGCCGCGCTCGCGCCGCTCGCCTCCGCTCAGGTGTGGCCGACCAAACCCGTGCGCATGGTCGTCAACTTCGCGGCAGGCGGCTCCACCGATGTGATCGCCCGGTCGATGTCGTCGAAGCTGAGCGAGACGCTCGGCCAGCAGGTGGTGGTCGATAACCGCGTCGGAGCGGGCGGCAATATCGGGCTCGAGCTCGTGGCGAAGGCCGCACCCGACGGATACACGCTGCTGCATTCTGCCGACGGCACGATCCTCATCAATCCGCACATCTACAAAATGAACGTGGACGTCGCGAAGGATTTCGATCCGGTCGCGCCGACGGCGAAATCCGGCTTGTTCTTCGTCGTTCGCCCGGGCCTGCCCGTCAAAACCCTCGCAGAATTCGTCGCCTACGCGCGTGCGAATCCGGGCAAGCTGAATTACGGTTCGGCAGGCAACGGTACGTTGCAGCACATCGCCGCCGAGATGCTGATGCGCGCCGCGAACATCAAAGTGACCCATGTCGCGTACAAAGGATCGCAGCAGGCGCTCGTCGATCTGCTCGGAGGCCAGATCGACTTCACTTTCGATCTCGGCGCTGCGATTCCGCACATCAAGACGGAGAAAGTGCGCCTCCTCGCGGTGCCAGGCGCCGCGCGCTCACCTTTTTTCCCGGATACGCCGACGATGGCAGAAGCCGGAACGAACGTGGACATCACCTGGATGTCCGGCGTGTATGCGCCGGCCGGCACGCCGCGCGAGATCGTCACGAGGTTGAATCGCGAGATCGGACGCGTCATGCAGCTTCCGGAAACGCGGACGCTGTTGACGAGCATGGCTGCGGAGCCGGTTGCCGCGATGACGCCGGAGGCTTTTGCAGCACACCAGCAGCGAGCGAGGGACCGCTTCGGTGTGGTCGTGCGCGACGCGAACATCCGCGTCAATTAGTCGATGCCAACGAGAAAGCAGCCCGCGCCGAAAGGCTACCGCCAGACCGGATCGGTCATCGTCGATCCCGGCGGCTCGTGGGGCGCCTTGCTCGAAGCGGGAAGTCTCGTCCGTTTCATCGATCTCGAAGGCCAGCAGGCAGTCGACTTTCTTTGCTACAACGCGCGTGACACGCGCGACCGCTACAACGCGGCGAATACCATGAAGATGTCCGAGAACGTCTATATCAACGCCGGCACGGTTCTTTACGGCGAATACGCGACCAGGCTCATGAGAATCGCGGACTCGAGCTGCCGCCAGCACGACACGATCGGCGGCTGCTGCAGCGTCGAGATGAACCTGCTGAGATACGGCCGGCGGACGCATAGCTGCCGCGCGAATTTCATCCACGAGCTTTCGAAGTTCGGTATGGGCGAAGCGGACATCGTCGCGAACGTGAACTTCTTCATGAGCGTGCCGGTGAAGGGCAACGGACACATGACGATCTCGGAGAGCCCGTCGAAGCCGGGGGACTTCGTCGACGTGGAAGCGCTTGCCGACGTCATCGCGGTCATTTCGAACTGCCCGCAAAAATACAACCCGGCGTCCGGCTATAACCCCACGCCGATCCGGATCGAAACCTACGCGCGATCCCGCACCCGTCGCGCCTGAAGAAAGGAAAGCAATGCCTGTCACACGCGGCAATCCGCCGGGACTGAAAAACGTCCGGGCAACCGTTTACAACCACTACGTGCGCGTTGACCAGCCGAAGAGCCTCATCTTTGTCTCTGGCCAGGTCTCGCGCGACGAGGAGGGCAACCAGGTCGGACAGGGCAGCATGCTCGAGCAGACGCGGCAGTGCCTGCGCAACGTTCAGAGGAATCTCGAGGCGGCGGGCGCGTCGTTGGCGGACGTGGTCTGGACGACGGTCTATACGACGGACATTCGCGAGTTCAGGCAGATCGTCGCGGCGCGCGAGGAATTCTTCAAGACCCATCTGCCGACGAGCACGATGGTCGAGGTCGCCCACCTTGCCGATCCCGGGCTGCTGGTCGAGATCACCGTTATCGCAGCGCTTTAGCTGTCTGCGAAACCACCCCCACCCCTACCTTTCCCCTGAAAGGGAAGGAGAGACTATGGCTTGGGTATCCGCAGCGTCTTGCTGATCATCAGCGACCCGGAGAGCACGAAAAGCAGCACCAGCGGGTGCAAGGTCCACGGCCCGGGCGTCCACTCACCCCAGTAGAGATTTGGCCCCAGCCGGCCCTGCCAGGCCGCGAACGCGAGCACGCCCGTGAGGACGACGCTCGTCGGGATGGGCGTGCCCTCGAAATATCGCACCTTGTCTCCGCCGCCGGAGAGCTGCTCGGCGGTCACGTTGTAGCGCGCAAGCCGGCTTACGCCGCAGCAGACGAAATAGATGAGCGCGACGGCGTCCCAACCGCCGCGCATGCCCGCGGCGAATGCCAGAGTCGCCGGTGCGACGCCGAACGAGATCACGTCGGCAAGCGAATCGAGCTCCCGGCCGAGCGCGGAGTGCGTCTGACGCCAGCGGGCGATCCGGCCGTCGAAAACGTCGAAGACGAACGCCGCCGGAGCCATCGCCGCAGCGGCGAAGAAGTGCGTAAGCGAGTTGCTGGTCACGTAGAGCATTGCGAGGAACACGGCGGCGACGCCGCATGCGGCGTTCGCCAGAGTGAAAAAGTCCGCGAGATGAAACCCGCGGATCATCGAGAAGTGCCGGGGCGGCGTGACGGACATATGGGTTCGAGTATAACCGCCATTTTTTGTTGTCCGATCGACGACAGTCGGGTATGCGCCTTGCACCCGTGCCGGAATGCGATCGATGCTGTGCTACGGAAGGCTCTTCTGCGCGGCCGTATTATCCGCGCTGACGCTGTTCGCGCCCGCGACGAGGGCCGCAGCGCCGGACCTCGACGTCAAAGTACAGATGGTGGGCGATGAGATCCGGTCCCAGGTATCTCTCTTCGTGCGTGCGTCACGGCAACACGTGTGGGAGGTGCTGACCGATTTCGAGCGCGCGCCGCAGTTCACCCCGGACCTGCAGGTGAGCAAAGTCATCTCGCGCTCCGGTGACACCCTGCGCGTCTTCCAGAGGGCACGCGTGCGTTTCGGACCTTTCGCCGTGCCTATCGAGACGGTGAGGGATATCCGCCTGTCCGCCCCGGAACGCGCCGAAGCGCGTCTCGTGCGCGGCTCGATGGAGAAGTTCGAGTCGGTCACCGAGCTCATTCCCGAATCGGGCGGAACGCGCCTCGTCTTCCGTTCGCACGCCGTCCCCGGCTCCGCGCTTGCCCAGCTCGCGGGCGAATCGCTGGTGAAGCGCGAAACCGAGGAACATTTCAGACATCTGCGGGCGGAGATCCTGAGGCGCGAGCAGCTCGCGTCCCGCCAATAACACACGATCAACGATTCACCGCGACCGGCGCTGCCGGCGGCAACGGCTCCGGCACGCGGTTGCTGACCGCCGGGATGCTCCGCAAGTACGTGTATACGGCTTCGAGATCCTCGTCGGTCATGTGCTTGTACATCGGGATCGGCATCGGCGGCAGGATCTGGCGGCCACGTCCCATGTGACGCCCGCTGCGGATCGTGTCCACGAAATTTCGAAGCGTCCATTTCCCCAGGCCCGTTTCCTGATCCGGCGTGAGATTCGCGGTGAAGCTGACGCCCCAGGGTCCGGACCACGCGGTGTTCGTGGCCGTGGCCGCAACGAGCCAGGGTCCCTGCGGGGCAGGGGCCGGCGGTAAGGCGAACGACTCGGGATGTCCCGACAGCATGCGCGACATGTCAGGCGCCGGGCCGGTCGGGCCCATTTTCCAGGGCGTGTGACAGTCGTTACAGCCGGCGATCGTCACCAGGTACTTGCCCCGCGCGGCCTTGTCGGTTTGCGGTCCCGCCGGTGTTTCGGCTGCGCCTACGGGCAGCGCGATGGCTGCGCACGTCACTGCGGCGGCACTCAACCGCGCGAACCGCACGGAGAAGGGCTTCAACACGGATGCACTCATTTTTCTGACTCCTTGGGTGATTGCAGGCTGTGATCGATCCAGCGCTCGATGAGCGCCAGGGCTTCTGAATCGGCGATGTCGGTGCCGAGCGGCGGCATCTGCACACGCGGATCGCGTGACCGCATACGGAACGGCAGCACGCT
>Ga0209382_10011023_pt1 | contig 11244 bp, 9 predicted proteins | sample SoiMetdeltSBSDD5_FD_187599 | JGI IMG/M metagenome (GOLD analysis project Ga0209382, IMG submission 187599) | Bulk soil microbial communities from a Populus tree surrounding site in Tennessee, USA - Soil MetaG P. deltoides SBSDD5 (SPAdes) (version 2) | ecosystem: Environmental > Terrestrial >...
TCGTCCCTGCCTCTGCCGGTGACCCAACCGGTCTGGCCGTAGACGTCCTCGGTGTTCTCGCGGACCACCACGAGGTCGATGTCCTCGGCGCGCTTGCCCTTGAGCGGCACCAGCCGATCGGCGTACGCCACGATCGGGCGGAGGTTCACGAAGAGGTCCAGTCGCCGGCGCATGCCCAGGATCACGTCGCGCTCCACGACGCCGCGCGGAGCGCGCGGATCTCCGATGGCCCCGAACAGGACGGCGTCGAAAGCGCGCAGGCCATCGATGTCCTCGGCCGTGATGCGGCCGGCCGACTCCACGTAACGCGCGGACGACCACCGTAATTCCTCGCGCACAGTGGAAAACCCGAAGCGCTGCTCGGCCGCGTCGAGCACGCGGAGCGCCGAGCGGGTGACCTCGGGGCCGATGCCGTCGCCGCCGATGACGGCGAGTCGGAATGAGCGTGTCATGGGGCGTCGGCAATCCTCGCAGAACCGTTGACGCGGCGCAGACGGGGGACTAATTTCAACGCAGATGCTTTATCGCTGCTGCGCCATGGTCATGCCCGAGGCCCATTGCACCTGCGTCTGTGCGATGGGCAGCCACGTTTTGGGAGGCAGCAGCTAGCCGACTAGTCGCTCCAGCGATCCACTGCAGGCCTCCCAAATGGGAGGCCTTTTGATTTTCCAGGGAGGTAGAGAGGTGAGTGACACGAGATATCTGGCGATCGCGTTCTCCAGCCGTACCGCCAACGGCCACCTGCGGACGGCGGTCACCGCGGCCGCCCCGTCCGATGCCAAGGTCGTGCGGACGAGATCCGATGTCGTCGCGGCGGTCTTTGAGGTCGATGAGGACGTCGACGCGCGCAGCGAAGGGGAGCGGCTGCGCCGTCGCGTCTCGAAGGATGCGGAGGACGCGGATCTGTCGGTCGCCGTGTCGGGACCGAAACGTGGCGCGACCGGCGCACACCTCGCGCTCCTTCAGGCCGAGCAGGCCGTCTCTCTGGTGCGGACGAACGGCGGCAAAGCGAAGACGACGCACTTCGAGGATCTCGGCCCGTACCGCTTCGTCCTGGGCCAGCCGGAGAGCGACATCGAGGCCAACGCCGAACGCGTGCTCGGACCGCTCGCCGACGACGAGCGCTACGCCGATCTCGTCCGGACGCTCGAGGCGTATCTCAAGCTGCACGGAAGCGTGAACGGCGTCGCGCGCGAGCTGTTCCTGCACCGCAACACGGTGCGCCAGCGTCTGCGTCGCATCGGGCAGCTCACCGGCGCGAAGCTGAGCAATGCCGACGACCGCCTCGCGCTACAGCTTGCGCTCCTTGGACGTCAGGCGCTGGACCGGATCGCGAGCTAGCTTCGCGCGGCCGTCGCCTCCCGATACGCCTCGACGATGGCGCCGAGGCTTGCCGGATTCGCGACCGCGCCCTCGCTCACCGCGCCCGCGAGCGGTTTCCCCATGAGCAGCCGCTTCACCGGGATCTCGAGCTTCTTGCCGTTGAGCGTCTTCGGGATCTCGGGCACGGCGAAGATCCGGTCCGCGGTGTGGCGCGGCGAGAGCGCGCGACGCAGCGCGTCGTTGATGCGCTTCCGGAGCGCATCGTCCAGCGTGACCTCGGGCGCGAGCACGACGAAGAGGATCAGCTCAGCTTCGTCGACGCCGACCTCGACGACGAGACTGTCCCTGATCTCCGGCAGGGCCTCGACGATCGCGTAGAACTCCGCCGTTCCCATGCGAACGCCGCCCCTGTTGAGTGTCGCGTCGGAGCGACCGTAGATCACGGAGGACCCGTCGTGGTCGAAGCGGATCCAGTCACCGTGACGCCAGACACCGGGGAACGCGTCGAAGTAGCTTGCCCGGTACCGCGTGAAGTCAGCGTCGCTCCACAGGTGGACGGGCATCGACGGCATGGGTCGCGTGATCACGAGCTCGCCGACCTCGCCGACGACCGGTTTGCCATCGCCGTCGAACGCCTCGACCTTCGCCCCGAGCGCCGCGCACTGCAGCTCACCGGCACGGACGGGGAGCAGCGGGCATGACTGCACGAACGCCGTGCAGAGGTCCGTGCCGCCACTGACGCTCTGCACCGGCAGCGACCGCCCCAGCGCCTCGGTGATCCATGTGAACCCCTGCGGCGAGAGCGGTGCGCCGGTCGAACCGATCGCGCGCAGTCGACCGAGATCGACGTTGGCAGTAGGCGTGACGCCGGCCTTCATACACGCGTGAATGAAAGGCGCGGATGTTCCGAAATACGTGACACCGACATCCGCCGCGAAGCGCCAGAGCGTCTGCATGTCCGGAAAGGCCGGGCTTCCGTCATAGAGCACCGCGGTGCCGCCGAGCGGCAGCACTCCGAGCATGTAGTTCCACATCATCCAGCCGGTCGTCGTGAACCAGAAGAAGCGATCGTCGGTGCCGAGATCCTGATGCAGCGCCAGCGACTTCAGGTGCTCGAGCAGGATCCCACCCTGGCTGTGCACCAGACCCTTCGGCAGACCGGTGGTGCCCGACGTGTAGAGCACCCAGAGCGGAGCCTCGAAGGGCAGCTGGGCAAATTCGAGCGGCGCCGACGCCGACGCGAGCTCCGCCCACGACATCCGCGAAGCGGAGCGCGGCGGCGCCACGTCGGGCCGCAGGTACGGCAGGACGACCGTGGCCGCGAGGCTCGGCAAACTGCGCTCGATGTCCGCGAGCTCCTGCGTGCGGTCGAAGTCGCGACCGCCGTAGCGGTAGCCGTCGACGGCGAAGAGGACCTTCGGATCGAGCTGGCCGAAGCGGTCGACCACCGCGCGCGTGCCGAAGTCGGGCGAGCAGCTCGACCAGATCGCGCCGACGCTGGACGTCGCGAGCAGCGCAACGACCGTTTCGGGGATGTTCGGCATGTAGGCGACGACGCGGTCGCCGTGTCTGACGCCAAGACGAACGAGCCCGGCGCGGACGGCAGCGACCTGCTGCGCCAGCTCGGCGTAGGTCACGGTCGTCGTGTGCTCGAGCCCGCGTGTCTCGGAGCGCGCGATGAGCGCGGGATGATCGTCGCGCCGGGCGAGCGCGTGCTCCGCGTAGCTCAGCTCGGCCCCTGGGAACCACGAAGCGCCGGGCATCGTGTCGCGCGCGAGGACGCGCTCATAGCGTCGGCTCGATCGGACTTTGAAGAAGTCCCAGATCGACGACCAGAAAGCGCCCAGGTCGGTCACCGACCAGCGCCAGAGGTCCTGATACGCGCCGAAGATCAGACCGCGCTCGCGTGCGAGCCACTCCATGTAGCGCGTGATGTTCGCGCTCGCGATCGACTCGTCGCTCGGACGCCAGATCGTCTCGATCGGACCATCCTAGATGCCGGATATCTGGGCGAATCGCCGCACTCGGCGCCGTCGCCGCCTAAAGGCTCCGGCTAATACGCGCCTCTCTGCGGCCGCTTCTGCTCGAAGCAGTCGGAGCAGTACACCGGCTTGTCGCCCCGCGGCTGGAACGGCACACGCGCTTCCTTGCCGCAGTTGCTGCACGTCGCGCTGAACATCTCGCGCGCACCGCCGCCGTATCCGCCGCCACCGCCGCCGCCGCCACCACCGCCGGCGCGACGCGCCGCACGATCAGCGGGACAACGGCTTGGTGCGTTCTGCAGTCCGCGTGACGCGTAGAACTCTTGCTCGCCGGCCGTCCAAATGAACTCCTGGCCGCAGTCGCGACAGGTCAAGGTCTTGTCTTGAAAGCTCACGTGATCCGCCCTCCCCTTTTGAAGACCGCCAGTGTACGGACCTTGTGCAACCTGCCCGACGCCACGACGCGGCGGTTGACGCGGGTGTTCGTCTGTCACTACGGTGAGCGAACGATGACTCAGCGGATCTCCATGTCCATGCCGATGGCCCCCATGGCGGGGCCTGCTACGCGTTTGGGAGGCTGAGCCCCGACCGTCTTCGCGTTTCGTCACCGGTTCTAGGCCTCCCGTTCGGGAGGCCTTTTCGATTTCTGGAGGTGAGCGACATGGCGACGACATTGAAGGACACCACCGCTCTCCGCGGACTGCGCTGTCGCGCGTGCGCGGCGCTTCAACCGGCTGATGACCGGTACGTCTGTGGGGAATGCCTCGGTCCGATCGAGCCGGAGTACGACCTCAGCGTCTTCGACGCGGAGACCCTGCGTGCCGACATCGAGCGCGGGCCGGCATCCCTCTGGCGCTACGCCCCGCTGCTCCCGGTAACCGCGCCCGCGACTCATTGGCCGGTGGGCTGGACGCCGCTCACCGAAGCGCACCGCCTCGGCGCCGCGCTGGGGATCGAGCGGCTCTATCTCAAGGACGACACGCGGAATCCAACGCTGTCGTTCAAAGACCGGCCGGTGTCGGTCGCGCTCGCACGCGCGCTCGAGCTCGGGCTCGACACGATCGCGTGCGCGTCCACGGGCAATCTCGCCGGTGCGGTCGCGGCGGCCGCAGCGCGCAACGGTCTTCGCGCCTTCGTGTTCGTGCCGGCGGACATCGAGTCTGGAAAGATCGCGAGCGCGGCAGCGTACGGCGCGACCGTCGTGCGCGTGCGCGGTCCGTACGACGCGGTCAATCGCCTCTGCGGGCGACTCGCCGATGAGTACGGTTGGGGCTTCGTGAACTTCACGCTGCGTCCGTACTACGCGGAGGGCAGCAAGACCGTGCTCTTCGAGTGCGCCGAGCAGCTCGGCTGGACGCTCCCGCATCACATCGTCGTGCCCGTCGGCTCTGGTGCGCTCCTCACGCGACAGGCAACCGCGGCGAATCAGCTCCGCGCGACCGGCCTCGTGCCGGAATCGCACTTCCACATCCACGCGGCGCAGCCGGCCGGTTGCGCGCCGGTGTCGGACGCGGTGCTCGACAACTGGCGACCGGTCGAGCCCGTCCGCAGACCCGAGACGCTCGCGAAGTCGCTCGCGATCGGCGCACCGGCGGATGGCGACGGCTCGGTCAAGATCATCCGCGACACGCGCGGTAGCGCGGCAGCGGTGAGCGACGACGAGATCCGCGCGGCGACGACGCTCCTCGCGACCACAGAGGGAGTCCTCGTCGAGCCCGCCGGTGGCGTCGTCGTCGCGACCGCGAAGCAGCTCGCGTCGCGCGGCGTGTTCCATTCCGGTGAGACCGTCGTCCTGTATCTCACGGGCAACGGCTACAAAGGCGGGCCGGAAGAGAGCGCGCTCGGCCCGGTCATCGACGCCGACGCTGACGCGTTCCGTCTTTCCTATGAGGAGGTGCTGGCGTGAGTGTCACCGTGCGCCTTCCCACACCGCTCCGCTCCGCCGTGGGTGGCGAACGCACCATCGAGGTCGAGGCCACCGACCTCGCGTCGCTCCAGCGAGAGATCGCTGCTCGCTACCCCGAGCTGGGCGCGCGGGTCCTTCGGGACGGCGCCTTCGGGCGCTTCGTGACCGTGTTCGTGGACGGCGAGGACGCCCGTTTCCTAGAACAGAATGCCGATCTGAGCACGGCCAAGGTGGTGGAGATCCTGCCGGCGATGTCCGGCGGCGCGTAGGTCCCGGGGTGGTTCCCGACTGGTGGAAATCTGGCGCTGGCAGGTCGTGTGATCGGAGACTGACCGTTGTGCGAGGCGCACCGCGCTGGTAGCCTGACGACCTCGTGTCACAGCCGATCGTCGTCATCGTCCCGGTAGCCCTCCTTATTGGGATGGGCCGAGCGACGCTGGGAGGCGAAAGGAACTAAGCGGAACCCGACAAGCGAAACCCAAAGCCTCCCAGATAGGGAGGCTTTTCTGTTTCTAAGGGGGCAAGTACGAGCGACGCCAGGTACCTCGCGATCGCGTTCGCGAGCCGCCACTCCGGTGCGGCCGCGAAGCTGCGCGCGGCCGTCGCTGCGGCTGTCCCGGAGGACGCGCGCGTCGTCCGCAGCGCGAGCGGATTCGTCACAGCGGTCATCGCCGCGGCCACGCCCGTCGACGCGCGCAGCGAAGGGGAGCGGCTGCGCGCGCGCGTGGCCGCGGATGTCGCCGACAACCAGCTCTCCGCCGGCGTCGCGGGCCCGAAGCCGGGCTCATCGGGCGCGCACTTCGCGCTGGTGCAGGCGGAGCAGGCCCTTGCGCTCGGCCGCACGACCGACGGAGACGGGCGCACCACGCACTTCGACGACCTTGGCCCCTACTGCTTCGTCCTCGGCCAGCCCGCAAGCGAGATCCGCGCGTTCTCCGATCGCATCCTCGGACCGCTCGGCGCCGACGCGCGGAACGACGACCTGGTGCAGACGCTCGATGCGTACCTCCGCCTTCAGGGCAGCGTGAACGGTGTCGCGCGCGAGCTGTACCTCCATCGCAACACCGTTCGCCATCGCCTGCGCCGCATCGCGAAGCTCACGGGCGCCGACCTCACCAATGCGGATTCGCTGCTCGCGCTCCGTCTCGCGATCCTCGGACGTCAGGCCCTCGTGCGCCTGGCCTCCTAAGGAGCTCGCTCGGTCAGACCTTGGTCAGCTCGAGACATACGGCGCCTTCCGGACGAACGTCGGATCCTCGATCACCAACGCGATGGCATCGGCAACGTCACCGCTCGTGACGCGCAGCGAGTGTGGCCGATCATGAGTAAGGCGAGCGCGGCCGGTCGGTGGCCCCGCAACGACTCGGGGAGGCCGCAGTGCGGTCCAGTCCAGACCGCTCCCAAGATACAAGGCCATCTCGCGCTGTTTGCCGGCTACGACCCACTTGGCAAGACGCCTCACAACCGCGGAGATCGCGCGCTGACCTAGGGTTCTTCGTTCATCGGGAAGCGCGAGGCCCGCGCCAGCGACAAAGACGATGCGGGAAAGGCCCTGAGCTCGCATGGCGTCGATGACGTTCGTTGCTGTTTCCTCAAGAAGCCTCACCGCCTCGGGTGTATTCGCCCGTGGGCCGATGGCGCTGATGACGACGTCGCAGTCCGCCAGTGTCCGCACCACCGCAGCTTGATCGCGCGTGTCACCGACGATCGCGTTGACACCCGGGAGGCGCGCCGTCCGGCCCGCGTCGCGAGTCAGCGCTCGCACGTGATGCCCATCAGCGACCGCACGGGCGAGATACGCCGAGCCGATCGTCCCCGACGCGCCGAGGAGTGCGATCCTCACGGTCGCGACCTGAGGGGCCTAACACCGCGTCCACGCACATGCCCACCCTAAGCGTGAAGTGCATCACTCGCCCTGATACGGGGGCGGCTCTCGCGGTGCCTCTATCGTCCCCGCGTGAACCGAAAGCTGATCCTCTCCATCGCGATCGGCAACGCGCTCGTTCCCCTCAACTCGACGATGCTCGTCGTTGCGCTGCCGGCCATCGCGCGGGACGCAGGGACCGATATCGCAGCGGCGTCGTGGCTCATCACGACCTACCTCATCGCGATGGCGGCGTTGCAGCCGATCGGCGGTCGCCTCGGGGATCGCTTCGGCCGACGCCGCCTGATGCTCGGCGCGCTCCTGTACTTCGGGGTCGCGTCGATCGGCGCCGCGCTCGCGGTCGGCCTCGCGCCGCTGGCGTTCTTCCGATTGCAGCAGGCGCTGGCGGCCGCGCTCATCGTGCCCAACGGCCTCGGGATCCTGCGGCGCGCCGCGGGCGATCGCGCCGGGATGCACTTCGGCCTCACGGGTGCGATGTCCGGTGCGGGTGCGACGCTTGGTCCGCTCGTTGGCGGTCTGCTCACGGTCATCGACTGGCGCCTGGTGTTTCTCGTCAATGTGCCGGTGGTCGCGCTGGCGTTCCTGCTCGCGCGATCGACCATCCCGGACGACCGCGCGCGGCCGGAGACGAGATTCGATGTCATCGGTGTTGTCTTCCTCGGTGTGCTTCTCAGCGCCGCGGCCTGGCTCCTGACGAGCCTCGGTCGCGGAGCACCAGATGGCGCGACGGCGGCACTCGCGCTGGCCGTCCTCAGCGGTGCGGTGCTCTTCGTCCGTTATGAGCTCGCGCAGCCTGACGCCGCGCTCCCGCCCGCGCTCTTCCGCATCCGGGCGTTCACGGCGGCGAACGCGGCGATCATGTTCGCGAATCTGTCGCTGTATGCGACGCTGCTCGCGGTCCCCGCGCTTCTCGCCGCCGATCTGTCCTCGACCGTGCTCGTCGGCTTCGCCCTCACGGCGCTCTCCGCTGCGATGGTGGTGCTGGGTCCCGCGACGGGCTGGCTGGTCGACCGCTACGGCGCGCGCTGGCCGCCGGCGCTGGGCGGGATGCTCATCGTCGCGGGCTGCCTGGTCACGGGCGCGGTCATAACGCGGTCGCAGTTCCCGGTGCTACTCGCGTCGTTACTGGTGCTCGGTGCGGGCGTGTCGCTCACGTTCCCGGCGACGCGTGTCGCGGCGGTCGATGCGGTGCCGGCGCATTACGTCGCGCTCGCGTCCGGCGTCGTGTCGACGAGCCGCTACTTCGGAGGGATGCTCGGCGCGATCGTCGCGGGTGTCGCAGTTTCCGCGAACGACGGTTCGAGCGCCGGCATTCTGTTCGGCGCTCTGGCTGCGAGCGGTGCGCTCGTGTCGGTCGCGGCGCTGGGACTACCGGGAACGGTTCACGCCGGCGAGGCCGCCGAGGTCGTCAGTCCTGGGAGCTGAGCGCTCCCGAGATCGTCCGGACGGTCCCGCGATCGCCATCGACCTCGACGAGCATTCCGTCGCGCAGCTGCTCGAAGGCCACGCCGACGCCTACGACCGCGGGGACGCCGAACTCGCGCGCGACGACCGCGGCGTGTGACAGCACGCCTCCGACGTCGGTCACGACCGCGCCCGCGATCGTGAAGAGCGGGATCCAGCTCACGTTCGACGACCGGCAGACGAGAACGGCGCCCGGCTTCATCTTCTTGAAGTCGTCCGTCGTCCACACGAGCGTCGCGCGACCGCGTCGCACGCCGCTCGACGCGGCGACACCCTTGATCACGCCGTCTTCATCCTGGCGCGAACGGTGGATCAGGTCCGCGCGCGTCGAGCCCGTCGCCCCAAGCGGCGGCGCGGGGGCACCGATCGTCAGAGGCGCCCGCATCCGGTTCCAGCGCGCGAATTCGGCGGTCCGCTCCGGCTCGAGCGAGCGTAGGTCCTGACGACCGCGCAGCGCGTCGATGATCTCGGCGAGCTCGAAGTGGAACACGTTCTCGGCGCGTTCGATACGACCTGCATCCTCCAGCCGGCGACCGATGACGCGGAACATCCGGCCGATGTGCGATTGCATCGGACGATCGAGCCAGTAGTTGTGCTCCTCGGTCAGCGGGCCGACGGCGCGCGCGACCGCGAGGACTTCCTCGAACACGGCGAGATCCGCCGGGCGCTCGCGCAACGCTTCACGAGTGCGCTGTGCGATCGCCTCGCCCTCCGCGACCAAGCGCGCGTGGCGCTCGTCGGGGTCCTGCGCGGGCGACGCGAGGCGCTGGCCGATCTCCGCGAGCAGGAGTGACGGGTCGTCGGCCCATGGAAGGTCGCGCATGTCCTCGCCGGAGTGACCGAGGTGGCCATACGTCTCGAGGAACGAGCCCAGCGCGTCGCTCAGTGCCTTGGAGCCGGGCGTCCCGCGCAGCTGCTCCAGCGTTGTGATGGTCCCAGCGGCGAGGCCCGCCGCGACCGCGCGCGCCGACCGCGCGTGTCCGGTGAGGAGATGCATGTCGCGCTCCAGCGCCTGAAGGCTGTGCGCAAGGCCCTGCGTCATCCTGAAGGCGTCGACGGCGCTGCCTCCGGTGAGCCGCTCGTAGGTCTCGGCGAACTCGTCCATCAATACGAAGGCCGGTCCGACCGTCATCATGTGGATCCGCCAGATCTCGTTCACGCGCGGCCATAGCTCCTCGCACGCGCTGGCGATGGCCTCCAGCGGTGCGTGCTCGAGATCGAGGCCGCGCATCCACTCATACGACGCGAGCAGGTGTGGCATCCACTCCTCATCCCAGGTGCGCCGTAGCCCGCGACTGAACGCGCGAGCCTTTGCGGTCGAATCGCGGAGGTGCGTCGCAAGCTCCTCGCGCGGGTACCGCGGCTGCGCGGCGGCATATCGGCGGCCGTTGAAGCCCTCAAGCCGCACGACCACTGGCGCATCGAAGAACTCGGCTCGCCGAGCGAGACCGAAGTGCGCGGCATTGGTCACGTATTCGCCGAGAAGGCGCGGGACCGGGCCGCTGAAGTGGGCGTCGTCGCGGCGCCAGTGAAGCGCGGCGTCTCGCACGTCGCGCCACTCGATCGGGAAGTCGTTTCCCAGCGTCGTGACGGGACGGCACTGCAGCAGGAACAGCTCGCCGCGCGCGATGGCGCACTCAACGTCGACCGCGCCGGCGTTGTGGTCCTCGAGCTCCACCACGAGCCGCGCGATCGCCCGAGCGTCGTCATCGCCGAGCGCGCCCCCGTCCGTGCGTTCTACGACGCCGAGGTCCGCCTTGCGCACGACGTAGCGATCGGGGGTGACCTCACCCGACGCGATCCGGTCGCCCAGGCCCGTCGCGGCGTCGATGACGACGACCGAGCGCTCCTGCGTGACCGGGTCGACGCCGAACGCGATCGCCGACAGGTCTGCCTCCACCATTTCCTGGACGAGCACCGCGATCCCGGTCGCTGAGTCGAGGCCGCGCGCCTTCCGATACGCGGTCGCTCGCTCGCTCGCCGCGGAACGCCAGCACTCGAGCACGGCTTCTGTGACCGCCTCGACACCACGGACATTCAGGATCGTCTCGTGCTGGCCGGCAAAGGACGACTCCGTTCCGTCCTCGCCGATGGCCGACGAGCGGACCGCCACTTTGGGCTCCGCCGCGCCGGTCACCTCCGCGAGCGTGCGGTAGCCGGCGGCGACGATCGCGCGCAGCTCGCGGCGCTCCGGGCCGTCCCGCCCGGTCGCCGCGCCCAGCGCCTCGTGCACCGCGGTATCGATGCAGAAACCCGGCGGCACGCGGAAGTGTGCGGCCAGCCGGGCGAGGTTGGCGGCCTTGTTTCCGACCGCCGAAGCGTCCAGAGAGCCGGGCGCGCCGAGCGTCAGCGTTCGCATTGGCGCGTGAGTGTACGGAGGGCGCACGGGACCGCACTAGTGCGCGCTGCACAACGCCCCCCGGTAGGGGGTTGACCAGGGCACCGTGCCGACCGAACACTGGCCGGGACATGCAGTTCGCCCGCTTCATCCTCTCGCTTATTGGCATCGTCCTCGTTGAGAGGGCGTACGTCCGTTCGGGAGGGTAGCGGCTCACACTTCGCACCAAGCGCAAGCACAAAGGCCTCCCGAAAAAGGGAGGCCTTCTTCATTTCCGGGAAGAAAGGGGAGACGCAAGTGGCGATGACCGTCGAGCGCAAGTCGCGCGAGCGCGCGACACCATGGC
>Ga0209382_10011025_pt1 | contig 11242 bp, 7 predicted proteins | sample SoiMetdeltSBSDD5_FD_187599 | JGI IMG/M metagenome (GOLD analysis project Ga0209382, IMG submission 187599) | Bulk soil microbial communities from a Populus tree surrounding site in Tennessee, USA - Soil MetaG P. deltoides SBSDD5 (SPAdes) (version 2) | ecosystem: Environmental > Terrestrial >...
TTCGGCGGACGCACCCAGCCCACCGCGGTCGCCTTCGCGGGCGATGGTCGGGCCTTCGTCGCCGAGAAGAGCGGGCTGATCAAGGTGTTCGACTCGCTGTCGGACACCACGCCCACCGTCTTCGCCGACTTCCGCACCCAGGTGCACAACTTCTGGGATCGGGGGATGCTCGGTCTCGCCCTCGACCCCCAGTTCCCGACCCGGCCCTATGTGTACGCGCTCTACACGTACGACGCCGTGCCCGGCGGGACCGCGCCGCGCTGGGGATCGCCCGGTGTCACGAGCGACGGCTGCCCGAACCCGCCCGGCTCCACCGGCGACGGCTGCGTGGTACAGGCACGGCTGTCCCGGCTGACCGCCAGCGGCAACCAGATGACCGGCGCAGAGCAGGTGCTCGTCAGCGGCTGGTGCCAACAGTTCCCCAGCCACACGATCGGCACCGTGGCCTTCGGGCCGGATGGGGCGCTCTACGCGAGCGCCGGCGAGGGCGCCAGCTTCAACTACGCCGACTACGGCCAGACGAAGAACCCGTGCGGCGATCCCCCGTCACCGGCGGGCACGAGCCTCACGCCCCCGGCCGCCCAGGGCGGTGCGCTCCGCGCCCAGTCGGTGAGGCGGCCGGCCGGGCAGCCGACCACGCTCGACGGGACGATCATCCGGGTCGATCCGAACACCGGTGCCGGCATGCCCGGCAACCCCTTCGCCTCCAGCGCCGATGCGAACGCCCGCCGGATCATCGCGTACGGCGTTCGCAATCCCTTCCGGTTCGGGCTCAGGCCCGGCACCCAGCAGCTGTGGGTCGGTGACGTCGGGTGGGACACGTGGGAGGAGATCAATCGGGTCGCAGATGTCGACGACGGAGTCGCGGAGAACTTCGGCTGGCCGTGCTACGAGGGCACCGCCCGGCAGCCCGCCTACGACCCGGTCGATCTGAACAGCTGCGAGTCGCTGTACGGCATCGGCCAGACAGCGCCGTTCTTCCGCTATCAGCACAACGCGCCGGTTGTCGCCGGCGACCCGTGCCCTTCGGGTAGCTCGTCGGTGAGCGGGATCGCGTTCGAGAACGGCTCCAACTACCCGTCCGACTACGACGGTGCCCTGTTCTTCGCCGACGCCTCCCGCGGCTGCGTGTGGGTGATGAAGCGAGGCGGCGGTGCCGATCCCAGCCCGAGCCAGCTCACACCGTTCGTCCGTGGCGCTGGCCAGCCGGTCCAGGTGGTCACGGGCCCGGGCGGCGACGTCTTCTACGTCGACCTGGAGGCCGGGCAGGTTCGCCGGGTCGTCTACAACGGTGCCAACCATCCGCCGACGGCCGTGATCTCGGCCAGCCCAACGTCCGGCACCGCGCCCCTGACCGTCGCCTACGACGCCAGTGGGTCCAACGACCTCGATCCGGGCGACGTACTGAGCTACGCCTGGGATCTGGACGGCGACGGCCAGTTCGACGACTCCAACGCCGTCGCGCCCACGCACACGTACACGGTGGCGGGATTGGTCACGGCGCGGCTGCGGGTCGCGGATCCGCAGGGTGCATCCGACACCGAGTCGGTGACCATCAACGTCGGCGGGCCCAACAGTCCGCCCGTGCCGGTCATCGACGCGCCGGCGAGCGGGTTCCGATGGAAGGTGGGCGACGCGATCGCCTTCTCAGGGCACGCAACCGATGCCCAGGACGGCACGGTACCGGCGGCGCGGTTGTCCTGGTCGGTGGTGCTGAACCACTGCCCGAGCAACTGCCACACTCACCCGGTCCAGAGCTTCACCGGCGTGTCCGGCGGCACGTTCCCGGCACCGGACCATGAGTACCCGTCATCGCTGTCACTCGTGCTCACGGCGACCGACTCGGTGGGTGCCAGCGCCAGCACGAGCCTGCAGCTCGATCCCCGGACCGTGAACCTGACCTTCGTCACCACTCCGAGCGGCCTGCAGCTGTCGGTGGGCGCCCAGACCGTGACGACGCCGGCCACGAGGACCGTGATCGTCGGGTCGTCGAACAGCGTGAGCGCGCCCACGCCGCAGACGTTCGGTGGTGCGTCGTACGACTTCTCGTTCTGGTCGGATGGCGGTGCGCGCTCCCACAACCTCGTTGCTCCCGCCACGCCCACGACCTACACCGCGGCGTTTGGTCAGCCGGGATGTCCGGCGTCGCCGAGCTTCGACTACACCATCCCGACGCCATCCGGGCCGCCGGCCGCCACCTCGTTGCCCGACGGTCGCGTTGCGTACGCCACCCTCGGGCCCGACGGCAGCTACTACCTGGCCGCCACCGACATCAGCGGCGATCCGCCGGCGGTCGGCCCGTTGGAGTGCCTCGGCGGCACCGCAACCGACAACCCGGCCGTGGCCGCCGGCACGTCGTTCACCGCGCTCTTCGCCCGCACAGGAGACAACGCCCTCTGGCAGCGCACACTCACGAGCGCCGGCACGGGCAGCTGGTCCCCGCTCCCGATGGGTGGCACCTCGGCCAACGGCCCGGGCGCGGTGGTGACCGCGGGTGACGTCGTGCACCTCGTCGTACGCGGCACGAACGGGTCCGTCTACCACGCCACCCGCCGGGGCACGACCTGGTCGGGTTGGGAAGGCCTGGGGGGCGGAGTGCTCGGGACGCCGGCCGTGGCGCCGAGGCCGGGCGGCGGGATCGCGGTCTTCGCGCGGGGGACCGACAATGGGATCTGGGCCAAGTACGGCGACACGGGGAGCTGGACGGGGTGGTCCCGCATACCGGGTGCGACGGCCACGAGCCCGACGGTGGCGTGGGGTTACACGGCCGGTCGCTTGGACCTGTTCGTCGCGGGCACGGGTGGCGGGCTGTTTCAGAACGGCCTGGTCGGCGGCACGTGGAGTGGCTGGTTCCACCTGGACTCGACCCTGCCCGCATCGGCGCGCATCGCGGCCGCGGCACGCACCGGTCGAGTCATCGTCTATGCGTCGGCCAACGGTGCCACCACCTACAAGCAATACGTGGGCCGATGGGTCGGCTACTTCCCGGCCCCCTACACCTGTACCGGCTGCCTCCCCAGGTCGCGATCGACTCCCGTCCCTCCGTGATCCAGCGTCGGGGTACGAGCGGGGGGCCTAACCCGGATTCGGGGGCCTGCTGCCACGCGGCAGGAACAGGAACATGTTGACGTAGTCGCGTTCCCCGGCCCGGTTGGGATCCTGATGCACCTCGGGCCTGAACCCGCCGAACTCGACCCATGTGTCATCGATGCAGAAGAAGGCGGCGTAGCCGCGGTCCGCGAGGTATGTGATGATTTCGGTGATCGTGTGGCCGGGACCGAGATGCCGTTGCTCGATCTCCACCAGCAAGACCGGATGGTCGCGGCGGAGCAACGCGTCGGCGCCACGCAACACCGAGAACTCATGCCCTTCGACGTCGATCTTGATGAAACGAACGTCGTGGAGCCCCTGGTCATCCAGGCGCTCGAGCCGCACGGACAGGTGCGTCCGCACCCCGTCCACCACTCCGTCCAGCCTGGCATAGCCCGTGAGTGGCACGCCCGAGCGCACCGGGACCGTCAATTGGCCCTCGCCCGCTTGGTCCGACAACGCAACCTGTCGGATGTCGACGCGGCCCCTGGCCCAGGTCTCCAAGGTCTCGACGCAAGCGGGCTGCGGTTCGAATGCCACAACGTGATCGAAATGCCGCACCATGAAGTAGCTGTAGACGCCGTGGTTGGCACCGATATCGAGCGCCGTCCCTCCCCGGGGAACCAAGTTGGGAACGGACCGTAGTTCCGGTTCGAGGGTGCCCGTCATACGCATCCACCCGACTCGGATGGGTAGGCGGTACGAAGACGGCAGGAGATTGAATGCCAGTCGCTTGAGGCGAAGCGCTAGTGAGGCAGTGGTGTTCGTCGTCGTCGTTGTCATGATTCGCTGCACAATCGGGCAGGGGTCGGCGGATGCCCGCTACATCCAGCCCAATGATTGAAACTCTCTACGATACGCAGCCAGGATCGTCGTGCGCTGGTCGTCGGCCGAGGCCGGAAGCCGCCGCCAGCTGTGGGTGCTTGATTCCTTGATGAACTGTGACAGCGGCGTATCTGCGGGGAGTACGAGATCGCCGGGTACTGCGTACTCGGGCCCGGAGCCGGAGTTCGCCAGTGCAACCGGCGTGCCCAGAGCGTGGGCCATAACGAGCGGCCCGCTGGTCTCGCCGACCGATCGTCGGCGAGGCAGTAGGACGGCATCGGCTGCCGCCAGGACGAGCGAGAACATCGAGTCGTCCGGATCCTCGACGAGAATGACGTTGTCCGGCGCGGACCTGAGCGCCCTGGCCGTGAGCGCATCGGCCACGTGGCCGAGCAGGACGAGGGATGTGTCTGGCGCGCACCCAGCGGCCAGGATCAGCTCGTCCACCCCTTTGGCCGCTCTCAGGCGGCCCGCCAGGACCAACACGTTGCTGTAGTGGCCGCGAAGCAGGCGGGAGCGTTCCGCCAAGCGGGCTTCCTCCGGTGGCCGCTCGACGGAGTGGAAGAGGGGAACCACCCCTACCGGTTGGTCGAACCCGTTCTCGCGCAGCAGGTTCGCTGCATGGTGGCTATGGACGACGACGCGGTGGCGCCGGAGGATGCGCAGCACGACCGGAGATAGCGCGCCGCGGACCCGAGTACCGCGGGGAACGACGTCGTGCAGCGTGACCAGGCAGCCCCGACGTCGAGCGAGCGGAAGGAGGAGGGACCGGCTCGAGTTCGACAGGTGCGCGTTCACGCTGCCGTCGCGTCCGGGGCGCGCAACGAGGTGTGCACGGACGCCGTCGGCCACCAGCGCATCCACCAGGTGGCTCGCGGCCCGACGTGGCCCCAGCGACCTCGATGGGGCGGCGACCTGCAGGATCACGATCCGCCGACGACCATGCTCGTGCCTGGATGGCGAGTCAGTGGGTGGCCCACGAGCGGTTCAGCATCCTGCGAGCGAATCGGGAGCGGGACGCACGATCACCGCAAGGTCGCCATCGTCCACGTTGAACGCCGGATCCTCGAAGAGTCCGAAGGCGGCATTCTTTGCTCTTTGCGCCTGAATGCGTTCGTCTGGCGGTGGCCAGACCAATGTATCGGCGCGCATGCTAAAGTCAGTAAAGACGACCGCGTCGACTAAGTCTTGACGGAAGAGCGCGCATACATCTTCCCTATTGAGGCTGTCATCGCTGTAGGCGGTGATTGCGTCCTGGATCGGTTTAGGTTGCGTTGGTCGAATGCGCACGAGCTCCTTATCGAAGGCAACATTATAGGAATATATCTCGAGCGGTGGCGCAATCGCGCCGATGAGATAGTCATTACCGGCCGGTAGGAAGAGCACGCGCTCCGATGGTCGCAGTCGCCCACCGCCGAAGGCGCGATCCATGTCAGCTTCGAAAGCCTGCACCAGTTCGTGGTTGTCAACGGCTTGGCTCCGGGCGTCGAGCAGGCCGTGAGACGCCGTCTCGAGAACGAGCACTGCGGCCAGAGCGAGGCCTAGGACCCGGCGCCGACGGAACAGCCAGACGACAGCGACGGCGGCGAACACGGCCAGCACCACACGGAGGCCGACGTGCCAGCGGTACGCAGCTCGCATTCCCTCGAACGGCTGCACGCCGTACACCCAGGACCAGGGGAGGGTGACGGTGGCGTCCGCCGCCGGCATCACGTGGTTGGTTGCCGTGACCACTCCAGCGGAATTGACCGCAACGACCGGGACAGATGCCTTGTCCAGAACCTTCAGCGAGGGGCCGAGGCCCAGGGCGAGACAGGCCAGGCCGCTCACGGTCAGCGCGACCACGAAGAGACGATTCGAGCGTCGCAGACGAAGGAGCAAGATCACCCCAGCGACGGCGGCAATGAACATGAACACACCGATGAACGTGCCGATGAGGGGCGTGCCATCTGCGTAGAAGTCCAGAGGATCCCATCGGTCGACCGGCGACCGGACAAGGTCTCCCAAGACGCTGTCCCTCGTGGGGAAAACGGCGGTCACGACATCGACCCCATAGGCCCGGTAGAAGCCCAGGGGGAAGTTTGCGCTGACCTCTGCACTCGGCTCCAGCGCCCGGAAGATGATCCCCGGCACGAGCAACGCGATGAGCGTGCACAGGGGCACGAGACAGCCTCGCCATCGCATTCGGTTCCATGCCACGGCCGCGGCGGCGATGCACAGCGGACCGCCTATGACCGCGGACAGCGTCCAGGCGTATGGGTCCAGGTAGACCAACAGGAGGGCGGCGGCGAACGTGAGGCCCACGCAGCCGACCACGATCGAGGGCGGTCCTCCGTTCGGCCGGAGCGCCGCGTACGCAAACGCGAGGGGGACAGGCAGCAGCACGAAGCCCAACCAGAGCGCCGTCTTGCCGGTATGAGCGACGAGGATCGGCGACAGGTAGTAGAGGCATGCGGCGAACGCGCCTGCGGCGGCGCTGCGGGCAATCGACGCCGCGAACGCCCAGAGCGAGGCGACTCCGGCGGAGATGGCGAGGAGCGAGAGGACGTTGACGGCCACCTCGGTCCCCATCCCCAGCCTCGTCAGCAGGAAGGCGCCGCCGACAAACGGCATGCCGACGCTGAGGTCGACCCCCGCGGGATAGCCGATGTACTTGCAGGTGACCATCCCGTCACCGAGGCACTCCACCCAGCTCGTCACCGAGGCGAACGGCGCGAGAGGCACGGTGCGACCGGAGAAGGGAACGACGCCGTACAGCCACGCGATGGCCGTCACGATGGCGACGTAGCCAAACCCGATCGCCACTCGCCGGTCGCGCCACCAGGTGCGGTCGATGGCGCCACCCTCGGCCGGCGAGTCCGGCACGCCACCGTCGCCAGACGCACGCCGGGCAGGTGGCGTCAGCGTTGGCCGCTCGGTGGAAATGCCGTCCATCTCAGCCGGTCACCGGGCGTCGCTCGCCGGACTGCTGGGCACGTTCTGGGCGCGCGCGTTGCCGGTCGCGCGCGGGCGGTCCGCGGTGCCGTCCGGCGCAGTGGAAGCGTCAGTGGCACCCGACGCGGAACCCGCCCGGCGGTCGCGGCGCGCGAGCACCTGGTTGCCGACCGTCGCGACCAGCTCGGACGCGAGCACGAGAAACCTCAGCGCGAGCGATGCGGCCAACAGGGCCGCCGACGAGGCGCCAGGGACCACCGCCACGAGGACGGCCTCGCGCACCCCTATGCCGCTCGGCAACGGGAAGATGAGGAAGCCAACGACCCAGCTCAGCGCGAATGCGCTCGCCACGGTGACGGGGTTGGCATCAGTGTCCTGGCCGCTGAGAAGGACTGCGTAGGCGGCCGAGCCGGTGATGGCGTTGCCGAGCGACCATGCAAAGCAGACCAGGATGCGCCGTTGCGTGGGGAGCACATCCGGGTCCGGCACCCGCCTGATGAGCCGATGGGCAGCGTGAAGCGCAAAGGCCAGTGCGCGCCGGTGGAGAAGCAACGGAGCCAGGAGGCCGCACAACGACAGGGCACGGAGCCACGGCGGGAGCGAAGCAGCGAACACCAGTCCAGCCGCCAGCGTGCAGCCGGCGACGACCGTGGTGAAGGCCCAGACGGCGGCCGCGGTTGCCGCTTGGCCGACGCCCGCGCCGGCGGTGACGGTCATGCTCACCTGGCTCGCGGCCTGCACGAACCCGCCGGCGGGCAGGTACTTCGTGAGCTGCGATGCGTACAGCGAGCCGGCCAACGCCCGGCGGTCGTGCCGCCGATCGAACAGCTCGGTCCACCCTCGGGCGGCGAGGGCGATCGAGGCGAGCGTGAGCGCTCCGGCAGCGATCAGCGCAGGGGGGTCGGGGAGAACCTGACCTCGCGACTCGTCCAGCCCTCGGCGTACGGCGATGATCAGCCCGACGATGCCGAGGACGAAGACGACGAGCCGGATCGTGCGACGGTGGTCTGCGAGCCTCACGGGGCGCTCGTCAAGGGTCTGTGGCGACGCGACGACGCGGTACGGCTCTCGGTCACGGGATCCGAGCGTACGGGCGCCCGCGACCCGTGTCGCAACGCAGTGACCCGACGCGCCGGGCCGAGGAGCAAGCAACGAGGATTGCCCGATGGGGAGCCGCTCGTGGCCTCCATGGTCCGAACGCCATCCGGCCGCTTTTCCGCATGGTCCTCGCGCCGTGGCACGATCGTGCAGCACGGGGAGAGGTGGTGGTCAGGATTTCGACGATGAGCAGAACGCGATCTCGGTCGCTGGCCCGAGACGTCGAGTACGTCCTTCGGCAAGTGTTCGCGAACCCGGGAAACAAGGGCGAGCGGCTCCGTCGGACGGCGGAAGCTGTGATCTTCCCGGCGTGGACGCGACTCACCGATGGCTACTGGACCACGACGTACGCCGGCGGCCGGATCGTCGTGCGCCGAGGGCAGGGAGCGTCGCACACGGTCTATGCCCGGCTGCCGGACTATCGAGAGATGTCGTTCTGGTTGGACGTCCTCCACCCGGGCGATCTCTTTGTCGACATCGGGGCGAACATCGGGATCTACACGCTCCTCATGGCCTCGCACGGCTGTGATGTGGTGGCGGTGGAACCGGCTCGGGAGGCGCGTCGCCTGCTGGAGGTCAATCTCCGCCTCAACGGGCAGAATGCGGACATCATCGCCGCCGCGCTTGGTCGCACTCCGGGACTGAGCAGGCTGACAGCCGAGCTCGGCTCGATGAACTACCTCGTTTCGAGCTCTGACGACGATGGGGAGATGGGGGACGCCGTCACCGAGGTCGACGTCACCACACTCGACGACGTGCTCGGAGACCGAACGGCCGCCGGGGTCAAGATCGACGTGGAGGGATTCGAGCTCGACGTGGTGCTCGGTGGTTCCCGGGCGCTTGGCGACCAGCGCATCGGCATCGTGCAACTCGAGTGGAACAGCATGGCGCGTGAGCGGTTCGGCCGACATCGAGACGAGATCGCCCAGGCGCTACAGGACGCCAACTACGTGCTGACGAGGCCCGACGAGCAGGGGCGCCTTCGCCCGACCGTGCCCGACGAGGGACCGGATGTCTTTGCGGTTGCCCCGCGTCTCAGTGACCAGCTCGTCGTCCACGGCGGCTGAGCTCAGCGGGCGGGGGGCTGGAGAGGGTCGGCGTGCACCAGGCGCGCCCCGGCCGGACCTGATCGGTCGAGGCCCGCGGCCTTGACCACGGCGGTCGCAACGTCCTGCCAGGTCGGGGCCTTCCTCAGTGCGCCGTCGGCCAGGGCCGGCAGGCTGCGGGCACAGCGCTGAATCGCGTCGGCGAGCGACTGGGCGTCGCCCGGTGCGGCGAGGGTGCCGTTCTCGCCCTCGGTGATCACGTCGGTCAGGCCGCCGACCGCCGTGGCGACAACCGGCCGCCCGGCGGCGAACGCGATCGGCGCGATGCCCGACTGCGTGGCGCTGCGGTAGGGCAGCAGGGCCGCGTGGTGCTCGGCGAGCAGCCCGCACACCTCACTGTCGGGCACGTAGCCGAGGAGCAGGTCCACCTGATCGGCCAGCCCGCGCCTTCGAACCTCCTCGTCCCAGTCCTCCGTCGGGTCCCACCCCTCGCCGGCGACCGTCAGGCGGTGGTGGATGCCCTGCTGGCGAAGCAACGCGAGGGCGTCGAGCGCGAGATCGAGGCCCTTGTACGGGCGGATGAAGCCGAAGAAGAGGAGGCGCAGCTCGTCGTCTGCCCTCTCGGGCAGGGGGCTCGGCTCGACGTCGAGATTCGGGGGATGCGGGGTGATGACCGCCTCGACGCGCGTGCCGAGCAGGTCGTCGAGCTCGTCGGCGACGGTCGACGCGTGGACGACGGTGCCGTCGCAGCGGGACAGGATCCAGCGGGTGAGGGGTCGCTGCAGGGGCAGCGGTTCATGCGGCAGTGCGTTGTGGACGACGGCGACCGTGCGGGTCCCACGCGCCACCGCCATGATCAGGCGGTACGTCAGGACGTGGAACGGCGTGGCCCACACCAGGACGAGGACGTCGCTCTGCCGCGCCGACCGACCCGCCCGCCACCACGAGATGGGATCCCACCACCGCAATGCGAACACGGCCGTCGGGTGGGGTGGCACCTCCCGGTCGATCTGCGCGCGCGGGAAGAAGCGCTTGGGGTACTGGTGCTGCCACGACAACACGGTGACGTCGTGCTCCTGCGCCAGCGCCTGCGAGAGGCGTCCGCCGTGCTGCGAGACGCCGCCGCGGATGGGCGGGACCGGGCCGACGAACGTGATGAGCACGGTCGTCACGCCGCCAGGATGGCGCGAACAAAGGCGATCGCTTCGGGCATCGGCATGGCATCCTTCGGGCGTCCGGCGGACGGAGCGATGCTAACGATCCGGCGTGCCCGCCCCAAGGCAACATAGCTGGCCGCCGGCGGCTCGTCTGCAAGCGCGCGTTGCGCCCCGGAGCCCGCCATCTCGCAGGCCGCCACGCACGGTGACATGCCCAACGCTTGCCCGGTGATCTTCGGCCGACGCGTCCACGCTCGGGCCGCCTGCGGCTACGACGCACGCCGATCAGGCGAGTACCGTGAGCCTCTCTTCGGCATGAAACTGATCATCCAGATTCCCTGCCTCAACGAAGAGGCTCAGCTCCCGACCACGCTCGCCGACCTTCCACGGCGGCTCGACGGCTTCGACCAGGTCGAGTGGCTGATCATCGACGACGGTTCCAGCGACGCCACGGTCGAGGTGGCCCGGGCCCACGGTGTCGATCACATCGTCAAGCTGACCAACAACAAGGGCCTGGCGTCGGCGTTCCAGGCAGGCCTGGACGCCTGCCTGAAGCTCGGCGCCGATGTGATCGTCAACACCGACGCTGACAACCAGTACTCGGCCTCGGGCATCCCGGCGCTCGTGGCCCCCATCCTCTCCGGCGACGCCGACATGGTGGTCGGCGACCGCCACGTCATGGAGATCGAGCACTTCTCCAAAGCCAAGAAGCGGCTGCAACGCGTGGGAAGCTGGACCGTGCGTCGGGCGTCCGACACGGACGTACCCGACGCCACGTCGGGCTTTCGGGCGTACAACCGCGAGGCCGCCCTGGGCCTGACGGTCGTGTCCAAGTTCACCTACACGCTCGAGTCACTGATCCAGGCCGGCAAGAGCCTGGTCGCGGTCGCGGACGTGCCGGTGTCGACGAACCCCACCACCCGCGAGTCGCGCCTGTTCGGCTCGATGTGGTCGTACGTCGGACGCAATGCGATGGCGATCTTCCGGATCTACGCCGGCTACGAGCCGCTCCAGGTGTTCACGGGACTCGCCGTGATCCTGCTGGTCGGCTCGTTCGCGGCGTGGTCACCGTTCCTCTGGGACTGGATCATC
>Ga0209382_10011029_pt1 | contig 11240 bp, 9 predicted proteins | sample SoiMetdeltSBSDD5_FD_187599 | JGI IMG/M metagenome (GOLD analysis project Ga0209382, IMG submission 187599) | Bulk soil microbial communities from a Populus tree surrounding site in Tennessee, USA - Soil MetaG P. deltoides SBSDD5 (SPAdes) (version 2) | ecosystem: Environmental > Terrestrial >...
CTTGAGCAATTGCAGCGCCTTCGGGCCGTAGCTGACGTCGACGATCGCCTGGGTGGCGGCCATGCCGACTTCCGCCTCGCCCCACAAGACGCCGTTGCCCACCGAGAAGACGCGGGACTGGACCGCGCCGCCAACCTCGCCAGTCGCCGGATCGAAACCGAGGATGGAAAACGTCGCGACCGGATCCGGCAGCCGTTCTTGCGACCAGGTCGTCGCCGTGGCCGCGACCGCGGCGACGAGCGCCAACGCAACCCGTCGGCGCCAGTGGACTTCTACCGCCACGGCACGAGCTGCTCGATCCACTGGATGCGCATCAGGTCGTTGTAGATCACCGTGACCATCAGCATCACGAGGAGGACGAAGCCGGCCAGCAGCATCTTCTCCTTGACCTTCATGCTGAAGTCGCGCCGCGACACGCCCTCGAGCGCGAGGATCGTGATGTGACCGCCGTCGAGCACTGGAATCGGCATCAGGTTGAGGATGCCGAGGTTGAGGCTCAGCATCGCCATCAGCTGGAACAGGGGAATCCAGCTGCGATCCTGAGCCGCTTCACCGGACAGACCCGCGATCCCCACCGGCCCCATGAGCTGCTTGACCGATGTCTCGCGCGTGAACAGGCCGGCGAGGGTCTCGAAGATCATCGACGCCCATTCCCAGTTCCGCTGCAGGCTCAGCTTGACCGATTCCAGCGCACCAGGATTGACGCTCTTCAGCTCCATCGGATAAATGGAGGCGCCGATGATCACGGTGCCGTCGATCTTGCGCGGCGTGACCGTGACGTTCTCGATCTTGCCGTCCTCGCGCGCGACTTCGAGCACCAACGGCCGACCTTCATTGCTCTTGATGAGCTCGATCAACCGGTCGCGCGAAACGCCCGCTTCGTCATTCACCTTCAACACGCGATCGCCGGCCCGCAGGCCGCCTGCAGCCGCCGGCTCTGACGGACGAATGCCGCCAATCTGCGGACGCATGATGGGCAGAATCCCGATGTCCCCGGTGTCGTACTTGTCGATCGCCTTGGGGACGACGTCACGATGGATGATCTGGCCGTTCCGCTCGATCTCGAGCCGCGCCGTCCGTCCGGTCCGCGTCGCGATCGCCAGGTAATACTGCTTCCAGATCGGGACAATGCGGCCGTCCACGCTGACGATGCGGTCGCCGGCCTGCAGTCCTGCGGCTTGCCCCACCGAATTGGGCACGAAGCCGCCAACGACGACGGGAAAGTCTTCGTACGCGGGCAGTTGTGCACCCTGATACAGCACGCCGGCCATCACGAGGACGGCGAGTACGAGGTTCATCACCGGTCCCATGACCAGGACCTGGAACCGTTGCCACTTGGTTTTCGAGAGGAATTCGTCGGGCGCGCCGGTGCGGGCGTCCTCGGAGGTTTCACCCGCCATCTTCACATAACCGCCCAGCGGAATCGCGCTGATGCAGTAGTCGGTATCTCCGCGCCGGAACGAGACAATCTTCGGCCCGAAGCCGAGCGAGAACGTGAGACAGCGCACCCCGATGCGTCGCGCCATCATGAAGTGGCCGAGCTCGTGGACGAAAATCAGGACGCCGAGAACAAAAATGAAAGCGAGGATGCTGGTCACGTGAGCGAGCCGTTCATACGCGATTTTACCTTACCGGCCGCGGCAGCCGCGAACTCCCGCGCCCAGCGATCAACGGTCCGCACATCGTCGAGGCCGACGATGGCGGCTTTTCCACGGCGCTCGTACGCGTCCATGGCTTCACAAATGAGCGCCGGGATGCTCGTAAAGCCGAGCCGTGACTGCAGGAACTCTGCCACCGCGATTTCGTTCGCCGCATTCAAGACGATTGGCAGTCCCGCGTCCCCCGATAGCGCTCGGAACGCCAACGCCAGACAGGGGAACTGATTGATGTCCGGCGGCTCGAACTCGAGACGGCCGGCGCGAGTGAGATCGAGCGAGGGCAGGGGGGCGGGCCATCGATCGGGATAGGAAAAGGCGTACTGAATCGGCAATCGCATGTCGGTCACTCCGAGCTGGGCGATCATCGACCCGTCGGTGAGCTCGACCAGCGAATGCACGATCGACTGCGGATGCACGACCACGTCGATCCGATCCGCGCCCACGTCGAACAACCAGCGCGCTTCGATCACCTCGAGTCCCTTGTTCATCAGCGTCGCCGAATCGATGGTGATCTTGGGTCCCATGCGCCACGTCGGATGGCGCAGGGCGTCGTCGGGCGTCACTTGCTCGAGCGCCGACGATGGCAGGCCGCGAAACGGACCGCCGGAGGCGGTGAGAATCAGCCGCGCGATCTGATTGTTGGGACGGCCGTGCAGGCACTGGTGAATGGCGTTGTGCTCGCTGTCGACCGGCAGCACGGTCACGCCGCGCGCGCGGGCATGCGCCATGACGACCGCGCCAGCCATCACCAGGATTTCTTTGTTCGCGAGCGCGATGGTCTTGCCGGCGTCAATCGCGGCCATCACGGCGTCGAGCGCCGCCGTACCTGACGATGAAAACAGAACCACGTCGGCGTCGGGGTGCGTCGCGACGGCAATCAGGCCGTCGGGGCCGCAGGCCAGGGTGCGCGGAACGTCGGACCCGCGGCGGCGCAAGTCGTCACGGGCCTCGCCGAGTGCGACCGCCGTTGCCATCGCCACGGTATCGGGTCGATGGCGCGCCACTTGTTCCGCGAGTTTCGGAACGTTCTCCCCGGCCGCGAGCGCGACAATGCGCAGGCGATCGGGATGAGCCTCGGCCACCGCGATGGCGCTCTGTCCGATTGACCCTGTCGACCCGAGGATGGCGACGTTCTTCATGATTTTCCGGGGGATCCCCCCGGACCCCCTTGCACGGACGGCCTGATATCTCTCACTGGAAGTTCAGGGCTATTGAACGTACCGCGTGAAGATGTAGAACATTGGTCCGGCGAACAGCCAGCTGTCGATCCGGTCGAGCACGCCGCCGTGGCCCGGAATGAAGCTCGATGAATCCTTCACGCCGGCGCTGCGCTTGAGCAGCGATTCGAACAGGTCGCCGACCATGCCGACCGCGACGACCACCGCCGCGGACCCCACCACGATCGGCATCGGCGTGTCGGGAAAGACCCAGCGGCCGCCCGCGGCCATGACGGCGGTCCCCACGACGAGTCCCCCGACGGCCCCTTCCCTGGTCTTCTTCGGACTGATCGCCGCCGCCAGCGGCGTCCGGCCGAACATCCGGCCGGTGTAGTACTGCGCCGAATCGCTGGCGATCATCGTCGCGATCAGCAGCAAGGTGGCGTCGCGGCCGCCGATCAGGCGAATCGCGGCCAGGGAGCCGACGGGCAGACCGATGTAGACGATCGGCAGCATCGCCGCTGCCGCGTCACGGAGCGCGCCGGGACCAGGCTGACGCGTAGCGACGCAGTAGATGCCGACCACGACCAGGGTTCCCAACAGGACGACGTCGACGGGCAGCGAGTCGCTGCCGACGGCGACACACCCGACGGTAACCGCGGCAGCACACAACACGCGCGGAACATGGATGTCCAGCGCCGCGGCGAGGTCGGCGTATTCGTCGAACGCGAGGGCCGCGGCCAGCACCGCGAGGACGAGGGTGGCAATCGGCGGCAGCAGGGTCACCACGCCGATGACGAGCGCCGCAAGAACGACGGCGCTCAGAACGCGAATCATCAGCGGCCGGCGACCACGGGCTGGGTAATGCCGCCATAACGGCGATCGCGCTTCTGATACGCGACGATCGCTTCGAGCAAGTCCCGTTTGCGGAAGTCGGGCCACAGCGTGTCGGTGACCCAGATTTCCGCGTAGGCGATCTGCCACAAGAGGAAGTTGCTGACGCGAATCTCGCCGCTGGTCCTGATCAACAGATCTGGATCGGGCTGCCCCGCGGTATACAGAAACCCGGCGAATCGCTGCTCGTCGAGCTCCTCGGGTCGCACGCCGGCGGCAAGGAGGCGGCGCGCGGCTTCGACGATCTCGGCTCGGCCGCCGTAATTGAGGGCGATATTGAACAGCATCCCGGTGTTCGCGGCGGTCTTTTCCTCGGCGGCGTGCAACTCGGCGCGAACGTCGCGCGCCAGCTCGCCATCGCGGCCAATGACCTTGAATCGGATGTTGTTGCGGAGCAGCGTGTTCAATTCGAGGCGTAGATAGCGCTTGAGCAGCGTCATCAGCGTCGACACTTCCATCGCCGGCCGCTTCCAGTTCTCGACCGAGAACGCGTAGAGGGTGAGGACCTCGATCCCGAGCCGGGCGGACGACTCGACGACATCGCGCACGGACTCGATGCCGGCGCGGTGCCCTTCGACGCGCGGCAGGTGGCGTTGGGCCGCCCACCGGCCGTTGCCGTCCATGATGACCGCCACGTGGCGAGGGAGGCGATCGAAGTCGACCTGACGGACCAGGCTCTCTTCGGGCGAGCCGGCGGTCAGGGCGGAAAGGAAGTCATCGAGCGCCATCGTCTCAGTGAACTTTCGTAAACCGCGATGATACAAGCTGTTACCGCGTCCGTTCAAGGCCGCGCGGCAATCTACTTTGCATTATAAAGCTAAAGCGGTTCGCTGCGGTAGCCGACCGTCACCAGAAACAGTCCGGTCGGGGGGGCGGCCCGCCCGGCGGCTGCCCGATCGCGGCTGGCGAGAATCCGCGCGACATGATCCGCCGGCCATCGTCCGAGCCCGACATCCACGAGCGTTCCGGCAATCGCCCGCACCATGTGCCGAAGGAACCCGTCACCCACGACTCGCAGCGTCAGCGGCCCCGCGGGGGCCAGACCCCGATCGGCGGAGGACCGATCGTCGGGCTTGAGCGTGACGCTGGCCGGTGGATTGGGGTCAGACCCCGACTCGAGGTCGAGCGCGAAGATGGTGCGCTCGGTGGTGGCGGTGTCGCCGCCCAGCGCCCGGAACGCGGCGAAATCGTGCCGGCCGACGAGCGCGGCGGCACCGGCGCGCATCGCGTCGACGTCGAGCGTCCCTGGCACGTGCCACACGTATCGGTGCTCGAACGCGGACGCATACGGCGCGTTCACGATCCGATATTCGTAGGTTTTCGAGATCGCGTCATAGCGCGCGTGGAAGTCGGGATTGGCATCCTCGAGGCCGACGATGCGCACGTCGAGCGGCAGGACCGCATTCAACGCCCGCTGCAGCGTGGCAGCGTCATGCGCGGCCCGCGTGCGCACGCTCGCCACTTGACCCAGCGCGTGCACACCCGCGTCGGTGCGCCCGGCACCGTGGACGGTGACCGGCCCTCCTTCGAACGCGGCGAGCGCGTCTTCGAGCAATCCCTGGATCGACACGCCTTCGGCCTGCCGCTGCCAGCCGACGTAAGCGGTCCCGTCGTATTCGATCGTCAGCTTCAGGACGCGCGGCGGTGAATTACCCACGCGATCCCGGTTTGACGACGGGCACGCCGCGCGCGCAGAGCGGACAGGCCTCGGGCTGGTAGGCCGGTACGTCGAGGCGGATGAGCGTCTGCATGGGGAGATTGAGCCGAGCCGGATCGGATCCGCGGTCGACGATGGCCGCCGCGCCAATCACGTTCGCCCCCAATGTCTCGGCCACCACCGCGGTCTCGCGCGTCGACCCGCCGGTGGTGATCACATCCTCGACGATGAGCACGCGATCGCTCGCCTCGAGCGTGAAGCCGCGGCGCAATTGCAGCACCTTGTCCTGGCGCTCCGCGAAAATCGCGCGCACGCCGAGCGCCCGGCCGACTTCCTGGCCGATGACGATCCCGCCGAGCGCCGGCGACAGCACGACCGTCGCTTGAAAATGCTGCGTCTTCTTCGCCAGCGCCCGGCCCAGCGCCTCGGCGAATTCCGGGTGCTGCAGCACCAGCGCGCTTTGCAGATAGCGCTCGCTGTGCAATCCCGACGACAGCTTGAAGTGCCCCTCGAGCAGCGCACCCGATTGCCGGAACAAGCCGAGAACCGCTTCCTGATCCATCAATTCGCACCTTTCCCGCCGCGACCGCGCAGATGCTCCTCGAACAGCTTCAGGATGCGCTTGTACTCGTCGGCCCAGCTCGTGTCCTCGGTGAACCCGTGATTCTCAACCGGATACACGGCCAATTCCCAGTTGTCCTTGCGCAGCTCGATCAAGCGTTGCGCCAGTCGCACCGAATCCTGGAAGTGCACGTTGGTGTCGACCATGCCATGGCAGATGAGCAACGCACCCTTCAAGCCATCGGCGAAGTAGATCGGCGAGCTCTTGCGATACGCATCGGCGTCGAGCTGTGGAACGTTGAGGATGTTCGACGTATATCCGTGGTTGTAGTGCGCCCAGTCGGTCACCGGCCGGAGTGCCGCACCGGCGGCGAACACGTCCGGGGTCGTGAACATCGCCATCAAGGTGATGAACCCGCCGTAGCTGCCGCCGTAGACGCCGATGCGCCGGGCATCGACCCTCTCCGCGGCCACCAGGTATTTGGCGCCATCGACGATGTCCTCGAGATCCTTGCCGCCCATGTGCCGGTAGATCGCGGTGCGCCAGTCGCGTCCATACCCCGATGACGCCCGATAGTCCACGTCGAGCACGACGTAGCCGCGGGTGGCGAGCAGGTTGTGGAACATGTACTCGCGGAAGTAGGAAGACCAGTACCTGTGCGCGTTCTGCAGATAGCCGGCGCCGTGGACGAACACCACCGCCGGCCGTGTCGGATCGCGCCGCGCGCCGATCATCTCCGGCGTGAACAACCGCGCGTAGACCTCGGCGCCATCGCGCGCCTTGAACGTGATGACCTTCGGGTCGATCCACTTGAAGGAGCGCCAGGCATCGAGCGGCGTGGTCGTGACCTGCTTCGCAGCCGCTCCCGGCGCGTTCGAGGCGACGTATACCTCGGGCGGCTTGTTGCTATACGAGAAGATCACGCCGAGCGTCGACTGGTCCGGCGAGACGTCGGCCTCGTTCGAGCCGGTCATCGACGTGAGCTTCGTTCGCGTACCACCGTCCACCGACACCGAGTAGAGATGCCGCTCGCCAGGGTGCACTTCCGTCGATGTCAAATAGAACTTCTTGCCGTCGGGCGCGAGATCGGCATTGGCGATCTCCCACTTGCCCGAAGTGATCTGGACCGCCTTGGCGTTGCCGGCCGAGACATCGAGCGTGTAGAGGTGCATCCAGCCGTCACGCTCGGAGAGGAACCAGATGCGTTGCCTGTCGGGCAGGAATCCCAGCCCGGTGCCGCCAAACCCGCCCTCGCGAATCCACGCCTCGTCGCGCAGCGAGTCCAGCACCTTGCTCGAGCCGCTCTCGTGGTCGACCGTAACGATCCAGCGATCTTTGTTGTCCGCCGAACGCGCCGACGCCACCGCGTAGCGGCCATCGTCGGACAACACCGGCATCGACCACCGGATGTCGCGCTCCGCGAACGTGGCTTCCGCCCAGACGCGCTTGCCGGTCTTGAGGTTCAAGACCGCGAGCAGGCGGCGATCCTGTGTGTCGCCGACGTTGGAGCGTGCCTGAATGTCTTCGGTGTAGCCCGATTCCGTCACGTAGTTGGGAACGACGGTGTTCTTCGAGCCAACCGGACGCTCGGCAATCAACAGGTAGACATGGGTATCGTCGGGCGCGAGCATCAGATCGGTCGCGCTCTGCCGTTCCTGGAGCTCGAATTGCGGGAGGCGGTTCCTGTTCTGCTCCGCGTCGGTCCGCTTTTTTTCCGCCTTCTGCTTCTCGATGAAATCGATCAGCTTCTCTTCCTCGTCACGAACGAAGCGCTGGCTGTCGCTCAACCGGGGCTCCGGCCGCCGCGGCGAGACGTCGGTCAATTGCGCGAGCATCGCCGAACCGCTCGAGGCGTCAACCGGCGCGATGAACAAGTTGCCGTCGCGCACCCAGGTGACGTGGGTCTCGTTGCGCGCCCAGCGTGGGCTCGATTCGGCTCCGGCGGTCCGGGTGATCTGGCGACGCGACTTTGCAATCGCGTCAACCATGACGATGTCGCCGCCGTCTACGAACAAGACCCGCCGATGCGCCTTGTCCCATCGTCCGCCGGCCGCCGGAGGCACGTTCCGAACGTCCTCGTCGCTCAACTTGCGCGGCACACCGCCGTCGCGGCCGACGGCATAGGTCGAGGCTTTGATCTCACCCGGTTTGCGCCAGTCGAAGTAGAGCTCGTGGGAGTCCCCGGACCATCGCAGGCCGCTCGGTGGATAGCCGACGAGATCGGGCCCCCGCATGATGTTGTCCACGGTCAGCTCGAAGGGCCTGGCATCGGCCGCCGGCGCGTTGGGGTCGGTCGAAGGGCCGGCGCTCCGTTGGGCCTGTGGGACCGCTCCCGCGGCGAGCAGCAGCGCAACCGCAGCCATGCCAACACTATTTGCGCGCATCGTCGTCTAATCCTTGGAATCGGGGACCGGCGGGACCGGGGCGGCCGCCCGCGGCCGCCAGAACGAGCAATTATATTCGGAAAAACCGGTGCTTCTCGCCCGTGCCCGGTTCTTGCAGTCGGTCTTCCGTTCGAGCTTCCTGCCGGCCTTTTGGAGAAGAGAGCAATGGGTCTGAAATCGCCAGTATCTGCGTGCCTGCGCTTTGTTGCTGCCACCAGCTTCGTCGTAGGTCTGTTCGCTTCCGGGGCGTCACTGTCCGCTTCCGGACAGCAGCAAACCACTCCACCCCCGTCCCCGCCGACGGCTCAGCCGCAGCAGCGGCTCGATGCGTCAGCGGCGCCGTCGGTATTAAAGGTGACGGCGGACGAAGCCGTGAAGATGGCCTTGGAGAACAACCTCGGAATCCGCGCGGAGCGGCTCGGACCGCAGATCGAGACGTACGGCCTGGCGGCGGCCAGAGCGATCTACACGCCGGCGCTCACGTCGCGGACGACAACGCGCAGCGCGACGACGCCGAACGACAACTTCTTCACCGGCTCGAGCAGCACAGTGACCGGCGAATCGTTCCGGACCAATGGCGGTCTGGCGCAGTTTGTGCCGTGGGGCGGCGGATCGTATCAGTTCGGCCTCGACGGTGCCCGCACGACGACCACCGACGAATCGCGCAACTACAACCCGCAGCTCGATTCGAACTTCTTTCTCAATTTCACGCAGCCGCTGCTTCGTAACTTCCGGATCGACGCCAACCGGCAGAACATCCTGAACAGCGAGAAGCGTCAGCAGATCTCCGATCTCCAGCTTCGGCAGACGCTGACGCAGACGACGCGCAACGTGCGCAACGCGTACTACAGCTTGTTGAATGCCATGGGCCAGCTCGACGTCGCCCGGCAGTCGTACGAAACCGCCCAGACTCAGCTCAAGAACAACCAGCGTCGAGTCGACGTCGGCTCGATGGCGCCGATCGAGTTGATCCAGGCGCAAGCCGAGGTCGCGGCGACCGAGGAACAGGTGATCGTTGCGGAAGGGCAGATTCAGGCCGCCGAAGACGGGCTGCGCATCCTCATCATGAATCCGACCCAGCCTGACTTCTGGACCACGAAGCTGGAACCTTCCGAGCGTCCAACCCTGACGCAGCGGCCGATCGACGTCGACGCGGCGATCGCCAACGCGCTCGCGAACCGGACCGATCTCGCACAGGCGCGCAAGCAAATCGAACAGACCGATATCAGTCTCAAGTACTTGCGCAACCAGAAACTGCCAGCCATCGATCTCAACGCCAGCTACAGTCTGGTTGGATACGCCGGCACCCAACGCCAGTTCGACCGCTCGACCGGTGTCCCGATCGTCGTCGCCGAGTCGCAGCGTCCGTTCGGCGAGGCGGTGCGCGACGTTTTCGGCAACGAGTTCAAGACCTGGCAGTTCGTGTTCAACGTGAGCTATCCAATCGGCACCAGCCAGGCGGACGCCAGCATGGCGCAGGCACGGCTCCAGCGCGATCAGCAGCAGACCAATCTTCGCGATCTCGAAACGCTCATCGTCGCGTCGGTGCGCGATGCCGCACGGCAGGTGCAGACGAGCCTCAAGCGAGTGGAGTCGACGCAGCGCGCCCGCGACCTGGCGCTCCAGAGCCTGCAGGCCGAAGAGAAGCGCGTCTCGGTCGGCATGTCCGACTCGTTCCGGCTGATTCAGGCCCAGCGCGATTTGACGCGGCAGTTGAACAACGAGCTGAACGCGATCATCGCGTATAACCGCGCCCTCATCAATTTCGAGGCCGTGCAGATGGCGCCGCTCGGCGGCGGAGGATTCTAAGCTCGGGGGCTCGGTCGCTCGGGGGCTCGGAAAGCTCGAAAAACCCAGAACCGAGCTTCCGAGCTTCCGAGCCCCCGAGCAACCGAGCCACCGACCTTCCGAGCAACCGAGCCCCCGAGCCTCCGAGCTTCCGAGCCACCGAGCAACCGCGCTAGACTTCCCGGGTGAAGCTGACCGTCACGGTCATCACTCGGAACGAAGCCGCCAACCTTGCCGGGGCCCTCGAATCGGTCACGTGGGCCGACGAGATCGTGGTCGTCGACTCGCGCAGCAGCGACGAGACGGTCGAGATCGCGCGGCGTTACGCGTCGCGCGTCGAGGTCCACGACTGGAAGGGCTACAGCGCGCAGCGCAACTACGCAGCCCACATCGCGGCCAACGATTGGATCCTGGCCTTGGACGCCGACGAGCGCGTGCCGCCTGCGCTCGCCGCCGAGATCCAGCAGGTCATGCGAACCGAGCCGAAGGCGCGCGGTTACCGGATGCCGCGCATCTCGTTCTATTTGGGACGATGGATTCGCGGAACGGACTGGTATCCCGATTACCAGCTGCGGCTCTACGATCGGCGCGTCGGTCAGTTCAATGGCAAGCGCGTGCACGAATCGGTGGAGTTGTCGGAGGGCACGCCCGGGACGCTGAGGAACGACCTGCAGCATTACCCGTATCGGGACATCTCCGATCACGTCACCAGCATCGACCACTACACCACCCTCGCCGCCGAGGAGTGGGCCGCCGCCGGACGGCACACCGGCGTCCTCGACGTCGTCTTCCATCCGCCGGCGGCATTCCTGCGTAATTACCTGGTTCGCGGCGGGTTTCGCGACGGCATGGCCGGCTTTCTGATCTCGGTGCTGAACTCGTACTACGTCTTTCTCAAGATCCTGAAGCTCTGGGAAATCCAGCGCGGGTTGAATGCCGCGACGCGGGTCGCCGGCGCCGGCCGGCGGCGGAAATTCGAGCGGGCACCGAACGCCGACGACTCGGCGGGCCCGCAACCGCCCTCGGCTGGTCAGCCGACGGTCGACGATCCCTCCGATCACCAGCCCGTCGTCGGCAATCGGCACTGATGTTCTCGCTGCACATCGACACGGCCCGGACGTGGCGAGGCGGACAGAACCA
>Ga0209382_10011030_pt1 | contig 11238 bp, 10 predicted proteins | sample SoiMetdeltSBSDD5_FD_187599 | JGI IMG/M metagenome (GOLD analysis project Ga0209382, IMG submission 187599) | Bulk soil microbial communities from a Populus tree surrounding site in Tennessee, USA - Soil MetaG P. deltoides SBSDD5 (SPAdes) (version 2) | ecosystem: Environmental > Terrestrial >...
TCGAAGCCGTGGTGTTCCCGCGGCCTTCGCGGCCGTTCCCGTTGCCGTTGCCCTCGTCCGTGCTCTGGGCGACTCCCGCCGGACCGCCATCGTCACGGTCGGCGTCGCCGTGGCGGAACACGGCCCACGAGGCCATGGCCAGCACGACCACCAGCGCCACCAGCGCCGCGACCTGGACGAGCCGTCGTTGCGATGACCCGCGCCGGCGGACCTCGCCCGCCCCCGCGCGACCGTCAACCCCTCCCCCCTCGACGGCCTCGGCGATCGCCGCCGTCTCCGCCGTCTCGGCGATCTCGGCAGCCGCCGGCGACGTGGTCGGCGGATCCGGCGCGGAAGGCGTAGATGAAGCGGGCTCGCTCGCCGCGTCAGCCTCTGCGAACTCGACGGCCTCGGCGATCGCCGCCGTCTCCGCGGCCTCGGCGGTCGCAGGCGGCGTGGCCGGCGCAGGGGGCGGGGAAGGAGCAGGCTCAGCCGCCTCAGCCGCCTCACCGGCGTCCTGGGTCTCGACCACGGAACCGGATGACGACGGCGTCGGTAGGGGCAGGTCCTCCGGAGGCCGGTGGGTCGGTGTCGGCGTGGGCGGCGGGAACCATGCGGTACTGGCCGTCGGCTGCGACCCCAGGTCGGGCGGCGGAGCGACGTCGGGTTCGGGGGCACGCCTCGTCGCATGCGAAGCGGGCCATGACCAGCCCACGTCGGTGGCGGCGGGACCGTGATCACGTTCCGCGGCCCCGGCCAGCGCCACGCCCACCTCTGGCGCGGGCGGCCGGCGCGTCGGGTCCTTGGACAGCAACTCGGCGAGCAGGGAGCTCAAGGTCCCAGGGCGCTGCGGGGGTCGCGGGGAGCTGTGGACGACGGCCGAGAGCGTGGCCAGCGCGGAGTCACCGCCGAACGGCGGTGTGCCCTCGACGGCGAAGTACAGCGTCGCGCCGAGCGCCCACAGGTCGGCGGCTGGACCGGCCTCCTGGCCCAGCGCCTGCTCCGGCGCCATGTAGGCCGGCGACCCGACAACCCGGCCGGTGGCCGTGACCCGGGTGTGGTCGCGGATGGTGGCGACGCCGAAGTCCGCGAGCTTGGCTCGGTCGGTCTCGGTGACCAGGACGTTGGCGGGCTTGACGTCCCGGTGGACCACCCCTGCGGCATGGGCCGCGGCCAGCGCCCCGAGGACGTCCATGCCGATCCGTGCCGCACGGTCGTGCTCCAGTGGCCCGCTGCCGATGACGAGCTGCGCCAGGCTCGGCGCCTCGATCAGCTCCATCACCAGCCAGAGGGCGTCGTCGTCCTCGACGATGTCGTACACCGTGACCACCCGGGGGTGGTTGAGCCGAGCCGCCGCACGGGCCTCCCGCAAGGCCCGGATGCGGACGTGCACCCGGTCCTCGTCGTCGCTGACCAGCCGGACCCGCTTCACAGCGACCTCGCGGCGCAGCCGGGTGTCGACGGCGCGATAGACGGTGGACCGCCCCTGCCCGATGGACGCCTCCAGGGCGTAGCGTCCGCCGAGCAGCTCGTCCGCGGAGCTGGAGGTGTCCACCCGTGATTGGTTCACCAGGAACTCGACTACCCGCAGGGCTCACCGCGACACTCTCAAGTGCTGGCTAGTGCTGGCCGGGTGTCACGAGTCGGGACTCGTAGGCCGCGACGACGAGCTGGGCGCGGTCACGCGCGTGGAGCTTGGACATCGCCCGGCTGACGTGGGTCCGGGCGGTGGCCCCGCTGATGTAGAGCTCGGCGGCGATCTCCTCGTTGCTGAGCCCGCCGCCGACCAGCGCGAGCACCTCCCGCTCGCGATCGGTCAGGACGTCGAGCGCGGGGCTGGGGGCCCCGGAGCTGCCCGACCGGTTGACGAACTCGGCGATGAGCCGGCGGGTGACGCTGGGCGACAGCAGCGCGTCACCCGCGGCCACGACCTCGACCGCCCGGACCAGCTCGACAGGCTGGATGTCCTTGAGGAGGAAGCCGCTGGCGCCGGCTCGCAGGGCATCGACGATGTACTCGTCGAGCTCGAAGGTGGTGAGGATGAGCACCCGCACGTCGTCGAGCGCGGGGTCGGCCGCGATCTGGCGGGTCGCCTCGATGCCGTCCATCTCCGGCATGCGGATGTCCATGAGCAGCACATGTGGCCGCTGCGCCCGGGCCAGCTCGACCGCTTCGCGCCCGTCGGAGGCCACCCCCACCACCTCGATGCCGGCCTCGGCGTCGAACAGCACGCGGAACCCCGCACGCACCAGGGCCTGGTCCTCCGCGAGGGCGACCCGGATCACAGCGGAAGCTTCGCCCACACCCTGTAGCCGCCGGAACGGCCGTTGCCGGCCGACAGCTCGCCACCGAGCAGCGCCACCCTCTCCCGCATCCCGGCCAGCCCGTGCCCGCCACTGCCCTGCCCGCCACTGCCCTGCCCCTGCCCGCCGCCACCTGGCGGGCCGCCTTCCGGCTCGTCACCGTCGCCGTTGCCGGAGACGGTGACCGCACCTCGACCGTCGTCGGTCACCTCGATCTCGACTCCATCCTCGGCCAGGCGAACGGCGACGGTGGCTCGGGCCGGGCCGGCGTGGCGTATGACGTTGGTCAGCGACTCCTGCACGATCCGGAAGGCGGCCGTGTCGACGGCAGGCGGGAGCGGCCGACCCTCCCCTTCGACCACGACGTCGACCGGAAGCCCGGCGGCGCGGGAGCTCGCGACCAGCGAGGACAGCCGGTCGAGCCCCGCCGCGGGCTCGCGGGGCGCCGCCTCGGTGGAGCGGAGCATGCCCAGCGTTGCACGGAGCTCGGTCAGCGCATCGCCGCTGGCGTGCTTGATGGCGAGCAGCGCGGCGCGGGCGCCCTCGGGTCGCTCGTCGATCACGTGGGCTCCGACCCCGGCCTGCACCGCGATGCTGGCCAGGCAGTGGGCGACCGAGTCGTGGAGGTCGCGCGCGATCCGCACCCGCTCCTCGGCGACCCGGCGGCGGGCTTCCTCTTCCCGGCTCTCGGCCAGGTGCCGGGCCCGCTCCTCCATCGCGACCCGCTCGGCCCGTCGACCGCGCACCGAGCCGCCCAGCAGCAACGCCCCCACGGCCCAGCTGACGAAGAGTGCGATGACGACGACCCCCCTCGAGTCGTCGAGGGCATTGAGCATGATGACCGTCGTCGACAGCGCGGCGGGAAACCATGCCTTGGCGGGGCCCCGGGCCACCGACACGGCGAAGATCGGGACGAGCCAGGTGAGGTAGACGAGGCCACCCGGATAGTCCCGCATGCTGTACAGCGCCAGAGCCGACGAGTTGACCGCGAGCGCCACGATCGGCGCCCGCCGATGCAGCGCCAGCGCGCCCCCGGCGACGACGACGAGCAGCCCCGCGAGCACGTCGACCGAGCGGGCCCCGGACTCGTCACCGACGACGACCATGGCGACGAGGAGGGTGGCGGCGGCGACGGTCGCCGCCACGACGTCGACCGGCCTCACCCGCGGCGCATCCACCACGGTGACGATACGGAGCCCGAGCTCCGACCGCATCGGCTCGGGCGCGTACGCGCCGCGACGTAGGCACGGCCACGCGAAGCCGCCTCCCAGGCGACGACACGCGGGCGCCCCAGACCGACGATGGAGACCGCTTCCGTCCGAACCAACGGATCCGCCCACGACAGGGAGGTGCCTCGATGTCCGATGCAGCGATCCTCAACCGCAGGCAGCCAAGCGAGGCACCGCGGGCATCCTCCACGGTGCTCGACCTCCTGCTGGCTGAGATGGGCATCACGTTCGACCGCTGGGTCGTCCTGAGCGCCGTTGCCACCAGGTCCCTCCCGGCCGCGGTCGGCCTGCTGGTGCCGGCGCTGTCCGCCGCGCTCGACGCCACCGACGAGACGGTCGAGCTCATGCTCGACGACGCCGAGGCCGGTCACCACGTCCGTGTGGTCTCCGCCCCGAGCGGTGACCCAACAGCGGCCCGGATCGAGCTGACAGCAGAAGGCGAAGTCCTCCACCAGCGGTTGCGAGCCGCGATCGACGAGCTCAGGGCCGAGCTGTCCGCCGGCATCCCTCGACCAGACCTCGGCCAGTGACCGCCGCGACCGGGACCGAGGTGTCGACCGACCGCCCCATCGGCCGGGGTTGGATCGGGTTCACCACTGTCGCCCTGTGGGCGATCTTCCTCCAGTCGGTCACCGCCGGACGCATCTTCTCCGGCGACGACTGGGCGCGAACGGCACACCGCACGACCGCCGGGCTCCTGGTCCTGGTCACCCTCGCTGCGGGCCTCGCGGCGCTCGTCGTCTTGCGTGAGCGCACCGCAGGCCGTCGCTTCGCGGTGGTTCTCCTCGCGCTGGCCGCGTGCCTCGTCGTCCAGCACCGCCTCGGCACGGCCGCCGCCGACGGCGAGGACACCCTGTGGCTGCACATCCCCTTCGGCGTCGCGATCATCGCCTTCGCAGCGAGAGCCAACGGGCTCGCCCGCCGGGGCTCGTCACCGAGCGGTGCGGCAACCTAGGCCGCGCCCTCACGCCTCATGCCCGCCGGGCCTCGCAGCCCCTGCGACAAGAGCTCAGGAGCCCTCCAGACCTCTGGTCTGCGACGTGGCCCTTCCCTGAGTCGCGATTCAAGGGGAGAAGATGTGCTGGCCGGGAGTGAGGATGCCATCGGGGTCGTAGCGCTCCTTGGCGGCTCGGAAGACGGGCCAGAGTGCGCCGTAGTGGCGGCGCCAGTCGCGGCTGGTCATGTCGGGGACGGCACCGATGATGTAGCGCTTGCCGCCCAGCGTCACCGCCTGATCGTGGAAGGCCCGGTTCTGGGTGAGCAGGCCCGTGGACGAGCTCCCGGGGAAGGGGAAGCGCAGGAGGCTCAGGTGGAAGGCGGCTGGCTCGGAGCGGGGGACGACCAGGAGGGGGCGCCTGAGCTTGGCGGTCCTCACCGGGAAGAGCGTCGCCAGTCCCGCGCCGAGATCGGAGGGGGCGAGCTGGGCGACGACCGAGCCGACGAGCTGGGCGGCTCGAGATGCGGGCACGAACAGGCTCACCCAGGGGTGGGGTTGGGCCCAGAGCCCGGCGGCCTTGAGCGCCTCGACGGCCGGGTCGACCCGGTGGACCCACTCCGAGTAGGTCGGGTTCATGATCACGGCAGCGGAACGGTCGTCGGACAGCCCGGCGAGCAGCGCGGCCTGGTCGGGGGCCTGCGGCGGTGTGTAGTAGGAGGCAGCCTCCAGCATGTAGCGCCAACCCGAATCGTCGGGCCGGCGCACGATCTGGCCCTCCTGATAGTCGAAGCGCCCATCGTCGAGCAGCCGGAGCTGGTCGGCGAGGTAGGCGTCGAGGTCCTCGTAGAAGAGGTTGACGACCAGCGCGTGGGTGGCGGTGGGGGCCAGCGCGACCTTGGCCCGCACGATGATGGCGCACTGCCCGGCACCCGCCAGCACCGCGGTGAACAGCGCCGCGTGACGCGTTGGCGTGCACGTGACCAGTTCGCCCTCGCCGGTGACGACCTGGAGCTCGATGACGTTGTCGACCTGGGCCCCGACGTGTTGCATGGTCCCGCCGACACCGCCGACGCTCAGCGTCCCACCCACCGAGAGGCCCAGGAAGTCGGTGAGCATCGGTGGGGTCCGGCCGACGGCCGCGGCCGCGTCGGTGAGCTGAGCCCAGGTGACGCCGGCGTCGACGTCCGCGCTGGTCGCGCCGATGGCATGGATGGTGGACAGGCCGCGGGCGTCGATGGCGATGCCGCCCGGCGCCAGGGCCTGCCCGTAGTTCGAGTGGGACTCGAGCTCGCCACCGGCCCCGCTCTGGCCGTTCATGGCCACGCTCAACCCGTGGCGACGGGCGTAGCGGACCATCTTCACGATGTCCTGCACCGACCCCGGTCGCAACACGGCGGTCGGCGTTCCGGTGACCAAGTGACCGAAGTCAGCTCCGAAGCTCGCCAGGATCGCCGGACCGGTCTCCACGGTCCCGTCCAGCGGCGGCAGCATCTCGAGGTCCGTGCTCTGGCCGGCTGCCGCCGGCACCCACGATCCGCGGGACGCGCTCCACCCGGCGACGGTCAGGCCGGCGGCGATGCCCTTCAACATGGTGCGGCGTGAAAGTTCGCTCACGTCACTTCCTTTCCTCGCACGATGACCCGCTCGAGCGGGAGAACCGGCTCCGGACCTCGACCATACGATCCGACGACGTCTGGTGATCCGCGGGCTGTACGGCCCGCGACCTCGGGCGACCATCCGTCACAGCGCTGTCGGCGCGAGACCGGGATCGGCATCGGTGCCGGCGTCGTCGCGGGCGCCGGTGCGCTCGGCCCCGATGCCGGCCGCCACCACCAGCACGATGCCGGCGACCGCGCCCGGAGGCAGGGATTGGTCGAGCACGGCGAACCCGACCAGCAGGGCGATGGCGGGTTCGAGGCTCATGATCGTCCCGAAGGCGGCGGCCGTGAGCCGGCGCAGGGCGAGCAGCTCGAGACTGAACGGGACCACCGGGGTGAGCACGGCCAACCCGAAGCCGACGGCCAGCAGCTCCCCGTCGAGCCGGCCGATTACGGTCGGCCCCATCAGCGGCGTTGCCACGACGGCGGCGACCGGCATGGACACCGCCAGCCCCCGGAGGCCGGCCACCTCGTCCCCCACCCGCTGGGTCAGCGCGATGTAGCAGGCCCAACAGCCCGCGGCGGCGAGGGCGAAGGCAACCCCTGGCAGATCGGTCACCCCGTGCCAGGGCTCGGTGAGCGCGAGCACCCCGGCCGCCCCGACGATCGCCCATGCCCGGCCGGCCCGCGACCCCCGTCCCACGGCGACACCCAACGGCCCGAGGAACTCCAGCGCGCTGGCGGTGCCGAGGGGTAGGCGAACGACGGCGGCCATGAACAGCACGCCCAGCCCAGCGGTGACGACGCCGAGGGCGACGCAGGTCCGCAGAGCGGAGCGGGTCAACGACCCGCGCCAGGGGCGGACGACCACGGCCAGCACGACGGCGGCACAGGTGAGGCGGAGCCAGGCCACGCCACCGGCCCCGATCGGATCGGCCAGCTCGACCGACGCCGCCGCACCGAGCTGGATGCACACCATGGAGGCGACGGCCATCGACGTACCGGTGCTGCTCCCGTTGGTGGCGTCGGGAGAGAGTGCACGTCGTGGAGACCCCGCCATCGACCCGAGCCAACACGATGGCGTCCGTCCAGGTCCACGTGACGATCTGCGACGTTGTGTTCACTGATCCTGCACAATTGTCCTGTGGACACCCGTCGACTGCAGATGCTGCTGGAGCTCTCCCGACTGGGCTCCATGCGCAACGTCGCCGACCGGCTCGGGACGACCACGTCCACGGTCTCACAGCAGATCGCCGCGCTCGCCCGCGAGACGGGGACGGCACTGGTCGAGCCGGAGGGCCGGCGGGTCCGGCTCACCCCCGCCGGCCGGCGCCTGGCCGCCCACGCAGCAGCGATCCTGGCCGCCGTCGAGGCCGCCCGCCTCGACCTCGACCCTGACGCCGACCCGGCGGGCACGGTCCACGTCGCGGCCTTCGCCACCGCCATCAGCCGGACGCTCCTGCCGCTCGCCGTCGAGCTGGCCGCGAGCCATCCGGAGGTGAAGGTCGTCCTCCACGAGCACGAACCCGCCGAGGCGCTGGCACTGCTCGCCGCCGACCATGTCGACCTGGCGGTCACCTACGACTACAACCTCGCCCCGGCGACCCGGGACGGGAGCCTCGACTCCATTGCGCTGTGGTCGACACCCTGGAGCCTCGGCGTCCCCACGGCGGCCGCCGCGGCCGTGGGCCGTGCCGGCCGCCGTGGCGACACTCTGGCGGTGTTCGCCGCCTTCCGTGACCACGAGTGGATCGGCAACTCCCGCAACCGGGCCGACGAGGACGTCGTGCGCACCCTGGCCTCGATGAGCGGCTTCGAGCCCCGTCTCACCCACCAGTCGGACAGCCTCGATGTCGTCGAGGACCTCGTCCTCCATGGCATGGGAGTCGGCCTGCTCCCCGCCGACCGCCCCACCCGCCGAGGTGTCACCCTTCTCCCTCTCCTCCACCCCGACGTTCACCTGCGAGCCCAGGCCCACACCCGCCCGGGCCGCAAGGCCTGGGCGCCGCTCGCCCTCGTCCTCCGCGGCCTCGCCCCCGTCCCCGACCGGCACGCCTGAGGGGCTACGAGGCAAGGCGCCCCACACGCAGCGGAGAGGACGCAGTACGGTCCGGCGCCATGGTGGACAGGAGCACCTTCAACATCGTCACGCGGTTCACCGTCCTGGCGAGCATCGCCGTCACCGGTCTCGTCACCCTGGCGCTGACCTCCGTGCTCGACCTGGCCGTGGCCGCGCTCGTCCTGGCCATCGTGGGGCCCGTCGTCCACTGGGTGGTGGGGCGGCTGATGATGCGGCTGCCCGAGCCGTGGACGACCATCGGCGATCACCTCATCCTCGTCGGCGTCGCCTACCCCCTGGTCGTGTGGATCGGCGGCACGGTCTACTTCGCCACCACCGGCTCCTGGGCGATGGCTGCGCTCCTCGCCGTCGCACCCCTCCTGATCCTGCTGGTGGTCTTCGTCGTCGGGGTGGCCATGGTCTGGGATCCCAACCGGAAGGCGCTGCGCGCGATCAAGCAGGAGCGACAAGCGCTCGCCGCGGCGCGCGGGTGGCGGTTCGTCGAAGACGGGACCGACGTGCTCGGCGAGCGCTGGGCATCGCCCGACGGCCAGCGTCCCCGAGTGACGACGGCCGCGGTGCTGAGCGGCGACATCGAAGGCTGGCCGGTCACCATCTGCGACACGATCGACCACGGTGTCACCGACCGGACCCGGAACCGCACGGTCACGTGCATCGTCCATCTCCCGGCATCGCTGCCCGAGACGGTCGCAGTGCCCTTCAACAGCTCCCAGTTCGAGCGCGCGGCGCAGGGCCGGCCGTGGGAGATCTTCGACCACCCCGACGAGCGGCCGGCGGTCGAGGACCTGTACCTGGCCAGCAACGACTCCACCTTCGGCGAGCGCCTCACCACCCCGGACGTGCGTTGGGCCACCTTCGAGGGCCGCCTCATGTTCTGGCGCATCCGCGGCCGCGACCTGTCGATCGCCCGGCGGCCCTCGATCGAGGCGCCGACCCAGGCACCACTGCACACCGCGTCCAGGTTGGTGGCCCTCGCCCGGGCGCTGCCCACCGACGTCCTCGCCGCCCACGGGACGCCGCCGAGCCAACCGTTGCCCTTCCGGGAGTCGTCACCGAGCGATCCCGCCCGCGAGGCGACCTGAGCGTCCCGGAGCCACTGGGCGTCGCCGTGCGAGCCCACGAATCACGATGACCGCGGATCCTCGGATCCGAGACAGGCAGGCGAAGCAGGAGGTTGGTTCGTGCCAGGAGGCCTTCCGTTGTCCGATCGGCTCGACACGTGCGTCGAGGTCATGACGGCGCTGGCGTTGCCGTTCCCGTCGTCGTTCGTCGCCGACGCGGAGCGGGCCGAGCTCGCCTCGGTGCTCCCGGAGGGCACGCTCGCGCCCCGGAGCATCGGGCCGTACTCGGCCGACCGCCTCCCCGCCGAGCACGACCGCATGATCACCCGCATCGAGCTGCGCTGGCAGGGCCGCTTCGAGCGGCCCGACCTGACCGTAGCGGTGGGCGGCGAATGGCCCGAGCTCGTGATGGTGCTGCCGGCCAGCCAGGTGGTCGTCCGTCTGCTGATGCCCGAAGCGGGTCTGGAGGGAGCCCACAGCCCCTGGTCGCTGGGTCTGGTCTCGGACCTCAAGATGGCTCTCCAGTGGGTCGCGGGAGTCGTGCGATGGGCAGGTGAGCCGCCGGTCCGCGTGGCCGTCACCTACGCCTCGGATCCCGAGGCCGACCGTCAGCGGGCCCAGTTGCCGCCGGACTTCCAGGACGCCTACCCGCCCGTGGTGGGCACGGTCGGCGTCGATCTGGGGAGATGCGGGGAGCCGGAACGGCGGGGCTTCCACGATGCCGCGCGGGCCAGCACCAGCTCCGGTCAGGCGATCGACTGGACGCCGGGCGGCGGCTTCACCATGCGCCTGGGCTTCGCCGCGGTCGCCGCCGTCACGGGTGTGGGCTGAGCAGGAGGCGCCCCACGCGTTCGCCGCCACAGGCGCGGCGATCGGCATCGATGGTCGACGCAGTCACGTCGCAGTCACGTTTCCGCGAGCGGCCGTGTCTCTGTGGTGAAGGACGAATCCCACAGATGGGACACGGAGTGAAAGCGAGCTCGTGATGGATGTGATGATGATCCGGGCCAAGGTCAAGTTCCGCGCGTTCCAGGAGCACCTCCCGGAGTGGCTCGCCGAGCCGCCGACGGTCGAGCCGCTCACGGTCATCGGCTCCTACGAGCTGTTCTGACGGCCAGGACCCTCGGCATGGCCCCCATCATCGAGGCGCACGGCCTCACCAAGCGGTTCGGTGACGTCGACGCGCTCGCCGGCCTGGACCTCGTCGCCGAGTCGGGGCGGATCACCGCGCTGCTCGGTCCGAACGGCGCCGGCAAGACCACCTTCGTCAGCGCGGTCGCCACGCTCCTCCGCCCGGACGCCGGTGAGCTGCGCGTCGCCGGCATCGACGTCACCGCCCACCCGCGGCGGGTGCGCCAGATCATCGGGCTCGCCGGCCAGTCCGCATCGGTCGAGCCGGCGATGACCGGCCGCGAGAACCTCCAGCTCGTCGCCCGGCTGTTCGGCCTCGACCGGCGGGCGGCACGGGCCGCCGCCGTCGACGTGCTGGACCGGCTCGGTCTCACCGACGCCGGCGACCGCCTGGTCCGTACCTACTCGGGTGGCATGCGGCGCCGGCTCGACCTCGGCGCGAGCCTGGTCGGACGGCCGCGGCTGCTCCTGCTCGACGAGCCGACCACCGGGCTCGACCCCCGCAGCCGCCGGGAGCTGTGGGACGCGATCCGCGGCCTCGTCGCCGACGGCGTCGATGTCCTGCTGACCACGCAGTACCTCGAGGAGGCCGACAACCTGGCCCGCCACGTGGTGATCATGGACCACGGCCAGGTCATCGACGCCGGGACGCCCGACGAGCTGAAGGACCGCGCCGGGCGTGACGTGATCGACGTCCGCCCCCGGGCGGCCGGCGACCTCCCGGCCGTCGAGGAGATCCTCGGGTCGGTCAGCGACGACACCCCGCAGTCCGACATCGACACCCAGCGGGCCTCGGTGTCCGTCGACACCGGGGCCGACAAGCTCGCCCTGGTCGTGCAGCGCCTCCACGACCGGCACATCGCGCTCGACGACGTCGGCGTCCGCCGCCCGTCGCTCGACGAGGTGTTCCTCGCCCTCAC
>Ga0209382_10011032_pt1 | contig 11237 bp, 10 predicted proteins | sample SoiMetdeltSBSDD5_FD_187599 | JGI IMG/M metagenome (GOLD analysis project Ga0209382, IMG submission 187599) | Bulk soil microbial communities from a Populus tree surrounding site in Tennessee, USA - Soil MetaG P. deltoides SBSDD5 (SPAdes) (version 2) | ecosystem: Environmental > Terrestrial >...
TCGGTACGTGGCGGGCGTCGGCGCGAACCAGTGGCGGGACGCGTCGCCCTGCGAGGACTGGGACGTGCGCGAGCTCGTCAATCACATCGTGAGCGGCAACTTCTGGGCCGGGGAGCTGGCCCGAGGCAAGACCATCGAGGACGTCGGCGACCGTCTCGACGGCGACATCCTCGGCGATGATCCGACCGGTGCTTACGACGAGTCGGCACGCGCCGCGAGCGAGGCGTTCCACGCCCCGGGGGCGATGGAGGCGCCGTGCGCGGTGTCGTACGGGCCCGTGCCGGGCGAGGTGTACCTGGGGCACCGGTTCATCGACGACGTGGTCCACGGCTGGGACGTCGCCAAGGGCACCGGCCAGGACACGACGCTCGATCCCGAGCTCGTGGAGGCGTGCTTCACGGTCATCGAGCCCCAGAAGGAGATGCTGTTCGGCAGCGGCGCGTTCGGGACCGACCACGAGCCGGAGCCCGGCGCCGATCGCCAGACTGCGTTGCTCGAGTTGCTGGGTCGCACTCCGTAATCTCGTAGCCTCACGCCGCGGGAATTGCGGCTTTGCCGACCGTTCCCGCAAAGCCGGAGCCTGCGACGGCGACAGGAGAAGGATGGGCCAGCCGATCACCGTCACCACCCGTCCCGGTGCGTCGCCGTCGGTCCGGCTCTTCGATCTCAACCGGTCGCTGACGGGCATGGAGATCGAGCGGTACCACGCCGTCGAGGACACCAAGGGTGACCGGCCGCCCGACGTGCTGGCCCGGCGCCTGTTCGACCTCGGTGCCACCCAGGTGACGATCTATTCGAGCGCGGTCACCGTGCAGGCGCCGCCCGAGCGCTGGCCGGAGCTCGAGCCCGAGGTCACCGAGACGATCGAGCACCTCTTCGGCTACTACGGCGACGACGCCGGCTGGTCGCCCGACGCGCTCGAGGCCCTGGGCATCGAGGTCAAGCCCCCGCCCGAACCGCAGAAGTAGGCGCACGGCTCCCTGCTCTTCCCGTGGGGGTCCGCCCCGCGCTTGCCGATCGAACACACGTTCGCCTATGGTCCGGGAGTGGCCCTGGCGGCGCTTCCCCGGCGGGACGAACGGTCCCGCGCGCACCTTGACGACGCAGCCCGGCACGCACGGCCTGTGGTGCTGGCCGGAGAGATGGTCCTGGCCGTTCCCGGTCCGCTGGGCGACCTGCTTCCCGGCGGCACCGTCCAGCGGGGAACGGTGGTGGCGGTCGACGGCGATCCCGGAGCGGGCGCCACGTCGGTCGCGCTCCAGCTGGCGGCGGCGGCCACGGCCGCCGGTGAATGGGCCGCCGCGATCGAGCTCGACGCCAGCCTGGGCGGGCTGGCGGCGGGAGAGGCCGGGATCGCGCTCGAGCGGTTCGCCGTGGTCCGGCGGGTGCCCCCCGCTCGCTGGGCTGCGGTAGCCGCCGCGCTGCTCGACGGGATCAGCGTCGTGCTCGCCGAGGTGCCGGCGTACGCCCGGGTGGGAGACACGCGGCGGCTGCTGGCCCGGGCACGCGAGCGCGGCGCGGTGCTGGTGGCGATGGGACCGTGGCCGGCCGAGGCCGCGCTTCGCCTGCGGGCCGAGGGCTCGGTCTGGCGCGACCTGGATCGGGGCGTGGGTGTGCTCGCTGAACGTGACCAGCGCGTGCATGTCGACGGCCGCGGCGCGGCGGCGCGTGATCACGTCGCGCTCGTCGATGCGGGCTGACCGGAGCGTGGCTGACGGGATGGCCGAGCGCACCGCCTGCCTGTGGTGCCCGGACTGGCCCGTCGTCGCGCTGCGCGCCCGTGATCCTTCGTTGGATCACGCGGCGATCGCGGTCGTGGAGCGAGGTGAACGCGGGCTCGTCGTGATCGCGGCGTCGACCGAAGCGGCCGCAGAAGGCGTGACGTCCGGCCTGCGCCGGCGCGAGGCGGAGGCGCGTTGCCCGGGCCTGGTGGTCGCAGAGGCCGATCCGCAGGTCGAGGCGCGCGCGTTCGAGCGGGTCGCGTGCGCGGTCGAGACGTTCACGCCCCGTTTCGTGCTGGAGGAGCCGGGCCGGATCTCGTTCCCGACGCGCGGGCCGTCCCGGTACTTCGGTGGCGACACCGCTATGGCAGTTCGCTTCCTCGACGCCGTAGGCGCCATCGGGATCACCGACGCGCGCGTCGGCGTCGCCGATGGCGGGTTCGCCGCCATGCTCGCGGCGCGTGCGGCCGAGCCGGGCGCGGCGTACGTCGTGCCGCTGGGGGAGTCACCGGAGTTTCTCGCCCCGTGGCCGGTCGCGGTGCTCGAGGATCCCGAGCCCGGCGAAGCCGCAGAGCTGGCCGACCTGCTCGTCCGGCTCGGCTTGCGCACGCTGGGCGCGTTCGCGGCGCTGCCCGACGGCGCCGTGCTCGGTCGCTTCGGGTCGGCCGGTACCCGCGCGCACCGGTTCGCCCGCGGCGACGACGAGGCCACCGCGCCTCCGGCGCCACCGCCCCCCGAGCTCATCGAGACCGCCGAGCTGGATCCACCCGCCGTGCACGTCGAGACCGCCGCGTTCGCGGCCAAGGCGCTGGCCGAGCAGCTCATGGCGCGCCTCGGAGCGCTCGGCCTCGCGTGCACGCGCGTGATGATCGAGGCCGAGACCGAGCGGGGGGAGCGGCTGACCCGGTGCTGGCGCCACGAGGGCGCGCTCACCCCGGCGGCGCTGGCGGCGCGCGTCCGCTGGCAGCTCGAGGGCTGGCTCACGGCGGACGACGACGGCTCGGTCGAGGAGCTCGCGACCAGCGGGCTCGTGCTGCTGCGGCTGGTGCCCGACGAGGTGCTGCCCGCCACCGGCCGCCAGCTCGGGTTCTGGGGCGGCGACCCGGCCGCGGCCGACCGCGCCGGGCGCGTGCTCGCCCGGGTGCAGGGGATGCTCGGCCATCCCGCCGTGGTCACGGCCGTGCCCCAAGGCGGGCGCACACCGGGCGAGCGGGTGCGGTGGGTGCCGTGGGGCGATCCTCGTGAGCCGGCCCGACCCTTCGAGGCGGTGGCGGCGCCCGGCGCCAATGCCCGCGAGATCCCGCCCTGGCCGGGCGCGATCCCCGCTCCGGCGCCGGCGCGCGTCTTCGATCCACCGCCCCCGGCCGACCTGCTCGACGCCGCCGGCGAGGTCGTCACCGTGTCGGGACGAGGCGATCCTTCTGCGCCGCCGGCGCGTCTGCGGTGCGCGGCGTTGCCGGACCGCGGGGGCGAGATCGCGGCGTGGGCGGGGCCCTGGGCGCACGACGCCCGCTGGTGGGACCGGCGGACGCGGGTGCGCCGCGCGTACTGGCAGGTGTTGGTGGCCGCGCCCGACGGCGAGCGCGTCGCCTGTCTCGTCGCGGTGACCGCCGGGCACGCCGCGCTCGAAGCGATCTACGACTGAGGCGCTCCCGGCACGTCGATCGCGACCAAGAGCGACTCGCGCCGCCAGCGTTCGAGACTTCCCGTGTAGCGCGGCTGGTACTTCTCGAAGACGAGCCCGCGTCCTCGCTCGGACTCGTCGCCCGCATCGACGACCCGCGCCGTCGCCGCATAGGTCGTTTCGCGTAGCCGCACCGTGACCGCCGGTTCGGCGAGCAGGTTTCGCACCCAGTCGGACCGGTCGCCGCCGCCCGACAGCAGGTACAGCGTGCGCCCGTCGAGTGCGAACCAGATCTCGATCTCGTGCGGACGTCCCGAGACGCGTCCGCGGGTCGTGAGGTAGCAGAAGTCGTCGTCGGTGGCAGCGGCGAGCTCGTCCATGACGCGGCAAGTCTCGCATCGGGTTCCGCCGCGCGAAGCTCGTATCCATGGCAACCATCGAGAGCGTCCGCGACCTCGCCGCCCGGGATCAGGGCCTGGCCGTGGTCGTGACCCAACGGGCCGACGGGTCGCCGCAGACCTCGATCGTCAACGCCGGCGTGCTGTCGCACCCCGTGAGTGGCGACGCGGTCGTCGGGCTCGTCGTGCAGGGCAACACCCGCAAGCACGCCAACCTGCGGCACAGGCCGCGGGCGACGGTCGTCTTCCGCGTCGGCTGGGAATGGGTCGCCGTCGAAGGCCCCGTGGATCTCGCCGGGCCCGACGATCCCCTCGACGGGCTCGACGCGGGCCGCGTCCCCCAGGTGCTGCGCGACGTGTTCAGCGCCGCCGGCGGCACGCACGACGACTGGGACGAGTACGACCGCGTGATGGCCGACCAGAGACGCCTCGCGGTGCTGGTCGGCCCGGAGCGCGTGTACTCCAACCCGGAGAGCTGACGCGACCGATGAGTTTCCGTGTCGCGCACCGTCGGTAGAACATGACCGTGAACGAGCCGGCATCAGAGCGGAACCTCGACGGCTACGACGCACCGCTGATCCCCTGGGCCAAGGTGCGGGAACGCCTCGAGCAGGGTTGGACCCAGGCGCCCGGAACGGGCGGTCCCGATCGGCACACGTCGTGGCTGGCGACGACGAATCCGGACGGCAGTCCGCACGTGGTGCCGCTCGGGGTCCTGTGGATCGGCGGCGCCCTCTACTTCACGTCCAGTCCCGGGGCGCGCAAGGCGCAGAACATCGCGCCCGACCCGCGCTGTGTGATCACAGCCGCCACGCACCCCTTCGACATCGTCGCGGAGGGTGAGGCGCTCGGGGTTACCGACGACGCCAAGCTCCGGCGCATCGCCGATGCCTACGCGGCCGGGGGATGGGCGCCCACGGTGCGCGACGGTGCGTTCTACGCCGAGTACAGCGCCCACAGCGCCGGCCCGCCGCCGTGGCACGTCTACGAGGTCACGCCGAAGACGGTCTACGCGTTCCGGACGGCCGAGCCCGGCGGGGCCACCCGCTTCCGCTTCTGAGCGACGCAGTCCCGCTGGACGGGTCGAACATACGTTCGATAAGGTGAGCGGCCCCAAGGAGTAGGGGCCGCCGTGAGCAATGGCGAGCGCGGCTACGCGGAGCTGCACTGCCACACGAACTTCTCGTTCCTCGACGGAGCCAGCCATCCCGAGGAGCTGGCCGACGAGGCCGCCCGGCAGGGTCTGGCGGCCCTCGCCGTCACCGACCACGACGGCCTGTACGGCGTGGTGCGCTTCGCGCTCGCCGCCCGCGCCACCGGGCTCCCGACGGTGTTCGGCGCCGAGCTCACGCTCGACGCGCCCCGCACGCCGCCGAACGGCTACGCCGACCCGCCCGGTGAACATCTCGTGGTGCTCGCCCAGGGCCCGGTCGGGTACGCGCGCCTGGCCCGGGCGGTGAGCGCGGCGCAGCTGGCGGGGGAGAAGGGCGCGCCCCGTCTCGACCTCGGAGCCCTCGCCGGCGCCGCCCGCGCCCAGGTTCACCTGCGCAGCTCCGCGGCGAGTGCAAACGACACGTGGTTCCTGCTCACGGGATGCCGCAAGGGTGCGGTCCCGCGCGCGCTCCTCGACGACGGGCCTGCCGCGGCCCGGCGCGCTCTCGACCGTCTCGTCACCGCCTTTGGGCGTGACCGCGTGCTGGTGGAGCTGTGGGACCACGGTGACCCGCTCGACCGGCACCGCAACGACGCGCTCGCCGAAGTCGCCGCGTCGGCATCCGTCGACGTGATCGCCACCAACAACGTGCACTACGCCACGCCCGGTCAGCGGCCGCTCGCGTCCGCGCTCGCCGCCGTCCGCGCCCGCCGCTCGCTCGACGAGATCGACGGCTGGCTTCCTGCGGCGCCGTTCGCGCACCTGCGCAGCGCGGCCGAGCAGCGGCGCCGGTTCGCCCGCTGGCCCGGCGCGGTCGAGCGCACGCTCGAGATCGCTGCCGCGTGCGCGTTCGATCTCAGCCTCGCCGCGCCCGAGCTGCCCGACCACGACGTGCCGACCGGTCACACGGAGATGAGCTGGCTGCGCGAGCTCACCGCGCGCGGCGCCGCAATCCGCTACCCGCCGAGCCACGAGCAGCACGAGCAGGCGATGCGCCAGATCGCCTACGAGCTCGACGTGATCGAGGAGCTCGGGTTCCCCGGCTACTTCCTCGTGCTCGTCGACATCGTCGACTTCTGCCATCGCCACGACATCTATTGCCAGGGTCGCGGCAGCGCCGCCAACAGCGCGGTCTGCTACGCGCTCGGCGTCACCAAGGCCGACGCCGTCGCGCTCGGCCTGCTCTTCGAGCGGTTCCTCTCTCCTGAGCGCGACGGCCCGCCCGACATCGACCTCGACATCGAGCACCAGCGCCGCGAGGAGGCCATCCAGTACGTCTACGACAAGTACGGGCGCGACCGCGCCGCGCAGGTCGCCAACGTGATCACGTACCGGCCCAAGAGCGCGCTGCGCGAGATGGCCAAGGCCGCCGGCCTCTCACCCGGCCACGCCGACGGGCTCACGAAGTGGATCGACCGGTGGGGGAGGGACGTCGGTGCGTTCGAGAGTGTGAAGTCCGAGGGGCCGCCGGTGCCGGCGCTCGTCCTCGACCTCGCCGGGCAGGTGCTCGACTTCCCGCGCCACCTCGGCATCCACTCCGGCGGCATGGTCATGGCCGACCGGCCGCTGGTGGAGTTCTGCCCGATCGAATGGGCCCGCATGGAGGAACGATCGGTGCTCCAGTGGGACAAGGACGACTGCGCCGCCGCGGGGCTGGTGAAGTTCGACCTGCTCGGCCTGGGGATGCTCACGATGCTGCACCTCGCCGTCGACCTCGTGCGTGAGCACGAGGGCACCGACGTCGACCTCGCCACGATCCCCCAGGAGGCCGCGGTCTACGACCTGCTGTGCGCGGCCGACACGGTGGGCGTGTTCCAGGTCGAGAGCCGGGCCCAGATGGCCACGCTGCCCCGGCTGCGGCCGCGCACCTTCTACGACCTCGTCATCGAGGTCGCGCTCATCCGTCCCGGCCCGATCCAGGGCGGCTCGGTGCACCCGTACCTGCGGCGCCGCAACGGCCAGGAACCCGTCGCGTACCCGCATCCGATGCTCGAGAGTTGCCTGAAGAAGACCCTCGGCGTGCCGCTGTTCCAGGAACAGCTCATGCAGATGGCGATCGACATCGCCGGCTTCAGCCCCGGCGAGTCCGACCAGCTGCGCCAGGCCATGGGCTCGAAGCGCTCCCACGCGCGCATGGCCGTCATGCGCGAGCGGCTGCTCGCCGGCATGGCCGAGCGCGGCATCACCGGGCCGACCGCCGAGGAGATCGCGACCAAGTTCGAGGCGTTCGCCGACTTCGGGTTCCCCGAGAGCCACTCGGTGAGCTTCGCCTACCTCGTGTACTCGAGCTCGTGGATCAAGCTGCACTACCCGGCCGAGTTCGCGTGCGCGCTGCTCAACGCGCAACCCATGGGCTTCTACTCGCCGCATTCGATCGTGCGTGACGCCATGCACCACGGCGTCGAGGTCCTCGGCCCCGACGTGAACGAGTCGCGCAAGGACTGCACGCTCGAGCCGCGCACCGGCGGCGCCGGACCGGTCGGTCACCCGCGCCCGGGCTGGCACGCCGACCCGTCGACGCGAGCCGTCCGCATGGGCTTGCGCTACGTCCGCGGCCTCGCCGACGCGCTGCTCGACCGCATCGACGCCGAACGCGAGCGCTCGCCGTTCACGTCGCTGTCCGACTTCACCCGCCGCACCGACGCGCCCACCGACGCCATCGAAGCGCTGGCGACCGCGGGTGCGTTCGGCACTCTGGGCGAGACCCGTCGCAGCGCGCTGTGGGCCGCCGGGGCGCTGCGCGACGCCCGGGCCGACAAGCTGCCCGGGCTCGTCACCGGGGTCACGGCGCCGCCGCTGCCGGGCATGACCGAGGTCGAGGAGACGGCGGCCGACCTGTGGGCGACCGGCCTGACCCCCGGTCGGCACCCGACCGAGTTCGTGCGGCAGCGCCTGACGGACCGCGGCGTCGTCACCGTCGAAGCGCTGCGCGAGCTGCCTCACCGCAGCGTGGTGGAGGTGGCGGGGATCGTCACGCACCGCCAGCAGCCCGACACCGCCAAGGGCGTGGTGTTCGTCAACCTCGAGGACGAGACCGGTCTGCTCAACGTGATCTGTACCGCCCAGGTGTGGCGCCGCTACCGGAAGGTCGCCCGGATGTCACCGGCCCTGATCGTGCGGGGGATGCTCGAGCGCTACCAGGGCGTGATCAACGTCGTCGCCGCCCGCATCGAAGAGCTCCCGCTCACCGCCGGCGACCTCGTCCGCTCCCGCGACTTCCACTAGTCGGGTTTCGTCGCTCTCCCGTAGTACGTGTCGATTGATAGCTGCGTGATGCCCTTCGCTTCGATGAACTCGAGCACGCGGTGGCGGACCCGCTCACGCGCATCCGGTGGGAGTGGATCGAGTGATCCTCGCATTCCGGAGCCCAAGACGATCGTCCAGAACTCCTCGGGGTGCGGAAGCTCGTGCATCCCCCACTCGCCGACGATCTCGAGTGCTTCGTCGGGGATGCCGCCGCCGACCAGCGTCGCCCGCAGCTTGGCCGGATCCGCCACGCGCATCCACCTCGGTTCCCGCGGGACGAGGTCGGGCTGCTCGGCGCCCAACGCGTCGAAGAACGTGCTGTACGCGGGCTCCATCAGCCCCCGCGCCCAGACCGTGACCACCAACCGACCGCCCGGCTTGACCAGGCTCCAGAGGTCACGGGTCAGCCCTTCCATGTCCGGCACGAAGAACACCCCGAACACCAGCAGGACGGCGTCGAACGATGCGGCCGGAAGCTCGAGGTCGCGCATGTCGCCGAGCCTGAACTCGACGTTGTCGAGCCCGGCCTGCTCGGCTTTCGCTCGCGCGCGCGCGAGCAGTCGCTCGGACACGTCGACGCCGACGACCCGCCCGTCTGGTCCTACCTGTTCGGCGGCCGGAAGCGCGGAGGCGCCGCTTCCACACGCCACGTCGAGGACGCGATCACCCGGACCAACACGAGCGTGCTCGACGCTGCGCCGACCGAAGCGGACGTGGAACGAGAGCAGCTCGTCGTCGTAGTGGTCGGCGGCGGCGTCGAACACCGCCCGCGATTGCTCGGCCGCCTCGTCACGCACGACGGTCAGGCCGTACCGGTCGCGTACAGCGCCACCAACGACGCGAGCACCAGCGTGATGATCGTGAGGTTGTACGCGAGGTGGGCGCGGGTCGACTCGAGCAGGGCGCCGGTCTGGGAGCGGGTCTCCTTCCAGCCATCGAGATAGCACCGGGTGAGGTAGAGCCCGCCGATCGACAGCGCCAGCGCCGCGCCGATGGGGATGCCGACGACAGCGTGGGCCAGGCCGAACACCACCGAGCGTCCCAGGTTCACCGCGGTGCCGCGCTCCTCGGCGCCGCGCCGGAACACCCATTCCTCCCGGGCGACGAGCAACGGCAATCCCACGATCAGCAAGCCGATGAAGAACAGCGGGATGACCACCGACGCGATCCCGAGGTCCCGGTCGCTGACGCCGACCACGGGGTTGCCCTCGCCGCCGATCGCCGACCACCAGCCGAACGAGAGGACAGGCAACTGGATCAACACGAAGGCCGTCGACACGATCAGGGCGACGATCGGGACCGCCCGCACGAAGTGGCGCCAGCGCAGACCCTGCACAACGCCCAGCGTCTTGCGATGCGAACCGACCGACGTCCGAGCCGCTTCGAACAACCGGACGCCGACCACGGCCAGCACCGCCACCGTGAGCAGATCGAGGACCGTCACCGGGTCAGTCTTCCCCAAGCGCGGCGAGGGCCGTCAGCCGTTAGGGTGAGCCGGCCCATGCCGACGAGACGAATGTCGATGAGCGAGCCTCCGAGTAGCAGATGGTCCGACGCCCGCGCCTCCTCCGGCGCTTCGTCGCCGTTGTTCGCTCCGACCCGAGCGGGGTCGGGGCGGGGTTCGTCGCGCTCCTGCTCTCGTCGGGTGGGGACCTTCTCGCCGGGCTGACGCTCGGCGCGATCACCGGCACGCTCGAGGCGCTGCCCGGCCTGCTCGTTCTCGTCCCGGCCGCGATCGGCATGCGCGGCAACATCTTCGGCGGCCTCGGCAGCCGGTTCAGCACCGCCATTCACGCCGGCACGTTCCGGCTGTCGCGTCGTCTCGACACACTGGTCGGGCAGAACGTCGTCGCCTCGCTCGCGCTCTCGCTGTCCATCTCGCTCGTGCTGGCCGTCCTCGCCAAGGCGGTCTCGGTCGCGTTCGGCGTCGCCAACTCGATCTCGATCGTCGACTTCGTCGTCATCTCGGTCGTCGGCGGCATGCTGTCGTCGGTCGTCGTCCTGATCGTCGTGGTCGTGGTCACGACGACCTGCGTGCGCTTCGACCTCGACCTCGACAACGTCTCCACACCGATCGTCACCGCCGCCGGCGACGTGGTCACGCTGCCGGGTCTCTTCCTCGCCACCTATCTCATCGGCATCGCGTGGTTCACGCCCGTGGTCGCGGCGATCTGCGTCGCGGCGGGACTCGCGGCGCTCGTCGTCGGGTTGCGCGCCCGACTACCGATCATGCGCAGCATCGTCCGCGAGTCGGTCCCGGTGCTCGCCCTCGCGGGAGCAGTCGACGTGCTCGCGGGAATCACGATCGAGAAGCGCATCGAATCCTTTCTGGTGTATCCGGCGCTGCTCGTGCTGGTGCCGCCGTTCCTGGAAGACGCGGGCGCGCTGGGCGGCATCCTGAGCTCGCGGATCGCCACGAAGCTGCACTTGGGCACGATCGACCTGTCGCGCTCGCCGTGGCGTTCTGCGAGCGAGGACGTCCTGCTCGTCTTCGTCTACGCGATCCCCACCTTCCTGCTCCTCGGAGTATCCGCCGACATCGTCGCGGCCGTGTTCGACCTGACGAGCCCGGGCGCGCTCGAGATGATCGGCGTGGCCCTGCTGGCCGGCGTGTTCGCCACGACGGCGGCGGTCCTGGTCGGGTACTACGGTGCCGTCGCCACCTACCGGCTCGGCCTCGACCCCGACAACCACGGCATTCCCATCGTGACCTCGAGCCTCGACTTCCTGGGGGCGGTCTCCCTGATCCTGGCTATCGTGATTCTCGGCCTGAGTTGAGGCCCGGACTTTGATGGACGACAAACCCCCGAGAAATCTCAAATCCATGCTCTCGGAGGCCAAGGACGCCTCCGAGGTCATGGTGGACCTCGCCTACGCCGCCCTCTTCTTCGACCACCTCGGCATGGCCGAAGAGGTCGTCGACCTCGACGAGCGGCTCGACGGGCTCGTGCACGAGATGCGCGAGGTGTGCATCCTCGCCGCCCGCTCGCCGCACGACGCCGAGCAGATGTCGAGCGTGCTGCATGTGGTCGAGACCATCGAGCAGATCGGCAACGCGGCCGTCGCCATCTTGCGCATCGTGACGCACCGCCTCG
>Ga0209382_10011033_pt1 | contig 11237 bp, 11 predicted proteins | sample SoiMetdeltSBSDD5_FD_187599 | JGI IMG/M metagenome (GOLD analysis project Ga0209382, IMG submission 187599) | Bulk soil microbial communities from a Populus tree surrounding site in Tennessee, USA - Soil MetaG P. deltoides SBSDD5 (SPAdes) (version 2) | ecosystem: Environmental > Terrestrial >...
CAGATGGTCTTGCGGGCCAAGCGTTTAATCCGTGTCCGTAAGGTCAGATGCTTGCGCTCGATTTTCTGGGTGTTACGTTTGCCTGGGCAGTGCGCGTCGGGGTCCAGATGCCGAGTGTAGGCTCCCCAATGATCGGTGTAGTAGCGGGTCAGCCCGAAGGGCTCGAGCAGCGCTTTGAGCTGCAAAAAGACGTCGTCTTTGCGGCGACCAAAGACGTAGGCCAAGACCTTGCCCGTGTGGTGATCGATAGCATGCCAGAGCCAGCGCGGGTTGCGTTTGCGCCCGACAAACGACCACATTTCATCCATCTCTGCCTCCGCTTCCCCAGCGCGCTCCACGTCCCAGGCTACCTCGGCGGGGTGCAGGGTGCGCAACAACGTGGTGTTCACCGCTTCTAGCACTGCTTCTTTCTTCTTGAGTTCACGTAGCACGGTGTTGGGACAAATATGCAATGATCGCGCTGTATCGCGCACCCCGCTGGCATTAAGGCTCATATCGATAATCGGGTCGTGTAGCAAACGTGGAGATGACGACTCCTATAACCTTTGATCTGCAAGGCGTTATTTCCATCTATATCCACGTTTGAAACACCACCCCCCCAGCTATTCCTGTATCCCCACACCGCGCGACACCATCGCGCACTTACTGCACCGCGCCGACATCACGCTCCCCAAGGTCTTTGCTCTCTCTGGGGTGCGGGTGTCCACTAGGAAAAAACTGCAGTCTGAACGTATTCCCCAGTGAATACAGCTACTTACCTGACTTCTAGTGCTTTGGATTGGGGAGAAAGATCCGCTTTAGGCGAGCGCCGGCGGAAGCCGGGACACTTTGCGCGGTTGGCGCCGCATCCACTGTCACACCAGGCAGTTCTTTGTTAAGGGGACTTAACCAACAGAGTCGGTCGTGGCACGGTTTGCACGCGAAGGTCCGCTCAACCACCCACCGATGGGGAACGACCTGAAAGCCCTTCCCGGTATGCTCCACAACCTCCAAGTCCATCTTATGCGTGCGCTTTAAGCTCCACACCCAGGCGTGCAGCCATTCCGCACGGTATCCCCCGTCCACCCAGAGCTTCCGCAAGCGGGTCACCCCATCCGCAAAGTAGCTGGTCAACAGCGCTATCAGACCCTGCCGGTCCTCGACGTTGGCCGCTGTCACGACCACAGCCACGCTCAGCCCGAGCGTATCGACCAACAGATGGCGCTTCCGTCCTTTGCTCTTTTTGTCCCCGTCAAACCCTACCTCCTGGTTTTGGGTGGCCGTCTTGACACTCTGACTATCGATGGCGCCTGCCGACGGCTCGGCGAGGCGCCCCTGGCATCGACGTTCAACCTGACGTCGTGCCGTCATCACCCGTTCCCACACCCCAGCCCGGCGCCAGCGCCGAAAGTAGCCGTAGACCGTCTCCCACGGTCCAAACTCTTTGGGCAGCATGCGCCACTGGCAGCCCGTCTTGTTCACCTCCAAAATGCCATTGACCACCTGTCGCAACGGACGTGGGGGGCGTCCACGGCTTCCTGGTGTCCACGTGGGCTTGGGGAGCAGGGGGTACAGGAGGTCCCATTGCGCATCAGTGACATCTGTTTCATACTGACAGGCGGCACTCATCGTGCATACTCCTACCGTAATTGTGTGTGTTGGTAAGAGTGTGACGACTTGGGTGCCACCTTCTCAAGACACGGAAGTGACCTCAGCTAGAATTTTAGGCGATTTCGTAAAATGAATATCCTTCTCGTTCGCCTTCCCCCTGGCGGGGGAAGGGCCGCCCTTAATGAGGCGGCCCTCCGCCGACGCCGTCGCGCCAAGGTTGAGACGGGGGAAGGGTGGCGATGAGGTAGAATCTTTGCCAGAAATCGCCTTAAAACGACTTCTTAGGACGTAGACCCCACGTCGACGAGGGCCCGAGCCTTCCTCTTCCCATCGTTACCTATACTTTCAAGCAGGTAGTGACGGTCTTGGCCATCGCCCGGCACGTCTGTGAAGTGGCAGTGGAAATCGTTGGGAATGGGGGTGTCATTCATCTTAACGTAGGAGCCATCTCCGTCTGCCCGGTAAACATTCCAGTTAGCGGTATCGTCTGTGCCCGGTTGCCAGTGCATATTAACGCCGCCGTCATCCCCTATTGTAACGTTCACCGTTACGTCAACCGTAACTACGACGGTAACATTAGCAACACAGCTGTTTGAATCCTGAGCTCTGGCGCTCTGCACGCCGCCTGGCAGACTCAACGCCAACATCAGTGCGACGGTCACAATCATGGTAAGTGGGCGTCTCATGGTCTCTCCTCCTTGATAATAGGATCGCGCCTGCACCGCGGCTGGCTCTGCCAGCGCAGCGTAGGGACTTTGTGCCTCTGCTGCGCCCTCTCCCGCATGCCTCGACCCATCACAACAAAGCGCCTGCAGACCGCCGCGGTGGTACGGCGGTAGTCTGCGGGCGCCTGGCAGCGTTAATACCGGTTGCCCCACTCGGGGATTCCTGGTATTGTTTGAGAGTCATGAGGGTCCCTCCTCATGGCGCAGCGGGCTGGTGAGCGTGGCCCTGAACAAGCGCTCTCACCAGCCCTCTCTGGGTCTCCTTGCCTCTTTTCGGCAGCACTCGCACGCATTGCCGCTCCGCGTCGAGAACAACACAAGCGGAGTCAGAGTTTACAAAGACTGTGGCTGAAAGGATATATAGGTCTAGGAACGTTGTCAAGGTTTTTTCTATGTCGTATCGGTTCCTGTATTCCCACAGCCCAGCGCTCCGTGAGGCCTGCGCCGGCGGTTTCCACTTTTGCCATCCCCTAGGGTCGTGTACCCCGATCTAACGGATAATTGGTAGTCCTGGAGAATAGTAACAGGCCCTAAGCTCGACTTTATCCATTTTCCCAGCATGGAAAAGCCGTGTGACATAAGTACTTGATTCTCTGAGCGTGAACTTTTTTGCATGTCACTATTTTTGCCTGACCTCCAAAAACTCTTTCTCCAGGCAACGGTAGAGGTCATTTATTGGCGTTGCTCACTCATCAAATGGATAAAGTCGAGCTAACACCAGTGGTTCTTTAAATAGTCGGATCAACACGCCATATCTCTTGTAGGAAAAAGCTGGCCAGCCACACGGAGCCATGGCCTATCCTCAAGGCATCTCCCCCCTCCCCGACAAACTGGGCGACGAGACGATTCGAGTGTGGGTCAATGCGGGAGAATGGTTTACCGACGGCCGTAACCCCTACAAAACTTTCTCCCACAGCAATATCCCCTCCTGGTCCAGGTACGCCTACCTCAATAGTGGCTATCACTCGGTTGCTTAGAGGATCGATGCGTGACACTGTCCCGTCTCCTTGATTCAGAACCCACACCGCACCCTCGCCCACAGCCAGAAAGCGCGGGGAAGGTCCAACAGGAATGCTCGCTACAACGGTGTTTGTGTGCGCATCGATACGCGACACCAGGTTATGGGTCGTACTGGTCGCCCAGACCGCCCCCAATCCTACTGCGGCTGCGAAAGATGCCTCAGGCACGCGAATCCGAGCCATGATGGTGTTCGTGGCAGGGTCGATGCGTGAAAGTATCCCGTTGGCGTCGGTGGGCATCCACACAGCCCCTTCACCCACGCCAATGCTCCCTTCGCTATCAGCAATGCCCGTAGGGATAGTGGCAATGACGGTATTACTGGTTGTCTCCACACGCGATATGGTGGCGTCCCCACAATTTGGCACCCAGACACTGTGGAACCCTATGCCTAGCCCGGCACATGGCCGACGTCCAACCGGCACATGGGCGACTATCTCGTTGGTAGCTGCTTCAATACGCGTAATGTTATTCTTGGCTTTATTGGAAATCCATACTGTTCCCGCATCAATGCCTACCCAGTCGGGCGAACCTGTAATATGAAGCCGCGCCAGAATTCTTAACGCGGAGAGAGGATGCTGGATCGCACTTAAACTCGACATGATGATGCCCTTCATGGCACAGTGATACACCTTCGATATTATCCGGACTGCAAGGGTCGTCAAGCTGGCCTCAATATCATGGGATTGGCCACCCCGGCAGTCGCTATCTCAGGGAAACGAATCCAGAGGCCTAAAAATGGAAGTGAGTAGTTCAGCGCCCTACGCTAAGGGGTCGAACGTGGCCACTACGGTGGTCGAGGCCCCATAGAATATGCTGCTAGCGTGGTTCTATAATAAAATTACTATGTACATCACGATGCGGGCTGTTCCCCATGGCCTCGCACGCCGTGTGCAACTCCCGGAGATGGGAGACGTCAAGTGATAGCCCGTGCTCATCGGGTTGGAAAGTCGTGCCAATCGGATAGAGCTGCCGTGGTGTCCGGGTCATCTCAATATGGGCTCCGAGAATCGCCGTGATGGGATTGGTAGACGCAAACTGTGCTAGGGCGCTGACACTCGAGCGGTATGCCGGCCAGTTAGCCACGGTGAGGAGCCCTGGATAGAGCGTATCACCTGTAAAGAGAATCTGCGTGGTAGCGTCATAGACGGCGATGTGGGCTGCCTCATGACCAGGAGTGGGCAGGATGGTCAATAAACGGCCTCCCAAATCCAGTGTGGTCATACCATCAGGCCAGTTAGGGAGGTTATAGAACTGTTTGATGCCAGCCACATCCAGGGGCACAACGACCGTGTTGGGCCGATCACGGAACTGTGCATCGCCAAAGACATGATCCGCGTGGCTATGGGAGTGCGCTACGATTAACTCTAGCAGAGCGATACCGTGTGCTGCAGTCCATTGCTGCATAAGGCCCTCAATGGTCTCGCGTAGAGGCAGTATCTGCTGCGGGTGTTGCGGCTGCGAGCCGGTATCAAGGAGCAAAGCTTTCTGCGTGCCCAGTAGCAGATACAGAAAGTTCCCCTCGTAGTTGAGGCATTTGCTTTCCCGCAGGATGAAGGTATGCGGGGTATATTGGTGCGTTTGGAGGGGAGGATCCGTGCTCCGAGAGCAATCCGCGGCGCCATGAATCCATGGGATATTCACACCCCCAGCCATCGGCGTTGGGGCACTCTCCACGCCCTCGACTAGGCGGAAGCTTGACGAGGGCTCACTATAGGCCGGGTTGGAGGACAGAGCACTCACTGCGACGAGGGCAGTGGCCACATACAGCATGAGAGAGAGCCGGTGTCTCTTGGCAGTACCGCCTAGACGGTGTATCCCAAGTGCCCGATCTTGAGAGGGAACTCGGCGATGGCAACAGGGCCGAGCCGGGGTAGCAACATTGGTCGTCTCGCGCGCCATAAAGGGACCTCCAAGGTGGTAGCAAAAGTGGTGATATCCTCCGAAAATAGGAGTTTTCATAGGTTGTGGTGAGTGCCACACTCATGGGCGATTCTCCTGAAAATAGCCCTACTATGAACCCGTTGCAAAACACTTTTGACAAAATATGATATAAACTAAAGGTTTGGGGTGTTTTTTTGCGTAGCCTTGGGCTTGATGTAGCGGTAGAGGGTTGCCCGTGAGACATTGAGCGTCCTGCAAATCTCATCAATGGTGTTGTTTTCGTTCTCATAGAGGGATTGCGCAAGGGCAACCTTCTTGGGCGTATCAAGCGTTTTTGCTTTGGGCCTGCCGCCTAAGCGACCTCTGACCCGCGCAGCGTGTAAGCCCGCCTTGGTTCTGTCTTTGATGATATCCCGTTCAAACTCAGCCAAAGCCCCGAAGATATGAAAGACCAGTTTTCCCCCACTGGTGGTCGTATCAATATTCTCAGTGATACTCTTAAATCCAATGTTCCTGTTGTTAAGAAGAGTCATGGTTTCAATGAGGTGTTTGAGAGAGCGGCCTAACCTATCAAGTCGCCAGACAACGAGGGTATCCCCTTCCCTGACATACTCCAACGCCTCTTGCAGCCCCTTTCTCTCTGCTTTCGAGCCGCTGACGACATCGGAGAATATTTTTATGCACCCGATCTTTTCAAGCGCATCTTTTTGTAGATCAAGGGTTTGTTCATTGGTTGAGACTCTAGCATAACCGACTAATATAGTTCTTATCGTCTCAAAAGTCATGAGGTATTGCAAGCGTTTTGAGAAAGGAAGGAATCAAAAAATAGCCATCTGGCCGTTTTTCTTCTGTTCCTGCCGCTTGTAGTGAAGACCCAACACCGCTTTATACAGGACCCTAGCAAGGGTAAACGCCAGGGTGATCGCATCTTAATCCCCTGTAACGACGTAGATCGGCGGCTTGAGAGTGATCTCATTACCGGCTCTTGAGTCGTCGATCGATACAGCATCCTGTTACTATTGCTGGAAATTTAAGATGCGATCACCCTGGGGATACGTGTTTATGTCGGATCGGACATAAACACGTTTATGCCGCGTACTAGATTATGTCGATTAGAGCGCAACCGCTTGTCGAGAAGTCCATATCTTCCAATGACTTGTGCTATGAACCCGTTGCAAAACACTTTTGACAAAGTATGATATAAACTAAAGGTTTGGGGTATTTTTAGATAACCTGCTCGATCGGAAGATTCGTCACTGCATACCCTAAGCGTTTCAATACCGCTTCTACCCGTTCCAGGAGTTTTCTTTGCCTCGTATTCTTCCGGGAGTGACATAACAGGACGCCACGTCGGGGAAGTTTATTAGCCGTCCTTTGCCATGCTGTTTTAAACGGCAGCATACTTGCCGGGACAATCGCGATATTATCAAGCTTTGCCTTCAGCAGCGCTTTAGGCGGGCGGGTAAAACGGTACCGGTGAAATCGAGAGTTTTTTAGCCGTCTGGTATACATAGTTGTTATGGTAAACTCGTCTCCTGCATAATCTTTCTGGCGTTTTGCTTCCCCAAATGCACATAAATTTGCGTCGTGTTGAGATTGGCGTGTCCGAGCCACTGTTGGAGCTGAAAGGGTGATACCCCCTTCTCCGCTTTGTAGGTGGCAAAGGTGTGTCTGAGAGTGTGGCAGCTGGCCTTTTTGGTAATCCCGGCCGCCTTGGTGTATTTGACAACGAGTTTTCTTACTCCCCTTTCAGAGATCGGCTCTCCTTTGTAGTTGAGAAACAGGCGCTCTGAACTCCCCTCTGGTCAGGGTGATCGCATCTTAAGTTGCTCTGGAGAGCACCGTTAACAGGTAGTGTTCATCGAGACCACATAAAAGTCTTTTCTGCCGTAGACTAAGTCGGTGTGAGTGTTCTTGACGTAGCAGATTCAGCGCAATGTGCCGCAAAGCAACCATATTTTCGGCAGCATGGTCCTTCCGGATGCGGCAGCGGTCTTCATTGAACGTCACATCCAATGACCAATGGAGCTTGTTCTCAATATCCCAGTGCTGGCGAATCATCGTGACGAAGGCCGTCGCCGACCGTATGAGGCTTGAAATATAGAGGCGGTAATCACTAGTAATGGTAGCGCCAGGATAGGCCGCACGAATGGTTTCCACGACAATGACCGATTGTAGGTCCGGCCATTTCGCAAGCTCAGGGATGGATTTGAGGTCTGTGATGACCCAGACTCTGCGCCGTACGGTACGGCCATGCGAGTCATCGAAGGCATCAAAGAAGTTCTCGGCGGTGCGCCACGCCAGCTGCTGCTCGATATGCTGATGAAAGTGCTGCTTGATAGCCTTATAGGCCTTTTTGTGATTGCTCTTCAGCGCCAAGAGGTAGTCGCCTTCTTGAGCTCGGATTTGACCTGCGATGGCCGTCTGGCAGCCCATGGCATCCATGGTCACAATACACCCTTTAATGGCGAGCAATTGTAAGAGTTCTGGAATCGCGGTGATCTCATTCGATTTGCTGTCCGTCTTCAGTTGGCCCATGACAAGACCGCCGTTCTGCGAACACCACGCCGAGACCATATGCAAGGGGGAGGCGGCGGTAGCCCGATCAAAGGAGGCTCGGACCGTTTTGCCGTCGAGCGAGACCAGAGGGCCCTGCGTGAGAGCCGCAACCGCACGGGTCCATGACAGAAAGCACTCCTGAAAACGCGTGGGATTGAGACGAGCAAAGACGCGGCCAAAGGTATCGTGGGAAGGGATACCGTGCGGTAAAGCCAGGAAGGTTTGGAGCCAGTGGCGCTTATTCTTGCCAAAGAGTTCCATATCCTGGAACCCTTCCCCACCGGTCAGCAGGGTGCACACAGCGATGATCAGGATATCGAGCAGGAGATGCTTCTTGGTCCGTGCAATCCGTGGGTCCTCTAAAGTTTGGAAATGCTCGACAATTGACGCGTTCACAGTATCAGCCATAGGGCATGCTCCTCTGCACAGAGTTTCTGTGGGGAGCAGCATAGCATAGGCTGTGCTACAGGGACGGTAGTACCTTTAGGATGATGCGATTACCCTGCCCTCTGGTACCATTCGCACCCCCAAATAGCTTCGTAAAGCCTGGATGCCTTTTTTCTCCAGGGCAATCTCCCGCTGGGTGTTGCCTTTCCCCAGCACCGTGATCGAAGGCTTGATAAAATCAATATCCCGAAGCGTCAGACTTGCCAGTTCCGAGACCCGGATACCGGTTTGCAGGAATACCTGCAAGATCGCGTAATCCCGCGCGTTTGCCCCGGCTAGGGAAAGCATTTTGGTGTATTCATCGGATCGAAGAAACTGCCGCGCGTTCTTCTCGCGTTTTGGCGTTTCAACGCCGCTGGTTGGTGACTTCTCAATCTCCCCTAGCCCTTCCAGAAAGCGGAAGTATTCTCGAATGGCGGAGAGTTTGCGCGCTCTGGCAACCCCGGTTAAGTCTTTCTTGGCCAAAAAGGAGAAGTATTCCAGGATATCGACTTTTTCGGGTATGCGCTTAAGGCGGGACAGTTGACATATGACTGCCGTTACTCAACAATACACGGCATGCCCGTCACTGGCGGCCGCGGCTTTAGAGGCCTGAAACCATTGTGGTATAACGGTGTCCCGCCTTAAGTGGGTACCCGGTATAGAGATCTATAAGGTAGAACCACGCAGGATGCCAAGATATTCCAGAATGTCATATCACCAAAAGGGGCCAAGAACCGCTCTGTGGCGCCAATCACGAGTGTGCTGCGGGCTGCTTCGACCACATCCTCTGGGATGACATGGAGTTCGTTAATACGCCAGCGCCGCTCTATCTGCACAAACAACCTATGGAGCAGCCGGAAGTTGCCCCTGGTGAGGCGGCTGCTGGCAGCCCTAGCCTGCGTGTCCGTAAAATCCGCGCTGTCGAGGGACAAGCCCAGTTGGCGCCAATGGCGCGTCAGCCCAAAGGTGAGCTCGTCATCTTGCCGCGGACGGTAGTGATGCGCGCAGCCGACACAGCTGTAAAGCTGCGGATAACGCGCCAGGCGTTTTTCGATGCCCGGCATGCCAATGCACAGCAAGCTGATAGGCGTGCGATCACACATATCACGCAGATGTTCGCGGGTGGACGTCGAGAGACGTTCGGCTTCATCCATGATGCTCAGCGCGATCCTCCTGTCCCGAGCGACCCCGCGTGGCCCAGCACTGTTGAGGCGGTGAGGCTGTTCGATACCGCTCTCCACGCGCGACGTCAGCAGAGGCAGGTCTTGCCGGAGTTCACGCACGGGGCCGCCGACAGGTGGGGTAGAGAGAACCGTCTGGGAACGCGCTCAGGCAGCCTACACGTGGGCATCGGCGGGCTCGCCTGGCCCCCAGGGGTGGAGCAGCGGTTCGGCCAGCTCCCAGTGGGCATGGCGGCGGCCTGAGAGGGTTTTACCCCCGCTGGCGGGCCCAAAGCACACCCCAATCGTACGATGCGTGCACATCGCGTGCGCAAATGCCCTGAACCGCCGGTGTGCCTTGATCACGATGCAAGGCCCGGGTCGCTGGCCACCCACCCCAGCCGTCAGGGCTGGTCCTCGAAAGAGGTCTCCAGCTTTGGCGCCGAGCGCCGGTGCGGCGCCGCTGTCTGCGGCGGGTGGCTCGGTGCCTGCTCCGGCCGCCAGGCGGCCCCCCTGGCAAGCCGCTCATGCATGGCGGTCCGTAGCGCGCGGCGATGCCGGACACGTGCCGTTGGCAGGTCTTTGAGCGTCATCGTGCGTCCGGCATGTGCGGCGTTCATCGCCCGACACAAAAAGCGGTTGTGGTGCAACCCCCGCATGTCCGCGAGGTCACGCGGCTCATGGCGGATGGTCACCGCTGCGCCGCCCTAGGCCGCCCGCGTGGGAGCCATCTACCGCAGCCCCTGCCAGGGTACGCCGTCGCGGCGTACCCTGCGGGACGGCGCCACCAGCACCAGCACCAGGGCCAGCTCTTCCCGACGGTTCGGCATCCGCGGCAGCCATCCGTGGCCAAGCCAGGCCTTGATGGGGGCCAGGCCGGTTGCATGATGGCGGCGGTGGTTATCGCTCCTCAGGCAATCGTCCCCCCTGGTGGTATCAAGCTCCGACAGCGAGAGCCGCGGGGCGGTGGTGGGGTGTCCCTGGCGGAGAGAGCCCGGGAGTGCGGCGCGACAGGCTGTATGCACCGTCCCTATGCGCCGCGCCACTTTCCCCCGGCCCTGCGGCCGACCGACGCAACGACCAGGGGCACATGCAGGGCCGCCGCGACCTGCTCGCGAGGGGGGCTGGTGCAATCACGCCCATGAGCCACGTCGAGCACGTCGGGCATCCCGCAGACGGGCCACGCGGCCTGCTGCTTGCGCCCCATCGCCTGGCGTAAGGCCAGCGCTGTTTGCCGTGGTGTCGGCGCCTCCAGGCAAAGGGTGTACCCCGCCACCGCCCGCGAATAGGCGTCCATCATGAGGGGCAGCCACGGCCGCCCCGCTTCGCCATGGGCGTCGAGCACCAGCAGCGCGAGCCGCGTGTGCTCGGCCTGCCAGAGCGCCTGGGGGCATGCGGCACGATGCCGGTAGATGAGTTCGTAGCGGTCACGAAACGCCGCAGGACCGTCCGGCGCCAGCGTGACCAGCGCCGGGCTCCCATGACGCACAAGCCCCTACACGCTGCCATAGGCGGGTGGCGTCCAGTGGTGCTGCGCGGCGAGAGCGGTCAGGCTCCGATGCATGGCGACCATCGAGGGACACGGTGGGTGCAGCGCCATGCCTTCGCTCACCTGCAGCAGTGCCGCAGGGCGTTTGCGCTGCCCCGTATCGGAGCGGGGCGCTCGTGCCAACCCACCGAAGCCGGCGGCGCGGTCGCGGGCCAGCCACCGCTGCCTCGAGCGGCGCGGGCCCCCTGCAGCACGTGCCACCTCAGACACAGGGATACCCTCGTGGCGGTGCGGCCGGAGCACCGCCACGCGTGCCATGGCCTGCTGGCGCTGTGCCTCGGTGACAGCGGCCAGAGCCGGTGCAACGGCTTGCGCCTGGTCCAG
>Ga0209382_10011036_pt1 | contig 11236 bp, 7 predicted proteins | sample SoiMetdeltSBSDD5_FD_187599 | JGI IMG/M metagenome (GOLD analysis project Ga0209382, IMG submission 187599) | Bulk soil microbial communities from a Populus tree surrounding site in Tennessee, USA - Soil MetaG P. deltoides SBSDD5 (SPAdes) (version 2) | ecosystem: Environmental > Terrestrial >...
AAACGGTGCGTCGTCTCGTGGCAACAATGGTCTTCGGCGGGACGCCGAAAACAACGGGCGAGACGCCCGCGCTCCCCAGAGCAACTGCATCGTTCCGGTAGGGGAGAGGGTCAGGGTGAGGGGAAGGAAGCGGCCGAATATCCGCACGGCTGCAAGTTCTGGAGGTCGGCCTAAAACGTCCACGGAATTCGATAGCTTTCTGCCCCGGTGCCGCTACGCTGGCGGCCCAAACAGGAATCCCATGAACCACTATCCCGACCCTCATTCGTCCCCGTCCCGATCCGTTCTCACGGTCGTCCTCGTCCTCCTGCTCGCGGGCGGCGGATGCGGCAAGAAAGACGCGCAGAGTACCGCAGATCCGAGGGCCGCCAGACCCGCGACCGTCTCCGCCGAAAAGACCAGTTTCAACGAAGTCACCGCCCAACTCGATCCCGGTGGCAGCATCTATGGCTACCTGAGCACAAGCCAGTGGCTGGATGGTCTGTCCGGCCGCGTCAGCGGCTGGCGCGAACCCGCTCTCTCGATGCCCGGGCTCGGTGACGAGGAAAAGGCCAACATCACCAAAGCATTCAATCTCGTCACAAGCCTCATCAAGAACAGCGGCGTGGAATCCATCAGCGGCGTCGGTATCAGCGGCATTGCCCTCGAAAAAGGATTCTATCAGACCAAGTTCGTCGTCCAGCGTGCTGCCGGCGGCGCACCCGGGGGGCTCTGGACTCTCTTTGGGCAAAAGCCCCGTTCCCTGTACGAACTGGACTGGCTCCCGGCCGACACCCTGTGGGCCGCTTTCACTGACCTTGATGTGGGCGCGGTCTGGAATGCCATCGTCAAAGAGGTGGATCAGGCCGGATTTGCCGAGGCCAAAGCAGGACTCGAACAGTTGAACGGAGTTGTTCAGCAGGCCACCGGCAAGGGGCTCGATGAATTGCTCGGCTCGCTCGGCGGAGAATGCGGCGCGTTCGTCACGCTCAACGACGCCAACAAGATCAAGATTCCGATGCCTGATGGCGGGACGCTCGACGTCGGTGAGCCGGGGTTGGTCATCGTCCTCAAGGTCAAGGACGACACCCTGTTCAACTGGATCGACCGCATCCTTCAGGAGAATCCGCAGGTCATTCGCAGCGACGAAGGCGGTTTGCGGGTGCGAACGATGCCGGTTCCCTTGCCTGTGCCGGTGACGCTGCGGCCCACGATCGCCCGGCAGGGCGATCATCTGTTCATCGCGTCCAACGACGAACTGATCAAGAACATGATGGCCGTGAAGGGCGGCAAAACACCCGGCCTCAAGACGACTGCGGAGTTCAAGCGCCTCGCCCAGGGGATGCCGGTCGATGGTAATTCGTTCAGTTTCGTCAGCCAACGGATGAGTGACACCGTGCAACGAATTCAGTCCTCTATCATGAGCAACATGTCCGGGCAGGGCGACGGGGTTCCCACAGGGCTGCTGGAAAAGATTTACTCGGTCAATCAGCCGGTCTCCTCCTTCGTCGTTGGACGGAGCACAGCGGAAGGTTGGTTCACCGTCGGTCATGGCACTCAGCAGCCCGCCAACGCCGTCATGCTTCCGCTGGTTGTGGCGCCGGCCGCGATCATCGCCGGCCTGACGTTGCCCGCCCTGGCCAAGGCCAAGAACAGGGCTCAGGAGATTTCCTGCGTGAACAACCTGAAACAGATGGGTCTCGCGGCCAGAATCTATGCCACGGACCACAACGACGCCTTCCCGCCGGACCTCCTTTCTATGAAGAATGAATTGGCAACTCCGAAAATCCTGATTTGTCCGGTCGATCCTAACCAGGCGGCGCGCGCGACGCTGACGTGGGAAAACTTCGATCCCTCACAGAGCAGTTACGAGTACGTGACCAAGGGCCTGACCGATTCGACTCCGGGGGTGGAAAAGAAGGTCATCTTTCGCTGCCGGATACATGGGAATGAGTGCATGGGTGACGGCAGCGTCGTGAAGAAGTGATTCCGTAGGCCGAAGAAATCAGCCCCTGTCGGTTCGCCCGGCCAAGGTTGCCATGACGGTCAACCGCAGTGGGTGGCGCGAAGCGGGAGGCCGACCGCCGGCTGACTACCGGTCCGATCGATAAGGTTTTCTGGCGCGATAAAACTCGATCAGTTTGAGGTTGGTTTCAGCCAGTGCTTTCTCACCTGCCGCGATCGCCAGATCGTGCGCCATCTGTGCCGTGCGAACAGCGTCGTCGTAATTCCCCGTTTCGGCCTGGGCGGCCGCCAACGTGCCCACGAATGTCGCACGCTTGAAGTCAGTGAGTCGGCAAGCCTTGTCCGCCAACCGCACAGCCTCCACGCCATTCCGGAACGGTGCATCGGGATGAGTCGCCAGGATCCACGCGAGATTGTTCAGCAGCTCCGGGCGATCCGGTTCCAATCGTAGCGCCTCGCGAAGATGCTCCAATGCTTCCACAGTCTGGCCTTGGGAAAACAGGATGCTCGCCAGGTTCAGATGGGTCGTAATCGATTGGGGCGCGATCGCGAGGGCCGCGCGAAGGTGAGCGGCTGCCTGGGCGGTATCTCCCTTGGCCTGGAGCGCAACGGCGAGGTTTTCATGAGCCGTCGCAAGGTGAGGATCGATCCGTAAAGCAGTTTCCAGATGGGAGACGGCTTCTTCGGCCCTTCCCTGAGCATAGAGAACCGTTGCCAGGTCATTGTGCGCAGCAGCCGAATCCGGACTGAGCTTCAACGCTGCCTGGAACTGCTCCACGGCGTCCGAAGGTTTGCCCTGGCGGCTCAGAGCCAGACCCAGAAGGAGGCGGGCTTCGACATAGTTGGGCTTGATGCGGATCGCCTCGGCATAGTGGCCAACGGCTTCTTCAAGCTTGTTCTGTTTCTCGAGGGCCAACCCCATATGCGCATGGGCATCGGACTGCTTTGGATTCAGGTGGAGAGCGTGTTCAAAGAGCCGGATAGCGTCGTCGTGTCGGCCTTCTGTCAAGCGAAGGCTTCCCACTACGGCGCAAACCTGAGGGTTATCCGGGTCAACCCGAAGCGCGTGTTCGAACAGGGTCTGCGTATTCTGCCAATGCCGGACTTGCCGGGAGGTCGCAGCCGCGCACGCAACTGCTACCGCAGCACCCAGGCCTGCGATTGGTTTCAGGACAAAAGGGTTCTTGGCGGCAAATTCCGCGACTTCCCAGACTGCAAGGATGAACAGTCCCACCAGCGGGACGTAGGTGTAGCGATCGGCGACGGCTTGATCTCCGGCCTGGAGAAGTCCGCTCACCGGGACCAGGACGCCGAGGAACCAGAACCATCCTGTGAACAGGTGGGGGCGTCGGCGCATCCAAACGAACGCCAGGACGGAGATACATAGTACGACCGAGGCAGCCAGCGCCACTTGCCAGGGCACCCATCGTTCCGTCCGCGGATAGAACACGACCAGATCAATCGGCCACAACGTTTGAATCAGATACGTGCCGTAGCCCAGAAGACCGTTGACGATGCGATGAGCGGGCGGAAGGCTTTGCAGGGATACCAGAGCGTCGGCCTGGCGCTGTGCCAACAGGGTCAGGGCACCGGACACTGCGGAGAGTGCCAGGAAGGGGACCTTTTCCAACAAAAGGAACCCGAGAGTCTTCCGAGGGAAGCCCAGAGACTCCTGGTTCTTTTCTACCTGCCGAGGAATGGCGCCATCCGGTGAGAGGCGAAACCGCCGAAGCGGCCACCAGTCCAGTAACAGCAGTAGAAACGGCAAGGTAACCAGCATCGATTTGGCCATCAAACCAAGTGCGAAACACAGGGTCACGATCAGATACCGTCCCGCTCCGGGTCGCCTGGCGTAGCGTTCGTAACCGACTAACGCAAGGAACCAGAACAATGTGCTGAGTACGCCTTTACGTTCAGAAATCCAAGCCACCGTCTCCACATGGAGCGGGTGAAGGGCAAATAGGGCGGTTACCAACAAACTTCGCCAGCGAGTCCCTGTTGCACGCTTCAGGAAAAGGAAGAGAACAAGACTGTTGCCGACATGCAGCACGACGTTGGTCAAATGAAATCCCGAAGCCTTCAAGCCGTATAGCTCGTAATCCACCATGTAGGAAAGCCAGGTGAGCGGTTGCCAGTAAATGAACAGCGAGTGGAAGGCCCATAAGATGTTCGGCCCGGTCAAACCTCGGACATGTGCGTTGTTCGTTACGTAGTCAGGATCGTCGTAGTTGATAAACTCGGCCCGGGTCAGGGGCCAGAAGATGAGGACGATCGCAAGCGCCAGCAACATCAGCATGGATAGATCCCGCCGCCAGCCCTCCGGCGCGCTCTGGCTTCCTGGCTCGTGCGAAGCTGGCTTTGCAGGACGGTTCACAACGCGGTTCGGCGTGTGATCACAGGATGCGTGGACAAGCCATCCGCGGCGGCAGATTCTACCGACGGGGTCCGGCCGTAAATCGCTTCCAGGCATTCCCTGAAAGGTTGATAGCGGGGCCGAAGGACGGCATCCAGCTTTGAGGAATCAGCACAGACGCCGTCCAGGATCATGTGCGAAAGACGCCAGAAGAAGGTGCGCGCGCGCGGCGGAAGTATTGGGACTCCGGTGATCCGCGAGCAAAGCGCGCCCGCAACTCCCCAGAACCAAAGCGGGATGCGTATTTTGTCGCGCGGACAGCCAAGCACGGTTGCCATTTCGCCCAGCACCCGATCGACGCTGGGGTTTTCCCCGTTGCCCATCACGTACAGTTCATTCCGGGTCTGCGGGCAGTCGGGCACCGTCATGAGGATGCGCACCAGATCGGATACACCCATGAGCGAAACACGACCCGGCCAGTTCAACCGGGTGCCAAGGGCGTTCCGAGCCAGCATTTGTGGAAAGACGCCAAACATCCCAGTCGGACGATAGCCGGCGCCCACGATCGTGCAGAGGCGCAAGATGGTGTAGTCGAATCCAAACTCTGCCTGGAGACTGCGGATTGAGTGCTCTCCCGCCAGTTTCGTACGGCCATACGCGGTCCGGGGACGGCAGATGGTCTCTTCGTCGATCGCCCCTCGAAACCGCGGATTGTCCACACAGGCCAGCGTGGACGCATAGATCAGCCGTTTACCGCGGAGCGCTGGCCCCAGCCATCTCAGTAAATTCCGCGTGCCTTCACTGTTGACCCGGAAGCAGGCCGTCGGCGATTTGGTCTCTGTGTGGGCGGCCAGGTGATAGATGACGTCGAACGCGGGTGGGAAGGAGCCCCCTTGCGGCAGATCGAGCAGGTCACACTCGATCAATGTGATGCCTGCTGAACGCCAACGCTCGGCGATGTGCTGTTCGTCTTTGCGGCGCCCGGTGTGAGTCATCGCCACGACGGCGCCGGCTCCCCATTTGGCAAGAAGTGCATCGACCAGGTGCCGTCCTATGAACCCGGTAGCTCCGGTTACCAGGTAGTTGCTTTGATTGGCACAAGTGCGCGACAACATGTCGTATAAGCCCGAGCGGAGGCCTGCATCGCTACCAGGGGCGGCGCGACACGTCCGAGGTGCCACGGATGCTCACCGTGAATCCTCCGCCCAAAGGAAACTTCTGTGCACACGACGGGGCCAAGGACGCCAGAGGAGAGGCACTGTTGATTTCCATGGAGGGATGTTTAGTGACATCAGTTGCTTCCACCAAGGAAATTCTTTCCCGGAACATCAAAGTGACCGGGTAGATCCCGCCGTTGGCTCAAGCCGATCGGTTGCTTCACGACCGTCCGCGAACCTGACCGCCCCGCACGCGTCACTTCAGCGCCTGATAATAGCCGGTCGCGAACTGGGCGAAGAAGTTGTGCTCGTTGAACGGGAAATGCTGCGCGAGCGCCACGGCCACGATCCTTTCCTTCGGATCGATCTGGCAATACGTGGTGGCTGCGCCGTACCAGCCGAATTGTCCAATCGACGACGGAATCGAGAGCCGCCCCAGATCGGTCGTTACTTCCACGCCGAGGCCGAATCCCTTCTGACGCGTTGCCGCCTGATTGTTGGGTAAAGTGACCATGTGATCCGCCGTCATCAGTTCGACGGTTTTGCGGCCCAGAATCCGTTGGCCGTCGAGGATGCCGCCGTTCAGCAGCATTTGCGCGAACCGCGCGTAATCGCCCGCCGTCGAGAACAACCCGCCGCCGCCGCTTTCGATCCCACGCCCCGCCTCAGGCCAGGTTTCAATGATCGGTTTGTCTTCTACAAACTTCCCGTCTGCGCCGTGCTTGTAGGTCTTGGCCAGGCGATTCATCTTTTCGGCCGGCACATCGAAGCCGGTGTCTTTCATCCCCAGCGGACGAAAAATGCGTTCCTCCAAAAACACACCGAGAGTTCTGCCCGACACCCGTTCGATCAACGCGCCGAGCACGTCGGTGTTAACGCCGTAGGTGAAGGCGTCGCCCGGCTGATGCTGCAGCGGCAGCTTGCCAAGCTTCGTGATAAAATCATTCAAACCTGGACCGGTCCACAAGTCGGCCCGCTCATAGAGTTTCGCCAGTTCTTGGCCGCCGGAGAAATCATAGATCAACCCGCTCGTGTGCGTGAGCAGATGCTTGATCGTGATTGGACGCTTCAGCGGCTCCAGTTGCGGCGCCTCGGCGGTGCCGCCGGTCATCACCTTCATTCCTTTCAGCTCGGGCAGATACTTCGTCACGGGATCGTCGAGATTGAACCGGCCTTCCTCGAACAACACCAGCACACCGACGCTCGTGATGATCTTGGACATCGAATACACGCGGCAAATCGTGTCGCGCTCCATGGGAAGCTTCCTCCCGATATCGCGGTAGCCGTAGGTCTGGAAATCCACAAGCTTGCCGCCGCGCGCAAGCAACGTGATCGCGCCGGCGTGTTGCCCTTCATCCACGAACCGCTTCGTAATGGCGTGCAATACTTCCAGCCGAGCGGGATCAAACCCGGCGCGCGTCGGTGAACTGGTGGGCAATTGCGCTCGGGCCGGAACGGATGCCGCCACAGCCAGAAGGAGAACGAATGTTTTCATGATAGGGGCGACCTTAACGGACCTGCCGGCCTTCGTCGCGGGAAAAGTGTGGCGAGCGGGCCCGTCGATCAAGGAGAACTCCCTTTCACTTCTGCGCGAGTTTGCGGGCGATGAACCTCACCGGCACGGGGCGCGCCGTGTCTCGCTGGAGGTTGATGAGTTTTTTTTCGATGACGGCCATCTCATTTTGCAGGTCGTGCAGGCGTGGATTCGCCGTCAGGGTTTCGTTCATTCCGCGGCGCGCCAGAGCCAATTCATCGCGCATGTCGGTGAATATCTTCACGGCGTGAGCTTGCGCGTCCCATGGCCCCCCGGGCTGCCATGGGTCCGCCGTGGCCGACGCGAGGTTGACGCCACGGCTCAACTCGGCTGCCTGCCACGCACCGAGCAACCGCCCGCCCGCTGTCACTTCATAGCGGCCTTCGGGAAGACCCTTTATGGCGAGGAGATACCGGTTCAGCTCGTCGCCGATCGGGATGTAGAAACCGTGTAGCATCCACAATGGGGCGAGATTGAGCGCCAGCCGTTCGTCGAGCCGCGTAAAGGAGAGTTCGTCGCCGGAACGTCGAAGCTCCGTCACTTTGCAACCTTCATTGGCGACGACCGTAGGACCGCGCGCGTCAATGGTCGCTGAGGAAACCTCCGCCGGAGCGCCGAGGCCTTTCAAAATGGCAAAGGCCATCGCCATCTGGCCGAGGTCGTTCAGATGCACGCCATCCTCGACGTGCATCCTTGCGTGTTTGGCTTTGTCCGGCTGCTTCGCATTCGCCGCCAAAACCCGGCGTTGCACTTCTCGCATCGTTCGCTGCACGTCGATGGTGCCCGCTTCACTGGATTTCGCGAGCGCAAGCCCTTCATCGCACATTTTTTGAAGAAAGCCGTTTTCCGCCTTGTCCGGTTCCTCCGATGTGATGGCGGTGGAACAGATGAACACCCGCACACCGCGCTTCTGGCATCGACCCACGATCTGACCGATGGCGTCGAGGTATTCTCTCTTGTGCGCGTCATCGGCCTTCATACCCCAACCGATGTCGTTCACGCCATAGGCCACGGTGACGAGCGTCGCACCCTGAGCGAAGACGGCCTGATCGAGGCGCTCGAGACTGCCCCTAGCCGTCTCGCCTCCTTTTCCCGCGTTGATGAACCGCGCCTTCCGCTTCGGAAAACGCAGCAACGTGTAGTTCTCGATCACCTTTCCGTATTGTCGCGCCGCCGTGATGCTGTCGCCGAGGAACACGACCGTGTCGCCATCGCGAACGGCGAAGTCGGCCCGAACAATGGGGGCGCAGAGACAGCAGACGAATAGCGTGGCGAAGCGATGTAGGTTCATGGGACCGCAAAAGATCGGGCATTGTCTTGACCGGATTGGGAAGTCGTCTGGCGTGGATGCAGGATCATCGTCATGCCATGCTTGGGACGCAGCGTGATGAGCGGGTCGGGTTCAACCGCGAACCCGCCTTGAAGACGGAATTGATAGTGGCGGTAGAAGAGGATCGTCATAATCATCAACTCCTGAAGCGCGAAATGATTTCCAATGCAACTGCGTGGACCGGCACCGAATGGAAAATAGATCATCGATTCCGGCGGAGGACGGCGCTCCGGTGAAAAGCGGGATGGATCAAATTTTCGCGGTTCCGGCCAGAATCGTTCGCTCCAATGAAAATGGAAGATGGGCACAACCACGTTCATCCCTGCCGGAATCCGATAGCCGCCCAGCTGATCTTCCTCCGTGCAACAGCGTCCGACCGACCAGATCGTGGGATAGACGCGCAAGGATTCTTCAATGACCAGACGCACGTAGTTGAAGGCGCCTGTGTTCTCCAGCGTCAGCCTGCCTCCCGGCCACCTCGCATCGATCTCCGCGAGCAACTGTTCCTCGACCTCGGAATGTTGCGAGACGAGATAAAGGAGCCACGCCATCGCGTTGGCCGTGGTTTCGTGTCCGGCCACGAAGATCGTCATGACCTCATCGCGCAGTTGCTCGTCGGTCATGCCGCGACCGGTGCCTTCTTCGCACGCAGTCAGCAGCATGTTGAGCAGGTCGTCGTGCGCCTCCGGTTTCCGGCGGCGGGCCTGAATGATGCCGTGCACGATCTCGTTGAGCGATTTCAGCGACTGATACTGCGCGTAGGTGAACGGCGTGGGAAATCGGCGCGGCAACAGGAACAGCCACGGGCGGCGCAGCATCCGCAACGCATACTCGTTGAGCGTCGCGATGTGGCGGCTTACGTCGGCGGCTGCGCCCTGCACGTCGGAGCTGAACATCGCACGCGAAATGATGTCGAGCGTGAGTTGCGACAGCAGCGGCGCCATATCCAACGGTCTTTGCCCGTCACCAGCCGGAGCCAGCCGTGTCACACAATCTGTCACGCGTTCCACCATCATGGCGAACAACGCGTCGAGCCGCCGGCGATGGAAGGCCGGTTGCGCCAGTTTCCTTTGACCGCGCCAGAACTCGCCTTCGCTCGTGACGAGGCCGTTGCCCATCAGAATCCTGAGCACCGAGTAAGCCCGGCTCTTTTGCTGATAACGCGGGTAGCGATCCACCAACACCTGCCGCGCCAGTTCCGGCGAGCCGACGATCGTGGCCTGGCCCAGCGGCGACGAGATCATGTAGATGTCGCCATATTCCTTGAACAATCCGGGAATCCACCGCAGCGGGTCGCGGCGGACGTAGTAACTCGGACCCTGGAGCCAATGGCTGGGCGAAGTGACGCGAGGTGGAAGTGAGGACATCAAGTTGCCTGGAGGAAACCAGTTGCCGTCAACTGCCGCCTGAGCCGAAACGGCGACCGCGACGACCCGGGGGGAATCAGCATTTTCATCGACGCGCCGAAACCTTATCCGACCTGCAGACGTCCGTCGCGGAAATAGTGTTGGTGAGTCTCAGACCATCCGAAGCATCAATCCGTTTGCAGCAAGGCACTGCCACTCCCAATGAACCAAAAGGTCTGGCGAGACTCCGTCGAGTCGATTGTGCCATCGCAGACGGTGCGAGCGCAGCGAGCGGCTTGGCACGCTGGTCCAGGGAGAATGCTCACTGTGTTCGCTTCTCCCGAAGTCGCGAGATCGAAAATGGGCTCGACGGAGTCTTGCCCCACCGGAGGTTCATGGCCTCGATGCGACTTCAAATGTCTGATGGATTGTGGAACTTCGAGCCGCTACTTGCTGCTATCGACCGGAAGTCTGCCTCGAAGCGCGAAGTCTGTCTTTGCGCCTGATTTGACACGGCGTTCTGCGCATGAAGCGGTTTCGACGGCGGCGGTGTGTAACTGCCGTCCACTCGGTATCCGGCATATTGGGTCGAGCTTTCTGTGCTCATGCCTTCGCTCGGACTGCCCCCGATGCCGCGCGCAACGTGCGCCAGTCCCATAAGTCGCGGGACCGTCACGCCTCTGATCCAGGCGAGGCGTTCCGAGGGCACACCCGCGCTCAGGTGTGTTTCTGCGAAACAGTCGATCTCTCCCCGTTCCCGAAAGAGAGGGCACGCCTGCTCCTTCCGCATAAAACACAGAATCATGAGCACAGAAAATCATCGTTTCAGGGAATCGCACGCATCGGTCCGCCCTTGCGTAGAGTCCCGGCCAGGAGGAATGCTCCGCCGGATATCACCAAAGCTTTGCACCAATCGGATTCAAATCGTGAGGAAGCCACCACGATGGGTGCATGAACGAAGATCACCGACAGAAATACGAATATCCCGAGGAGAGCCGCCGCCATTCGCGCCGTTCGCTGGAGGAGGAGACCCACGCCGGCAGCGACGAGGGCCGTTCCGCTCAGATAATTCCCAAACACGGTTCCCGGAATCCACACGGGAACTTGCGCCGTGGTGACCTCCGCGAAGATGAAGTGTTGCACTCCGAAAGCCATCATGGAGACAGCGATGAAATACGGGCCGAGCCGTGCTCCGAGCTCGGCGAGAGCATTCATTCCCCCGGCGAACCCGCTTCGCATTGCCTCGATTGACTTTCCAGTTCCGACCATGGTCCCGGCCAGCACAAAGGCGAAGCCGCTCATGGCGAGGGCCTGGAAAATTCCGCGCCACTCCCCGGCATCGCCGGGCCTGGCAGCGACTCTCGAGGTATGGAGCAGGATCACCCACAGAAAAATCATGCTTCCCAGCGAAGCCGCGGCCCAGCGGTCCCATTTCTTTAACACGATGCCCACGGCGGCCGCGATCAAGGCGATCCCGGTGAAGCACGCCCAGAACACGCGCCAGGGAATCCACGCTGGGATGAACTCGGCGACGAATTTCAGGTAAACAAAATGTTGGACTCCGAAAATGGC
>Ga0209382_10011037_pt1 | contig 11236 bp, 11 predicted proteins | sample SoiMetdeltSBSDD5_FD_187599 | JGI IMG/M metagenome (GOLD analysis project Ga0209382, IMG submission 187599) | Bulk soil microbial communities from a Populus tree surrounding site in Tennessee, USA - Soil MetaG P. deltoides SBSDD5 (SPAdes) (version 2) | ecosystem: Environmental > Terrestrial >...
CAAGGCTCTTGAAGCTAAACATCCAGAGCTGATCGTTCCAGACTCGCCGACGCAGCGAGTGGGCGGCAAACCTGCTACGGGATTCATCGCCGTCGAACACGCAAGGCCCATGCTGAGCCTGGAGAACGCTTATTCGGTGGAGGAGCTTCTCGAAATTGGCCGACGCGTTAGCGAATTCGCCCCCTCGGCAGCATCCGGATACGTTTGTGAGCTAAAGATCGACGGCCTGAGTCTGAGCCTGATTTATGAAGATGGGATGCTGCGCCGAGGCGTGACGCGAGGCGACGGGACGCGAGGCGAGGACGTCACGTTTAACGTCAGGACCATTCGGTCCATTCCTCTGCGCCTGAAGGACCCGCTGATCCAAAAGCATAGCCGGCTGGAAGTTCGCGGCGAAGTTTTTTTCCCGTTGGCATCATTCAACGAGCTCAACAAGGAACGCGACGAACAGGGCGAACCTCGCTTTGCTAATCCCAGAAATGCCGCCGCAGGAACGCTGCGAACTTTGAATCCAGAGCTTGTCGCTTCCAGGAACCTCGACATCTTTCTCTATCAGTGCCTCGTCGATACCCGCATTCCGTTTGAGACGCACGCCGAGACCCTTACCTGGCTCAAGCGAGCAGGGTTCAAGGTCAACCCGAACTGGAAGCTGTGCGATTCCATGGAAGCCGTTGTTGACTATTGCAGAAACTGGGAGGGGCAAAGGGACCGGCTAAGCTATGAGATCGACGGCGTTGTGGTCAAAGTCAACTCCATTCGCTTGCAGCAGGACATGGGAGCGACGTCAAAGTTTCCGCGCTGGGCCGTGGCTTACAAATTCCCAGCCCGGCAAGCCACCACCCAGGTGCGGAACATTTTGATTCAAGTGGGCCGGACTGGCGCGTTAACGCCCGTAGCAGACCTGGAGCCCGTGCAGCTCGCCGGCAGCACCATCAGCCGCGCCACTCTTCACAACGAAGACGAAATCCGCAGGCTCGGACTGAAGATTGGCGACTTTGTGCTCATTGAAAAGGGTGGCGACGTCATCCCTAAGGTCGTCAGAGTCTTGGAGAGCCGGCGCCCCGATGAGGCCCGCGATTTCGTCATGCCCACCCATTGTCCTGTTTGCTCTGGAGAAGTCTACCGGCCCGATGGCGAGGCTGTGTGGCGCTGCGCCAATGTGAGTTGTCCGGCCAAGGTCAAAGAATCGTTGCTGCATTTTTCGGCACGCAAGGCGATGAACATCGAAGGCTTGGGCGAAGCGCTGGTGGACCAGTTGGTGGACAAAGGGCTGGTCAAAGACCCGGCGGATCTTTATCGCCTCACGCTGGATGACCTGGTGCAACTGGAGCGCATGGGAAAGAAGTCATCCCTGAATCTGCTGTCTCAGATCGAAGAGAGCAAGCAAAACGAGTTGGCGCGCGTGATTTTCGGGTTAGGCATTCGTCATGTCGGCGAACGGACCGCACAAATCCTGGCGCAACGCTTCAGTTCGATGGATCGTCTGATGAATGCCAGCCAGGCAGAGCTCGAGTCCGTGTTCGAAGTGGGACCCGTGGTCGCTGAGTCGATCTTCCGATTCTTTGTGCAACCTGCCAATCGTTCCGTGGTAGCGAAACTCAAGTCTGCTGGAGTGAACCTTAACGCCAAAGGGGCGGCCGTGAAATTTTCCCATCTCCAGGGCAAACAGTTTGTCCTGACTGGAAAGCTCCCCGGCTTGTCACGCGAGCAAGCCGCAGCCCTGATCGAGCAACATGGGGGTCGAGTCACCGCTTCGGTCAGCAAGAAGACCGACTTTGTTCTGGCGGGCGAAGATGCAGGTTCCAAGCTCGATAAGGCAACGACTCTCGGAATTGCTGTCATCGACGAGCCCACTTTCCTGAGCTTGATTCGAGGCAATCGCTCTCATTGATTGCCACCATCGGCCCAATCTTCCCATTCGGCCTCCGCCGCGACAGTGGTTGCATCCTCTGCCGTGTGGACCGTGTCCATCAAGCACTCCCGCGCCACCCTGCCCTCAGTGGATCTCCTGCCTTCTGACCTGGACGAGCCAAAAGCAAAAAGAAACAGCCGGCGAAACAAAGCAGATTCTTGACAGAAATTGGCTGCAACGCCAGGGCAACCGTATGGATAAGAGGTTAATCAGATTTTCGTATCCGGACGAATAAGTATCTTGGCTGATAGAAAACGCGGGGCCTGGCTAGTGGTAGCGAGCCATCTGAGACCGCCGAGGACTCTGTCAACGTTGGCAGCCCCTTTACCCGACTTTCGGCCACTGTCGTCCCGCGGGAGAGGGCGGATAATTTTGACAAGTTCTTGAACTTTGGTCGCAGCAAGTGACTCTGGTTTACGCGCGACGCGTAATCGCAAGGCTGTTTCCGAAGAGAATGAGGTGGATTCTTATGCTGAGCCCCTTTCGATGGCGACTGCTTTTTTTCCTGGCGCAGTTCGAGGTTTTTCCCGACACCATCCGCTATTTGCTTTTCAAGTACACGGAAAACAGAGTGATGCTGCTGGTGCTCACGGCTGCTGGCTTGCTTGCCGCCGTCCTGTTTCACCGGCTATTGGCTCGGAAAAAGTAGTGTGGAGGGTGTTCTTGACGTCACCTGGTGGCTGTGTCACACTCGCGTTAACATTTCCTCAAAAGGGGTGATCTTCAGGAGGTCAAAGCGCTGCAACAAGTATGAAGAAGAATGTAACGTTCGGTCAGGGGGCCGAGGCAATCTTTGGAACCCTTGACGAAAACCTGCGATTTCTGGAGTCCGCATTCGAAGTTCGAATTTCCCTCGCCGAAAACAACCTCATCATCGAAGGTTCTGATCAACGAGTCGAAGTCATTGAGCGCCTCATTCTCGATTATAACCAGGTGCGCCGTGAAGGTGTGGTTTTCACGAATGGCGACCTTAAATCGATCATCAAAATCATCTCGGAGGACTCATCCCTGCGGCTGCGCGACTGTTTTCCGTCGGTGCGAGGCCGGATCTGTGGCAGAAAGACCGTGACTCCCAGGAGTCTGAATCAGAGGCGCTATCTCGATTCCATCGAGAAGTACGACATGGTCTTCGGCATTGGTCCTGCCGGTACAGGGAAAACTTATCTCGCGGTGGCAATGGCTGTGGCAGCCTTTTCGAGCAAGCAAGTGAACCGTATTGTGCTGGCGCGGCCCGCTGTGGAAGCTGGAGAGCGACTGGGGTTCCTGCCAGGCAGCCTGCAGGAAAAGGTCGATCCCTACCTGCGACCCTTGTATGATGCGCTCTACGACATGCTGGACGTGGAGAAAGTAGACCGGTACATCGAGCGCGGCACCATCGAAATTGCGCCCATTGCTTTCATGCGCGGACGCACGCTGAATGAATCTTTTGTCATTCTCGACGAGGCGCAAAACACTACATCCGAGCAGATGAAGATGTTCCTCACCCGTATTGGGTTCAATTCGAAGGCCGTGATCACCGGCGACGTGACGCAGATTGACTTGCCGTCTGGCCGGATCTCTGGCCTGGTCGAGGCTCGGAACATCGTATCGAACGTAGAAGGCATTGACTTCGTCCATTTCAGCGAGAAGGATGTGGTGCGGCATCCGCTCGTTCAACGCATTGTGCGCGCTTACGAGATTTACGGCAGTTCCAACCGAAACCCGTCTCCCGGTGCCTCTTCCGGGGCTTCCGAGAATTCTGCTTCTCCGCCCGTTTCAACCGTTCGGGAACCTGGTGGCGGTGAGAAATAACCCTCATGACCGGACCGGTGATTGTCAACCGGCAACGCTGCTACCGAATCCCTGTCGCGCGAATGCAACGATTCGCCAACGCGCTAGCCCGGCGGCTTCGGATTCAGCACCTCGAATTCAGTCTGGTTTTGACGAACGATCGGGCCATCCGGCGTCTCAACCGGAGTTTCCGCCATAAGGACAGTTCTACCGACATTCTCTCATTCCCAGCTCAGGACCCTGTTCCCACCGGTGCCGATTTGGACAATCCCTACTTAGGTGATATGATTGTGTCCGTCGAAACGGCGCGCAGACAGGCTTTCGACGGAAATCACACGTTGGAAAGAGAGCTTTGCCTTCTGATGATTCACGGCTTGCTGCATCTCCTTGGTTACAACCATGAGGTTGACCGGGGCGAAATGCGCCGGATGGAACTGAGGCTACAAAAAGAGCTCTTATGATTACCGCGGCAGTTGTCCTGTGCGCATTGTTGGCCCTGTGGATTGTGACCTTCCTCTCGATCTTTGAAATGGGACTGAGCAGGGTGAGCAAAGTGACGCTCCGACGTCTGCTTGAAAAGCACAAGTCGAAAGCATTGGAGCAGTTGAGCGCTTTGGCCGACAACCGGATCGAGAGCCTGATCTCGGTGTATGTCGGCATTCAGGTTTGCCTTGCCGGCTTTGCCATTTTGCTAACCGGCTATCTGCACAACCAGCTGCAGAGTTATGCCAAAGCTCTGCCGGCTGCCTTTGGCATCATGTTTCTAATCGTTGTCGTCTTCCGCCAGTTGTTACCGCGAATTTTTACGGTTAAAAAACCGGAGCGAGTTCTGCTGCCGCTCATGCCGTTGTACAGCCTGTTGAAGCCAGCTTTGGCTGTGGTGGCCTACCCCTTGTCATCGTCCCTCCGGCTCTTCACGCAACTCGATACGCGGGAAGAGGCCGAGAAGTCCGACGATCATATCGAAGAGGAGATCCAGGCGTTTATCGATGTCGGCACCAAGCAGGGTATCCTCGAGAAAGATCAGGGACCGTTGATTCAGTCGGTTGTGGAGTTTGGCGACAAGGTCGCCGGCGACATTATGACTCCCCGAACCGAGATGGTGGCCATAGACATTTCCTCCTCCTCCGCTCAACTCAAGCAATTGATGACGCAGACCAAATACTCCCGTATCCCGGTTTACCGCGGCCATATCGAGAACATTGTGGGCATGGTGTACGTGAAAGATGTACTCGATATCTGGGACAGTCCAAAGCCTTCATCAACCCTGGAGAATTTGATGCGCCCAATTCAGTTCGTCCCGGATACCAAGCGGGTCGCAGAACTGCTTACAGAGCTCCAGCACAAAGCTACCCATATGGCGATGGTGCTCGACGAGTACGGAGGCCTGGCAGGACTCGTAACAATCGAGGACATTCTGGAAGAGATCGCGGGCGAAATTCATGACGAGGATGAAATCGGCGAAATACTTCGAATCACCCAGGACAAGAATGGACGCTATCTCATTCCTGGAAGCCTTCCTATCGAGCAGGTTGAAGAGTTGTTTAGCATTGACCTCAACCACGAAGAAAACTCAACCATTGCGGGCTTCGTCAATTCGGCTTTCGGGCGCGTACCGCGCCGCGGCGAGCGCTACGAGCATCAGGGTGTTTTGTTCGAGGTCAAGGAAGCCGACCGCCGCAAGATCTACAAGCTCTCCGCCAGCCGGATGCCTCCCACCCAGGGAACCAGCGCCGAGATGAGCGCGAAGAGTTGACCCCCACCAGCTTTCAGCGCTCATCATTCAGGTGGTTGTAGTGCATACCTTGTTGGCAAGGTCTGGTTCTTTGGACGTTGGTTGAGGGGCAACCCCGGAGACAGAAGCCTACAGACCCGTTAGCAAGCCCAGATCTATGCTCCGGGCAGATCCGCTACAGGTGGCTGCCCGCGGCTCACTGCTGATCGCTGACAGCTTCTCCTATGTTTAAATCAGGTTTCGTTTCCATCATTGGTCGCCCCAACTCCGGGAAATCAACGCTGCTGAACCAGCTCCTGGGGGAAAAAGTCTCCATCGTTTCCGACAAGCCGCAAACCACCCGACACAAGATTCTGGGCATTCTCACGCTGCGGGAAGGACAGATTGTCTTTACTGATACCCCTGGCATTCACAAACCGGGCTACGAACTCAACCGCAGGATGATGCAGACCGTTTATGACTCCCTGGAAGGCACGGATTTGTTGCTCTTGCTCGTAGACGCCGCCAATTCATTTGGCTCGGGTGACCAGTATGTGCTCGACATGCTTAGAGACCACCGCATGAATACATTTCTGCTTTTGAACAAGACTGATCTTGTGCAAAAGGAGAAGCTGCTGCCTTTGATTTCATTGTATTCACAGAAATTTCAGTTCGAAGAGATCGTTCCCATCTCCGCCTTGAAGCGCGACAACCTGGGGTTACTCACGAGTCTCATCCTGAAGTATCTACCGGAAGGGCCAGCTTATTTTCCGGAAGAGCAGTTCACGGATCGGCACGAGCGCTTTCTGGTGGGTGAAATCGTCCGTGAAAAGGTCTTGGCCAACACCCGCGAAGAGCTTCCCTACTCCACGACTGTGCTGGTCACGCGCTTTGACGAGTCCCAGGACAATGTGGTCCTCTTGAATTGCGACATTGTCGTGGAAAAGGAATCGCAAAAGAAGATTGTCATCGGCAGCCAAGGGCAAATGCTCAAAAGGATCGGAACGGAGGCCCGACTCGAGATTGAGGGTTTGCTGGGCAAGCGGGTCTACCTTGAACTCTACGTCAGGGTGAAGGCCAGATGGCGTGACGACCCGAGGTTCTTGGATAGCTTGCATTCGGCTGGTCACAAATGAAGATCAACGAGATCTATCATAGTATTCAAGGCGAGTCGTCCTACGCGGGTCTGCCCTGTGTCTTTGTGCGGCTCACTTACTGTAATCTGCGCTGCACTTACTGCGACACGGAGTATGCTTTCTACGAAGGTCGTGACATGACCGTGGATGAGGTGTTTCAGGCCGTCAAGAGCTACAACTGCGCGCTCGTCGAAGTCACCGGTGGTGAGCCACTTGTGCAGAAAGACGTTTTTCCGCTAATGGATCTCCTGATCAAGGCTGGCTACACCGTCCTGCTCGAAACTGGAGGGAGCATCGACGTCGGGAATGTCAATCCGCGTGTCATCAAGATCATGGACTTGAAATGCCCCAGCAGTGGCGAGTGTGAGCGGAACTTATACACTAATATCGACAAGCTTCAGCCTGATGACGAAATCAAGTTCGTAATCGGAAACCGAGAAGATTACGTCTGGTCCAAGGAGATGCTCGAGAGGTATCGTCTCAGTGAGCGCTTTCCAGTTCTGTTTTCCACGGTCTTCCGTCAGCTGGAACCTAAACAACTGGTGGAGTGGATTCTCCAGGACAAACTAAAGGTCCGCTTTCAACTCCAAATGCACAAGTATGTCTGGGACCCGGCGACCAGAGGGGTTTGACGCATCTCGGCCAGACGAGCGAGACACATCCTCGTGGTCGGTTCTGGTTGACTCAATCGCTGACTTCCGGTATTTTCGCGCCTGGCATTCATTGGAGTTGTGGGAAAGGAGGACCCTACGATGGCAGAGAAAAAGATCAGTAAGACAGCTCGCTCCAGCCTCGGTGATAAGGCAAGCCAATTCTCTAGCAAGCTGTGCCCCAGCTGTGGAACTGCTATGGTTGCAACCAAGTTCATTAAGTCTGAAGAGCGTCCTGGCGGCATGTACTGGGTTTGCCCTAAAGATGATCAACGCATCAGGATCTGAAGACAGAGGCTCCTTCTGATTCCAGGAAAAGCAAAGAGGAAGAGCTTCGGTTCTGCCTCCTCTGCGTTTCTTACCCCGAAACGGTTTCCCCGCCATAAGTGCTACAGGTCCCATCATCACGTCACTCGCCAGTTTACCGGGCAAGGAGAGGTTTTTCGTGCGCGAGCTGACGGTGTCGCCAGCAGAGCCCAGAACATTGCGAACTTTGGAGCCAGCGGCGTTATCGCCAAGGCCAGCTGCTTTCCCCGTTTACTTTGCCGTGTGACCGGCAGCGGCGTGCATGCTTCTTGACACGGCCAGTGCCCAAAGCTGGTTGGATTATTGGAGTGAATGTCGAGAGGGCTCCGGAGGGAAAGAGGCGAGTGCAGGGCACAACTCGAGAAAGAACCGGCGCCACGAAACCTCAGTCCAGCTTGAATCGCAGTGGGGTGAACGTCTCCAAGAGCTTTGGCGTATCCCCGGTGGTGATCAGTTCGGCCATCAGTTTGGCCGTAATAGGAGCCAGCAGGAGACCGGTGCGGAAATGGCCAGTGGCGATGTGGAGTCCTTGAATTTCAGTGGATCCCAGAACCGGCAAGCCTCCCTCGCAAAAGGGACGTAACCCGGCCCAGGAACTGAGAAAGGACGCCGTTCGGGCCACTGGCAACACAGAAATGGCCGCTGAGGTAATTTGCTGGATACCCTCCAGCGTCACGCGTTTGTCGTATCCCACCCACTCAACCGTGCTGCCCAGAAGAACACGTCCATCACGGCGAGGCACCAAATAACACTCAGAAGAGTAAACCACATGCGTTAAGACCGGAGCCGGGGTCTGAATCGCCACCATCTGCCCGCGGGCAGGTTTTACGGGCAGCCCATAGGAAAGACCTGTGCCGACCTGACCAGACCAACTCCCTGCAGCAATGACCGCGTGGGCTGATGGCCAGAAGCCCAGATTGCTATGAAACCCAGCTATCTTCGCCCCTTCCAGCTGAACCGACAACACTTGGCAACCGCAAGTCATCTCGACCCCCAACCGCAAACAGCCAATTCGTAGGGCCTCGACGAGCTCTCGATTGTCGACATAACCTTCGCTGGGGAAGTAGAGTGCAGAGAGGATCCCCGGATTCAGGCTGGCCTCAAGCGCCAGAGCTTCCTGGCCAGAGCATTCCTGAACAGTGAGCCCCAGGAGCGTTTGTTGTTCCTTTCGAACCTGTAACTCGGCTGCTTGCTCCGGTGTGAGAGCGACATAGAGCAATCCAGACGGGCTGAAGTCCACGGGAACGCCCGACTGAGATGAAATGCCCTCCACGAAAGCGGGATAGATTTTGCGACTGGCCAGAAGCAGTTGGGCCAGTGGGCCTGCCTCTTTCATATCTGCCTGTGGCGCTAGTATGCCGGCCCCCGCCCAGGATGATTCCCGCCCAATCTCCCCTCTTTCCAGCACAGTGACTCTTAGCCTTCGCAGGGCCAATTCGTAGGCGAGGGAGAGTCCAATGATTCCCCCGCCTGCAATAACAACATCGGAAAAGCGATGGGACATAAGACTAAAGTCCCTACCCGAGCAGAGGACACAGACTCTGACTGTCTTGTGAACTCTATCGGCAGCAAGTGAAGCGAGTCAGATTTGTGCCGGAGACATTGATGCGAAGTGCAGAAGCACTCCACCACGAGAGTCCTGCTGAAGGCGTAGGTCTATTTGTTCAGCGGGATGGGGCTGCGCCAAGCAAAATCCGTCGTAGCCGCGATGAACATACCAGCTGCGTGTAGGTGACTGTGGCAACTGAGAGAGTCCACGGAGCGTGTGCTCCACCAAGCGATTCAGGATCACTGGAACTTCGCGTAGGAGACCAGCCAGGCGATCGTCTCCATTTTAGTGAATCTGCAAGAGCCGGAGTTCTGCCAGCCCCGCTCAAATCCTCACGGAAGCTAATTGTTCGATCGAGGTCTTGGCTTCAGGATGCAGGTGAGTAAACTCAATTCCCATACCCACCCACTTCAAACTGTGCCGAACTACACCAACTGCGCGATAAAACTTTTGGTCTGTCCCAAGCCGAAGGCGCAGTTTGACCTGCTCGCCTTGTCGTAACGGGTTCAGCGTTTGAACAAAGACTCCAATCGGGCAGATGTCCGTCCACCGAGCTTTCACCTCTTGATGACCGACCTCAAAGTAAACGTCGTTGACCAATTCTACCCTTTCATACTTGCGAGTATTCTGCATAAACGTGAAGTCCTAACTCAGCTGAACAGAAAAGCGAGGTACTGAGACCGCATGCCCCGCCGGAGAACCCCTCGATTCTAGTTAACCCACAGGCGTTTGTCCACTAGGATTGGCGACTGAATTCTGAGACGGCGCCCCGTTCCTTAAGTAAAACAAAGCGAGCGTGTTTGCTGCGAACCGCACGTCGCGAAACCCTCCAAAAGCGGTTATCAACCGTAATCGCTTCGGGAATCTCATGCGATCCTTTTCCAGCATGGATGTTCAATACCGCCATGGTAATCAATTCCACGGTATATTACGAGACCTTCTCCACAACCACCCCTTCGGCTGTCTGTTGGCCTCGACTCGTCTTCCTAGACACTGGCTGATTTTCTACTGGTATCGCGCAACCAGCTCGTTGTGAGCATGAGCATTGCCTCTTTGCCACTTTTCGTCGACAAATGCGGCACACGTCTTTACCATAATCCTTCTCCTCATTTGATGCCTCTTATCTATTTTGTCGACATTTCAGGGAACCACTTTCGTTTCACCAGATCCAGGACTTGATTCCACCTAAGAATCTCTCCTGGGTACTTCTTCTTCGCACCTTCTGCATCTGCCGCTGTTGCAAATGCCAGCAGATTCAAGCTCATCGGACTCATCAGGGCCTTGGTCTGGAGATAGACGGCTCGGTTAACATTCACGAAAGAGGCCGGATTGTCAAAGTTGACGGAGTAGATCGCTGCGACAGTATCCGGCTTGGCCATCTCCTTGATCGTGAATGCGGCCAGACATTCACTGGCATCAAAGATGTAAGTCTTCCCTTTGGCCGTTCTCAGCTTTCCCCCATATTGTTTGTCGCTGATGATCATTCTGCAGTAGTCACAAGCCTTCCGGCCACGATCGTCACCGGAGAAAGCTAGCTTCGAAAAAGGCGGCACCAAAAGTAGTACGACTATTGTGACTTTGAAGAGCTGACTCAGATTCAAAAGTAAATTTTGCATTGAGACGCTTCAATTGGCTCTATCAACTGCTTCTCGCCTCAGGAGGCGGCTACTACTTTCTCCTGGGTTTCCTTAGTACGGCGACATCTTCTCGGACCAGGCATCGTGCTTGGTTGCGTACGGTCCTTCCAATATGGGACGCCATCCCCGAGCAGCAACCATGTCACCCTTCCTCCTCTTCGCCAAAGTATCGCAGCCAGTGTTTCAAGTCGTCCACGGGCAAGTCGCGTTTCTCGGGCTCCCTCTCTTTGGCTTCGGCCAGGAGGCGATTAAACTCGTGGCATTTGAGAGCCTCCACTCCACACGTGCGCGCATAACCATGAACCATGTTATCCGAAGAGACCACACAGAGGCTCTTGCGCGACTTTGCATTCTCGACCTCCCGGCGAATCACGTCGTCCGCGCTGGAATTCGACCCAGCAAAAACGAGCCCAATCCAGCGGCTCTTTCTCAAAGACTGAGGCGAGCCATCAAAAACAACGGTTGCCTTGCGGCGTTTCAGATTCAGAAACATACCTATTCTATCCAGCAGAATCTGCCGAGCCTGTGGGTCCCGGTAGGAGATGGTCTTCGTGTGGCCGAT
>Ga0209382_10011041_pt1 | contig 11234 bp, 5 predicted proteins | sample SoiMetdeltSBSDD5_FD_187599 | JGI IMG/M metagenome (GOLD analysis project Ga0209382, IMG submission 187599) | Bulk soil microbial communities from a Populus tree surrounding site in Tennessee, USA - Soil MetaG P. deltoides SBSDD5 (SPAdes) (version 2) | ecosystem: Environmental > Terrestrial >...
GTCCGCGAATTGGGCTTTGCCACGGGGAACGTCGTCCCGCAAAAAGGGATCGTCCGCGGAACCAGCGCCTTCGTCGCGCTCAGCGATGTCTCCCCCAACGAAGCCATCATCAAAGCTGACACGTTTCACCACATCGCGTTCGAGGCCGAGGGCGGCAGGGACGACGGTTATCCGAGGTCGCTGATGGGTGTTATCGCCGTCACGCGCCAGACCTTTTTCGATGCGCGGCACTACGTGGAGGCGAACAATCACTTTCGGCGGAATGGTCAAGGCGCAAAACGGCCCGAGTTCAATCCTTCGCTGGAAGCATTGACACCTGCCATCGACAAAAAGATGGCGGTGGTGATCGAGCCAGGCAGCGCTTTGATGGACGATCGCGCCGCACGCGTGGCTCGCGAACTCAACCTGGATCTTCATCTGGTCGCGTGCGGACAGGAATGGCGCCGGCCAGACCTGACGAAGGCGACCGGCGCTTCGTTCATCGTCCCGCTTGATTTTCCCGAGCTGCCGAAAATGCCCGAAGAAGACGACTGGGAAGCGGTTTCGCTCGACCAGTTGCGGGCGTGGGATTGGGCAGCGGAGAATGCGGCGTTGTTGCGACAGCAGGGTATGGAAATCGCTCTGACGACCTATGGCCTGGGCGACAAGAAAAACTTTCGCAAGAACCTGCAGGCGGCCATCGATCGCGGCCTGTCAGAGACTGACGCCCTGGCCGCGCTAACGACCGTGCCCGCCAGATTGTGCGGCGTCGCCGAGCGGGTCGGAACGATCGAGGCGGGCAAGATCGCCAATCTCACAGTTGTCGAAGGCGACAGTTACTTCAATCCCGAGAACAAAGTCCGCGAGGTCTGGATCGACGGCCGCGTTTATCCGGTCAGGCGCGGCGAGGCGAAACCATCGGAAAAGCAGGCGGCATCCGACGGCGACAAGGAAGAGAAGTCAAAACAGGAAAAGAAAAAAAAGCAGGACGAACTCCGCGAACTGCGGAAGAAACGCATCGCGCGCTCGCCGATGGAGGGGCGCGGCCCGCTGGCCGAACCTCCCGCCGTTCTCATCCGCGGCGCAACCGTTTGGACCTCCACCCAACAAGGCCGACTCGAAAACGCCGACCTTCTGATCGTAAATGGAAAAATTCAATCGGTCGGGAAGAGTCTGACCGCTCCCGCCGCCGCACTGATCATCGACGGGAAAGACAAACACGTCACCCCCGGCGTCATCGATTGTCACAACCACAGCATGGCCCTCGGTTCGGTGAACGAAGGCACGCTGCCGTCCAGCGCCATGGTCCGCATCGCCGATGTGGTCAATTCAGAGTCGCTGAACATCCACAAGCAGCTCGCTGGCGGTTTGACCACGCTGAACCTCCTGCACGGTTCAGCCAATCCCATTGGCGGACAAAACGCCGTCTTGAAATTGCGCGACGGCGCGGCTCCCGAAGACCTGAAGTTCGCCAGCGCGCCGGCTGGCATCAAGTTCGCCCTCGGCGAAAATGTGAAGCAATCCAATGCGACCCGGACGAACCGGTTCCCGCAAACACGCATGGGCGTGCGCACGTTCTTCGCCAATCGTTTCACAGCCGCGCGGCAATATCTCAAGGAGCAGGATAACTACAGCAAATCAGGGCCGGCCTCTCCCCTGCCCCCTCCGCGGCGCGATCTCGAATTGGAAGCGATGGGCGAGATCATCCAGGGGAAACGGTGGATTCACTGTCACTCCTATCGCCAGGACGAGATCCTCTCGTTCCTGCGGACGATGGAGAGTTTCGGAGTGAAGGTCGGCACGCTCCAACACGTGCTCGAAGGCTACAAGGTCGCGGATGAGATCGCAAAACACGGCGCGGGCGCGTCGTGCTTCTCGGACTGGTGGGCCTACAAGTTCGAGGTCTATGACGCGATTCCCTATGCCGGCAGCCTGATGCGCGACCGCGGCGTCGTCGTCTCCTTCAACTCCGATTCCTCCGATCTCTCGCGCCGGCTTTATCTCGAAGCCGCCAAGGCCGTGAAATACGGCGCCACGTCCGAGGAAGAAGCGCTCAAATTTGTGACCCTCAATCCAGCGAAGCAGCTTCGCATCGACCAGTACGTCGGTTCCCTTGAGCCCGGCAAGGATGGTGACTTTGTCATCTGGTCAAAGTCACCGCTCGATTCCTCCACGGTCTGTCTCCAAACGTGGATCGAAGGGAAGAAGTATTTCGATCGCGACAATGAGGCCGCTCGAACGGAAGCGTTGGAGAAGGAACGCGCGGATTTGCTGGCAAAGGCGAAGAAGCTCGCGTCGGGCGGCGGCGCAGTTGAAGGCGGCCAGAAGGAGAAGGACAGATTCTTCGAGTTGCCGCTGGAACACCGCTTTGATTTCCGCGACCAGCACTGCATGGATGATGAGGAGAGTAGCGAATGAAGGACAACGGCCTGTCGCAACTTGGGGGCTTCGAACCATCCCGGATCCGACGATTTCGGGGAGCGCACGCGGCCCGCGTGCAGCGGTCGGCGGCTCGCCGACCGCACTATCCCGACTGCGTTGGCGACGTCTCGGGATTCATCAATTGGCTTACTTCGCTTCGGGCCGCTCTTCGCGGCGCGCCGCCGCGAAGAGCACGCCAGCGGCCTGCGCTCCCCATCTGCGCCGTGACCAGCGCATCGATCCTCACTGGAACCTTGGTGCTTTGGTGCCTGTCGCCGATTCCTGCGCGCGCCGAATCCCTCCTCCTCACCGGCGCCACCATCCACACCGTCTCCGGCCCTGTCCTCACCAACGGACAGGTCCTGATCAAAGACGGCAAAATCGAAGCCATCGACAAATCCATCAAGACTCGGGCCGACAAGACCGTGAAGCTCGATGGCCTGCATCTTTATCCCGGTTTGATCGCCGCCTCGACTTCGTTGGGTCTGGTCGAGATTGACGCTGTGCGCGCCACGCGCGACATGACCGAAGTAGGCGATTACACACCGGACGTGGAATCCTGGATCGCCGTGAACCCGGATTCGGAGCTGTTGCCGGTCGCTCGCGCCAATGGCATCACCCACGTGCTTCCCGTCCCGACGGGCAGCATCGTTGCCGGGCAATCCGGCCTGATCCAACTCGATGGCTGGACGATGGAAGAGATGACGGTCAGGAAGCCTGTCGCCCTTCACGTCTTTTGGCCGGGCATGACGCTCAACACCACGCCCAGGGAAGAATTCAGGGACAAGTCCAGGTGGAAATCGCTCGAAGACCAGGCCAAAGACCGCCGCGCGAAGCTGAAGGAACTCGCCGACTTCTTCGACGAAGCCAAAGCCTATGCGAAGGCGCGCGACGCCGCCGGCAAGGACGGCGCGAAACCCGCCGAAATCGTTCCGGCCTGGGAAGCGATGCTGCCTTACGTTCGCGGCGAATTGCCGCTGATGGTGCACGCCGATGAACTGCGCCAGATCAAGTCCGCCGTTCAGTGGGCCGACACGAACGCTTACAAGATCATCATCGCGGGCGGCCGAGACGCCTGGAAAGTAGCCGGCTTGCTTGCGGAGAAAAAGGTCCCCGTCATCTTCGAATGCACGTTCAACCAGGGCAACGGCCTCGCCTCCACAGCGGCGCGGGACACGACCCGTTACGATGTTTATTTCACCGCGCCATCCATTCTGCACAAAGCCGGCGCGAAAGTGATTTTCAGTGAAGGATTGGGCGGCGACGGCGCCACCACGATTCGGAATCTCCCCTACTCCGCCGCGCAGGCGGCGGGGTTCGGATTACCCGAAGACGAAGCGCTGAAGGGCATCACGCTTTACCCGGCTCAAATCCTCGGTATCGCCGACCGGCTTGGTTCCATCGAGGTCGGGAAGGAAGCGACCCTGTTCGCCGCGACCGGCAGCATCCTCGACATCCGCTCGAACGTGAAACGGATGTGGATTGCCGGCAAAGAAGTCGGGCTCGAAAGCCGCCACACGCGGCTGTACGAAAAATATAAGAATCGGCCAAAGCCAAAATAACGCTGCGTATGCAGGATGCTTAATGTCTTTGTTGTTCAATGCCCAAGGGTTTGTTTCGTCGTTTGAGTTCCCGAGGATCTTCCCATCATAGCCGCAATTCATCTTTCTATGGCGACCTCGAAGGAACTTTACCTTTTCATCGAGAATGACGACTGGGAGGGGGTCAAGGGCTTGCTTGATCGAGGCTTAGACGCAAATGCTCCGTTCAGTATTGACAACGAATACCTCCCCTGCACGCCGCTTCAGCAAGCCAGTGGTCTGGGCGCCTTGAGAGTAATTGAAGGACTTATCGACCGGGGCGCTGATCTGAAATACAGCAAGACGTACGGAACTCCGCTTTATTGTGCAGTTTCATTCGACCGATGCGAAGCAGCAAAGTTGTTACTAAGCAGAGGCGCTGACCCGAATGCCCGAGGGCCATCACAGGTTGAAGGCGATGGCAAGTGGACGCCTCTCATCTGCGCCGCATTCCGAAAACATGTTCCGATGGTTAATCTGCTGCTAAGCCACGGAGCCGATCCTCGCATTGTCAGCGGCAGAGGAATCGGAGTTGTTACCTGCGCCGCCTACAATCAAGACATTGAATTGATGGAATCGCTCCTACAAACGGGCGCACCCGCTCCGGGCAATGCATTGCTTTGCGCAGTCGAAAGAGAAAATGAGAGACTTGTTCGAGTGCTCTTGGGTGCAGGTTGTGACGCCAGCTACATAGCAGGCAAGGTGGAACTGGCGGATGCGGAGGCGGGAGAAACGCCGCTTTCCCTTGCGATCAAGCGTCTTTCGATCGCAAAGGCCATGACTGACCTGCAAAAGGCGATGGGGCGAGAGCAAGGGAAGGAGGCGTGCCTCCGGACGATCATCGCACAACTCCTCCGTTCGGGAGCGGATCCCAGCAGGCTCGTGCACAGTCGCCCCCCCTGTCTCTTGCAGTTTTGGATCGTGACGTCGAAGTTGTTCGACTACTCCTGGCCAGCGGTGCCGATGTCGCCGGGAAAATTTATTCTCCTTTTGTCGAGTATAAAGACCACAAGGGCGATGAAATGGGATTCTATGAAACGGCTTTGCATGCGGCGGTGAAAAACGGAGACAAGGAGATCGTATTGGAGTTGCTGAAGGCCGGAGCGAATCCACAAGATAGGGATCATTCGGGTGTTTCAGTGATTGAATTGGTTCGGCAACATGGCGATCACGACATGTCTGACCTGTTCGAGAAGCACAGAACTGAGAGACATTGATCGACATATTCCTCAGACAAAATCTCTGTGACTGGCTCGACGCCGTTGGTCCGTAAAGACCACGAGCGCCACTGAACGTCCCGTTCGTCAGCACCGACCAGATGTTGGTCACCGGTATCAGAGAAACATTCGTGCTCGCCCTCACCCTGAGGGGACAGCGTGCGCACGCGCCGATGAAATCACTCGCGCCTCTCTCGCTGTCGCCGCCAACCGGCGGACTTCGTTTCAAGCGTGTTCGATAACTCCGATGGCGGATGACGATCTCCCTCTCCTCGGGGGAGAGGGCCGGGGTGAGGGCGAGCGTTCGTCAAACTCTCTTGCGGGCTCTCGCGGCGGCTTTGCTCTCCTGTGTCTTCATCGGCCGCGTGTAGTCCGGCAGCGGATGCAACGCGCGTCCCTGTAACTCACGGAATATGGTGTCGCGAATGCTTTGCGCGTTGCGACGCACGCTCGAATTCCAGAAACGCAGAACCTTGATGCCGCGTGAGGTCAGGAACGCCTCGCGTTCCGCGTCGTGCAATCGTCGCTCGGGATTGCCGTGGCCGGAGCCGTCCAATTCGACAGCCAACCTTGCTTCTTCGCAAAAGAAATCGAGGGAGTAGATTCCCACGGGATGCTGGGGGCGGAATTTGTAATCATTGAAGCGCCGGCTCCGAAGCCAGCGCCACAACAGTTTTTCCGCCCAGGTCTCCTTCTTGCGCAGCACGCGGGCACGCTCAACGTCGGGCATGAATTCGAGTGTAGAAACGCGGGGCAAAGAAAGAACAGAGTTTTTGGCTCGCCCTCACCCTGACCCTCTCCCCCGAGGAGAGGGAAGCGTTCGCACGCGCCGCTGAAATCTCTCGCGCTTCTCTCGCTGTCGCCGCCGCCCGGCGGACTTCGTCTCAAGCGCGTTCGATGACTCGGAAGGCGGAGGGACGATTCTCCCTCTCCCCGGGGCTGCGGACGAAGTCTCGGCGAAAAGACAAAAACCGTCTGGGCCGGGGTGAGGGCGAGCGTTCGTCAAACTCTCTTGCGCATTTCCCTTCGAGACGGTCGCATAACGTAACGACGACATCATTCACGGCCTCGAAATCACGTAAAATCTCTGTGACTCGGTTGATGCCTGCGGATCGGTAAAGACCACGGACGCGCCGCTGAACGTCCCATTGGTCAGCAGCGTCCAGGTGTTTGTCACCGGCGTCAGAGAAACGTTCGTGCTCGCCCACAGCCGGTAGTCGCCGGAAGCCCCGGTGAACGCAAGTTGGATACTGCCATCGCCTTGCCGCGTCACACCGGTGAACGACGGCGTGGAGACTGTCGCAGCGACGACCTCCACGTTGAATCGCGTGAAGGTGAAACTCTCCGCCGTGGTTTCCAAAGAATTCGGACGAAGCGCGAACGCGTCGAAGCGATGATAGCCATACGTATTGTCCGTCACGCTGTGCGACCAGTTCGTGCCGCCTCCGCTGATGGTCGTCGTGATGTCAACGGAACCGGCCGTCGTCCGCGCCACCACAAATTCCAGCGCGTATTCCGTTCCGCTGACGAACGCGGAGGCGCCTGATAATCCAGCCGGCCCCGCTCCCAACGATTGATAAAGGCCGCCTGAGCCTATGAGATTGCCGTCGCTCAGGTTGTTTCGCGCAAAAATCTCCAGGGGCGTGTCGTCATCGAACGTGGCTCCGAAGTTCAAACCGAGCATGTAACCTCTCACGTTCTGTCCGTTTCCCGCGCTGCCGCCGGGATCGCCGGCAGGTCGCGTTCCGCCGTCCGCATAATCGAACATTCCGATGCGCATGCTGTTCCCGCCAGTGGCCACAACATTGTTGGGGGTGAACACGAGCGTGGCCTTGATCGCGCGTCCCGTGCCCAGGTGAACGGGAAGCACCGGCAACGTTGAGTCATCGGTAAAAAATCCCAACCACAGACGAGAACTGCCGGACGCGGTTGTGCCGATCAACGAACCGGTGCCGGCGTCCAGGCCCTGGCCCAACCAGATCGAGTTGTTGGTCGTGACGGGGGGATTGTTCCGCTCCAGGTCCGACCAATTGTCGTCCACCACGAGGCCCAACGGCGTTATGACCGGGGCGGTGACCGTCACCGTGGCGACGCCGGACGTAGCCAATGAACCGCCGCCACACGAGACGTTGACGACGCAGCGATACCGGTTCCCGTCGTCGGCCAGGGTCAAGTTCGGAGTCGTGTGGTTGGGCGAGTTTGCGCCGCTGCCGCCGCTGACGTTGTTCCAGGAGCCGCCTCCGTTCGTGCTGATCTGCCATTGATACGTGGGCGATGTGCCGGTTGCCGTGATCGAAAAGCTCGCCGGGATGTCGGCGGTCACCGTCTGGTTTGTCGGATCGGAACTGATGGTCGCCGGATTACATGCCGCCGCCGAGGGAGTCACTTCCGCCCAGGTCGAGGCGATGCGCAGTTCGTCGAAAATCAGGTTTGCGCCGGAAGCCAGATAGAACCGGCCGGGGCCGGTATTGCTCGTGTCTTCGACGCCGGAACTGGTGGAGACACCGGGCGGCGGCACGCTGCCCTCATCGAGACCGAACGAATTGGACGGCGGATTGATCCACAGATCAATGATGTCGTCGGCCGCACCCACGATCATCTGTTGCCGCACGACGACGAACACCGTCTCGCCCGGATTAATGTTGTTGGTGGCGAAGGCAGCGGTGCCGGTGGGTTTGTTGACCCCGATCTGGATCTGGCCGGAAGCTTCGATGGCGTCCACCTCGAAATGGAACTGGCTGCCGCTGTTCTGGCGGTTCACCTGGACGATCCGTTCGCCGGTGCTCGACACCGCCAACGCATCGTTGAATCGGCAGAGAAACGAATAGTACAAATTAGTCTCGATGGAGACGGGAAACTGGCTGGCCGCCGCGAACAGATTGTAAGTGGCAAAGCCGTCGGTGGCGTTGATCTCAGCCCGATCGCCGGAGGAGACTGCCAATCCCAAACCTGTCCCGGCGAGACTGCCGCTGCCATTCGTTACCGTGACATTGGCATTGGCGCCAACCCATCCTTCGCCGCCACCCACCGCGCCCAGATTTCCCGTGGCGAAACCGACCATCTGGCTGGTGCGATATGTTCCGGCCCGGGCCGTGTGGAATAAGAGCATGGCCGCCACCCAGGCCAATAAACAGACGGTGGAAGATCTGATTCTGGGATTGAGAGTGTTCATGCGAGTTTGTTGACGCCCGCCACAACGGTTCGGGATCATCGGAACATCAAAAAACGCCAGTCGCGGCGTGCGCAGCGCTGAATTGTACGATACTCTTTATGGCAACAAAGTGAGAAGTGCGGATAGCACTCGTATCGTATGGATGAACCCAGATTTCCTTCCGGCCCGTGGGTGGGGTTCTACAACTACCGACCCGGCGGCAGGCACCGCATGGGTTTGCACCTTTCGTTCACGGACGGTGTCGTCACGGGCACTGGCAACGACGACGTTGGCCCGTTTGCCATCAATGGTCGTTACGATGCCACCAGCGACGAGTGCCATTGGACGAAGACTTATCCCGGCTCGCACGATGTGTTCTATCGCGGCTTTCGAGAAGGCAAAGGCATCTGGGGCACATGGGAGATCGGAGAACTCAACCGCGGCGGGTTTCACATCTGGCCGCGATCCGCAAGCGATGGTGAAGAATTAACCGAATTCGCCGAGCAATCCGAGCCGGTGAACGCCATCGCCGCCGGCGATGAAGTGACCCTTAGGCACGGTTGAACTCGTTGAGCTGGGTCAACCGAAAGATGAACACTTCACGCATGGCCGACAAAGATTTGGAGTGCGGTGACTGGTCACCGCTTTTGCCCTTGGCCGACTCGTCGGCAAAGCAGAGCAGCGTTCAGGGGCGTGGAGAATGATACGCCCAGCATCAATTTGACGGCGACAAGTCGCCTGCCGAAAGCGGCGAGAACTCACCGCACTCCATATTCCTGTTGTTGCGGGGCAAGCCAGGTCAGGTAAATCCGCGTCCATCCGTGGTTTCAACGGCCTTTTTCGGGTTCAACGAACAGGCTCTTTCGCGTTCTTTAGCGTGTTTCGCGGGCAAACTCTCGGATCCAACACTGAACTTTCCGCCACCGATTTTGTCCTGTTCCTTGGCAAGCCGGTTACGCAAGAATCGCCCCCGCATGAAAAGAATCCTGATCTCGTTGCTTTCTGTTCCCACGTTCGCACTGTCAGTCCCGCCGACGACCCACGCCGCCGAGGAAGTCCCGCGCGTCTCGGTCGTCAACGCGATGATCCAGCGGCCGGAGGCGCCCTGGCCGCGCGGCAAAGGGCACGTGGTGCTCGCCATTCCCGGCAGCCGCGAGGAGGCAAAGGCGTACCACGAACCGGGCGGCAGTTTCAGCCCGGCCTTCGGCAGTTTCGGCGTTTCCTTCTGGGTCACCGACGACAAGAGCCGCCTCATCACCACGAGCGACACCTTGCCGCTGGAGCAAGTCGGACAACGCCTCGTCTGGCCGGACCAACCTCTCTGGCCCAAGCGGCCGGATGTTCCCGGCATCGAAACGAAAACGCCCTACTACGACGCCACGTGGTCCTCCGCGGGCGCCGGCCGTTGGCAACTGCACCTTCGCGCAAAGGGCACGAATCGCCTTTCGCTCGTCGTCCGCAGCGTCGGACCCGCGGGCGCGCCGATGACTTCGTTGCATTGGTTTCCTGACGGACGACTGTTTGTCAACGACCGCTGGACGCTCGCGTTCAGCCCGAAATCGGTCGAGGCCGAAGTCGTACCGCCCGCGAACAACGACCCCACGCGGAGCAAGTCGGCCGCGCCGAAGTGGAAGGGGGAGGCGGACTGGGGTTATGCGCAATTCAAGCTGATGAAGGGGCAGGAGTATTGGGTGACGATCGACGACGCACGGGTCCCGCCGCCCAACATCCTGAAATTCTCCAGGGCGCGGGCGGACCTGAAACTGGAGCTGCCCGACAAGCCGTTCGTGGACTCCGTCAACGCCCAGGCGGCGCACTTGATGATGGGCCTCGTGGGCAACGAGACGCGCCCGGGCGACCCGAACAATTATCCGCTCAACTGGCTGCGGGATGGCGCCTACACCCTTGTCGCGCTCGCCCGCGCCGGACAATTGGACGTGGCGAAACAACTCAGCGTTCCCTTTGCCGAAAACGATTTCTTCGGCGGGTTCGGCTCGGAGGCGGACGGACCAGGCCTGGCGCTCTGGGCGATCGAAGAAGTCGCCGCCCGGGCGCACGATCCGAAATTCGATGAGTCGGTCTGGCCGCACGTTCAGCGAAAAGCCGGATTGATCCTGGAAATGCTTTCGGCCACGCAACCACTGCGCAAACCGTTTGTCGGACCGATCGTGCCCAAGCACACGAATCGAAACGACCTCGACCTCGTCTGCGACGGGGCAAAGGACGGATTAATCGTCGGCAGGATGGATTGGCATCGGCCGATCCTGTTCGTGAACGCGGTGAGCTATCGCGGTCTGCTGAGCGCTGCGGAGCTGGGCGAGCGTCTGAAGAAAGGCGACGAAGCAAACAACTGGCGGTCGCGCGCGGCCGAATTGAGCCAGGTATGGACCAAGGCATTCAATTCGTCCGAGGCCGACAACGAACGCACCTACGTGGCGGGGTTGTATCCGACGTGGGTGGTGTCCGATCCGGCAGCGTTTCAAAAGAAACTAGAAGAACGCCGAACCAGAACGCACGACGGGCACGACCGGTTGAAAGAGAAACCGCTGTGGACCTATTTCACTCTCGCGGAAGCGCACCAATGGCTGGTGCTGGGCCAGCCGGACAAGGCCTGGAACGATGTGCGCTGGTTCTGGGACAATCAGGCGTCGTCGGGGCTTTACACGTGGTGGGAGGGCAGTGGCGAGGAGAACACGTTCCATCGCTGGGAACAGGTCCGCGGCTGGGTCACGCCGCCGCACGTGACACCGCATTACTGGACCGCCGCTGAGATGCTCCTGCTTCAACTCGACATGCTGGCGTATCTCGACGAATCCGGCGCCGAACCGACGCTGGTAATCGGGGCCGGTGTACCGGAAACGTGGCTGGCCAAGCCGATGAGCGTCG
>Ga0209382_10011042_pt1 | contig 11233 bp, 7 predicted proteins | sample SoiMetdeltSBSDD5_FD_187599 | JGI IMG/M metagenome (GOLD analysis project Ga0209382, IMG submission 187599) | Bulk soil microbial communities from a Populus tree surrounding site in Tennessee, USA - Soil MetaG P. deltoides SBSDD5 (SPAdes) (version 2) | ecosystem: Environmental > Terrestrial >...
GGGAAGCTCTTCGACCCGGCCAGCCATTTGCCACACTTTTGCCCACAACAGATCGGCTTCTGCTTTGGCGTATTCCGGGGAAAGGAAGGCTTCGGTACCGTAGGTCAGCGGCTCGCCCACGTCGCCAACGTCGATATTGGTCGGTTTGTTGACGACATTGAGACTGGTCGGTTTGTTCATCGCACTCTCCTACCCCAATTCTCAATCTGCTATCGCAAATTGCCCCGCAGGGGAAGTAGTTTCCCCGATCACAAAAGGTTCGACTTCCGTAACTACCGCTGCGCCGTTCGGCACCCCCGGCCAAGCCCCAGAAACGTCGCGAGGTGCCGGCCGCAGGTCAAGGTTCGAGTACGAGACCTTCCATGTCGCCCTTGTTCCGCCACTGTTCCAGCATTTTCTGGAACGCATCCCAACCCCGTCCGTAGGATCGAAACAGCGCCCAGGGCGCCTTCACCTGGCCTTCATTGGTGAAATAGCTGGGCGTGCATTCGCGCTGGAACTGCGTTGAGTCGAAGCCCCCGTCCTCGAAGTGACTGACGTACGCGTCCTGCGCTTCCTGAGTCGGCTCGACCGCCTTGACACCGCGCTTCAGGGCTTCACTGATCACATAGGCAATGTGATAGCCCTGTCGGCCGAACTGCTCGGTCGTGCTCGCGTTGAGCCCGCCCTGAATATAGCCAGTGTAGAACTGGTTCGGGAATCCGCGCGTCATGATGCCGTGGACAGTCTTGGGTCCGTCAGCCCAATGCTTGTAGATTGACTCGCCTCCGCGTCCTTCGATGACGCCGATGCCCCAGCGACGATCGAGATCGCTCGAGACCTCGAAACCGCTGGCGAAGATGATGCAGTCGACTTCGTATTCGACACCGTTCGCAACAAATCCCTTCTCCGTCATGCGCTCGACGCCCTTGGTTGCTGAAACGTCGATGAGCTTTACGGTCGGACGGTTGAAGGTCGGATAGAAGTCATCGTTGGACAGCGGGCGCTTGCAGAGGAAGCGGTACCATGGTTTCAACGCTTCGGCCGTTGCGCGGTCTTTGACCAGGGACTCGGCTCGCTTGCGCAGGCGCTCCATCACCCTGTAATCCACGCGTTCCCGTTTGGCCATGAAGTCCGCGGGAGAGAGTTGCGGCCAACCCTCAGAGTCCATCTCTGCGGCCAGGTTACGACTGATCTCCGTCCAGATGTCGCAGATCAGATCCGGCTCGCCTGGGCCGAGAAACTCCATCGCCGCGCGATGAAAGTTGGCCTTGCGCTCTTTTTGCCAGCCGGGCTTCAGGGTTTTAACCCACTCGGGATCGGTCGGCGGATTGGGGCGCTCATCCACGGTGGAAGGCGTGCGCTGCAGGACGTACAGCTGCTTGGCGTAACGGCCGAGAAACGGAATCGCCTGAATGGCGCTCGCACCCGTGCCGATGATCGCGACGCGCTTGTCAGAGAGCTTGTCGAGGACCGGGTTCTTTTGCGTCCCGCCCGTGTATTCATAGTCCCACCGCGCCGAGTGAAACATCTTTCCTTTGAAGTCGTGGATACCGGGAATCCCCGGCAGCTTCGGTGTGTTCAAGAGGCCATTGGCCATGATCACGAAGCGCGCACGGAGCTCGTCGCCGCGATTCGTGCTGATCCGCCAGCGCTTGATCTTCTCGTCCCAACGCATCGCGGTGACCAGCGTATGGAACAGCGCCCCATTATAGAAGCCGAACTTTTTCGCAATCCGCTGGGCGTATTCGCGGATCTCCCAGCCGTCGGAGAATTTCTTCGACGGCATGTAGCCCATCTCTTCGAGCAAGGGCAGATAACAATACGCGTCGTTGTCGCATTGCAGGCCCGGGTAGCGGTTCCAGTACCACACGCCGCCGAAGTCTCCCGCGTGTTCGATGTGCCGGAACGTGGTCACGCCCGCCTGGTGCAGGTGATAGCCGGCCATGATTCCCGTCCAGCCGCCTCCGAGGATCGCGACATCGAGATCCTCCGCAATGGCCTTTCGCGGTGCCACAGGCGTGTGAGGATCCGCCTCGTAGGTGTCCGCAAAGTCGCCGACCGGTCGGACGTATTGCTTCTGCCCTTCGCTTTGTAGGCGCTTGTCGCGCTCGTGGAGGTACTTCGCCCTCAGCGAAGCGATATCAATGCCGTCAGGGGTTTGCGTCCGCTCGCAACTCATAGCCAGTCTCATCAGCGCCATAATCAACACCGATGTTGATTAGTCAGGCTATGGGTGTCAACTGGCAAAATCCATGAACCTGCCTGTCAGTTTCGTACACGACCTCCCTGCTCTGCCGATCCGAGGCGTCGCGATCTCACTGTAAAAGACCGCAGAAACAGCCACTTGGTGGTGCGTGGCGGCAGGGCAGCAATCTCGCGGGCTTCCGGATTCTAAACTCAATCAGACGACTTCGATCCTGGGCGGGCCCTCCTGCACCGCGCCGATGACCGCGGCCTGCTCGAAACCCGCAGCACGCAAGGTATCCAGGACGGCCTTTGCGCCCTCTGGCGCCACGGCGATCAGCAGACCGCCACTGGTTTGCGGATCGCACATCAGATCGCGCTTCCAGTCTTCCATGCCGTGAGTGAGCACAACCTCGTCCCCGTAACTCGCCCAGTTCCGCCCCGCCGCCCCGGTCCGATACGGAACGCGTGCGAGATCGGCTACGCTGTCGAGCAGCGGCAACGCATCGAATCGGATGCGCGCGCGCAGCCCTGAGCCGCGGCACATCTCGAGGCCATGTCCCAGCAAGCCGAATCCCGTCACGTCAGTCATTGCATGAACGTGCTCAACCGATGCGAGCGCGTAGCCGACTGCATTCAGCCGCGTTGTCGAGTCGACGAGCGCGGTGTAGACCGTGCGTGCCGACGCACTGTCGAGCTTGCCGCTCTTCAGTGCCGCACTGATGACGCCGACCCCGAGCGCCTTGCTCAGGATCAGGATGTCGCCCGCCCTGGCTCCGCTGTTGCGCAGCACGCGCTCCGGCGCTACCAATCCGATGACAGCAAGTCCGTAAATTGGCTCGGGCGAATCGATCGAATGGCCTCCAGCAATGGGAATGCCGGCCTCGCCGCAAATCGCGGCGCCACCGGCCAGGATCCTTCGCACCGTTTCGGGCGCGATCTTGCCGAGCGGCATGCCGAGGATTGCGAGCGCCAGGATCGGCCGCCCGCCCATCGCGTAGACGTCCGACAACGCGTTGGCCGCGGCGATGCGACCGAAGTCGAACGGATCATCCACGATCGGGGTAAAGAAATCGGTCGTCGCCACGACCGCCTGCTCCTGATTGACGCGATAGACCGCGGCATCGTCCCCCGTCTCATACCCGACGAGCAGATTCGGGAATGCTTGCATCGCGGGCATTCCCGCCAGAAGCTCACGCAGCACCGCGGGCGAAAGTTTGCAGCCGCAGCCGCCCCCATGAGCGAGGGCCGTGAGACGAGTCTCGAGTTGAGCCATGTCAGATTTCCATGCGAGTGGCCAAAGCGGCGCCCACGCAAAACGAGACCATGCTGAAATCACGCGAACCTTCAGACGCCAGCCCTACGATAGCAGCCGTCGAGACAGCACGTGCAGCACGCCGACAATCCGTTTCGTAACCTGCCACAGGTCCAGCGACTGCTCGAGCTGCCTGCCGCGAACTCACTGTGCGCAGAATTCGGTCGGGCGGCGGTCGTCGCCGCGCTTCGTGAGACGCTCGACGGACTGCGGGAGCAGATGAGCGCGGGCTTGATGTCCAATGTGCCCGACGCGCACACGGTGCTCGCGCGCTCCAGTGAAAAGTTGGCGGACAAGCGTCGGCGCGGACTGCGTCGAACGATCAACGCAACCGGCATCGTGCTGCACACGAATCTGGGTCGGGCCCCGCTTGCGCCCGAAGCAATCGCTGCGGTCGAAGAAGTCGCAACGGGTTACTGCAACGTCGAGTTCGATCTCGACACGGGCAAACGCGGATCGCGTACGCAGGCGATCGAGCCGCTGCTTCGCGAATTGACGACGGCCGAGGCGGCGTTGGCGGTCAATAACGGAGCCGCCGCCATCCTTCTTGCGCTGAGTGCGCTCGCCAACGGCTGTGAGGTGATCGTCTCGCGCGGCGAGTTGGTCGAGATCGGCGGCAGTTTCCGCGTGCCCGACGTTATCCGCCAGGGCGGCGCGCGCCTCGTCGAAGTCGGTTCTACCAACAAGACGCGCCTTGGGGACTACCGTGCGGCGATCGGTCCCCGCACGCGCGTGCTGCTGAAGGTGCATCAGAGCAACTTCCGGACGATTGGATTCACGGCAGAGACCAGCATTGCGGAGTTGGCGGGGCTCGCGCGCGAACATGGGCTCATCGTGGTCGCCGATCTCGGGAGCGGCTTGCTGAGCGCAGCTCCGGGAACAACGGAACCGACCTTGAGCGAGGCGTTGTCTTTCGGTGCCGACCTCGTGACGTGCAGCGGCGACAAGCTGTTGGGAGGTCCGCAGGCGGGTCTGATCGTCGGCAAGAAAGCTGCCGTCGATCCGCTCCGCCACCACCCGCTGCTGCGCGCAGTCCGGCTCGACAAGATGTCGCTTGCCGCGCTCGAAGCGACGCTCATGTTGCATCGGGATATGCCGGAACGCGTGCCGGTCCGGCACATGCTCGATCAGTCCGAGCAGGTGCTACAGCAGCGAGCCGAGCGGTTGCAAACCATGCTGGGTCACGGCACGGTCGAACGCACGGATGCATTCGCGGGCGGTGGCTCGCTTCCTGAGGAACGGATCGCGAGTCGCGCCCTGGCTTTGGACCTGCAGATAGTTGCCGAGGACGCCGCCACTCGTCTGCGCTCTGGCGATCCACCTGTGATCGGCCGCATCAAGGACGGACGTCTGCTCCTCGACATGCTGACGGTGTCTGATCGCGAGCTGCCGCAGCTCGCGGCAGCGCTGCGCGGCGTGCTTGCGTGAGGTGTTTGTCGTCGGAGTCAGGAGTTTTGGACGGGATTAACAGGATTGCCAGAAATTCAGGACAGACCGGAACTAACCCGAATCTGTCGCTAGCTGTGCAAACCGCAGCTGGATCGACTCTATCTACGACCATTGATTTCAGCAGTTGAAATCCTGTGAATCCTGTTAATCCTGTCAATAATCCGATTCTCACGACTCCGATTCCGACGGCCCCGTGCAGAGCCTCAGTCGGCGTGATCGGGCACGTCGATCACGGCAAGAGCGCGCTGGTTCGAGCGTTGACTGGCCAGGAAACCGATCGGCTTGCAGAAGAGAAACGGCGCGGAATTTCCATCGCTCTCGGATTTGCGCACCTGAAAGTGGCGCCAGACACGGACATCGATCTGATCGACATGCCCGGTCACGAACGCTTCGTGCGCACGATGATCGCGGGCGCTACGGGGATCGATGCCGTGCTGCTGGTCGTGGCGGCGAACGAAGGCATCAAGCCGCAAACGATCGAGCATGTCGACATCGCGGCTCTGCTTGGATTGCGCCAGGCCATCATCGCGATCAGCAAGACAGATCTGGTTGAGCCAGAGCAAGTGAAGCGCATCGCAGATGATGCCATGCGATTACTGACCTCCTCCTGCTTCGATCCCCTGGCACCGGTCCTGACGTCGGCGGTGCAAGACAAGGGCATCGATGAGTTGCGTTACGCGCTCAAAGTCCTGGCTGCGAATCAGCGGCCGCGCGCGGCCGATGGGTGCGCCTTCCTGCCAATCGACCGCGCCTTCAGCGTCGCGGGACACGGCCCCGTCGTCACTGGAACGCTGCGTGGCGCGACCGTCAACGCACACGACGCGCTGGAGCTTCTGCCGTCGCGCCGGCTCGTGCGCGTCAGGGCGGTACAGGTTCACGGCACGGCGGTGACATCCGCCATGCCCGGCCAACGCGTCGCACTGAATCTGCGCGACATCGAAATCGCCGCGCTGAAGCGCGGCATGGCGCTCACCGCACCTGATTCACTCACTCTATCGAACTGGCTGACGATCGCCCTTCGCGCGGTCGACAGCACTACGCCGCTGAAGAACGGTGTGAAGCTGCGCGCGATGTTGGCTACGAGCGAGGTCGACGTACGCCTGCGTCTGCTGGACCGTGACGTGCTCGAGGCAGGGGACAACGGCCTTGTGCAGCTGCACTGTGCCGAACCTGTAGCGATCCCGGCCAGTGAGCATGTGATCCTTCGGCGCGTCTCACCGGCGCGAACGGTCGCTGGCGGCAAAGTTCTGGAGCCTGAAACACGACGTGAGCGGCGGCATTGCCCGAAGACTCTGGAGCGGCTGGCGGACCTGCGCACGTTGTCGCCACAAGCGATGATCGTCGCAGAGGTGTATCGCGAAGGCGCTGTCGGCACCACGCTGCGACATTTGTCGCAGCTTTGCGCGCTCGCTGCGCCGCGAATCGTGGAGCTGCTCAGGACATCTCCAGTCGTGGTGACGCGATCGGGAGTCGTCGTGCGAAAAGCGGATATGGACAATCTGCTCTCTCGCATCCCGTCCCTGCTCGAGCCCCAGGTGACCGGGCTCACTCGCGAGCAGCTGCAATCCGCACTGCCCGACGCCAGCGCCGCAGTGCTGAACGCGGCGCTCGAGCAACTGCTAGCGCGCGGCGCAATCAAGGAACGCAACGGCCAGTTGTTGCTCCCTCGTCCGGAAGACGAACAGGCCCGCGCTCGCAACGTCGTCGAGCTTGCATCGCAGATTGCTGAGACGTTGCGATGCTCCGGGCTCACGCCGCCGAGCCCAGGCACGATCGTGACCAGCCCTCAATCCAAACGCGCAGTCGATCTCTTGCTGCGAGAGGGCGTCGTCGTGCGAGCGGTCGACCGCGCCAAAGGCCGGGAAATTCTTTTTCATCGAGAGGCGATCGCCGATGCACGACGTCGCCTGGCACCACTTCTCGAGCGCGACCCGGGGTTGCTCGTGACCGAGATCGGTGCGGCGCTCGGCATCTCGCGCAAATACAGCATGCCGCTTCTCGATCATCTCGACACGATTCGCTTCACGCGACGCATCAAGGACCGGCGCGTACGAGCGTAGCGCACTGCGGCTCTGGCTGGAGCCTGTCGCCCGTAGCCTGTAGCCTTAGCGACTCTATGAGACCGCTCAAGAACATGTGTGAAGTTGCCGTCATCGGCGGCGGCCTCGCGGGGCTGTCCGCTGCGCGTCACGCTGCGCGGCTCGGTCGGCTGGTGACGCTGTTCGAAGGCCGCGGGATCTTCGGCGGTCTGGTCGCGACCGTCGATCAGGTCGACGGGCTGCTCGTTCCAGGAAAATTCTCCGGCCAGGCCCTCGCCATCCATCTCCTCGAGGAGGCGCGCAAGGTGGGTGTCCAGGTCATCGAGTCGAGTGTCGCAAAGCTGGAGATGGACAAGCGTCTGACCCTCACCGATCAGGACAACCGGACGTACCATCCCGAGGCGATCATCATCGCGTCCGGTGCATCGCTGCGAAGACTCAACGTGCCCGGCGAGGAAGAGTTCACGGGTCGCGGACTATCGCATTGCGCGACCTGCGATGGCGGATTCTTCCGTGGCCAGGATGTCGCCGTCGTCGGCGGAGGTGACAGCGCGGTCCAGGAAGCACTCGTGCTGGCCAAGACGAGCCGACGCGTCATCATGGTGTGTCGCGGCCCGCTCAAAGCCAAGCGCGACTATGTCGACAAGATCGCCTCGCGAGACAACATCACCTTCGTCTGGGACAGCGAGGTCAGCGCCATCCTTGGCGCAGATGGCGTCGCCGGCATACAGGTGCGCAACGTGAAGAACGGCACGAGCTCGGATATCGAGTGCACGGGCCTGTTTCCATACATCGGCGTAGCACCGAACACGGGATTCGTGCCGACTTCCTTGCTGACTGCAACGGGACACATCAGTACGAACGCGAGCCTCGCGACCTCAGACGCACGCGTGTTCGCGGTGGGCGCGGCACGCGCCCACTACGGTGGCAACATCCTGGAAGCGATGGCCGAGGGCGTGAGTGCCGCGGAAGCCGCTGCGCAGCTCCGGAATTGAAGTGACGGCGAGTGCTCTAGTCATCTATTAGCTCCACGGAGACCACGGAGCTCACGAAGGTTCGGAATTCAGAAGCCGGAATTCAAGACCCGGAATCTCCACGGGGGCGCGGGGTACACGGGGTAAGAACTTGGAAGGGGTGTGCTCTCCAGCGAACCGAACGACATCGTGCACCGCCGTGTTAGTTGCGGAGGGCGAACCAGCGCATGAAAGACTCGCCCATGACCGCCGCAGGTAGCGAATTTGTTTCCAGGCTTCGCGATTCGTTCTCTCCCCGCGTATCCCCGCGTCCCCGTGGAAACTCGTGCTTGATCGGCTCCTCGCGGACAATGTCCCTACGTCGATAGTTTCGTTTTACCTGCCCGGCTTTCGCCCCGCTATGCTTTCGTGCCATCAAACTCAGGAGACGCTGATGGATCGCAAGACTTCTCTCTTCGCCGCTGCGTGCCTCGCGTACGCTGCTGTGGCGCTCAGCGCCGACGCCGGCAGCAAGCCCGCCAGGCCCTCTTTCGATGAGAACGGCGTTGTGCATGTTCCCTCCTTCGAGTTGCCGCCGTCCGAGCTCTCGAGTCCCGAGGCCCGGGCCTTCATGAAAATACGCGCGAAGATGTCGGGAGATCTGCCGACGATGGAGCCGGACATCGGTAAGTCTCGCAAGGCACTCGAGACGATGCTGGCACCGCAGGTCGCTCAGATGTTGAAGGCCTATCCGGTCGACGTCGCCGAGAAGACGATCGCTGGCGTACCGACGAGGGTGGTCACGGCGAAGGGCAAGAGCGCCGATGCGGCGCGCGTGTTGATCAACCTTCACGGCGGGGCGTTCCAGACCTGTTGGGAATCCTGCTCAATGCTGGAATCGGCGCCCATCGCATCGCTCTCTGGCTATCAGGTCGTCTCGGTCAACTATCGAATGGCGCCTGAGGCTGCTCATCCAGCCGGGGTCGAGGACGTCGCCAAGGTTTACAGCGAACTGCTCAAGAGCCACGAGGCGAGGAGCATCGGCATCTATGGCTGCTCCGCCGGTGGAGCGTTGACGGCTCAGGCTGCAGCCTGGCTTCCGGCACACAATCTGCCGCAAGCGGGAGCGATCGGTATCTTCGGCGCAGGCGGCGCGCGCTTCAGCGCCGGAGATTCTGCATACGTCGCCGGCTACATCGATGGCTCATTCCCGCCCCCGTCAAAGCCTGGCGAGCCGACGCTCGACATGACTCGCGGGTATTTCGCCAAGGCGGACATGTCCGATCCGATCATTTCTCCTGCGCTCCACCAGAATGTTCTCGCGAAGTTCCCACCGACGTTGATCATCACCGGCACGCGTGCAATGGACATGAGTCCTGCCATCTACACCAATTCGCAGCTACTCAAGGCGGGCCGACCCTCCACGTTGATCGTGGGTGAAGCCATGGGACATTGCTACATCTACCAGTCACAGCTACCGGAAGCGCGTGACGCGCTGAACGTGATCGTCCGGTTCTTTCGCGAGAATCTGAAATAGTGAACGACAGCCGAGCTTACGTCGGCAAGCAAGCCCGGACAGGCACGCGAGCCGAGCGTTGACGGCAAGCAAGCCTGCCGGCAGGCCAGATTCTTTCGGGCTTGCCGCCTTGCGGCTCGCCTGCCGACGTGAGCTCGGCTTGCCTGCCGCAGTCTTCGCGGCTTACTTGCCGACGGTAGCTCGGCTCTCGGCGCCGCCCTTGTGCTGCGCCAATGCGTCGCCTATGGTTTGTACCGTTAATCTCCGGGGCATGAACGATGGTTAGAAAAGTTGAAGGCGCCGAGTACGAAGTCGTCTGGCCGTGCGGCGAGCGGAAACTGAAGACACGCCAGCTCGCGCAACGGCTCAATACGCTCAAAGGCAAGACGATCGCACAACTCTGGGACTATCTTTTCGCGGGCGACCAGGTGTTCGCGGCGCTCGAGGAGACACTTCGGGAGCAGTATCCCGATGTGAAGTTCGTGAGCTGGCGCGAATTCGGTTCGACGCATGCGGTCAACGAAAAGGAACTGCTCGCGTCGCTCCCGCAACGATTCAAAGATCTCGGAGTGGACGCCGCCATCTCATCGATGGCGTGTTGAGGCAGTTGCACGCCCGCCGTGTTGCGGGCCAGTGAAGCGTGCGAACGAGCCGGCGTTCCGACATCGTCGCTGGTCTGTGAGGGTTTCCTCGGACAGGCCGCCGCGACGTCGGTGGGTCTTGGCATGCCCAATCTTCCCGTCGCGAAGATCGTTGGCCATCCCGGTGCTCAGAGCGTCGCGGAAATTCGTGCGAACGCAAAGAGCGTGACCGCGCGACAGGTCATCGAGAATCTGCTGACGGAACCGGCAGAGAAGAAGATGCCTCCCGAGCCTGCCGCGCGCGACATTGTGTTCCGCGGCACATTCGAGGAAGTGAACGCCTGTTTCTACGAGCGTGAATGGAGCGACGGCCTGCCGATCGTTCCGCCAACGATCGACAAGATCGAAGAGTTCCTGAGCTACATCGATCGCGACCCTGCTGAGTCACTCGGCATTCTCCTTCCGGAGAGTCGCGCCGCGACGGTCTGGGCGACCGCTGTCAATGGTGTGATGGCCGGTTGTCGTCCCGAATACATGCCGATACTGCTGGCGCTGGTGGAAGCGATGGTGGATCCCGTGTATGGCGTCGAGCACAGCGGCAACACGCCGGGCTCCGAAACGCTGATCATCCTGAACGGACCGATCATCAAGGATCTGAAATTCAACTACGAGCAAGGCGTACTGCGTGACGGCTTCATGCCGAACACGTCGGTCGGCCGTTTCTGGCGGCTGGCATTGCGCAACATGGCAGGGTTCCTCCCGCACAAGACCGACAAGGGAACCTTCGGCAATACCTTCCGTGTGGTGCTCGCAGAAAACGAAAATGTGCTCGCGAGTATCGGCTGGCCGCCGAACAGCGCGGACATGGGATTCACCGCCGGTGACAACACCGTGACGATTACGCGTATGACCGGCGGCGGCGTGTTCCCGTCAGTGACGGGTAGCACACCGCAGGAAATGATGCCCTACATCGCCGATGCGGTCGCAGCGCAAACCGGGTGGGAAATCGTTTTCACGGTGGGCGGCCTCTCATACGGCACATTGCGTCCCGTGTTGATATTGAGCCCGATTCTGGCCGAAACGATTGCCAAGGCAGGCTGGAGCAAGAAAGACGTCAAGCGCTATCTGTATGAGCACGCACGGATGGCCGCGTGGCGTGTCGAAGCGTTCACCGAGAAATGGGCCGACTTCAAGATCGTGTCGCTCAAACATCA
>Ga0209382_10011045_pt1 | contig 11231 bp, 6 predicted proteins | sample SoiMetdeltSBSDD5_FD_187599 | JGI IMG/M metagenome (GOLD analysis project Ga0209382, IMG submission 187599) | Bulk soil microbial communities from a Populus tree surrounding site in Tennessee, USA - Soil MetaG P. deltoides SBSDD5 (SPAdes) (version 2) | ecosystem: Environmental > Terrestrial >...
GTCGGACTGACGCGCGGCGCGACCAGGGCGCACATAGCCCGCGCCGCGATCGAAGCGATGGCCTACCAGACGCGCGACGTGGTCGAATGCATGCAGACGGATTCCGGCATCAGGGCGAAAGAGCTTCGCGTCGACGGCGGCGCGACGCGCAACGACTTCCTCTGCCAGTTCCAGGCCGACATTCTGGGCATCCCGGTCGTGCGCCCGGTGATCACCGAAACGACCGCGCTCGGCGCGGCTTACCTGGCCGGCCTGGCCGTCAACTTCTGGAAGAGCGAAAAAGAGATCTCCGGGCAATGGCGCGAGGAGAAACGCTTCGAGCCGCGAATGAGGAAGGGCGAGCGCGAGCGGCTTTACGAGGGATGGAAAGAGGCGGTGGCGCGCGTTAGATAGAAGAAGTGATCGGCGCCGCGTGAAACTTAGGTAGAACAGCCCTACTACTAATCGATTGCGCTGACCTATCTAGAGTACAATCAGCGGAAATTATCCGCCAGCGTAATGTCGCTGTTGACCTGATCCATCTGTGTCCATAGCAACCGGCGGCCGTCCGGCGAAATGGTCAGGCCGGAAATTCCTGGCGGGAGCGGGTTCTCAAGAGTGGCGGCAGTGGTCACTCTGCCGGCGCCGAAACTGTAAAACTCGATCAACGGGCGTTTCGCAGCCTCCGCTGTGACGAACCAGATGCCCTGGAGCGTGACCGACCATTGGCGCGTCAATCCTGCCTGATGATGATCGAGCAAGGGCGTCTCTGCGCCGCCGGCGACGGGGATGCGCCAGATGCCCCCTTCGCCGCGTCCTTTGGCGTAATAGAGATACTGGCCGTCAGGCGATTCCATGTTGTCGAATCCGCCCTGCTTCGTAACCTGCACGGCCTGTCCGCTCCCAGATGACGCCGTCGCTGGCATCTTCCAGATCTGCTGGCTGCCGCTACGATTCGAGCAAAAGTAGATCCATTGCCCGTCGCGCGACCAACTCGGCACTATGTCTTCAGAGGGTTCGGTCGTCAACCGGCGCGGGGCGCCGCCTTCGACATTGATTACGTAAATGTCGGCGCTATCTTCCACGCGCGCATCGAATACGATCTGTCGCCCGTCCGGCGACCAGCGTGGCGACCCTGTAGTCAGATGATTGAATGATGTTAGCGGCGCCGGGTTACGGCCATCACTGTCGCAAACCCAGATCTCCCAATTCCCTGTGCGGTTGGAGGCAAATACGATTTTCCGACCGTCGGGGGAAAACTGTGGGCTGACGTCTTGTCTGGTGGAAGAGATCAGCGCCTTTGCCGGCTGTTTCAATGTTGTCGTCCCAGCCAGTTCGATCTGCCAGACGTTGATGTTAGCGATCGTCTGCGACCAGGCCAGCCGGTTGGATCGCCGCGAAATTGCAAAGCTGGTCAAGTCAGTTCCGGCAGACTCTACCAACGCGGGCGTTCCGCCGGAGGCCGGAATTCTCCACAAGCTGGAAAAACCGCCTCCACTGCGGTTCGACAGAAACAGGATTTCGCGCCCGTCCGGCATCCAGGCCAATTTCATAATCGTCGCGTTGTCGAAAGTCAGCCTTCGCGTCACGGCGCCCGCCAACGAAGCCAGATATAGATCGCTGGCGCCGCTGCCGCCATAGCGGACAAACGCAATCGTTTTGCCGTCCGGCGAGAACACCGCGTTACCATCGCCGTTAGCTCCGGTGGACGGCGACGTGATGCGCCGTTTTTCGCCGGATTCGGGCGACAATAGATAGAGGTTGACGGGGTCCCGTGACGAAGTGGCTTCCGAAATCGCCAGCCATTTGCCGTCCGGCGACCAGTCGGAGGCGTGCAGAACGATTGACTTGACCCAGTGTCTGATTTCTCTGCGTTCGGCGATCTTCCGTTCCTGCCCGCCCAACGGAGAGATCAAATACAATTCAGCGCTTTCCCCCTTAAAGCGCGTGAAGGCTATAGCGCGGCCGTCTGGCGACCAAAGTGGATCAATGTCTTCGGCCGGATCGGTCGTCAATCGCAACAACGCTTCCGTCCCGACCTGTTTGATATAAATGTCCGAGTTGGCGCCATTTTCTCCGTCCCAGGCGAAAGCAATCTGGTTGCCGTCCGGCGAGAAGGATGGCTGCGTTTCCCTGCCCACAAAACTGGTGAAAGGGGTAATTTTCAGGGGCGGTAAAGCGGAAGAATGCTTAAAAACGATACGCCAAACGACGGCGCTAATGAGCGCGCCCAACGCGAGAAAAAGGATTGGCTGCGCCCAGCGTCTGCTCCCACGCCTGTGTTGCGGCGGACCTTCCATTGACCGTGGCGCCGCTTCGGCGGATGACTCAGCTTTCTCCGAAATCAAATCGTTTGGAAACTCCGCCGATATTTTTCGCACCTCTGGCAAGAAACGATAGCCGCGCTTGGGCACTGTCTCAATAAAACGCTCGCCGGCTTCGCCTCCTCCCAGCGCCTTGCGGATCAGCGCGATGTTTGAAGAGAGGTTGGATTCCTCGACAAAGCTGTCGGGCCAAACCGCTTTGAACAACTCCTCTTTTTCCAGCAACCGTCCGTGATGTTCGACCAGCGTTAAGAGCAGATCGAAAGCCTTCGGCGTGAGCGAGACGGCTTGTCCGTCCCGCAACAACCGGCGTTCTCCGGCGTCCAGCCGGAATGAGTCGAATTCGTATAAATGTTTTGGTTGTTGACTTATAGCCATTCCAGGAATTCTCCAGGAACTTCTCAGGAAATTTCCCGCGCTTTTTCCGATGCGCTCACAGGATTTTGCCCCCCCGCCCACTTATTGTCAGCCATGCAATGAGACGCTGAAAGCTAATCTTTTGATCGGCTTTTTGCGGTTCCGGGGAGAGCGCGGCAAACCTGCCTCATTCTCAACCCACAAATTTTAACTGTAAACGTTGGACGACCTCTATGGGTTAACAGGGATTCGTGTGTCCATTGGTTGGTCGCCCAGCGGCGACTACGGCAAAAGGGGAACTCATGTTCTGGCGAATTATCGGTCGGCTCTCGTGCATTGTAGCTGTTTCTTTCAGTCAGGCGACGGCCGGCGCCGCGCGGGCCCACTGCGAAGACGAGATTGAACTGGCGCTCGCTGCAATTGGCTCGGGGCCGGCTGAGGAGATGAAAAGCCGTCTTATAAGCGAACGCATTACTGTTTTCGATGACTCGCTACGCGCACAGGCGGTGGCTGCGCTCCCTGCTTCCTTGCGTCGCCAACGAATTACACAGGGCAAGCTCTTAGGCCGTGTCGAGGCGATCTTCAACCATGTCCTGCAGTTGCACGGGAGGAGCGGTAAGCTTGTGTTGTTCCTTTACCGGAATGACCTTCCCTCGGCCATGCTTTGGAGGGGTTGTGTGGTCGCTGTCTCCGACGGCTTCGCCGAGCCGTTGTATGATGATGAATTGGCCGGCGCCTTCGCGCATGAATTGGGCCATTCGTATTTTGAAGATGAGATGGCGGAGTGGCTCCGCGCTCAGAACGCCTTTGCAATGAGAGTGATCGAACTGAAGTGTGACGGGGTCGCCATCCTTTCCTTGAAGTTGTTGGGGCGCAACCCGGCTGGTTACGTGAGGGGACTACGGAGACTCCAACTAATCACTAAAAGAAAAGGTCTGTCGGATGTCGTCTTCCAGTCTCATCCGACATTGGTCGCACGCATGAAATTCTCACAACGCTTCATCGAGTCACTGAAATGAGCGACGGCGCTCAATGCATGCTCGGGCCTCAACTATTATTTACGCCATTCGACCGGGAACATCGCGCCCGCCTTGTCCTGCGGCAATTCAAATCCGACCATTGCCGCCGCGCGCGCCAAAACCGGATCGCGTTTGGCCGCCAGGTCTGCGGCGGTCGGGAGCAGTAATTCATCCGGCGTCACGCCGACGCTTTCCAGGCTCTTGCCGTCGGACATGATCACGTCGGCGTTGGTGACGCTCACGCCGTAAAAGATCACGGTATCGATTCCTGTCTGGTGATCGAATGTTTGCGATTGCATAACCGCGCCCGATGTGCGGTCGCCGATGACAACGCCGCGTTTTTCGAGTTGGACGATGCGGGCGAAAATTTCGGCGGCGGAGGCCGATTTACTGTCGACGAGCACGACCAGCTTACCTTTGAAATTTCGGTCTCCGTGCGGCTTGCAGATTTGCGGCCTCATCTCCTTGCGGCCTTTGAGGTCGGCGATCTTGACCTCCTTGTCGAAGAAATAGCCCGCGAACCATTCCAGGGTTTTGACGTAGCCGCCGGGATTGCCGCGCAGATCAAGGATCAGCGCCTCGCGTTTTCTCGCCTTGCCCATCATTGCGTCAACCTCGCCATCTTCGATCGCGAAATTGGGCATTTTCCAGATCAGCAGTTTGTCGCCCGCCTCAACGTAGCGCTGCCGGTTGAGGCGGTCTTCGGACTCCGCATCACGCATCATGTCCCAGATGTCTGTCTCCAACGTCTTCACCAGCTTGCCCTGTTTAACGTTCGACATCACGTCCAACTGCCGCTGCTGCCCTTCTGGGCTTTGCAGGACCAGGCGAAGACCCGGCTGCGGTCTGAGTGTGTAGTACATATAGATCAACTTCCACAACTGTTCGCGCGAAGGCTCGAAGCCGTTGACTGAAAGAACCTGATCGCCGGTCTTAACGCCTTTCTTTTCGGCGTCGCTTCCGGGTTTGACCGCGCTGACGAAGACCTTGTCGCCGAACGCCTGCATCTGCAATCCGTACTCGGTGCGGTTGGCGCGTCCCGGCGGCAGAAAGAAAGTATGCGAATCGTTGAGGTCGACCAGCGCCTGCGCGATGATCCCGAATAACTGGCCCACCGATTCCGCCTCTTTGATCTTCGCGTCAGCGGCGCTGAATCGCGCTTCGACGTCCATTCCATGGAAGTTCGTGTCGTAATAATTCTTCTTCAGATCGTCTTTGACGATTCTGAGCATGATCCGCGCTCGCTCGCGCTGAAAGTTGAGATCGGGTTGCGCCAGGACTGGAGGTGGGACCGGCAGCGCGATCAAGCAGGAACCGGTGATTAACACTATGGCCAAAGTGAGTGGGGCTCCAAAAGTCTTCATAACTTACTTTCTCCAGTTTTCAAGACCGTGATTAGTTCATTTAGAAATCCTTTGAGGGTGTGAGAGGCTTCAGGCGCCGCTGCGCTGGGGGGCGTCGGCCACTTGGACTTCGATCAATAGGCTGTTCTATCGAGGCTCCCGCTCGTTGACGCTCACCGGACCTGGACCGCTATCTCAACCAGCAGCGTATTTCTTTCGATGAGTAGGAAAGAGCGCGAGTAAAAAAATATGATCTTACTGAAGATTATGAAGCGCCGCCATATTGCCGCAAAACTGGACAACTGCAAGCCAAATTTCGGTTCCGGCGAATGATTATTCCCCCTATCAACATTGGGGCGCCGGCGCTGTACGGTATCAATCTTGCGCCTCCTGATTTAGAATTGGCCAGCGAAGATTTGGCCCGGGTCGTTTCCCGCTCAAAATCTTCCCCGCAAAACCCCTTTTCCCGAAACGGTCAGGAATGAAAATCAACAGACGGATTCTATTTGGGCCTGCGCTCTTGATTTCGCTCGCAGGTCTTTCCATCGCGCTGTCTTATGCGCCCGCCCGTCAAGAAGCGATCAAAGTTACCTTCACCGACGCGACTAAATCCGCCGGCATCGACTTCGTCAACAAGTCCTCATCCGAAAAGAAATATATCGTCGAGAGCATGGGCGGCGGCGTGGCGATGTTCGATTTCGACAACGACGGGCGGCTCGACATTTATCTGGTCAATTCATACACGGTCGATGCGGCGCTCGCAAAAAAGCCGCGCCCGCCCGCCGCGCTCTACCGCAATCTTGGCAATGGGAAGTTTGAAGACGTGGCCGCGAAGGCCGGGGTAGCCGATCCCGGTTGGGCGATGGGAGTGAGCGTCGCCGATTATGACAACGACGGCTACGACGATCTTTACGTGACATGCTTCGGCCCAAACAGGCTCTATCACAATCGCGGCAACGGGACATTTGAAGATGTGACGGCGAAAGCGGGCGTCAGCGACGCGCGCTTCTCGACCGGCGCGGCATGGGGCGATTACGACCGCGACGGAGACCTGGACTTGTTCGTAACCAACTACGTCGATTTCAAACTCGACGATCTGCCGCAGTTCGGCAAGGGAGCCTTGTGCCAGTACCGCGCCATCCAAGTGCAGTGCGGCCCGCGCGGGTTGCCGGGCGCGGGCGACGCGCTCTTTCGCAACAACGGCGACGGGACCTTCACCGACGTTTCGAAACAGGCGAAGGTGGACGATCCGAAAGGCTATTACGGGCTGGGGGTGACCTGGACGGACTTCGACGATGACGGTTGGCCCGACGTCTTCGTGGCGAACGACGCAACGCCCAATTACGCTTATCGGAACAATCATGACGGAACCTTCACCGAGATGGGTTTTATGCTCGGAGTGGCGGTTGACGAGAACGGCGTCGAACAGGGCAGCATGGGCGTCTCCATCGGAGATTACGACCGCGACGGGCGGCTCGATCTGATCGTCACCAACTTCGCGGACCAATACAACACGATCTACCGCAAAGGCCCCGACGGCGCGTTCACCGACGTGTCGCGCGCCACGAAGACCGCCGACGTTAGCCTGCCTTTCGTCGGCTGGGGAGTGAAATTCTTCGATTACGATAACGACGGCTGGCTGGATCTGCTGGTCGTCAACGGCCACGTCTACCCGCAGGTCGAGGGCGCTTTTCCGGGCGGGGAGTACGCCCAGCGCAAGCTCTTCTACCGCAACTTGCGCGACGGGACTTTCGCTGAGATCGGACTGTCAATTCCGGCCCTGGCCGAGAGGCGCGCGTCGCGCGGCGCCGCGTTCGGAGACTACGACGAGGACGGAGACGTCGACGTGATCGTCAATGAAATAGACGGCGCGCCCACGCTACTCCGCAACGACGGCGGATCGAAGGCCGGCCATTGGATAAGTTTGAAGTTGCAGGGGACGAAATCGAACCGCAACGCCGTCGGCGCCCGCGTCGAACTCAAGGCCGGAGGCTTGACGCAGGTCGACGAAGTCCGGGCGGGCGACAGCTACATCTCGCATTCCGATGGGCGGCTGCATTTCGGCCTCGGCGCGGAGACGACGGTCGACGAGATCAAGATTCGATGGCCCGGCGGCGCGGTTGAAAAATTGACCAAAGTAAAAGCCGATCAGGTCGTCAGGATTGTTGAGCGCAAATAACATTAACAGCGCCTATCTCATCTCATCCTGGAACACTGCCTGCCTTCATTAATATAACAGGCCTGCTGAAGCTGCAGGTTTGTGTTTATTCAATCTAAAAAAATGGGGAGGTGTGTTATGGGAATCTTTGACAAGATGTTCGGGCGCGGAGCGGACAACGCCGCTCCGGGATCCGAGCAGAAGTTCAACCAACTAAAGCAGAAATATCAATCGGTGCTCAACTCGATCGAGCAACAGGGCGTGAGGCTGCAAAACCTGCACGTCGAAAACGATAAACTGTTCATCAGAGGCACGGCCCCGTCCGAGCAGGCCAAGAACGAGATCTGGGATCAGATCAAGCTGGTCGACCCGAACTACAGTGACCTCACGGCCGACATCACTGTCGAAGCGCCCCAGCAACGGGCCGCGGCCGTAGGAGGCGTCGCGACGGGCGGTCAAACCTATACCGTCAAGTCCGGCGACACGCTCTCGAAGATCAGCCAGCAGTTTTACGGCAGCGCGAACGAATACATGCGCATCTTTTACGCCAACCGCGACACGCTCTCTGACCCTGACAAGATTCAGCCAGGGCAGCAGTTGATTATTCCGTCTGAATGACAACACCCGAGCCGGATGAGCCGTGTGGAATTGATTTCAATATTGAAGAATCAATCTCCAGCCATATGACATATGCCATATTTCATATGAAATATGGCATATGCTACGGTTTCGGCGTGCGGGAACGGTCTTTCTGCAGTTGCTCTGATTTGATGCGCTCCACCTCGGCGAATTCGCGCGCGGCGTCTTCACGTCTTCCGAGCCGTTGATAAACGCGAGCCAGCGTATAGCGCGCCTCCTGGTCGGCGGGTTTTTTCGAGGCGGCGAATTCGAGCGGCTTCACGGCATCGGCGATCTTGCCTTGTTTGAAGAGAATCCTGCCCAGCAGCGCGTTGGCTTCGGGCGACTGAGGATCGAGTTTGAGCGCGGCTTCTACGCGCTCTCGCGCCGAGTCGACGTTACCGTCTTTTTCCAGCGCGTCGGCCAGATAATACATGGTCGTGAAATCCCGCGGGCTGCGTTTGGCTTCTTCCTCGAAGGACGCGACCGCCTCTTTGTTGTGGCCGAGTTGATGATGGGCGAGCCCCGTCGAAAAATGCAGGCGAGGCAAATCGGGGTTGAGTTTGGCCGCCGATTGCAATTCTTCCAGAGCTTTCTCGAACTCCTGGTCGCGCAGGAACGCCTGACCTTGCAGCAGGTGGAGCGCGGGACGGCCTTCGGGGAAGGCCGCCAGCCGTTCGAGCGTGGCGCGAAAGCCCGGTTTGCCCAGACGCAGGTAAGCCAGGCCGAGGCTGTAAAGCACGGCCGCGTCCGGCGGGGCGGCGTCGAGCGTCTGTTCGAGCTGCTTGACGGCCTCCTCATCCCGTCCTAGCGCGAAGAGCGAGAGGCCGTAGAGCTGGCGCGCCTGGGTCACATCGGGGCTCTGTTCCAAAAGTCGTTGGAAGCTTGCTATCGCCTGATCGAACTTCCCGGCGCGGTAATGCGCGATCCCGAGGTTGAGCAGGATCCGCGTCATCTGCGGCGCGAGCTTGAGAGCGGATTCGTAAGCGGCTACGGCCTCATCGTATCTGCCGAGTCGCGCCAGCACGCTGCCCAGATTGGCCTGGGCTTCCAGGTAGTCCGGCTTGATCGCGAGCGCGGCGCGATATTCGGCGGCGGCTTCGTCGAGCTTGCCTTGTTGTTGAAGCTCGACGGCGCGGTTGTATTTCACGGTCGCGTCTTGCGTTTGTTGAAATGCGACCAACGCCGCAAGAATGAATGTCAGAACGGTTTGACTCACAGGCCGATTCTACATCGCCCAATCGCCGGACGGCAAAAGATGATGGTTGTTGATGGGAATAGAGAAAAATAAAGCCGAAGTAACTACTCAGTCCTCTCCGCCGCGTTAGCGGCGCCTTGAATTTAGCCGTGGGTTTTAACCCACGGGATGGTCGACGAGTATTTCCTCGTCGCGCGAGCGACGGCTGAATTCAATCGTCGCTGACGCGACGGGAAAGAACATTCCGCGTCACCGTGGGTTAAAACCCACGGCTAAATTCAAGGCGCCGCTAACGCGGCAGAGACTGAGCAATTACAAGGCGAAATAGAAATTCCGCCGCAGGAGGTGAAAGAATTGATGAACGTGACTTTTGATGAAGTTCTGGATAAGGCTTTGGCGCTTCCACTGGATATCGTAGAGCCGCCATTGTCCGCCCCCAGAAAAAATGGAGGTTGCAACAGGGTTGCAACCTCCAAGCCATTGGTTCTTTGTGTAATCAGCGATTGGTTAGAAGAAAATCTTCACCGCAAGCTGAATGATGCGATTGCCGGACACGGTGTCGCTCAAGGTGTTGACCTCGCCGACGCCGTTGCCCAAAATCGGATTACCGCTGAGCGTGCTGCCACGCACATTATTGATATTCGCCGTGGCGGCCGATTGGGACTGCAGATAAGCGTTGAAGCTGTTCCAAGTCACATCGCGTTTCATATCGCTGAACTGCGGATGATTGAAGAGATTGAACATCTCGAGCCGCAGTTGCAGGTTGCGATGGCCGTCGCCGCCGAGCGGGAAGTTCTTGAACACCGAGAGGTCGGTCAAGTTGATGCCGGGGCGGCTCAGGTAATTGCGCGGATAAGCCCCCTGGAGGGCCAGCGCCTGGGCTACGCTCGGTAACTGTGTAGTTTCAAAGTTGAAGTATTTATCGCGATCCTTGCTCGCATTCGGATCGCCGTTGAAGAAGCCACGCACTGCTGTGCCCGTGTCGCCAGTCCAGGTCCCGCCGAGTCGCTGTGCGAGATTGCTGATTCCGTCGATACTGGCGTTAACATCGTCCGGCCGCCCGGAGACGAATTGCGTAATGCCGGTGACCTGCCAGCCGTTGGTCGCAGATTTGAGCAATCGGTTGCCGCTCTTCAGCCCGGGCAGCCGCCAGTCGTAGTTGATGACCATAATGTGCGTGCGGTCATATCTCAAACGGCGGTAATCCGCGCAACTCGAGCAGATCGGATTGATGTAGTCGTTGTAATCGTCGGCAGTGCCCATCGCCTTCGAATAGGTGTAGGCCAGGCCGAAGTTGAACGAACTGCCGAACCGTTTGGTTAGAGTCGCCTGCATCGCATGATAGTTCGATGAGCCGCCAAGAGTGCGCAGTCCGATGGTGTTATATCCCGGATATCTCTTCAGGAACTGCGCCGACAGAGCGTTCGCTCCCGAGAAATTCACGCCGGCGTCCTTGTAAATCTGCGCCAGACCGTCTTCTTGAGTCGGCACGACGCCATTCGGGTATTTCGCCGGGTCTTGAGCCGCGGCGGTAAAGAGCTCGCCGTACGGACTGTAGTTGAGGTTGAGCAATTCCTGTTGATGACGGCTCAGCGTGCCGACATAACCGACGCTCACGACAGTGTTATAGCCGACGTCATGTTGAACCTGGAGGCTGAAACTCTGAACACTGGGAACCTTCCCCTCCGGATCGGAGGCGATGACATCGCTGACGCCGAGCGCGCCCTGGCCGATATTGTTCAGGGAGCCGAAGTTGACTTGTGGGTTGACGAACAGCGGCGGCTGGCCGACTGCGGCGAAGGCCAGTTCGTTACCTTGCACGCGGTCATAGCCCAGGCGATAACCGCCACGCACGACCGTCTTCTTGTCGCCGAAGAGGTCGTAGGCAAAACCGAGCGCGGGGCCGAATTGCACGCCGCGGCTCTTCATGCCGCCCGGGAAGTAATCTTTGCTGTTAACCATCCCATTGAACGGATCGCCTGATCCGGGAACGATGCTCCCGACAAAGGAACCGTCAAGGAGGGCATTCGGGTTGGTCATCGCCGCCTGTTGCGCCGCCGCCGGACTAGCAAACATTGCCGGATCGTAGGCTTTGATATTCTGCCCTGAACAAGGGAATGTCGCCCCATTTATGCAAGTCTGCCTGTAAAGCCGCACAGCTTTGGTCGGGTCGAATTTGCTCGGCACGAAATAATAATCCTGATGTCGCGCGTCGTACTGCGGATAGATCAGATT
>Ga0209382_10011050_pt1 | contig 11229 bp, 9 predicted proteins | sample SoiMetdeltSBSDD5_FD_187599 | JGI IMG/M metagenome (GOLD analysis project Ga0209382, IMG submission 187599) | Bulk soil microbial communities from a Populus tree surrounding site in Tennessee, USA - Soil MetaG P. deltoides SBSDD5 (SPAdes) (version 2) | ecosystem: Environmental > Terrestrial >...
CGCCGCACCTGGGCATCGGGGTAGCGTGGTCGCCCCGGCCACGCTGAGCCCGACCCCGGCGCACACGCACGTCCCGGATGCGCGCACGTCACGGGGCCGCGCGGCTGACGCGGTGCCGGGGCTCGCCGGCCAGGAACGCGTCCAGCACCTCCAGGCACAGGCGCCAGCGCTCGCGCGCGGCCTGGACCGTCTCGTTCGACGCCGGGGCGGCGCCCAGCTGGAGCAGGAGCCCGTCCACCTCCGGCCCGGGTTCCAGCGGCCGCACCTGTCGCGCGCGCGCCTGGAGCTGGTCCAGCGCATCAGCGGGGAGATCGCCCGCGGCGAAACCCAGGAGCCCGAGATGCTGGAACCGGTCCATTGAACCTCCGGCGCCGCGAGCGCATGATTTCACCCGGTGCCGCTCTACAACGCGGCGCCCGCGCCATCCGGAACGGCGGGCGTGGTGGAGGTGCGCCCGCTCATCACCGCGCTCGCGGAGGGCGCGCCGCTCCTGGCCGCGACCGCGCTGCCCGATCGCGCGCCGCCCGCCTTCCTGCTGGATGCCGCTCGCGGCGGTGTGGGCACCGGCCCGCTCCGGCTGAGGCCCGAGGAGCGGATCTTCGACAACCGGGCGGTGAGCTTTCCCACCGACTTCCCCTCCGCGCGCCTGCTCCGCGAACGCGGCATCGACCGCGCGCTGCTCGTCCAGTTCGACCGGCTGTCACCGCTGGATGACCTGGCGGATGCGCTCCGCCTGTGGGCAGGCGGCGGGGTCGCGGTGAGCGCAGTCCAGGTGGTCCTGGGCCACCAGCCGCTTCCGCTGGCGCTGCGGCCGCCGAGCTGGCTGGAGTGGATCGTGAAGCGGGCGCTGGCGCTGGTGGGCCTGCGGCGGAACGCGGTGGGGGGCTTCGGAGCGTGGCGCGGGCTCCACGGCGTAGGGTCCTGGTGCTTCGCCTCCGCAACCTTTACTTCGAGGCCGGGTGGCCTCGGCGCTGCTCGTCCGTCGACCTCGTGACCTTCACCCGTCGCGAAGTCGCGTGAACGATCAACGGCCTGGGCCGAACATGGAGATAAGCGGGGCGAGCGAGGCCTAGTCTCGCCCAGCGGTTCGCCTCTCAGCGGCCTCCGAGGGTACTCCCATGTTCAGGACGCGGGTGCTTGCCGGTCGCGTCTCCCTCCTGACACTGCTGATGGTCCAGCTCGCAGGGGCCGGCTGCGCGCCCGGTCGTCACACGGTGCGGCTCCAAGCTGCCGACGGCCAGGCACGGACGACCACCCCGCCACCTCGGCCACCGCTGGCGCTCCCCAAGGAGGAGGTCCGCCAGGCCATCCGGGCGCTCGCGCAGAAGGTCGTCCCGGTAGCGGACCCGCTGGAATTCGCCCGCGAGCGGTTCGAAATACCTCTCCGTGAAGGGACTTATCTCCTCAACGCGCGCACCAAGGAGCTGCGGCCCGCGGACAGAGCGACGGAAGCGACGGAGGAGCCACCGCCGGAGCTGGTGGAGCAGGCCCGGCGCTATCTGCAGTGGTGCGAGGGCAGACACGAGCCTGGCGACTGCCTCGGCGCCCTCCGGGGCCGCCGGACCCTGGACGCGCACGGGCGGTACCTGGTGGCGATGGGCGTCGCCATCGCCGGCACCCTGGAGGCCAGCAAGGACAGCCTGGAGGAGATGGTCAGCGTGAAGGCAGTGCTTGGGATGGTGGTGGCCGGCATCACCATGTATGCCGTGCTGTGGGTCATCCCGGAGCCGACATCAAAGGGCATCGCCGCCGCGATGACCATCGTCCTCGTCGGGTACGTCGGCGTGGACACGCTGTACACGCTCGGGCGCGGGTGGGCGACGCTCATCGACCGGGCCGACGCGGCGACGACATTCGACGGACTCTGGGACGCGGGAGAGGAGTACGCCAAGGTGATGGGTGCCAACAACGCGCGCATCTTGGTGATGGTGGCGACCGCGGCGGTGGGAAGCGGAGCCAGCCAGCTGGCGAAGCTGCTGCCCTCTCTCCCCGGTGCGGGTCAGGCTTCGCGGTTCGCGGTGGCGGAAGGCAGCGTGCCCATGGAGTCGGTGGGCGCGGTGAAGGCCGTCAAGATTGCCAAGGACGGCCTCACCATCATCCTCGAGCCCGGCGTCGTCCTGATGTCCAGCACCTCCGAGACCTCCGGAGGGGGGAAGTCGGTGGAGCAGGTGCTCCGTCCTCCCAGCGCTGCCGAGCCGGGTTCGCCCTCCACCGTAAAGAGCCACAAGAACGTGGAGATTGTAGACTCTCATGGCAGGCCGGTTGGCGAGTTCGACGAGGTCAGCGCGGGGCGCTTCTTCGAAGACAAGTCAGCCGAGGGGCTGGCCAAGTTGAACCCAAGGACCGGCGTACGACAACTGACCGCTGATGAATGGGCGGAGACGCAGATCTACGAGAAGACCGTGAGCCGGATCGAGAACCTCGCCAGCAGAGCCACGGCAACCCGCGCCGCACCTGGCTCCCCAGCACCGTCCCTCCAGGAGATCAAGGCCATACGTCACCTGACATTTCGACTGCGGAGCACCTCGCCGGAGGTCGTGAACGCGGTCAGTAAACAACTGGCCCGGTTGAACAGTCGGTTCCCGGGGTGGACCTTCGATGCGATCTATGGCGTGCAATGATGGTCTGGGTCTGAAATGTCGGTCGCTCTGATCTACCGGCTACGCGGCGCGCCTCCGGAGCAGGCTGAGACGGTGCCTGTGGCGACCGCGGAGGTCTTCCGGGACCATTGGTTGCCGGGGGCGCGGGCGCTCGGGCTCGTGTGGCTTCCATTATTTGAGACCGGCGTGAAGGTTGGCGTGGATGATCTCCCCGCGGTTGTCGAGGAACTGCGGGCGCTGGAGCGCTGGTTGGCTGGCAAGGCACCCGAGTCCGTCGCTCTCGTTGGGTCTCGGATCGCTCGCCTGATCGATGTCCTCGAGAGCCTCCCACCCCTTCAAGATGGCCATGCCTTCATTGGTTGAGGTGAGCAGGGACGCCGATTCGCTATCCGAGGACCTGCCGACGCACTACCGCTCGAGGTCCTCGACGACCGGTACAAGACGAGCTCGACCATCGTCACCAGCCAGCTCGAACCGAACGACTGGCACTCGGTCATCGGAGACGCGACGCTGGCGGACGCGATCTGCGATAGGCTCGTCCACAACGCGCACCGGCTCAAGCTGGGCGGCGACTCCATCCAGAAGGCGGAGGGCTTGACCGGCGGGAAGAAGCCGGCGAAGTAGCTGACACCAGCGCCGTCACCCGGTGATCGGCATGCTCCGGAACCAGTGACCGTCTTGCGGCGGGACGACTGATCGGCTTCCACGGAATACGCAGCTGCGGCCGCCGAGCTGGCTGGAGTGGATCGTGAAGCGGGCGCTGGCGCTGGTGGGCCTGCGGCGGAATGCGGTGGGGGGCTTCGGAGCGTGGCGTGGGGGCTCCACGGCGTAGGCCGCCTCGACGCTTCCCGGTACGCGTCCAGTCGCTCGGCGGTCTCCGCCGCGGTGCTCCGCGGCGATGTTCCGCTCAAGCTGTCCCTTTACGAAGACCCCCACACTATCCCTTCGAATGCGACCGTTCGTCCCGGATGTGCGACGTAATTTCGAATCTCGTGCGCGTTCATAGAGCGACATCGAAGGAGGAACGCGCATGTCGATCTTGGTGCAAGCCAGGATGTACCTGTCTGCCGTGGGACTCATGGCCGCAATTGCGCACGGCGTCGAACCTCTTACACCGGCGCCGGAGCTCCATCCGCTGGTATCGGCGAGCGAGGTGCTCTATCGACAGCACCTCGCCAGGTCCTGCGACGAAGTGAGGAGACTGGCTTCGACCGCTCCCGGGATCACGAAGAGCGATCGAGCTCGACTCCATTTCCTGGCCGCCCTGCGCGCCTTCGACGACGGCGACAAGCAAGCCGCAGGCATGGCGCTCTCCCAGGCCGTACAGATGGACAGGTCGGCCGCATTGCCATCGTACGTTCCTGCTGGAGTGCTCGGGCTTCTCCACGAAGCCCAAGGGCAGATGGCCGAGCTCCCGGCGAACGAGGAGAGCGGCGACGAAGCGCTCCTGGCATCTCAGGCCGGTGCATTCGAGCCCCCCTCCAAGATGCTGTTGAGGGCTGTGGACGTTCTGTACGACAAGCTCCAGATCGAGGGAGCCGGCGTCGTGCTCGGACTATTGCGCTCCTCGTCGCTGACGCCGGACGACGCCATACAGGTCGCTCTGCGACAGGGAGTCCTGAGGATGGAGATGCATGATGAGGCGGGCGCGCGAGTGGCGTTCCGTCAAGCACTCATGGACGACCGCAGCGCCTCCCTCCCACCATTCGTCGCGCCGAAGATACAGCGACTGTATGACGAGGTCCGGCTGGCCATTCCTGTCGCGCAAAGTCCGCCGGACCTGAATACCAACAATGCGACGATGGTGTCAGTCGCGTCTGCGCCGGACATCAATTCTACGAAGACGGAGATACTCATCATGCCGGACTCGCCACGGTGGGAGCTCCTGATAGGAGGCGCCGGGCTGGCGTTGGTTGCCGGTGGTGCGGTCGCGGGAACCATCGCGTTCTCGGCCCATCAAGAAGAGCAGCGTGCAGCGGCGGATGGTGACGTAACACGTTTCCTCCGGAATCGTGAAACCGCAAACGCGGCGATGAATGTCGCGGACGGCCTGTACGCCGCCGGCGCGATTGTCGTCGGAGTGAGTGCGTTTCTCTATTGGCGGGTTTCGAGCTCCGTTGCAGTCGGAGCCAGCGCAGGTGGTGGCCGTGCAGCCGTACAGATCGGAGGGCGATTCTAATGAAGCGATTCCTCTTCGTGGTCCTGCTGGCCGGCGGCTGCCGCTCCGTCATCGGCTCCGACGTTCCGCCGCCGGCGCCACGCGGGCTCGAGTACTCCTCGAATCCAGTCACGTATACAGTGGGGGTGCCGCTTCCTTCGAACAACAGGCCGTCGAGCCTCGGGGGCGAGGTCGACTCGTACGCCATCAGCCCCGCGCTGCCGGCGGGTTTGAGCTTCAGCACGGTGACGGGCGTCATCTCGGGCACGCCAGCCGAGCCCGCGCCGGCGACCGCCTACACGGTGACCGCGACGAACTCACGGGGCTCGACGACCGGTTTGGTGAACATCACGGTGATCGACGTGCCGCCTTCGAGGCTCACCTACTCCAGCGATCCTGCCGCCTACACGATAGGGCAGCGGGTCGCCGAGAACAGGCCGGCGAACAGCGGTGGTCGGGTCGTCTCGTATGCAATCACTCCCCCACTTGGAGCGGGTCTGAGCTTCAGCACGGTGACGGGTGTCATCTCGGGCACGCCGGCCGCGCTTTCGCCAGCGACCGTCCATACCGTGACCGCGATGAATTCCGGTGGCTCGACGATCGCGACGTTGACCGTCGCCGTCAAGGTCGATGTCATGGGCTTGAGGAACGTCATCGCAGCGGGCCATGCCCACACCTGCGCGATCGTCAACACCGGCGTCCAGTGCTGGGGGCATAACGATGAAGGCCAGCTGGGGAACAACTCCGCAGCGCAGAGCCGCGTGCCTGTCCAGGTTGCCGGCCTCACATCCGGCGTCCAGGCTATTTCAGCCACCAACCATACCTGCGCGCTCGTCAACGGCGGCGTCCGGTGCTGGGGGCTCAACGCTCAGGGCCAGCTGGGAAACAACTCCACGGCGAATGGGCGCGTGCCCACCCAGGTTCATGGCCTCACCTCCGGAGTCCGGGCCATCACAACGGGTGCCGCCCATTCCTGCGCACTGGTGAATGGCGACGTCAAGTGCTGGGGAGCCAACGACTGGGGCCAACTCGGGAACAATTCCACCGTCAATAGTCTTACACCCGTTCCAGTCTCCGGCCTCGGTCCCGGCGTCCAGGCCATCGCCGCGGGCGGCGGCCATACGTGCGCTCTGGTGAATGGCGGCGTCAAGTGCTGGGGAGCCAATCATTGGGGCCAACTCGGGAATGATTCCACCATGGGAAGCCTAACGCCCGTGCCGGTCTCGGGCCTCGACTCCGGCGTCCAGGCCATCGCCGGGAGCGGCGGCTCCATGTGCGCGCTGGTGAATGGCGGCGTCAAGTGCTGGGGAGCCAACGATTGTGGACAGCTTGGGAACAATTCCACCACGGAAAGTCACACGCCCGTGTCGGTCTTGGGTCTCGATTCCGGCGTCCAGGCATTGTCCGCCGGCGCCGGCGCCGCTCATATCTGCGCGCTCGTCGATGGTGGCGCACGCTGCTGGGGAGGCAACGGCGACGGCGAGCTGGGGAACAACTCCACCACCAACAGCTCCCTGGCTGTCCAGGTCTACGGCCTCGACTCCGGCGTCAAGGCGATTTCAACAGGTGCCTTCCATACCTGCGCGCTCGTCGATGATGGCGTGCACTGTTGGGGGATGAACTACTGGGGGGAGCTCGGGAACGGTTCCAGCGACTACATCTCCACCGTGCCGGTCCAGGTCTCGGGCCTCAGCTTCGGTGTCCAGGCCATCGCCTCGGGGGATTACCACGCCTGCGCGCTCGTCAATGGTGGCGCGCGCTGCTGGGGGATGAGCGTCTTTACCACCGGTCACTCCATGCCGGTTCAGGTTGCCGGCCTCGCCTCCGGGGCCCAAGCCATCGTCGCGGGCACCGACCACACGTGCGCGCTCGTCAACGGTGGCGTCGAGTGCTGGGGGGCCAACTCCAGTGGTGAGCTCGGAAACAACTCCACCGCCAGGAGCTCCGCGCCAGTCCAGGTCGTCGGTCTCGCCTCGGGCGTCCAGGCCATCGCGGCCGGCGGCCACCACGCCTGCGCGCTCGTCAATGGTGGTGTGCGCTGCTGGGGAGCCAACTCCCGCGGCGAGCTCGGGGACGGCGCCACCACTGATAGGCTCGTGCCGGTCCAGGTCTACGGCCTCGACTCCGGCGTTCAGGCCATCGTCGCGGGCGCCAGCCATACCTGCGCGCTCGTCAACGGTGGCGCACGCTGCTGGGGAGCCAACTCCCGCGGTGAGCTCGGGGACGGCGCCACCACCGATAGGCTCGTGCCGGTCCAGGTCCACAGCCTCGACTCCGGCGTTCAGGGCCTCGTGGCAGGCTCTCGCCACACCTGCGCGCTCACGAACAGCAGCGTCCGGTGCTGGGGGAGCAATGGATTTGGCCAACTGGGGGTTGACGCCGCCGGCTACAGCCTCGCGCCTGTCCGGGTCTCCGGTCTCGGTTCCGGCGTTCAGAGCATGACCGCAGGCTTTGGTCACGCCTGCGCACTGGCGAATAGCAGCGTCCTGTGCTGGGGGTTCACGATAACGAATAGCTGGCTGCCCACCCCGGTCAATCCCTGGGGAGCCTGAGCATGCAGTGCGGGCCGCGGCGCCGAGCTACCCGGTCCTGGCAAGCCTCGCCGCGCTGCTGCGCGAGCAAGTGCGCGGGGGCCGCCCATGCCAGCGGATACCACGGACATCCACGGAGGGATTTCGTGGCTACATGGCGATCTCGACCATGAGGGCGGCCAGGGGGTTCACGAGCATGTAGCCAGGGTGAAGCTCCGAGGCCTGGGGCCTCGCGGCCCGCGCGCTACGCGAAAGCGGAGGTCTTGCCATCCGCAGAGCACACTCCCGGAAAGCTACCTCACCTGTGTCCACGAGCGATGGACGCCTCCAGATCCTCCAGCGGCACACGGAGGACTGGCGAACCGCACGTTGCGGTGGTCGAAGGCTCGTCAACGGACAGGCAGGTTGACGGCGGGTGGTCGAGCTGGGCTGACGATGCTATATGGCAGGTATGGCACGGCGCCGGACCACCGTTGTGCTGGACCCGGAGGATGAGCGGGCCTTGCGCGAAGCGAGCAAGCACGCTGGGGTCTCCCAGTCTGACCTGATCCGGAGGGGATCCGCACGGTCACCGCCGCGTACCGCAAGCGGCCCAGGCCCCTGGTCGGCTGGTTGAAGCTCTCGCCCGGTGAGCGGAAGGAGATCATGCGAGAGCAGATCGGTGATCCTGATCAGTGAGCGCCCCTCTCGTCCTGGACACAGGGGGTTGGCTGCTCGCGCTGGCCGGAGAACCCGAGTACGCCAGCGCGCTGGAATCGGCCTCGCTGCTGTACGTTCCCAGCTTGATGCTCGCAGAGGTTGATTATCACCTCAGGCGTCGTCGGGCAGAGATGCGGCGCTTGATTACCGACCTCGTGCAGGGCGCGTATCTCCTCGAACCGACTACGGCGGAAGACCTCTCGCGCGCGGACGAGAGCGATCGGAAGTTCGCGTCGCTGGAGCTGGGGGCTGGTGGATGCCACCGTCGCCGCCGTCGCTGAACGTCTGGACGTGCGGCGAGTCCTCACCACGGACTCTGACTTCGTGGCCGTGCGCATCGGTCACCGTTGGGACCAGGCACTGGAACTGGTGGTGCCCCCTCCGCGGCGAGCCCCGAAGCGGGAGCTGAAGGTTGTCGCCGGCTTCAGCGGAACCGGCGAGCCATGAACGCGGATAGGTCCGCAGGTGGACACGGATCGCGTTCAATACCCGGACGTGCGGCAGATCACCTCGCTGGCACAGCCCGTAGACCGTATCCCAGCCTTCGACAGAGTGAATTCACAGCCATGGAGGCAAGGCGACCTGCACTGGTACATGGCTTTCGGAGATGGAGTTGTTCCCGAGTTGGCCATAGCCGTTCCAGCCCCAGCACTGGACACCGCTTCTGACCAGCGCACAGGTGTGGCCGCCACCTGCGGCGATGGCCTCAACACCGGAGGTGAGGCCGGAGACCTGCACTGGCAAATAGCTGTCGGAGGTGGAGTTGTTCCCGAGCTCGCCAGCGGCGTTGGAGCCCCAGCACTGGACACCGCCGTTGACCAGCGCACAGGTGTGGACGCTGCCTGCGGCGATGGCCTGAACGCCGGAGGTGAGGCTGGCGACCTGCACTGGCACACGGCTGCCGGAGGTAGAGTTGTTCCCGAGCTGGCCGAGGCCGTTGGAACCCCAGCACTGGACACCGCCGTTGACAAGCGCACAAGTGTGACCGCTGCCTGCGGCGATGGCCTGAACGCCGGAGGTGAGGCCGGAGACCTGCACTGGCACACGGCTGTCGGAGGTGGAGTTGTTCCCGAGCTCGCCAGAGCCGTTGCGGCCCCAGCACTGGACACTGCCGTTGACCAGCGCGCAGGTGTGGTGGTTGCGTGTGGCGATGGCCTGAACGCCGGAGGTGAGGCCGGAGACCTGCACTGGCACACGGCTATCGGAGGTGGAGTTGTTCCCGAGCTGGCCATGGTAGTTGGAGCCCCAGCACTGGACACCGCCGTTGACCAGCGCACAGGTGTGGTCCATGCCCGCAGCGATGGCCTGAACGCCGGAGGTAAAGCCGGAGACCTGCACTGGCGTATGGCTTCCGGAGGTGGTGTTGTTCCCGAGCTGGCCATAGCCGTTGTAGCCCCAGCACTGGGCGCCGTCATTGACCACCGCACAAGTGTGATACATGCCCGCGGCGATGGCCTGAACGCCGGAGGTGAGGCTGGAGACCTGCACTGGCACATGGCTGTCGGAGGTGGAGTTGTTCCCGAGCTCGCCATTGCCGTTGTAGCCCCAGCACTGGACGCCGCCGTTGATCAGCGCACAGCTGTGGAACAGGCGCGTGGTGATGGCCTGAACGCTGGAGGTGAGGCCGGAGACCTGCACTGGCACGTGGCTGTCGGAGGTGGAGTTGTTTCCGAGCTGGCCATTGCCGTTGGAGCCCCAGCACTGGACGACGCCGTTGACCAGCGCGCAGGTGTGGCTGCCGCCTGCGGCGATGGCCTGGACGCCGGAGGCGAGGCCGGAGACCTGCACTGGCCCATAGTTGTCGGAGGTGGAGTTGTTCCCGAGCTGGCCATTGCCGTTGTAGCCCCAGCACTGGACGCCGCCATTGATCAGCGCGCAGGTGTGTTCGCTGCCTGCAGCGATAGCCTGAACGCCGGAGGCGAGGCCGGAGACCTGCACCGGCACATAGCTGCTGGAGGTTGAGTTATTCCCGAGCTGGCCATAGCCGTTGGAGCCCCAGCACTGGACGCCGCCGTTGACCAGCGCACAGGTGTGGGACTCGCCCGCGGCGATGGCCTGAACGCCGGAGATGAGGCCGGAGACCTGCACTGGCGCGTGCCATTCGAAGGCTGAGTTATTCCCGAGCTGGCCGGTGCCGTTGGAGCCCCAGCACTGGACGCCGCCGTCGACCAGCGCACAGGTGTGGGACTCGCCCGCGGCGATGGCCTGAACGCCGGAGATGAGGCCGGAGACCTGCACTGGCGCGTGCCTTTCGAAGGTTGAGTTATTCCCGAGCTGGCCGGTGCCGTTGGAGCCCCAGCACTGGACGCCGCCGTTGATCAGCGCACAGGTGTGGTCCATGCCCGCGGCGATGGCCTGGACGCCGGAGGTGAGGCCGGAGACCTGCACTGGCACACGGCTGTGGGAGGTGGAGTCGTTTCCGAGTTGGCCGGTGCCGTTGGAGCCCCAGCACTGGACGCCGCCGTTGACCAGCGCACAGGTGTGGCCGGCGCCTACGGCGGTGGCCTGAACGCCGGAGGTGAGGCCGGAGACCTGCATTGGCACATGGCTTTCGAAGGTCGAGTTATTTCCGAGCTGGCCATGGTCGTTGGAGCCCCAGCACTGGACGCCGCCGTTGACCAGCGCACAGGTGTGGGACTCGCCCACGGCCAGCACGCGTTGAAGGCCAACGACAACTGCAGCGCCCACTGTGATGGTCAGCGTAGCTGTCGTCGAGCCGCCGGAGTTGGTTGCCGTCACCGTGTAGGTGGCCTCAGGCGAGAGCGCGGTAGGGCGGCCAGAGATGATTCCGGTCACCTTGTTCAAGCTTAGACCCGAGGGTAGCGGCGGGCTGACCGTATATGAGTCGGCCGGCCCGCCCTCGTTCGATGGCCTGTTCTCGTCGATGAGCTGGCCTCTGGTATAGGTGGCCACCGGGGCCGCATAGGCCAGTGACGACGGAGCAGGTGGTGGAACGGAGTCGAAGGGGAGCTGGATGCTACACCCGCTGGCGAGAAGGAGGAGGGGGAGGAGGCGATTCATCAGAAACTCCCTCCGACCACCACGAATGAGTGCCCGGGTCCACCGTTTGCGCCGATCGCGATGCCCGGGGGGCTCCGCAAGAAGATGAAGACGACGCCAGCACCCACCGCGAGCGCCCCGGCGCCATACAGTCCGTCCGCGACGGTGGCCGCCATCTTTCCGGTATCGCGACTGCGGACGTAGGCGTCCCAATCTCCGTTGGTCGAGGCGACCTGCTGGT
>Ga0209382_10011051_pt1 | contig 11229 bp, 9 predicted proteins | sample SoiMetdeltSBSDD5_FD_187599 | JGI IMG/M metagenome (GOLD analysis project Ga0209382, IMG submission 187599) | Bulk soil microbial communities from a Populus tree surrounding site in Tennessee, USA - Soil MetaG P. deltoides SBSDD5 (SPAdes) (version 2) | ecosystem: Environmental > Terrestrial >...
TCGGGTACCGCTTTAAACGGTGGGCAGAACTACATCCACTACGTGACTTCCAAAGGCGCTTTGATCGCAATGACGCGGGCGATGGCCCGCGAAGTCGGCGACTACAATATTTGTGTCAACACGGTCTGCCCCGGCTTTGTCGTGACGGAAGGGCGGCAGGTTGATCCGGCGTTTAGCGCCAATCGAGTCGCGAACCGCGCATTAAAACGGGTCGAGGTCGAAACTGATTTGGTAGGCACGGTTCTATTCTTGGCTTCGCCGGAAAGTGATTTCATGACCGGACAATTGCTCAACGTAGATGGCGGTGCCCACTTTGTCGGATAACGACTTTTACTGAGTGGTTTAAATACAAAGATTTAAGCTTACCGCTCTCAGGAAAGCGGACGAGCGGCGAGTCTATCACCGGGAGAAAAACCACCCGGGGCTTCGGGCTCTAGGGCAAGCCGTAAAGCCTCGTCCGCGGTTTGCAAAAACTCAAAGCGGATACCCTGGCGCCCTGCGGGGGGAATCTCTTCCAAGTCTCTTCGGTTCAACTCAGGTAGCAAGACGCAGGAAATCCCCGCTCTTTTCGCGGCCAGCATCTTCTCTTTGATTCCTCCTACCGGGAGTACCAAACCGCGCAGACTGATCTCGCCCGTCATGGCGACATCTTTGCTGATTCGCCGTCCGGTCAACAGTGAAACGAGAGCGACAAAAAGCGTGACTCCAGCGCTGGGACCGTCCTTTGGGATGGCGCCTGCAGGAATATGAATGTGCACGTCGTTCTTCTTGAAGATTCCGGCATCGATTCCCAGTGTTTCCGCGCGAGATTTGACCAGACTCAAAGCGGCCTGCGCGCTTTCTTTCATCACATCGCCGAGCTGGCCGGTTAAAAGTAACTTGCCGTCGCCCGGCATTTTCGTCGCTTCGATGAATAAGATGTCCCCGCCAAACGGGGTCCAGGCCAAGCCGGTCGCTACTCCGGGCAAGCTGGTGCGCAGCGCGATCTCGTTGAAGAACTTTTGCGGACCCAAGTAGGTGGGGAGAGATTCTTTATTGACCGTTATAATCTCTTTAAGCCCATCCGCGACGCGCGTTGCCACACTGCGGCAGACGGCTCCCAACTGGCGCTCAAGTTGGCGCACCCCGGCTTCACGTGTGTAGGACCGGACAATTTCCCGAATCGCGTCGTCCGTAAAAGTAATCTCTCCGGGCTTAAGACCGTTTTCAGAAATCTGTCGAGGAACGAGGTATCCCTTGGCGATAGCGAGCTTATCTTCCTCGGTGTACCCCGGCAATTCTAAGATCTCCATGCGATCACGCAGAGGACCCGGAACGGTATCGAGCACGTTAGCCGTTGCGATGAATAATACCTGACTTAGATCGAAGGGCAGCGCGATGTAATGGTCTTGAAAGGTTGCATTCTGAGCGGGATCGAGGACCTCCAGTAAGGCGGCGGATGGGTCCCCCTGAAAACTAGCGCTGAGCTTATCAACTTCATCCAACATGAAGACGGGATTTCTACTGCCGGCCTTTCTGATTCCTTGAATAATATTGCCCGGGAGCGCACCGATATAGGTACGCCGATGCCCGCGAATATCCGCCTCATCGTGGACCCCACCTAGACTCTGCCGCACGAACTTACGATTCATCGCCCGCGCGATGCTTTGTCCGAGGGAGGTCTTTCCTACTCCCGGGGGACCGATTAAGCACAGAATAGGACTTTTCCCTTGCGGCATGAGCTTACGGACCGCAAGAAACTCAATAATGCGCTTTTTCACTTTTTCGAGACCGTAATGGTCGGTGTCGAGAATTTCACGTGCTTTTGGAAGATCGATCTCTTCCTTGGTAAAAACGCTCCAGGGGAGCTCCACCAACCAGTCCAAGTAAGTCCTCAACAACGAGTGTTCAGCCGCCATCTCAGGAATGCGCTCGAACCGGGCTAGCTCCTTTAGCGCTTCCTTTTCGACCTCGGGAGGCATTTTTGCCTCGTAGATTTGTTTTCTCAGCTCTTCAACTTCGCCACCTTTCCCATCCTCCTCGCCCAACTCTTTTTGAATCGCTTTCAATTGTTCGCGCAGGAAATATTGGCGCTGGGATTTATCCATGGATTCCTTGGTTTCATCGCCGATTTTTCTGCTCAGTTCCAGCAACTCGATCTGACGCGCCAACTTTTCTGAAACCCTTTGAGCTCGCGCCTCCGGGTCAAGGATCGCCAGGATCTCTTGCTTCTCGGCGGACGGGAGGTCCAAGGTGGAAGCGATGACATCGATTACCGATAAGGGATCATCGATCCTTTCGATCATCAATCTCAGTTCGTTCATGGGTTCAGGAAATAACGATAAGGCCCGGGCTGCTTCTTGCCGCAGATGTAAGATTCTCGCCTCGAACTCCTTCGTCTGCGGTATCTTTTCTTCCACCATCGTGACACGCGCAATGAGGAGGGGATCAGTTTCAAGGAATTCGCCGATCTCAAAGCGGCGGCGGCCTTGAACCAGGATCTGACGCTGACCATCCGGCAGAGTATACATCCGGAGAACATCTGCGGCGGTACCTACTCCGTAGAGGTCTTTGGGCTGTGGGGCGTCTATATTTGGATCGCGTTGGGTGACAAATCCAATGGGCAATTGTTGGCGCACAGTCTCTTCGACGGCGTGGAGCCTTTCTGGGCGGCGGACCATAACTGGCATGATCATGGACGGAAAGAGTACCCGGTTACGCAGGGGTAAGATGACCATCGCTCCCTCAGGGATATTGAGGCGCGGCTTGGATTTAGAGGATTCGTTTTCTTCAGCCTTCATGAATGCTTCCTTATCTCGATGATGAATAGCCCATCCTGGAAAGAAATTTCTCCTACCGATAGAGGATTTTCCCCTCCCACGAGCCTAAGTCGCCGCTCGAAACGGCCGAGCGGGATCTCCCATATTTTTAACTCCCCGTCAGCGCAGCATCTTGGCAGCGGGCGCTCGCCTGCGATGACAAGTTCACGTCCCTCTAGCCGTACGTCCACCCGGTCAACCGCCACTCCAGGGACGGCCGAAATCACCCAGAGGCTTTCGTCAGTCTCGACGACATTGACCGGGGGTTGCCAGCTTGGCGTTCTCCCGTGAGATGTCCGGTAGCGAGCCCCTTCCGCTAGTTGTAAAAAATTCCTATGGATCCGCTCTGCCTGTTGGAGCAGATCGTTTGCGCGCTGCCAGATTATGAAATCCCAATCGTGCGCTGACATAAATAACCGAGCCTCCACACCACTTCCGTAAAATCAGCTGATACTGAGGCCGAATAAACAACCTAGGGATCGGACGGGCCATTGTCAAGGTAAGAAATCCGAAGCCTTTTGGTAACGGAACATATCCTTGAATAGTTGAGAGCTAAAGGGAAGAAACTTTTGGGGAATAGACCTGTCTATTATGACGTGTTCGTTCTCCGCGTGATGGCGATGAACCCCCAAAGGATAGCCAAGGGGATGAGCAAGGGCAGCAAAAAAGGAAATGCAAGCGCTGCCATAATCACACCGACAATAACAAAGCACCCCAACACGATAACGCCAATTCCCGCGAAGACAAACACCAGGAGGGTTGCTGCACAAAAAAGCGCGATCAACGCCACGATCAGTCCCCCCATCCCGATTGCGTCCTTTAGTGGTCCGGTCACTGGCTGCCCGTTGATTACAATTGTTACGATGTTGCTCTCAAGGAACAGCCCCCAGGCAACTATTGCGAGCATCAGTACCGCAAGCGCAATTGCCAGTTTCTTTGCCATAAACTTCCGCTGGCTATTTTTAGTTTTTACCTTACTTTCTCCTCTAGTGGGAATCGGTAATTTTGATCTGCCGGCGGTCTGGTTTGGACCAATCCAGATGGAACGATACCCCTCGTGGTTGATCGATACGCTCGTAAGTGTGAGCGCCGAAATAATCCCGCTGCGCCTGTAAGAGGTTTGCTGGAAGTTGCGCGGACCGATAGCCGTCGTAATACGCCAAAGCCGACATGAACGCGGGAGCGGCGATGCCCGCCTGAGCCGCGAGCGCCACGACAGAGCGCCAGCGCGTCTGATTCCTTTGAATTTGTTCTTTGAAGTACGGGTCGAGCAGCAAATTGACGAGCTGCGGATCGCGGGCGTAGGCGGCGGTGATTTTTTGTAGGAAACGCGCCCGAATAATGCACCCGCCGCGCCAGATGCTCGCGATCGAGGCCAAATCGAGTTTCCATTTATATTCAATTTCGGCCGCCCTCATAAGCTGAAAACCCTGCGCGTAGGCGCAGATTTTTGAGCAGTACAAGGCATCGTGCACGGCGTCGACCAATTCATTTCGATCACCCTGGTAGTGATACTCGGGACCGATGAGATGCTGTGAGGCCGCTTCGCGCTCCACCTTTAAAGCGCTGAGACAGCGGGCGAACACCGCTTCCGCGATGGAGTTGGCAGGTATTCCCATGTCGAGAGCATTGATGCTCGTCCATTTGCCCGTGCCTTTCTGCTGGGCGGTGTCGAGAACATAGTCCACGAGAAATGCGTCCGGGTGGTCCGGATCGCGCTGCTTTAGAATGTCTGCGGTTATTTGAATCAGATATGAATCGAGATCTCCTTCGTTCCAGCGCGCGAAGATTTGCGAAAGTTCCTCTGGCTCTATGCGCAAAAGATTGCGGAGCAAAAAATAGGCCTCGCTGATAAGCTGCATGTCGATGTACTCGATCCCGTTATGGACCATCTTGACGTAATGCCCGGCGCCGTTTTCCCCAATGTAAGCCGAGCAAGGCACGCCGCTTTTGACCGGGTGTCCCGGCTTGGCGGTTTCAATCGGCTTGCCGGTCTCGGCATCGACCTTGGCGGCGATCGCATTCCAGATCGGCTCCAAATGTTTCCATGCGTCGGCATCACCGCCGGGCATGAGCGAGGGACCGAAGCGCGCACCAGTTTCTCCGCCGGAGACTCCGGAACCAAAGAACCGGCACCGGTCGGAAAATTCTTTTTCACGACGAATTGTGTCGGTCCATTGACTGTTGCCACAGTCCACGATGAGATCGTCCCTTTCGGCGCCGGCTTCGATGAGCTGTTTTGTGACAGTGTCGATGGCGGGTCCGGCCTTTACAAGAATGACGATCTTGCGCGGCTTCTTGACTGTAGCCACGAGTTCCGAAAGGTTTTCGCATCCGACCAGTCCGCCGGGCGTATCAGGATTGGCTGCGATAAATTCTTTCATCACCGGGATTGTCCGGTTAAACACCGCCACTTTAAATCCGTGGTCAGCCATGTTGAGAGCCAGGTTCTGGCCCATCACCGCCAAGCCAATAAGCCCGACATCAGCGCTAGCTTTTTCCGCCATATCCTTCCTCCCTTCAATTCATCTATAGATGAGCTTAACTTTCATTGGGACACACAGAAACTCTATCACCTGGCAACGCAGACAAAAAGGTAGGTATACAAGCGCGCGGAGACTAATGAAAAACCCAGTCATTTGGGTCTGAATTCGGAGGAAGAAAAGAAGAAAAAAGCGGAGCGGTCGCAGTTCTTAATTGCGCATTGTCCGAGGACGAGATTATTTACCGGGAGGTTCAGACCGATGTCGTGTGTGGATTTCAGGTTTCGTGACTTAGTTCAACTTGTGCTTACCGGGTTCGGCACGTTGTCAATTCGTGCCTCTGCCGCAGTTTTGCTTTCGTTCATCACTTCCGAGATCTCGCATATCAGTAGCTTTCTCGCGCGATACAGTGTCTCCCGATCGTGCGGTGCTAGAGTCTTGGTGCCGCTCAACTGAGTCAGTGACTCGACCATGTGGGCCAATTCGAATATGGATCCGGTGTTGAATAGCTTTAGACTGTCTATCTCGCGCTGCCGCCAGTTTTTGGCTGTGCCAAGATCTTTAGTTACTCCGGCGCGTGTCTTGAGATGGCCTAGCAGCTTGGGAATCTCCGACCGGTTCAGCAATGCCCGGAGGTTTAAGTCGCGGGACTTAGCAACCGGCACGAACAACTCGGCCCTGCTATCGTCCAATAGGGCTAGCCGGTAAAAGCTCGCCGACATTCCACAAACCACTTTCTCGACGACCTCGCCAATAAGACATGGTCCCCGACCCGGATAAACAACTTTATCGCCAACATTCAATGTCATTCGAATCTCCATTTCTGCTGGATCTTGGATAAAGTGAATCTTTCCAGCTCGTTGGTTCCAATATTTCTAGATTCCCAACTAAAATCCGTCGACAGCGGATTTTTCGTGTCCACTGAAACAACACCCGGCAAGTTGACCTCAAGCTCGTCCGGTGCTTACGGGGTCATCGGAGAAGCGTGTCGGATATAAGGCGAGACGCGGAAGAAGGTCGCTACGATCTTCGTTGTACAAAGACTCTACCACTTCTGATTTGAATAAGATATGGCTCGCGAGGTCTAAGCTTTTTTTGATCAGTCCATCACTCCAATTTTCCACTACTCCAGTCTTTTGATCACGCCGCCGTTTTCCCACTTGCCGACGTCGACTTCCCAGCCTTTCGTTTGCGATAGGTCCAACGGGTTACCTTCGATGTCGCGGAAGCGAAACTCAGCGTAGGGACGGGTCGATGGGCGCGATGCGATCTTCAGCACGGTGCTGAGCTCCGCCATGGTCGCCTGCATATTGTCGACCAAAAAACCGATGTGATTGATGCCGAATCTCGGCTCGTGGCCCTCGATGGGGTTGTAAAAGGGATGGAGCGCGAGATTGGTTTTGCCATCGGCGCAAAAGCGGTTGTCGCGTCCTTGCTGGCGGCGGAGATAGCTCGACGGCACTTCGCGCATGCCAAAAACGTGAGAATAGAAACGTAGCATCATCTCCGGATCGAGAGCGTTGTAGGCGATGTGGCGGATGCGGGGAAACTGCTTCTCCTTTTCTCGCGGCACACCAAAACCCTTGGTGGAGAGGCTCACCGGATGGCATTCCGGATCGTGAATGCGAATTTCGCCGTGATGGATGTCGTCCGGTTCCTGGAGGATCATCCCGCGCGGATTAAGGGCCAGAAACTTTCCCTTGACGTCTTCAAGATTGTCGACTTCCAAGCCGATGTGGTGAAGACCCAGGTCCATCTTCATTTCGCCGAGCGCGGGCCGCCGTTTAAAAAACGTCAAATTGTAATATCCGTCCGTAATGGAAATATCTCCCTCTGGCGATCGGCCCAACTCCTCGGTGCCGAGGAATCGATGATAAAAGTCTACGAGCGTCGCCGGATTTTGAGCGAGAAACGCAACATAGCGAAGTGTAGCCATGAAAAACCTCCTGTTGGCTTGGAGTGATGGAGTACTGGAGTGTTGGAGTATTGCTGAATCTCCGCCTTTTGACGCCCATCACTCCACCACTCCATTACTCCAATTGTTTTCAGTCCCTAATATTCTGTGTGAACCACTCAAGCGGCAAGGGATGGCCGAGTCCTTTGGCTTTCGCCAGATTGTAGGCCGTCCCGCCGACGGCGGCGAACTGAAGCCCTTGAGTTCCCTGGTTGTTGAGAAACGTAACCTGCTGATCGTTGGCCCGGCCCACCCAGCGGCCGGCCATGATATCGGGCACCGTGCCGATATTGGGATTGTCGATATCCTCATGAGGAGCAACGGGGATTTGCTTCTTTTCTTCGGCATTGCCCGCGATATAGGCGAACATCCCGTCGCTGCCGGTGGCGACTCCGGAAACGCTTCGATCGGCGAACAGGGTCGAAGTCCCGAGGCGCGCTCTTACATCCGCGCGCTTGAGCACGTCCGCGCCGGTCTCGTTATTACGTACGTTATTGATGTGCATGCCGGGCTCGAGCCATTCGGCCTTGATCACGGGCACCAGAGAATCGGTGGTGAGCGACACGATGTCGGCGCCTTTCAATGCCTTCTCCGGCGAATCCATCGGGACGACCTCGAGGTCCAGTTGCTCGGTCATTTCCTGTGCGTAACGCTCTCGGTTCGCTTTGGTGGGGCTGAAGACGCGCATGGTTTCGATGGGCCGCACTTCTTTGATCGCCATGGCATAGGTCCGCGCCATGCCACCGGAGCCGATCATAGCGAGCACCTTGGAATTCTTGCGTGAGAGATATTTCGTCCCCAGCCCGGCGCAGGCGCCGACGCGCATGTGCTGCAAAAAGCCGTCGTTCATCAACGCGAGGGGTTCGGCGTTGCGCGTGCTCAGGAGAAAGATCAAGCCGCAATAGGTACCGCGCTGCATGCAGTATTTGTCTTCCACCTTAAAGCCGTCCTGCTCTTCCCAGGCGAGCATGTCGGACTTCATGCGGATGGCGAACACTCCCAGCTTGCGCGATGCGCCTTCCATCGTACCCCAGCGGTAGTAATGCGGCTCCTCGGGCACGTAGAAATCGATGCGCGGCCGATAGCCGGCGCGCCCCTCGTTGAGCTCGCGATAAGCTTCTTCCATGGCGTTTAAGCAGGTGGGCATGTCGAGCACCTGTTGAACGTGCTCGTTGGTCAAAAAGATCATCCTCGGTTACTCCTCGTTGACAGTTGGTTTTCGAGATTGGTATAGCCGTTCCATGTCGAGCTGTAAAGCTCGAAGGATCGCGTGACCGCCATCGTCCGTGCTAAGTTTTTCCTCAGCATTGTTTCTTTAGTTGCTCTCGTCATTGAGCATCCGGTTAACGCTGTTCCCGGCAACTAATGGCCGCCAAGGAGATATAAAAGGAAGAACGGGAGAAGAACTATGCTCTTGATTATGGATCCCGAAGTCCGCCAGGTGCTCGGTATGGCTGATTGCATCGCAGCCATGGAACGGGCTTTTGCCGAGGAGGCGCGCGGCATCGCCGTCAACAAACCGCGAACACGTTACAAGGTGCCACCCGATCTCGACAAACCCGGTTACATGGCGAACATTATTCCCGGTGCGGTGCCGAGTTTCGGCGTCGCGGCGCTGCGATATGATTCGACTATCGTGCAAGAACGCGTTGTAGCGGGAAGCAAACGGATGGATTTCCCATCGCCGTTGAAGCGCAGTTGGGGGTTCGTGCTGCTGTTCAGTTTGCAGACCGGCGAGCCGCTGGCGTTGATTCATGACTTCAGTCTTTCGGCAATTCGTGTGGGCGCCACTACGGGCGTGGCGAACCGCGCTTTGGCGAAGAGGGACTCCAAAGTCGTAGGGATCTTTGGCTCCGGTAACGAAGCGCGCAGTAACTTGGAAGCCATCTGTGCGGTGCGTTCGATAGAACAGGTGAAGGTTTATAGCGTGACGAAAGAACATCGAGATCGATTCGCCGAGGAGATGACGGAACTCTTGAACGTCGAGGTTCAACCGGTGAGTAGTCCTGAAGCTGTGGTGCGAGGCTCAGACATCGTCATGTGCGCCACTAATGCGAGCCAGCCCGTGTTCGACGGGAACTGGCTCGAGCCAGGGCAGCTCGTTACGACGATTGCCAATACGGACGGCGTGCACCGGCGAACCGAAGCCGATGCGACGACAATGTCGCGCGCCGACTTTATCGTGCTCAATAACAAAGAGACAGCAATCACAAACCAGCAACGCGAGCTGCTCGATCTCGTCGAAGGCGGCAAGTTCGGCTGGGACAAAGTCTGCGAGTTGGGCCAAGTCCTGACTGGAGATCATCCGGGACGGAAGAACGAGCGGCAAATTATCTATTACAAGAGCAATACCGGCGTCGGTATTCAGTTCGCGGCGACCGGCGCCTTGATCTACGAAGCTTGTAAAAAACGGGGGCTCGGCAGGGAACTACCTAGCGAATGGTTCGGCGCCGATCTGAGCGAATGGATGGACAAAGGCTTCATGCCCTCACCTTAGCAAGCTGCTGAAAAGACCTATATGCTTCGTTGCGCTCGACCGATTTCGCGTCCACGTACAAGCAGAGTACGTCTCCGCTCATCGATCTTCGCGCGCCTCGCCTCTAAGCTCTTTTTGAGCAGCTTGCTAGAGTTTTTGCTATCGCACACGGACAGGGCCAAAACACTTCGCGAGATTTTCAATGTTAATTCTTAGACCGGAGGAAGTGGAAGGTTTGCTCTCGATGGCGGAGGCTGTCGATGCGGTTGAGAAAGCCTTCGCTGACTGGGGAAAATATCCAGAGATCAATCTCACGCGTCGCCGGCTTCATTTTGGCGATGCCCGCCTCAATACGATGCCGGCGGCATTGCCGTCCCGAGACACAATCGGGCTTCGCATTCAAAGCGAGATTCTAGCTGTCAGCGGGGGTGTCCAGACGTATCCATCGCGTAGTCCGCTAGTGGATGTCATTTTCGACACCCGCGATGCTAGACCGTTAGCGATGATTGTCTCATCAACGCGACGGGGTGCTACGGCCGACGGCATCCCGCTTCGCACGTCGGACTTGATGACTGCAGCTATTAGCGCCGTCGGGACAAAGTGGATGAGTCGATCGGATGCCACCGAACTACTCTTACTTGGCACCGGTAAACAGGCGCGAAATCATCTTATCGCCTTGAAAGCGATTCGAAATCTAAAGCGGGCAATCGTTTTCAGCCCCACACAAGAACACCGTGAACAGTTTGCGGAGGAAATGACTGGCGCGCTGAAGCTCGACGTTGTCCCGACCAGTGACCTGAACGCCGCGATTCAACGCGCTGACATTGTTCTTGCCGCGACCAATACTAACGCACCGGTGTTTTCTGGCGGATGGCTGCGAGAGGGCGTGCACGTGACGTCTATCGTCGGCAGCAACGTGGGTATGGTCCAAGCCGGAGTCATCGCACACAAACGGCGCGAGCTCGACGACGAAACGTTGAAACGAGCCGCGGTGATCGGAATCGCATCGCGGCAGCTGGCGATGCAAGACCAGCAAGGCGATATTTACGATCAGGTTGAGGCAGGCCAATTGTCCTGGGATCAAGTCTTCGAGTTGCGGGAAATTGTTAGCGGACGGAGGCAAGGCCGCCGACGCACCACCGATATCACGGTATTTAAGAATAACGGCGGACAGGGAGTCGCTGAATTGGCGATCGCGGATTTGATCCTCACGCGGGCGCGGGAGAAAAAACTTGGTGTCGAAATAACTTGGGGTGAAGGCTATTAGCTGCGACGATTCCTGCGGACCAGACCCCTTTGCGATCTTGGCCTCTGGGCGCGAGATAGGCGTAGGGGCGACTGGCTGGCCGCCCCCCTACGACCGGAGGAGGGATGCAATGAACGGCAAAAGACGAGTGGTTCTCTTGGCGTTGGTTTTCAGCCTCTGCTTAGTTTCATCCACGTACGCGCAGCTAACAAAACTCAGGGCGGCTTATTCCGCGGAAAGTTCATGGTCGCTTGCGACCTGGGTTGCCTATG
>Ga0209382_10011055_pt1 | contig 11224 bp, 12 predicted proteins | sample SoiMetdeltSBSDD5_FD_187599 | JGI IMG/M metagenome (GOLD analysis project Ga0209382, IMG submission 187599) | Bulk soil microbial communities from a Populus tree surrounding site in Tennessee, USA - Soil MetaG P. deltoides SBSDD5 (SPAdes) (version 2) | ecosystem: Environmental > Terrestrial >...
ACCATCTCTCCGCCCTCCCGCAGGTCGACGCTGATGTCGGCGTCGAACGGCAGCCACCAGTCCCCCAGCCGCTCGGGGCTGGTGATGGCGTCCCAGACCTCGTCGACCGAGTAGGCGAGGTGACGCTCGAAGCGGATGACCCCGCCGTCGGCGGTGCGCTCGAGGGTGCCGTCGTAGGTGGGCGAGGACAGGTTGCTCATCGGTCTTCCTTCGTGTTCGGGTTCGGGGCGATCGGGGTCGCGGTCCGCTTCAGGTGCCGCTCGAGGGAGTCGAGGCGGTTGGACCACTCGACCCGGTACGGCTCCAGCCAGGCATCGAGCTCCATGAGGGGTTCGGCCCGGAGCCGGTAGAGCCGACGTTGCGCGTCGCGCCGGACCGTGACCAGCCCGGCGTCCCGCAGCACCTTGAGATGACGGGACACACCCGGCTGGTGCATCCCGACCTGCTCCACGAGCTCGGTCACCGAGCGCTCGCCCTCCCGCACGGCGTCGAGGATCCGGCGCCGGGTGGGTTCAGCGATCACGTCGAGGACTGCGAGCGCAGCAGGCATAGGTCTGAGCATATGTTCTTCCGTATATATGTGCAACCAGATGTAGCCGTCGGCCTGGTGCCGTCCCGAATCCCGGCACATGCGTGCGGGGTCTGGCACGCTGAGGGCGGGCGCGTGGGTTCGTGGGCGAGGTACAGGCACGGACAGGGGGAGGGTCATGCGCGGACGGAAGGCAGCGCGCCGGGTGACGCTGGCGGTGCTCGTGGTCCTGGGTCTGGTCGTTGCGGAGGGTGTGCCGGCATCGGCCGCCCCGCAGGGTGGCGACCCGGTCAAGGACAGCAAGGCCCTGCGGAAGAAGGTGACGGTCGCCGGGATCCGGAAGCACCAGCAGGCGCTCCAGCAGATCGCCGACGCCAACGGCGGGACGCGAGCCGTCGGAACGCCCGGCTACGACCAGTCGGTCGACTACATCGCCCGCAAGGCCCGCGCGGCCGGGTACCGGGTCACGCTCGACGAGTTCACCTACGTGGCCGAGTTCAACGAGGGCTCGCCCCCGGTACTCGAGGAGACGGCACCGGAGCCGCAGGTCTTCACGCCCGGCAGCCGGCCGGCGTACGACGGTGACTTCGTCACCTTCACCGGGACCGGCGACGTGACCGCACCGGTGCAGGCGGTCGACCTCGTCCTGCCGCCGGGAGCGGACCCCAACACGTCGACCAGCGGCTGCGAGCCCGAGGACTTCGCCGGCTTCGTGGCGGGCAACATCGCCCTCATCCAGCGGGGCACGTGCGCCTACACCCAGAAGGCGGGCAACGCCCAGAACGCGGGCGCCTCGGCGATCATCCTGTTCAACGAGGGCCAGCCCGGCCGCACCGCGGTGCCCAACAACCTGCCGCTGGGCGCCGAGGGCGTCCACATCCCGGGCGTCGGGACGAGCTTCGACGTCGGCGTCGACCTCGCTGATCCCGGCACCGTGGCCCGGGTCAAGACCGAGGTCTTGGAGACCCTGGCGACGAGCAGGAACGTCATCGCCGAGAGCCGCGGAGGCGACCCCAACCGGACCGTGGTCGTGGGCGCCCACCTCGACAGCGTCCCGGAGGGGCCGGGCATCAACGACAACGGCAGCGGCTCCGGCGGCATCCTCGACATCGCCGAGCAGATCGCCAAGCTGCACATCAGGCCGCGGAACAAGCTGCGGTTCATGTGGTACGGCGCCGAGGAGATCGGCCTGGTCGGCTCGACCAAGTACGTCGAAGAGCTCACCCAGGAGCAGAAGGACGACATCCTGGGGATGCTCAACTTCGACATGATCGGGTCGCCGAACTTCGCCCGGTTCGTCTACGACGGTGACGGCACGGCTGGGCCCGCGGGCCCGACGGGGTCCGGCTTCATCGAGGACGTGTTCCTCGACTACTTCGCCGCCGTGGGGCTGTTCAACGAGCCGACCGCGTTCGACGGGCGGTCCGACTACGGGCCGTTCATCGCCGAGGGCATCCCGGCCGGCGGCCTGTTCACCGGCGCCGAGGTGCCCAAGACCGCGGAGCAGTTGGCCCAGTACGGCGGCCTCGCAGGCGTCCCGTTCGACCCGTGCTACCACGACGCCTGCGACACCTTCGCCGGCACCGGCGACGGCCCCGACGCCACGGCCCCCGGCCTGGCCCTGGTGGCCCTGGACCAGATGTCCGACGCCACCGCCCACGGGGTGCTGACGATGGCCATGACCCGCGCCGACGTCCGCAACACCCCGAACTAGCCGTTCGGCCCTCGGGTCTCTCGTTGGTGCCCGCCTTTCCGGAGGCGGGCACCACCAACCACCTGCGCGCTAGGGATTGCCGGCCGGGTAGCTGACGGTGAGCTTCACCTTGCAGCGGCCCGGCACGCTGCGGCCGAGGGTCACCGCGAAGGACTCCATGCGGTGGGTGAGATCGATGCAGCCGGCGCTGCCCGGCGTGGCGCCGCCGTGGATGAAGAAGCCGCCCCGGCCGAAGGTGACGGTCGAGTCGAAGGGGTGGATGGTGATGCGGTGGGTGCCCCAGCCGGTGTCCTCGCTGAAGAGGTTGCGGTACCAAAGGTCCTGCATCTGGTCGGGGTCGAGCCAGTAGGAGCCCTCGGGGATGGGGCCCATGCTGCGCTGCCGCTGGCGGGCGCCGGAGTAGTCGAACTTGCCGTCCTTGTCGGGCCGACCCGAGACGGCCGCGAAGCTCAGGCTCGGCGTGTCGACCCGGCCGGTGTGGACGGCGCCGTGCATCCGCAGCCGCGTGCCGTCGAAGTCCAGGGCGACATTGCAGTCGGCCAGGTCGGAGCTCCCCCGCTCGGCGATGTAGATCCGCAGGTGCTGGATCGACTCGTCGTAGCGATCCCGTTCACCTTCAGGGGCCTGGGCGCGCTCCTGCTGGAGGCGCCGCAGCTCGGCCTGCATGTCGGCGGTGCTCCCCAGGTTCGAGCGGATCTCCGGCTCCCGCTGCAGGGCCAGCAGCTGGGCGGTGGCCTGGTTGCCGACCTGCCGCTGCAGCTCCAGCACCCGCCCGTGGAGCCCGTGGACCTCGCCCTGCTCCCCCGCTGCGGTCGGCGGCCGGATCGCGCCCCGCCGGTAGCCGACCAGCTCCTCAGCGCCCGCCGCATGCACCGGCATCGCCCCACTCTCCCAGATCCGCCCCACACCGCTGGCCCGATCGGGCAGCCCTTCGGGCCGTCTTGGAAACCAGGTGCCGGCGACGGGGCCTTGCTCGTAGGGTGCCGCCGATGGAGCTGCGCCCGGTTCGGCTGACCGATCCGCTGGTCGCCCCGCTGCTGAGGGGCCTGTCGCACGAGTACGACGTGCGCTACGGCGAGATAGACGAGATGGCGACGGTCGCGGCGGACGAGTTCGAGCCGCCGTCCGGCACGTTCGTGGCGCTGATCGACGGCGGCGAGGTGCTGGCCGGCGGTGGCCTGCGTCGCGTCGCCGACGACACCTGCGAGGTCAAGCGGATGTGGACCTCGTCCGACCACCGGCGTAAGGGCTACGCCTCCCGGGTCCTCACCGCCCTCGAGGACGCCGCTCGGGAGGCCGACTACACGAAGCTCCTGCTCGAGACCGGCCCCCTCCAGCCCGAGGCCATCGCCCTCTACACCGCCCGCGGCTACCGCCGAATCCCCTACTACGGCCGCTACCCCGACGCCCTGGCCTTCCAGCTCGACCTGGCCCCGTCGTCGACCCCGAGAACGACGGGCCGGAGGTAGTCGGCGGGGTCCTGGAGCCAGTGGAGCTTGGCGGCAAGCTCCGGCCGCCGCTCGGCGATGGCGGCCTCGAGGCCGGTACGGAAGCCGCCCGAGGCTCCGCCGCGAGCAGTGTCGTGGTGCAGCGGGTAGAGCTCGGCGACCCGCAGCGCCTCGGCGTAGTCGACCGGATCGCGCGTGCCCTGCGTGGTGGTGCCGAGCCCCACGATCGCCCCCAGCTCGACGTCCGACGGCGGTAGTCGCCGCAGCGCCGCGGCGAGCTCAGGGGCCGCAGTGCTGATCGGTCCGGTGGTGTCGTTCCAGACGAACGAGAGGTCGCCCACCTCGAACCGGTAGAGGACGGACTCGCAGCCACCCGTGTTGCAGGGCACCTCGCCATCCCGCCCGCTGTGCAGGTTTCGCACCGCCGTGATGCGCGCGTCGTCCCCGAGCCCCGGCACCGTCACCTCGGCGGTGGTCCCGAAGGGCGAGTCGGCCGCGAGGACTTCGACGCAGTCGACGCCCGCACCCGCGAGGGCACAGTGCTGAGGCAACCCGACCAGCGTGGCCCCGGTGTCACCCACCAGCCGACCGAGGTGGCAGGCATGGTCGCTGTGCCCATGCCCGACGAAGATCGCCACCGGCGCCAACGCCACAAGATCCTCCTCGGTAGCTGGGACGTACGCCCCGCCACCCCCGGAAACACAGTCCCCCGGGTTGTTGATGGCGGTATCGAGCAGCACGACCTTGTCCCCAATGGCGACTGCGAGGCTCGATATCCCGAACCACGACACGATCACCCACCCCTTGCGCAGGTGCCCGCCCCCGTCGACGTTCCCGTCCCCGAAGAACTTCCGCCGAGCCGCCACGGCCCCCGGAGGGAGCGGGGTCCCCGCCGCCCGAGCAGTGGTGGTCGGGGACGACGACGTCGAGGTCGATGTCGAGTCTTCCGCAACCGCCCGGCCACCCCCGACGTCCCGATCCCCGTGCTCACCCGAGCACCCGACTACCCCGACCATCACCGCCGTGATCACGGCAACCGCGTGCGCGGATGTCCCCAGCCCTCGTCTCACCCTCCCACCTCACCACATCCGCTCCGTCGCTAGTGCCGGAACCCCCCGCGGTGCCCGGAGACGGGGAGGCGAGCGGGGAGCTTGTCGAGGTAGTCGATGTGGCGGTGGAGGTCGTCGACGAGCATGTCTGCGAGGTCGTGGGAGACGCCGTTGCGGACGACGATCCGTAGGGCGGCGAGGTCCTGGCGGTTCTCCGGGAACGTGTAGGCCGGGACGAGCCAGCCGCCTTCGCGCAGCCGTTCGGAGATGTCGAACACGGAGTAGGGCCGGTCGGTGTCCTCCAGGGCGCAGGCGAAGACCGGCAGCTCGCTGCCGTCGGTCAGCATCCGGAACCGCCCGAGCGAGGCAACCTGGTCGGCGGTGTAGCGGGCGACGTCGCGGCAGGTCTGCTGGACGCGCCGGTAGCCGTCGAAGCCCAGGCGCAGGAAGTTGTAGTACTGGGCCGCGACCTGGTTGCCCGGCCGGGAGAAGTTGAGGGCGAACGTCGGCATGTCGCCGCCGAGGTAGTTGACGTGGAACACCAGGTCGTCGGGCAGCGCGGCGGGGTCGCGCCAGATCACCCACCCAACGCCCGGGTACACCAGCCCGTACTTGTGACCCGACGCGTTGATCGACTGCACCCGAGGGAGGCGGAAGTCCCAGACGAGGTCCTCGTCGATGAACGGTGCGACGAACCCACCCGACGCGCCGTCGACGTGCACCGGCACGTCGAGCCCGGTGTCGGCCTGCAGCTGGTCCAGGGCGGCGCAGATGTCGGCGATCGGTTCGTAGGACCCGTCGAAGGTCGAGCCGAGCACCGCGACGACGCCGATCGTGTTCTCGTCGCAGTGCTCGACCGCGGGCCCGGGCGTCAGGTGGTAGGTCTCGCCCTCCATGGGGACGAGCCGGGGCTCGACCTCCCAGTAGCGGCAGAACTTCTCCCAGCACACCTGGACGTTGGCGCCCATCACCATGTTGGGGCGGTCGGCCGGCTTGCCGGCGGCCTCCTGCCGCTGGCGCCAGCGCCACTTCAGCGCCATGCCGGCGAGCATCGCGGCCTCGCTCGACCCCGTGGTCGACGTGCCGGTGGCCTGCTCCTCGTCGGGTGACCCCCACAGCCGGCTCAACATGTTGACGCAGCGCTGCTCCAGCTCGGCGGTGCGGGGGTACTCGTCCTTGTCGATCATGTTCTTGTCGAACGTCTCGGCCATGAGCCGCTCGGCCTGAGGCTCCATCCAGGTGGTCACGAACGTCGCCAGGTTGAGGCGGGCGTTGCCGTCGAGCATCAGCTCGTCCCGCACGAACTGGTAGGCGGTGTCCGGGTCCATCTCGGCGTCCGGCATGGTGTGCCGGGGCGCCCGCAGCGCCTCCCCAGGGCGGGCGTAGATCGGGCTGAGCAGAAGCGGCTTCAGGTCCTCGACGAGCTTGCGGTGCACGACCATGTCGGGTCCTCCGGGATCGGCGTCCAGGTCATCGTGACCCGCCCCCGCCCGCCGCGGGTCACCCCCGGCGGGCGATGCCGACGCCCCCGTCAAGGCGCACCCTGCTCGATGGCCGCGGTGGCCGGAGACGGAGGTCTCACCCCATGGGTTGCCTGTTCGCCCTGATGGCAGCGCTGTTCCCCCGATTCGTGCTGGTGCTCTACTGGGTGCTCCGGCCCGAACGGATCGACGCCATCTTCACGTCCTTCCTCTGGCCGCTGCTGGGCATCATCTTCCTGCCGTTCGCCACGCTCGTGTACGTGCTCCTCTACGTCCCCGGCCGAGGCATCACCGGCTGGGACTGGTTCTGGGTCGGCCTAGCCGCCCTCCTCGACTTGGCCCACTGGAGCGCCGGCGCCGCCCAACGAACCCGAACGGCCTCCGGCCAACAGTTCTGAGGCCTCACCCAACGTCACCTCCGAGCTGCTGAGGTGGCAGGATCCGGCGGTCCAAGAGGGCGGCCTGTCAGTGGCCGTCCGGGTGATGACGGGAGCGGCGAGTGGAGAAGGTGGTGTTCCTGCTGTGGGGCGTGCCCGACGGCGCCAGCGGTGACTCGCTGCGTGACCAGCTGCTGGGGGACGTGGTCCCCGCTCTGCGGGTGGCCGGCGCCCGGGGGCTCACGGTCAACGTTCACGACACCGCGGCCGCCGAGGCACCCAGCCCGGCGCCGGCGCCCCCAGGCGAGGAGGTCCCTGTCGCCCAGGTCTCGCTGTGGCTGGACAGCTACGACAAGCGGGCCGGTGTCGACGAGGCGCTCGCCCGGTTGGGGCGTCCGGTCTCGGGATACCTGGTCACCGAGTCGCTCTACGACGACTACGGGACCACCCCTCACGCCGAGGCGAGGGACTGGCCCGACGGCGCTCGCTCGCCCGGTGTGCTGACGGTCGCCTTCATCCACCGACCCGCGGACCTGTCGTACGAGGAGTGGATCGACCGCTGGCACGGCACCCAGTCGCCCGAGTCCGGCCTGCTGCAGCCCCGCACCCGCTACGTCCGCAACGAGGTCCACCGCGCTATCACCCCCGAAGCGCCCGAGATCGACGGGATCGTCGAGGAAGGCTGGCCCTCGGCTCGGCACATCGCCGACCCCATGCTCTTCTTCAACGCCGACGGCGACCCCGAACGCCTCCAGGCCAACCTCGCCCGCATGATGACCAATGTGACCGCCTGCCTCGACCTCACCCGTCTCCGCAGCGTGCCAATGAGCGAATACCTCCTCGGCTAACCCCCCCCGAGTTCCCGGGCAGCGCAGACCGGCCGCAGTAGGTGTCACTGTGTCCGTTCGGGCCGGACTCCGTCCTTCGCACCCCGTGGGTCCCGGAGGCATGGTCGGCCTGCTGTCGGTCCCTGCGCTCCGGTGGTCCACCGTTGACATCGATGAGGTGTGACCGCGCCTACCCCCAAGACCGTGGACATGTCAGCCGGCAAGCGCTGGGTGGTCGACCTACCGACTCGTGTCCACCTGTGGTGTGCTGAGCACGAGCTGCGGCTGGCTGACACCGCTGGGCTGTCGGCGACAATCCGCGGTTGTAGGCAGGAGAACCTCGCCCGGCTGCGCGCCTACCGAGTCAGCCGCCAGTTCCCCCGAAACCGCACCAGAGCGACGACGACATACCAGCCCGTCTTCATCGACGACGAGGGTCGGCACTGCGCGATCGCCCACCTGATGTCATGCACCGGTGATGGAGCCGAGGCTCGACGCATCGCCGGCACGCAGAACCGTGCCCGCGTCAGGCAGATGGAGCTGGGCGTCCTGATGACGTGGGCGGCCGGTACCGGTCTCACCCCCAAAGAGCTGGCCCGCATCCAACCCACGTACCCACCCGAGTCACCCGAGGCCCCTTGGTTCCAGTACGCCGTGCTGAGCCTGCCGATTCTCCTACTGCTCGGCGTAGCCCTGACCGCCCGCAACCTCATCTGCCTGACCACCGGATCCGTACGGGCGTTCGCGGCGCGTCTCGGTGCGAGTGTCGCGGTGGTCGCCGTCTGCGTCGGCCTGCTGGTGCAGAACTCGGGACACGAGATCCCCAACCGGATGAACGCCGGAATCAACACAGATCCTTACGAGTTCCCGGTCTTGCTGGGGAAGATCGCGGTGGTCGTCGGTGGACTGTGCGGCCTCGCGGGCATCGGGCTGTTGGCCGCAGTCCACCTCCGCAGCCGCCGACCCGGGGTGAAGCCCCCAGTAGGTCGGCACTGAGGGGTGACGGCCGGCACGTCCACACCAGCGTGTGGGCGAAACCCGCCTAGGAACGAGAGCGCGCCTCCAACGGCGTGATAGGCGCAACCACGGGCGTCGCTCTCGGGCCTTTGTCGCTCCGGGCTGTCGAATGGCGCTGGGGTGCTCCGTCTCTAGTATCGACGCCGCCAAGCGGGTGGCGTGAACGCAACCAGGAGACCCAGCCATGGCTCTGAAGATCTCGACCGTCATGCTCGGTGTCGAGGACGTCGTCATGAAGGCCGCTGCCACGGCGAAGTGGGGTGGCTATTTCGGCTACTTCAGCGACCCCGACGGCTACCTCTGGAAAGTCGCGACCGAGGGCTGATCGATGGCGAAGTTTCGAGCAGTCGTCGAGCCGCACGAGCCCATGCGGGGCCTGGAGGTTCCGCTCGAGGTCGTGGAGTCCCTCGGTGGCGGCAAGCGGCCGCCGATCACCATCACGATCAACGGGCATTCGTGGAAGAGCCGGATCGCCATCATGCGGGGCCGGAACCTGATCGGCTTCAGCAACGCCAACCGCGCCGCCACCGGGGCGTCGGTGGGTGACGAGATCGAGATCGACGTCGAGCTCGACACCGAGCCACGCGAGATCGTCGAGCCCGACGACTTCGCTCGTGCCCTGGACGCCGATCCGGCCGTACGCGCCCGCTACGACGCCCTGTCCCACAGCCGCAAGCGGGTGCTCGTCCTCGACATCGAGAGCGCCAAGAAGCCCGAGACCCGCCAACGCCGCATCGAGAAGGCCCTGGAGACGCTGCGGGACTAGGGCAGCGTTGGCTGGGCGGGGGTGAGGGTAGAAGCGAGTCGCCGCAGGCGACGCCATCTCGGCCCACTGGCTGCTGGCGTGGGTGCCCCAGCGACGCTGGTGGACCACCGGGACAACGGCTGGGAAGGACGAGTCGCCGCAGGCGACGCCGTTTCCTTGGGTCCCAGCAGTGGGCGTAACAGGACTCGAACCTGTGACCTCACGCGTGTGAAGCGTGCGCTCTAACCAACTGAGCTATACGCCCGGGGACGGACGACTCTAGCGCTCTCACCCGGGCAGGGTGACGTCTGGGGGGCCACCACGGATCGACAGTTCGACGATGGAGATCGTCGAGGGTGAGGCCTCGGATCACGTGCGGTCGCCGGTCGACGTTCTCAGGTTGCTCACGGCGGGCGGGCTGTTCGTCGGGCTGCTCGTTCTCAACTGGCTCTTCGGGGACACGCTCGTCAGCTTCGCCGGCGACCTCTTCCGGGGACTCGAGGCGCTGCCGCATTGGATCATCCAGGGTGTCGTCACCGGGGCCAGGGTGCTCGCCGTCGGGTTGCTGCTGGTCGGGGCCGTCAGCGTCGTACGCACCGGGAGCTGGGCGCCCGTTGTGCCGGTCGGTGTTGCCGCCGCGTCAGCGGCGGTCCTCACCGCAATCATCGGCAGCCTCGCCGACAGCAGCACAACGACAGCACCGCTCGGCAACGCCGTCGCCCCGAGGTTCCCCACCAACCCCGGGCTCGCCGCCACTACCGCGGCGGTTACAGCAGCAGCGCCCTGGCTCGCGAGAGGATGGCGCCGCGCCAGCTGGGCGGCGGTCATCGGGCTCGCAACAGCGCGGTTCCTCGCCACCCCTGCCTCGCTCGACACCCTCGCCGCCCTGCTCATCGGCTGGCTCGCGGGCGCAGCCGCAGTCGTCGCCTTCGGCGGGCCCTGGCGCCGGCCCCGAGGCACAGCCGTCGCCCGCGGCCTCAAAGACGTCGGCATCGACCTCAGCAAGCTCGAGCAGGCCAGCCTCGACGCCCGCGGCTCCACGCCGTACTTCGCCCAGGACACCATCGGCGACAAGCTCTTCGTCAAGGTCCTCGGCGACGACGAGCGCAGCGCCGACCGCCTCTTCCGCCTCTACCGCCGCATTGTCCCCCACGACCTCGGCGACGAGCGCGCCTTCTCCTCCCTACGACGCGCGGTCGAGCACGAAGCCCTCGTCGCACTCGTCGCCCGCGACAGCGGTGTCCGCACACCACGGCTTGCCGCCCTCGCCCGGGCCGAGCCGAACGGATTCGTTCTCGCCTACGAGGCCGTCGACGGTCAGTCGCTCGACCGCGTCGAGCCAGCAGACATGACCGACGAGCTGCTCCTCGCCGTCTGGGTCCAGGTCACGATCCTGCGCCGCCACCACATCGCCCACCGCGACCTCCGCCTCGCCAACGTCTTCCTCGACGCCGACAACCGGGTCTGGCTCATCGACTTCGGCTTCAGCGAGCTCGCCGCCTCCGACACCCTCCTCGCCACCGACGTCGCCGAGCTGGTCGCCTCCTCGGCCCTCCTGGTCGGCGCCGAGCGCTCCGTCGCGGCGGCCGCCACCGCCGTCGGGCGACCCGAGCTCGTCGCCGCGACGACCAGCCGGCTCCAGCGCTGGGCGCTCAGCGGAGCCACCCGCCACGGGCTCGACGACAGCCCCGGTCTGCTCGACGACCTCCACCGGGAGATCGCCGCTCTGTGAACGACCAGCCGCACCCCGTCGAGGAGGCCGCCTTCCGCCAGCTGAATGACCTCCCCGACGCACTCCACCCGCCGGTCTGGGCCGTGATGCAGGCCGGCAGCCTCGGCGGCGCGCTCACCGCCGCCGTGGTGGCCCAGCTGACCGGGCGCCGGCAGCTCGCCGCGAGGTTGGCGCTCACCGGCGTCGGCGTCTGGGCCGGGGCGAAGGTCGTCAAGCGCTGGGTCGGTCGGGGCCGACCCGCCGAGCTGCTCGACGGCGTCCACGTCCGCGGCAAGGAGGAGGGTGACCTCGGCTTCCCCTCCGGA
>Ga0209382_10011056_pt1 | contig 11221 bp, 8 predicted proteins | sample SoiMetdeltSBSDD5_FD_187599 | JGI IMG/M metagenome (GOLD analysis project Ga0209382, IMG submission 187599) | Bulk soil microbial communities from a Populus tree surrounding site in Tennessee, USA - Soil MetaG P. deltoides SBSDD5 (SPAdes) (version 2) | ecosystem: Environmental > Terrestrial >...
CTTGGCGTAGGTGCCTACACAGGCGCCGTGTTTCACGTAATGACGCATGCGTTCTTCAAAGCTCTCTTATTCCTTGGCGCAGGTTCTGTTATTCATGCGATGCATCACGAACAGGATATCAGAAATATGGGTGGATTGAAAAAACATCTTCCCATAACACATGCAACTTTTCTGATCGGTTGTATTGCGATCGCTGGTATTCCGCCTCTTTCCGGATTCTTTTCTAAAGATGAGATTCTCGCTGCGGCATGGTCGGTAAATAAAGTTTACTGGATCATCGGCGCATTGGGAGCTTTCATGACAGCCTGGTACATGTTCCGTTTATACTCCACTACATTCAGGGGAAAATTCAGGGGAACAGCAGAGCAGGAAAATCATTTGCATGAAAGTCCCGCGGCGATTACTATTCCGCTTATTATCCTTGCGGTACTTTCAATTGCGGGCGGTTGGGTTGGCATTCCTGAGGTATTGGTGCCAAATGCACACAAGCTCGAACATTTTCTCGCTCCTGTATTCGCACGATCGTATGAATTAAAGGAAGTACACCATATCACCCATTCAACAGAGTTGATGCTTATGGCTGTTTCTGTTGCGGGCGCGTTGCTCGCAGCTATCATCGCATGGGCCCGATATAGCAGGAATCCGGATATGGAGGCAACAGGACTCGGAAAAGTGCTCGAAAACAAATGGTATGTTGATGAATTGTATGACACCATAATCGTAAAACCTCTTTTTGGTTTTGGCAAATTCCTTAATAAACAGATTGAAAAAAATGTTATCGACTGGATCGTAAACGGATCCGGAAGACTTGTGCAATACGGAAGCCGGCAGATGAGATGGATGCAAAGCGGTCAGGTCGGAAGTTATGTACTGCTGATGGTTCTCGGAATGCTGGTGTTCTTTGTTGTACAGTTCTTTATAAAAAAATAATTGATGATACCTGTATTACTTGTTCTGGTTCCTCTACTGTGTGGCATTGTTTCTTTCTTCATCAGATCTGAAAGAACCGTAAAAACATGGGCATTGGTTTCATCACTTGTTACGCTTGTTGTTTCTCTTTTAGGATTAACGTTTCTTAAGTCAGAAAACTTCCTCACTGCAGAAGCCGAGTGGATTCCAATGCTTGGCAGCAGCTTCTATTTAAAGCTCGATGGTATGGGAACGCTGCTCTGCCTGCTGACTGCTGTGGCGTATCCTGCAATATTTATTTCTACATGGCACCAGACCTATAGCAAAGCTCATAATTTTTTCGCGTTGATGCTGTTGTCGCAGGCCGGACTGATGGGAGTGTTTGTTGCATACGATGCGCTGCTGTTCTACTTTTTCTGGGAACTGGCACTCATCCCGGCTTATTTCCTGTGTTCACAATGGGGTGGCGAAAGAAGAATACCTGTTACATTCAAATTCTTTATTTACACCTTTATCGGATCATTGTTTATGCTGATCGGGATAATTTACATGTACACGAAAACTCCCGACCAGTCGTATGCCCTTGAGTCGTTCTATAAATTGAATATTCCGAATAGCGACCAGATGTGGCTGTTCTGGATAATGTTTGTTGCATTCGCTGTTAAGATGCCGGTGTTCCCATTTCACACATGGCAACCCGACACATACGAACAATCGCCCACGGCCGTAACAATGGTACTAAGCGGCGTAATGGTGAAGATGGGTGTATTTGGACTTATAAGATGGCTTGTACCAATTGTACCTACAGGAGCGTGGGCATGGGGCGACACGGTTTCTACATTTGCGATTATAGGGATGATATATGCATCGTTGCTTGCAATGCGCCAGGATGATCTAAAGAGGCTGGTTGCATATTCGTCTATAGCGCACATCGGTTTGATGTGCGTTGCAATATTTGCCACCGACAATATGGGTATGCAGGGGGTGATGATACAGATGTTCAACCACGGCATCAACATCATTGGACTGTGGATAGTGGTGGAACTGATAGAGAGACAATTTAAAACACGGAAGATGTCGGAGTTGGGCGGTCTGGCACAGAAGGCGCCTGCTCTTTCGGTATTGCTGGTGATAGTTGCCCTTGCAAATGTAGCCCTGCCACTGACAAATGCATTTGTAGGTGAGTTCCTGATGTTTGCGGGTATTTTTAATTCCAATGTATCGCAGTACAATGAGGTGTTCATGGTAACTGCCGGCATAACAGTTATTTTATCGGCAGTATATACGTTGAACATGCTGCAGAAAGTGTTGTTTGGCAATACCAGCCAGCTAACTGCGAACGGGAAAGATATCCGGCTTAACGAAAGGATGACGCTTGTGGTACTGGTTGTTGTGATACTCGCGGTTGGGGTGTATCCGAAACCGATCCTGGAGGTAACGCAATCCACAGTTGATATGATCCTGTCGAAAATGATAAATAAACATCCATAAGCACGGAAGAAGTATAAATTATGAATGCAATCGTATTATCGGCCATCTGGGGTGTGATCATGATGTTCAGTGGCATCTTTACAAAGCGCCTCACGACAGTGAGAGTGATTGCCCTGATTGGAATAACGGTCTTGCTGGCGTGTACACTCATGGAGTTGAATGGCATTGATTTCTTCCATATCGACACGCATCGTATGCTGCTTTTCGATACGTTTTCCCTGCTTTTCAATGCGGTGATATTTACGTGCATGCTCATCTATTTCCTGCTCTCTGGTAAAGACATTGAAAAAGTAGGATCGGACGTTGCTGAGTATTACGCCCTTTTGTTTTTTATTCTCGCAGGCGTGGGCATTGCTTCTTCATTCAATACATTGCTCATGCTTTTCCTTGGAATCGAGATCATTTCCATTCCACTATATATACTAACGGGTAGCGACAAGCGAAATTTGAAAAGCAACGAAGCGTCGCTGAAGTATTTCCTGATGGGTGCATTTTCAACAGGACTCATGCTCATGGGTATTGCTTTGGTTTATGGTTCGAAGGGAAGCTTTAGCCTTGATGTAATTGCCAGCAACACAGCCGACCTTACTCCTATGATGTCAGCAGGCATTCTGTTATTAATGTTTTCAATGGCCTTTAAAGTAAGCGCCGCGCCATTCCATTTCTGGACGCCAGACGTATATGATGGCGCACCTGGTGTATTTACTTCGTTCATGGCCACAATTGTGAAAGCAGCGGCATTTATAGCCTTTATCAGGCTATTCAGGGGCAGCTTTCTCGACATACAGGGAAAATGGCAGCTGATCGTTGCAATCATTACCGCGGCCACACTGTTTATCGGCAATATCACCGCGGTGTTCCAGCAGAGCGTTAAGAGAATGCTCGCCTATTCAAGTATTGCACAGGCAGGTTTTATGATGTTCGCGATCGTGTCTCTCAATGAAATTGCGATGGAGGGGCTCCTTTACTATGCAGCGGCTTATTGTCTTGCAACAATCGGCGTGTTCGCCATACTTGTTCGCATGAAAGATTACACGTTCGACGGCTACAATGGAATGGGTAAACATCATCCCACACTGGCGGCAGTAAATACTGTGTTCATGCTTTCGCTTGCGGGTATACCGGCTACTGCCGGCTTTATGGCGAAATTCTATATGCTTTACGCCGCGATTAGCACCGGTAAAGTATTATGGCTGGTGATCGTTGGAATTGTGTGCGCCGCTATAAGTGTGTATTATTATTTCCGCGTGATACAGGCAATGTATTTTAAAGATGGCGAGAAACAGGAAATAGAAAGCGGACCTGGTTTTAAACTTGTGCTTGGGATCACTGCCGGGTTAATTGTGTTTTTAGGAATATTTCCACAATGGTTGCTGGATAGGCTTTATGATTTTTTGTAGGATGATCGGGAAGCGAGAAACGAGAATCGAGAATCGAGAATCGAGAGACGAGAAAAATTTATATAGCCTTTCTCGACTGTCGACTGTCGATTCTCGACTGTCGACTCTCGACTCTCGTTCGCTATTCATATCTCAGCGCCTCAATCGGATTCAGCCGCGACGCCTTAATCGCAGGATAAAGTCCTGCAAGCAAACCCACACCTGAGCAAATAATAATCCCCAACACTACCCACAACCAGGGAACGACAAATCCTGTGTTCAATATCAACGAGAATCCATTGCCGAGAATAACGCCAAGTATCACTCCGAACAATGCACCCATCAGGCTAATGATCACTGCTTCAAAAAGAAATTGCTGCTGCACGTTTCGCTTCTTGCCACCGATCGCTTTCACCAGGCCAATCTCTTTCGTGCGTTCCGTTACGGCAACAAGCATAATATTAGTAAGACCAACTGCTGCGCCTGTAAGCGTTATGATGCCTATCACCAGCGCAGCACCTGTAATGAGAGCAAGATTTTTCAGCAGCATTTCAACGAAGCTATCACTCTTATCTATCACAAAATTTTCAGTTTCTGTTGTAGACAGTCTGCGTATCGGACGAAATGCAGCTGTTGCTTCGCCGATAGCTGCATCGATGTATCTAATGTCCAGAACTTTTACCTGGATATTAAATGATGCATTTGGATTCGAGTTAAAAAAGCGTTGAACGTTTTTGTACGACGTTACCACTACGTTGTCCCAGCTGAAACCAAGCGACGAACCTTTTTCATTGAGTGTGCCAACTACCCTGTATGGAATATTATTCACCCTTATCACATTGTCTAACGGCTTCTCAAGGTTACCAAAAAGCTTTTTCGCGATTTCGCTTCCAAGCAGGCATACATTTCTACCCGTTGATACGTCGAGGTTGTTCAGTGCTCTTCCATATGCAATGGAAAAACCATTCTGGTCAACAAAGTTTTCATCGCTGCCGTATACCCTGATCGTAGGATTTGTTTTTTTGCTTGCATATGACACTACGGCGTCGCGCGAACCAAAAAGATTTATACAAACCTGCGCGGGAAAGTTGAAATCTTCTCTGAACTTTTCTGCCTCGAAGCGCGTTATGGGTTTGCCTATACTTGATTTTCTTTCCTTTTTCTCACCCTTTTTTTGCTTTTGTATTCCGCGGTCGCCATGCCCTATGCGGAAGTTTGGTTCTTTATAACGCACCGTAAATCCGTTAGCGCCCATCGATGAAAAGCTCTCCATGAATTTTTGCTGCATGGCAGTAATTGCGGTTCTAATGCCTACAAGGGCCATGATGCCGAATGCAATTATCGACACGGTAAGTCCAGTGCGAAGCTTGTTTGCTTTAACAGTGCGGAAAGAAAGTGATATGGTGTCTTTTAGGTTCATATTCGGAATCGGGAATCGGGGGACGGCAATCGAGAGACGAGAGACGAGAGTCGAGAGTCAAAAATTGTTGTCGATTCTCGATTCTCGTTGGTCTAAACTCAATCTACCTTAAGCGCCTTCTGAATCCTCTCCCCGCAATCCTGCAAATGATATAGGGTCATCTTATCTGTAAAGCCCGGTATGCTTTTATCTATTTCATCTTTAAGGGAACGAAGCGTTGCTTTTGTAACTGATAGTATATCCGATTTTCTCGGATCAACAACAGGTCCGATGAAAATAGTTATACCACCGAAAATTCCCGGCATGGCAGCGGGAGGATTTACAAGATTGCAAAGCCTTTCAATAAATCCTTTCTGTAAATTTCTTCTGTAATTATCAATTGGTTTTTTTGTTTTCAACTCCGACCATAATCCGTTTTTCAAGTCCTCGAAATATTCGTCGATGGTATAGGTGCCTTTCTCGCGGTTAGAAGAAGAAATGATTCTTTGCAATCTTGTTGACGCGAGCATGCTTCCAAGGAAGTTATCCTGAATTGTGCTAACCTGGTCCGTTTGCGGTGATGACGTGAGATCGAGTATTTTTTTATTCATCAGCCACGTAGGTGTTTCAAACAAATTCCTCTGCAGGAACAACATTGCTTCTTTTTGGGTCTGCCGCGGAACAACCGTATAAACCGCTCCGGCCTGGTCGGCTGTTTTCTTGTCGTTATAAACTCCTCCAATATTCATAAGCACATGTGCCATGTAGCGCATATATTGTAAAACGGCTTCATCGTACACTTTGTCGAGGTCATCAAAGTTTTCACCCTTTACGTTTGTCCAGTTGGGCAGTTCAGGAATTATTCTTTTCAGGTTCCTGATACCATAGGCTGAAGCTTTCATGGCATTGTCACCAAGGTCCTCTGCCTGCGCCCTCGGATCTGTACCATTATAGTGGATGAATCTCAAACGAGGATTGCTTGCTTTGCTTTTTACCCAATCGTTCAGCAGCTTTTTTTCTTCATCTTCTGTTTTGCCGGTGAATACTTTATATCCCCATTCTATTGACCAATAATCGTAATCACTGATTCTTGGGAACAATCCTGTTTCGCTTACGCTGTCTTCCGGCTGGGCCACATAATTGAAGCGTGCGTAATCCATGATCGACGATGTGTGTCCATGTTGCACGACCCAATTTTTATCGCGCAGTTTTTCTACGGGGGTAGAACTGGAGGCGCCCATGTTATGGGGAAGGCCGAGTGTGTGCCCAACCTCATGTGAAGAAACAAAACGGATGAGTTGTCCCATCAGCGAATCGTTAAACTGCGGAGATCTTGCCCTTGGATCGCTGGCTCCCGCCTGCACAACATACCATTGGCGCAGCAGCCGCATTACGTTATGATACCAGTTGATGTGCGATTCAAGGATTTCACCTGTTCTCGGATCATGAATATGGGGTCCGGAAGCGTTTGGTAATTCTGATGGCTTATACACGATAGCGGAGAAACGCGCGTCTTCAAGAGACCACGATGAATCCTCCTGGGAGGAAGGCGCCAGCCTCGCGGTGATAGCATTCTTAAATCCGGCTTTTTCGAAGACCGGCTGCCAGTCTTTAATTCCCTGCATCAGGTAGGGCACCCATTTTGAGGGCGTAGCCGGATCGATGATGAACACGATCGGCTTTTTCGGCTCTACCGGAATGCCCCTTTTATATTTATCCATGTCCTCGGGTTTCGGCTCAAGCCTCCACCTTGTAATCAGGCTGATATCTTTTACTCCCTGCGGGTCGGCATCGTAATCTGTAAATTCAGTCGTGAAATACGATACCCTGTCGTCGTAGTACCGGGGCCGCATAAGGATTTTCGGCAGCAGCACCATCGAACTGTTGAGTTCGAAAGTGGAGAAACCGCCTGGGCCCGGCGCTTGCGGCGAACCGATAATAACCGGGCCCGCTCCGCGTGAGTATGTTTTTACTGTGCGTATTTCTGTGTTGATGGGGTAGGGACGAATATCGACAATATAAGACTTGTCGTTCTGCAGACCGCCGAGCCGCAATGCCGATTTCACTGATGGCGAGAAGAAGAACACATCATTGTCGCCTGATAGCACATCTGTTATATCTACAACACTACCGGTACTGTCTTTTGAATATGCTTTGATGTCGAATGAAACGGTGATGGGCTGAACGTTGGAATTCATCACGGATTTATACATCGACCCTGAGGTGTCGCGGGCATAAACAGAATATGAAATGTTGCGGAGGAAGAATTTGTTGTTCGGGCCTTTTTCAAAACGTATTACGTTCTGGTTGATTTCATCACCGGCATAACCGAAGAAACCTGCGCGGGTATTGGCAGGTGCTTTGGCTATCCGGTTAACGATAAGAATATCACGGTTTAAAAGAGTGTCGCCGATTTCGAAATACCATTTATCCTCTATCTTATGTACCCACACAAGGCCTTTTTTCGTGATAGCCTTTTCTGTAATCACATCTTTGTAAGGCTTTGGTCCTTTTTGTGGCGGCGCGGGAGCTGTAAGCTGAACTGTTTTTGAAGTATCGCGCTGGGCTGGAACGGTTTTTTTATTCTGACCAAAAGCACTTATTGTGAGGAATAAGATACAAACCAGGGTGAGGGGGATTCTGCAGGGATGGCGCTTCGGCATGATAGGATAATAATATTAATGAAGGCGTGAAGATACTGAAAACGGAAAACCGTAACTTTTATACGCCACATTTGAATATTGTTTATATTGTGTGCCCTTTGAAAAACTTTTGTTAGTAAAATGTTATAGTAAAAAAGTTTTTCTGTACAATTGTAAGCGTATAACAATTCTACCTATTTAGTTTAAATTTCAAACACTAAAAAAAACAAATTATGGCTGAGACAAAACCAACTGCATCAGTTGTTTCGAAGAGTAGCACATCGGTTCAACCACTCAAAAAAAATAATGCAGTATCATGGGTAGCTCCAGTAGCATGTATTATCGCCGGTTATATCATATGGCGCTTCGTATTGGGAAATCCGGACAACTTTACGCAACCTGATCCGGCCGGTGGTTTCTGGCCTCATCATAAGGGACCCAAGGGAGGCATGGTAAGGATGTATGAAGGTGGGATCATCGTACCGATTCTTATCGCTAGCTTTTTAACGGTAGTAGTGTTTGTAATTGAACGTTTTCTTACAATAAGCAAAGCAACCGGTAAAGGAAACATTGCAGAATTCATCCGCAGGGTGCAGTACCATCTTGCTAACAGAAATGTTGACGCTGCCATAAGCGAGTGCGACAAACAGAGAGGAAGTGTTGCAAACGTGATGAAGGCAGGTTTGCGCAAATACAAGGAAATGATTGGAAATACCGACCTTGACACTGATCAAAAAGTTTTGAATATCCAGAAAGAAGTTGAGGAGGCAACAGCGCTTGAACTTCCGATGCTTGAAAAAAATCTTGTGTTCCTTTCTACGATCGCTTCAGTGGCAACGCTGCTTGGTCTGCTCGGTACAGTATTGGGTATGATCACGTCATTCGCTGCTCTTGGTGCCGAAGGTGGTGGTAACGCTGCTGCTGAGCTGTCAAGAGGTATATCCGAAGCGCTTTATAATACGGCCCTCGGTATCGGTACATCCGCGGTCGCGATCATCATGTACAACATCTTTACCACAAAGATCGACAGTATAACATACGGCATCGACGAATCAGGATTTACCCTCACCCAGAGCTTCGCTTCAATGTATAAATAAGCGAACTTTCCGTATGGAAACCGGTGAAAAAAGAATCTCATTCCAGAACCAGAAAATTTAAAACATGCCAAAAGTAAAATTGCCACGAAAGAGTACAGCGGTAGACATGACGGCGATGTGCGACGTGGCTTTTCTTCTGTTGTCATTTTTCATCCTTACCACCAAATTCAAACCTGCTGAGGCACTTGCGGTTACCACTCCAAAGTCGGTTTCCACTAACCCCGCAGAGCAGAAAAATGTGGTATTGATAACAATGGACAGCAAAGGAAAGGTATACTTCTCTGTGTCTGATGATGCAATGGAAGAAAAACAAACTATAATCGACGAAGTGAACCAGCAGAAGGCGTTGAATTTGAGTGATGCAGAGAAAAAGTCCTTCATGCGCTCAGGTTCATACATTGGCGTTCCGTTTTCACAGATGAAGTCCTTCCTCTCAATGACACCTGATCAGTGGTCGAAGCTCGATAAACCAGGCATTCCTATCGATAGCGCCAACAACGAGCTGCAGGTTTGGATGAGGGCTGCTAATTCAGCTTTCCAGGGCAGTAAAATGAACCTGCTGATTAAGGGCGACAATGAAGCGAAGTACCCATCATTCAAAGGAGTGATCGATGCGTTGAAGAGGAACGACATGTTTAAATTCCAGATGATCACAGATCCTGAGGGAGCTCCTCCGGGAACTGCTCTTTACGAAAGATTAAATGGCCCTACCCAGCCGGCGGCCAAACAATAATTAAGCAACTAAAAAGAATATTTTATGGCAGAAATGGATACCTCAGGTGGAGGTGGGCACCATAAGAAAGGACCTGGTGTCAAAAAAGGAAAGAAACTTTCCACCCGCGTAGACCTTACTCCGATGGTTGATCTGGGCTTTCTGCTCATCACCTTCTTCATATTCACCACAACAATGAGCCAGCCTACGGCGATGAAACTCATTCTGCCCAAGGACACTGAAAAGCCCGAAGAGCAGAACAAGGTGAAAGAGTCGGGCGCATTGTCGCTTTTGCTTGGCAAGAATAATGGGGTGTACTATTATGAGGGAACCCTGCTACCAGACGGATCAAACTTTAAGTCGACCAATTATAAGGAGATCAGGAACGTGATCATCGATAAAAAGAAAAGAACAAAGCCCGATGACTTTGTTGTGGTGATCAAACCCGGACCGGATGCTACTTATAAGAATACCGTCGACATACTTGATGAAATGACCATAAACGAAGTAAAACGTTATGCAATGGTTGACCTGTTTCCTATTGAGCGCCAGATGATGGTAGCTACAGAAGGTGGCGGGCCAATGCCTGCTGTTCCGGCTGCAGCCCCAGCTGCTGCTCCCGCTGCGGGACAATAAGTTTATGGAATTTCAGTAGAATTGAATCTATCTAAAAACCATTTATAATGGAAGCTAACAAAATACTGACCGCCGATATTCTCGATATCGTGTTCGAGGGAAGGAACAAAGATTATGGCGCTTATGAGTTGAGAAAAACCTACAACAAGAGGCTTTTGCTGGCAATAGGCAGCATGTTCGGTCTGTTTCTGCTTGCATTTATAGGTTATCTCCTCGCAGCTAACATCCACACCGAAGACTCGAGCAAGGCTGTTGTGGTTCAGGAAGTACAGCTTGAAGAAATAAAACAGGAGCAGGAAGAGCCACCACCACCTCCTCCACCGGCACCGCCGCCACCACCACAGGTGGAAATCACCAAGTTTACTCCTCCAAAAATTGTGAAGGATGAAGAAGTGAAAGAAGACGAAAAACCACCGGAAGTAGAAAAGCTGGAAGAAACGAAGATCGGTGTTATCAACCAGGAAGGTATTAAGGACGAAGGAATCGTAGCTCCTCCCATAGATGACGGAAAAGGCGTGGTTGAAGCTCCGAAAAGAGACGAAACCGACTACGATCAGACATTCACAAAAGTGGAAATTGAGAGCTCTTACCCGGGTGGGGCAGCTGCATGGCAAAGGTACCTGATCAAGACGCTCAGATACCCACAGGAAGCTCAGGATAACGAGATCCAGGGTGCTGTGGTAGTTCAGTTCATTGTGGACAAGGGAGGAGTAGTGAGTGATGTTGAAGCTATCAGCGGACCACAGGAACTAAGAGAAGAAGCAGTGAGGGTAATCAAGAAAAGCGGTAAATGGACACCAGCAGTTCAGAACGGCCGCCAGGTGAAGAGTTACAAGAAACAGCCGATAGTGTTCAGGCTGGAAACAGAAGGATAAGGTTGGAAAGTACTATATGTGAATCCCTGCTGAGAGGCGGGGATTTTTTTTGGGGAGGGGGTGAGAAGTGAGAAGTGAGAA
>Ga0209382_10011057_pt1 | contig 11220 bp, 11 predicted proteins | sample SoiMetdeltSBSDD5_FD_187599 | JGI IMG/M metagenome (GOLD analysis project Ga0209382, IMG submission 187599) | Bulk soil microbial communities from a Populus tree surrounding site in Tennessee, USA - Soil MetaG P. deltoides SBSDD5 (SPAdes) (version 2) | ecosystem: Environmental > Terrestrial >...
ACGTTGTAGTAGTCCTGTCCGGTGTAGAACCGCGCGAAGAATCCCCAGCCACCGTTCATCCACGGGAAGCACGACACCTGGGTCGCTCCAGACCAATCGAGATCAGGATCGACAACGCCGGGATTCCAGTAGACGTCGCCGGACCACTCGAGGCGCTTCTGGCAGCCGCGCACGCCTTTCTTCGCAAGCGCCCCGCCGATGTGCATGCGATGTCTGCCGTAGATGTCGCGCATCTGCTCATCGACCCAGGCGCGCGGATGGTATTCGTACTCCGCCACCAGACGTAGTTCACGGAACGCTTGCAGTTCCAGCACGGGTGGCGGAGGGGGTGGGGTGGCCGCGGGCGCATCTGGCGTCGCCGGCAATCCGCGAGTCTCCGGGGCTGCCGCCGCAGGCGGCGCCGGAGGCGACGAATCCCGCATTCAATTCCTGCTGTAGTTCCCACCGAATCGAAAATAGAACGCGGAGGAAAAGCTGCCGTTGATTCTATTCATGGTCTCGGCCGTCGGAATCACACCGGGCGGCTGGCACTCCCCGTCCGGTGCCGGAGGGGGTGGCTCGATCTGCTGTTCGATGCTCAAACATCCGTCCTGCCCGTTCGAGTGGTGCCCGGCGATGACGTGCGCCTCCCAGACGCTGACCCTTGGCACGTTTCGCAGTTTCGCGATGAAGCTCGCGAGTGGTCGATCCGCGTCGCGCGCATCGAGCGAGACGCGGCCTTTCAGGCCGCGCACCCACAGGAACTGGAAGTTCCCTCTCGGCATGTAGGACGGCGTCCGGACTGGAGCCGATCGATCGCGCAGCATCCGTATCCGCACTGCCGGCGTCCCCGAGAACGCGACCGAGAACTCCTTCACTCGACCCTCCATGGCTTTGTCCGCCTGCTGGTCGATATCGAGGACATCGGTGAAGTCCTGGTAGAAGACCAGATGCGGGAAGATGTTGGCTTCGAGCTTGTTGGGAAAGACGACTCGCGAATCGTCCAGCGCGTCCTTCTTCACGAGCGTCCAGAACACGTCCGTGCCTTCGAGAAACGGGATGATCGGCGCACGGTTCGTCTCGGTCGTCTCACGCGTCTGCGGCAGACCTACTTGTTGCGCCTCTGCTCCGCTGTATGCCGGTGCGAGCGCGAGCGCGAGAGCGATGACCACGAATCGAATCGGTCTGAGCATGCCAGTTCCATCCATCTGCGTCGAGACGCTTCAGGGACGCGAGCCCCACAAGTCGAAACGAAACGCGAATTCCAGCCGAAGCTCGCTGAGAAAGTTCTTTTGAAGCTGCTCGAGTCGCAGGCCCAGCAGTAGCCACATGGGACGACCCTTGAACGACGGCAACTCTTCGCCCGCGACCACAATCAGGCGAAGCTGGTCCCGATCCGGCTCCTCGTCAGGGTAGTACCGCACGCCGCCACCAACGTAGCCTCGCGCGCCACGATAGCGGACATCGATCGCGGCCGTGACGGGATTGACGTTCTCCGGATTACTGCGAGACCCGAGGTGCGTCGGGTCCAACGCGGCCGTTGCAGCGACACCGATCCGGCGAACGAAGACCGACGCGCCGAGTTCCACCGTGGTAGGCACGCGGTATGTGCCCCACCATTGTCCGCGTACGCCCGGAAAGTCTGGTCGCTCCTCCGGCGTCAGCTCGACGACGTTTACGTGTGTCGGCGGGCAGAGCGGATCGCCACTATCAATGGTCGGCGGCAAGGGCCAGGAGAACGCCGGTGCGCCGTAAACGAACAGTGCATAGTCGCCTTTGCGGCTGAAGCTGAAGTGCGTCTCCAGGCTGCGCTCACCACCAATAGGGTCGGCCGGCGACTCCTCGAACAGACGGACGAATGACGGCTGCGCACTGCCGTCGGTGACCGGTTCGACTCGCACGACCTTCACGTACGCCAGCGGCAGGTTGCCGAGCGACTTCATTCCGGCCGACGTGAGCCGCACGACTTGCTTCACGTCGACTTCACGCGCTCCAGAGGCCAGAGCCGCGACGGACTTGCGGACCGGAGCGGTCTTGTCGTTTTCCACCACCAGACACGACTCCGTCTGCTGTCCGAGCACGCTCGACGGAGCGAGAGCAACGACGAGCATTACGCACGCAGCCGGCCACGAGGTCAGCACTCTCACAACGTCTTCTCCGCGCCGGTCCTGACTGCGGGATCAGTCAGCCCCGGTCCGTACGCGCCGTGTTTGTTGCGCTTGATCTCGTTCTTGATGACGTACTCGATCAGAAAGTCCATGAAGCGCGCGTTGAAGATGTCGCTGTGTCCGCCGATGACCTGTGGATCGACGCTCGCCATGATGAAGGGATTGTTCGGATCGACATCCCGCACCGGCTCCAGTCGCGTGTACATCGTTTCCTGATAGCCCGACATTCTCAGAGCGTCATCCGGTGGCGGCGTCGTGGCATTTCGGAGCAGCTCGTAGAGCGGATCCAGGCGCAGGATAAGTGCGTCACCGAACGCGGCGAGATTACTTGTGCACCGGCACGTTCCCGACGTCCTTTCCGGTTGAGGGATCTGGGCATCGGGCTTCTCCACCAGGCGATGCGTGTGATAGGGCTCGTAGAGGCCGAATCCTTTTTCCATGCTGAACCAGATGTCTCGCGAACGTGCCGAGCGCGCGAGCGTCGCGAAAGCCTGGCCAAGGGGGAAGAACCCTCCCACCGCGCCGTCGGCTTCCGATCCAAACGTGAGAAACATCGGCATCTGCGTTTCTTTGAACTTCAGGTTCCTCGTCTGATTGAGATTGGCAAACCTCGACGCCTCCATGGCGGGATTGACCAGAATGACAAGATCGCCGTCGGTTTCTACCTCGATAGAATGATCGGAGACCGGCGGCCGAGCGTTCGTCAGCGAACGTTGAGCGACCTCGGCTGCCGCCGGTCCGGCTTCAAGGCCCGTCGCCCCTTGAATCGCAGCACCGACCTTGCCGTTGAGTGAGGTCGCGACTGCCGAATACAGGAGCGCAGCGCCGAAGCTGTGGCCAATGAAAATCATCGACGTGGTCCGGAACGCGTTCCTCCGGGGCTGCAGGCGGCGCGCTTTGTCGACCATTGTCCGCAGCCGATCGATGACCGCCGTCACGGCACCGTTGTCGCCGACGACGTGTGCCGTGTGCTTTCGGCCCCAGAACGTCAGCTGCTTGAGCCCCTTCGCCCTGACGGTCCCGCCGCGCCAACCGATGTACACGCCGATTACGCGGCGCGGAGTCACAGGCGGTGAGGTCGCGGCCCCACCCTGGCGCGGTCTCGCGAAGTGTATTTCCCCCTTCGCAAGGATCTCGAGCACGTCGCGAAAGCAGGAAAGATTCCCGTTGCACACCGACGCATCGTTCTTCCAGCCATGGACAAACGCGACGACCACCGCCGGCTCCGCACGAAGCTGGCGCTCGAGCACGTCGAACGTCTCGGCCTGTTGCGCCCGGTTCCAGGGCAGACCTTCATCGTCGAACTCCAGCACGTGCAGATCGAAGCCCTTATGAGGCAGCGACGTCGAACTGGTGGTAATCGGTTGATGGCGCTCCCACGAGGCGCACTTGACGGCGAGCCTGTCACGCTCCCCTTCCAGGCTATCGGCCTGCAACGCAGCGCTCGACGTGCAGACGCCCCGCGACACGACTTGCGCCGGCAGCAACGGATCCATTGCGCACCCCTGCTGGCTCGATACCGGCGGGACCTTGCACGCTGCCGCGGGCTGCGACGTGTTGACGCTGTCAAAGGTCCGGACCGGAGAATGCGTGATGCAGGCAGCACCAAGACACACGATGGCAGCCACGGGGACCAGTGTCGTGAATGTGCGCAATGTCCACTCCTTAGAGAATCGCCTTCAAGAACTCGACGACTTTTTTTCTCCCAGGCTCTCCCGGACCTGGATCCGTGACCAGCGAAGAATGTTCGTGGCCGGCCAGCTCGAACAGCTCGAGACGAGGCTTGAACATCTCGACGAGTCGATCGGCACGCACCGACGATGAAATCGGGTCGTGTTGGTAGCGAACGAGCAGCATTTTCAGGTCTTCGTCCCGGACCCGCGCGTACGCGAAGTCGATATCCGACTGAGGCAGACCCAGATCTCTCTCCGCTTCCGGATCCCTGGACCATGTCGTGAACGCGATCGGCCGACCGGTTGCAGGAGGGGGATGCGTGAGCACGACGTCTCGGGTCGGCAGCGTGGGCTGGCAGAGCACCGGCGCCACGACCGATCGACATCGCAACATCCCCAGCGGCTGGATGCCGGTCAAGCACATCCCGATGACACCAAGCTTGCGCCGCTCGGATCCGGCGACGTCAGTGGCCAGTTCCACGAGCCATTGATTCACCCGCGACGTTTCCGTTTGGGTGAAGCACCGGAAGTCGCTCGACGGGCCACAGGCTTCGAACAGCACAAAGAACTTGCGCAGGCCGGAAGGGGGTGCGGTCGAGAACAGGACCGGGCAATGCACGGTAAAGCCGGCATCGACGAGCGTGTCGACATACTGAAAGAATGCGACGTTCGCACCCGTGATCTCGTGGAGCACGATGACATCGCGGCGCTTCGCCGGCGGTACCGGAGGAGCTGCTGTGAACACTTGATGATGCAACCCCTCGATGCCAGGCCCTCTCGCGGTGAAGACGCGGCACGCATACACGTGGAGAAGGTCGGGGCGCTTCAATTCGCGGCAGCCGTTCTCCGGGTGAGAAGGCTGCGGCAGCTGCAGCGGGAGCCCGGCACTCAACGCGGAGATAAAGGCCCGACGCGACACGCTCCGGGCTCCGGTTGGGCGTTCCATAGATCGGCCTCCGTTGGTCATTCCAGGTCTGCGAAAGGATCAGTCGGTTCCCACGCCAGCGGCAGCAACACCTCGACTCCGCTGGCGTCGGCACGACACACAATCTTCCGCATCACATCGTCGAAGGAGTTTCCCGGAGACCGCAGCGGACGCAGGGGTTCATCCAGGTTTCGGAAGAAGTCATCCCAGTGCACGAGAATCACACGCTTGGCGCCAGTCTGACCGACCACCTCCTGCCAGTACGCATCGACAAATGCCTCGGACTGTCTACCAAGCGCTCCGACACCAAGGTAAACGACGTCAGCGCGACGACCGAACAGGGCACCTGGCTTGTAACCGGCGCTGCCGTGCACGAGCAGTGTGCGCGAGTTGTCATGTCGAATCAGCTCGGACCATGTGCGGTCGCTTCTCCACGCACGCAACCGGGCCGGTGGCACGAGGGGCACATCCACCCGGCCGGGAGCCAGATCGTCGGGGCTGTGCCTGGACTCGATGAACGTCAACTCGAAGTTATCGAAACGCAATGTCTCGCCGTCATGAACCACTCGGAGTTGACACTCGCGAAGACCCCGCCCCCAACCGATGTTCCACGTCGATTCCGACCCGAGCAGCACGGCGCCGGTGCGCTGAGCGAAGACCGGCGCGTCCATCGCGTGGTCGTAGTGGGAATGGCCGGCAAAAACCGCCGCGATCGAGCTCACGCCCAGGCGCTTTAGCGCGCCATCGATGCGACGCTCGTGGGGACGGATACGACCGAGAAGGTCGAGGGGACCTGGCCGAGTAACAAATCCGTCGCTCAGGATCGCGGTCCGATCGTCCTCGAATAGCACTGAGGCGGTGCCAAGAAACCGGGCAGTCACGGCTCCCTGCGACGATCGCGGTTGCAAATGCCGATCGAACTGGGCAACATGTCGCAATCCGCCCTTCGCGCACCCGGGGGCCACGCACACTGCTGATGACACGGCCGTAGCGAGTTGCAAAAGCACTGTCCGTCGTGAGGAATGCATCAGACCTCCGGCAGATGGCTTAGCCTGTCCGACACAAAATTTGGAACGGATGTGCGAAAACTGCCGCCCAGACGTTTATCACATTGGTGTGTCCATGCGAGCCATTTATTGGCAGCCCAGAGTCGGGCACCATTCCAGAAGACTGTCCCGGGCATGGCCGGCCTGGCATGGTCTCCTAACGGGATGGCTCGTCGCGATCGTGGTCATCGCTGGGGCAGGGTGCGCTCTCCGACTGGTTCGCGCCGGTGCGGAGTTTGCGGCGTTGGCTGCCGCAGCTCCTTCGCAATCGACGAGCGGAGTGCGCGACGTCGTCCTCGTTGGCAACAACTGGCAGGGAACCGCGGTCGTGTTCGATCCCAACTCGTTCGAGGTGCTCACGCGCATCGACGTGGCGCCCGATCGCCAGGAGCGCCTGGCCGAGATCAATTCGAGGCTCGATCGCCGCGTGTTTGCCGCTCAGATCCGGGACCGCGTCGGCGAGGGGAACGACCAACTCGTAGACGACATGTTCACGTCGACTGACGGCCGCACGCTCTATGTGTCGCGGCCAAGCCTGGCCGACGTGATCGCGCTAGACCTCGCGTCCGGGAAAATCGTGTGGCGCACACCGGTCGCGGGCTATCGCGCCGATCACGCCGCTCTCTCCCCCAACGGCAAGATTCTTCTCGTCTCGAGACGGACGGCGCGCCGAGTGCACGCCATCGACACCGCCAACGGAGGAATCGTTGGCGAATTCGAATCGGGGGACGAGCCGCACGAAAACAACTTTTCGGAGAACGGACAGACAATCTACCACGCCAGCATCGGTCGGGTGTTCATCTCGTCCACGAATCGTCTTGCGGATCGGTTCAAAGGCGACAGGTGGCTGCAGATCGTAGATGGCTCGACCCTCCAGGTACGCAAACGATTCGACATGGGGAAGAAGCTGAAGGAGTTCGGCCGGCCATGGAAGGACTCCGCCGTTCGGCCGATGGCGATCTCACGGGACGGGCGATTCGTCTACGTGCAGTTGTCGTTCTTCCACGGTCTCGTTGAATTCGACTTGCAGCAGGAGAAGGTGACGCGCGTGCTCGAGTTGCCGATTCCAGAATCGATCCAGACGCTTCCGCTCAGCGAGTACCAGCTCAATTCGGCGCACCACGGAATCACGATGAGTGGAGACGGCACGAAGCTGTGCATCGCCGCCACGATGTCCGGGTACGCGGCGATCGTCCGTCGCGACACCTTCACTTTCACGGTCGTTCCTGTAGGCCCGAAGCCATATTGGGCGACCACGAGCGCCGACGGGCAGCACTGCTACGTGTCGGTGAGCGAACAGGATCGCGTAGCCGTGTTGTCGTTCGATGAAGAACGAGAAATCAGAAGTATTCCTGTCGGCGATCCTGCGCGACCTCCGGGGACGAGCCCTCGGGCCCATCCACAGCGCGTACGGACCGGCAAGATGCGATGATTCACCGGCAGCCGTGGACCGTCCCTGTTCGACTTGGCCACCTCGAGCGTTTTATACGCGTACGCGCACAATCTAGCGGGTGGTCCGTGTGGACATCCCAGGTCTGTCCCAAGCGTTCACCAGAGAGCTGTCTTATGAAGAGAAGAGCTGTGTGATGAAGAGTCCCTGGCAATGGCGGTGTGTGCAGTGTTCCTATTCACGCTCGGCCTTCCGTCGGCCGACGCGCAGACGCCAGCCATCCCGGCGCCGGTTCTGAAACCGCCCCCGAAAATCGTCTCCCTCCATCGGCCCAGGTAGGACTGGAAGGTCGTCACGACAATCGACCTGAGCATCCAGCCCACGACGGTTCCCGCAGTCGAGCGAACCTTCCGATGGCCGTAGAACACCGTGTCCAGTCGCGTCATCTTAAAGCGCAACCCTGGCTGCGATCTGCGCTCGTTCGTTCCAGTCGGAAAGGATGGCTTCGGCTGCACTTCGGTCGGCGCGAGCTGGAGACTCTGCATTCGGCGCGGAGCGGTCTCGGTTCGCAACCGATCGCTCAGCCCGCCGAGGCCCGGCCTTCGATGACCAGCGCAGCGGCCGTGGTCCTCACATTACTGACTCTTCGAGCGCTGGGTCTGATCGACTGGCTTCGCGTTCTCGCGCACCATTCGAACGCTCGTGACTCGCACGCCCCTGGTTCGAAATTGTCGTAATTGTTCGGTGGCGATCGACGCTGCCGGAACCAGAAACACCGAGGACGCTGAGTTGCTGGCCACGGCGGCCGCGATGCCCACGACGATCATCTCAATCGCGTCGACCGGTTCGGGATCGGGAGCGGCGCCACCACTGTCAGGCGCTGGGACGTTTGAGCCACGGGCTCCTGCATCCGGCACGACGGCCTCGCCCCGTCCGGCCGCTCCACCGCCCCGTTCGCCGCGTCCAGCAGGGGCGGACGCGCCGCCTGCAACTACGTACACATGGTCTCCGACTCGAATGTCGCTCACTCGCCACGGCTCACCGATCGAGGCCTTGAACACTTCTGCGTCCAGTCCGAACGCCGGTTGGTCGGCGACGTCGGTTTCAATCAGCGGGAGGTCCGCGCAGCTATTCCGGCAGCGGGCGATGGCCGACGGTGTCAGGAACTTTCCGGCCGCATCCGCCTTCGTTCCGATCGGCCGCAAGGCCCGCTCCATCCATCGCACCTCGTAGTGGAGGCGCTCGTCATCGAGGCGCATGTTGAGTGCAAGGGGCGCCGAGACTACCACGGCGTAGGTAAGCCACTCGTCGCGTGCGCTCATCCTGACCCACAGAATGACCTGTGACACGACGAGGGCAACCAGCAGGAGCCTGGCGAGGGCGGCCGAAAGCGACAGCGGTTCTGCGCGCCTGTCGTGTGTCATCAAAATCACCGGCTCACTTGGCGCCGGCATCGGGAACGACGATCCTGCTGATGCCGCTGCCGGCTGCGGCAGACGCGGGTCCACCGAGCGAGCTGGTCGAGGCGGAGAGGAGCGGCGTTTTGGGCGCCGGCATCAGCGACAGGTCGTCCGGAACCTGCTGGTAGAGCGTCAGCTGTCCAAGCTTCAGCCACACCGCACGTTCGTCGCGCAGGGTCAGGGGCGGCTCGATGCCGAGCGCGACGAGGAGATGGCGGCGGAACAGATCGAAAGCTGCGCAGACCAACTCCGCGAACGAAGCGGCCGCCGCGGTGGCGGCGATGTACGTCACGTAACCAAGCATCAGGCCGCCCAACCCGACGGAAACGAGCGGAAGCCAGCCAGGGAACGCGAACGGGAGCGCGACGAACCATGCCAGTGTGGACGCCCACAGCAGGACCGTCGCCGCCGTCAGCAAGTCTAGGGAGTGCTTTGCATCCTCCAGCCGGGCGGCGAACGTCGCCGGAATGACATAGTTCAACCGGACCCAGAAGATGATCGAATCGATGCTGTACACCGACGCCACGTACGTTTCGACGTACTGAAGCCTGTGGCCGTAGCGCGTCAGAGGCTCGGCAGACGATGGCGTGTCCGGACTCAGGCGCCATGCGCGCGACAGATCGTTGTGTGCGGACGCGACCATCGCGTCGAGACGGGCGAGGATCGCATCGTGGGCGGACTGAGTGCCCGCTTTGCCGGTCACCCGGAAGTGCTCCATCAGAATCCTGGCGGCGTCGGCGACGCCAGCTTCGTCAGTGTCGGCCTCGAGCGCATCGCTGACGCGCTTTTCAAGGTCGACGATACGAGCTCGGGGCGGACCCTTCGCCTTCAAAGCTTCCGCCCGCGCTTCGGTGAGCGCCGCCTCCTGCTCCGAACGAAACGAGATCCGTCGTGCCAGCGTCGCCTTCGCCTGTTCGGCTTCGACGCGACGCTGTTCGATGAGCACGGCGGCGCGCTGGCGTCGGGCCAGGGCCAGACCCAAGACAGTCGCGAGACCGGAGCGTCCTTCGAGCAACGCTCGGAAGATCGGCGACATCGCTGCCACCGCGATGCCGGCGATGATCAGGAGCAGGCTGGCCGCGAGCACCCACCCCGCCATCGCCGTTGCCGATCGATTGACGAGATCGTTAAAGATGGTGACTGCGCCCTCGCCGAGGAGCATCGCACCGACCATCGCGTTGACCAGCAGCGTCGTCGCAACCGGGATGACGCCCGCGTAGAGAACCGTCCGGGTGACGCTCTTCGTCGCCTGCTCGAAGATCGCGGTCAGCACCGATCACCTGAGGATCACTTCGACCAGCTCGGTTCCGTCGATGCGACACTTGCCGGTGCCCTTTTCTTTGTAGAGGTGCGGGTCGTCGGCATCCTGGCATTGGAACAGGCGAGGCGGCAACCGAGCGGCGATCGAGGTGACCAGCACCTCGACGGTCACGCGGCCGGCCGGGACGACGTTGCCGAGCTCCAGTCCCTTGGCCGCGTGAGTCAGCCCATACTTGAACCGGGCCAGTCCGATGTCGTGGCGGGGAACGATCTCGTCCAGGCTAATCGCCGGCGGCAGGTCGAGCTCGACGGATCGCGTGGCGGCCATTTGCACGCGGGCCATCTTGAGCGCTGCGTAGAGAATTGCGGCGGCAACTTCCGTCCTCGTTCTGAACAGTGCCATTCAATCTTCCTTGCCAGCGCCTATGGCTCGCCGACGATCTTCAGCGCGTGGCGCACGCGGCCCTTCCCCGCAATCGCCTCGGCGTCGGCGACGGCAGCGTAGCGCGCTCGCACCCCGCCGACAAGGCCGCGGAGCGTCACCTCGCCGTTCTCAACCGCGACTTCGATGTCGCTGGCATCGAGCGTCTCGTCGGCAGCGAGGGCCTCTTCGACCGCATGAAGGATATGGTCGTCCGTCCGCCGATAGCCTTTTGGTCCCCGCCCCTTGAAAGACACCGCGCTGGGGTCGGGCGTGAAGCTGGGCGCCGGCGCCGCCACCGGCACGACGATACCGGAACGATCCGCCGCCGGGAATGCGTCAGGCCTGGCGACGGGAACGACGATCGAGCCTGACGGCCCCTTACGACTTCTGGCGCTTTTCTCGTCGGTCATCTACGACCTCCATCACCCGATGGCGCCCACGTCGAGCGCCCGTCGATACGCCGCGGCTCCGAAGATGATCGCAGTGCCGAAGTCGCCGGGGGCGACGACGGCGAACTGAAGCACGCGCGACTTGTCGAAATCGCTCGGATTCGGAACGTTCTGCGCCTGCAGCGCCGCCACGATGAAACGGTCATTGGCGGCGAACAGGCGCGCATCGAAGTCGACGAGGTCCTGCAGCACGAACGACATATCGGGATTGAACTTGATGAATGCCTGTACGACGACATCAGGCTGGTAGTTCATCGACTGCCTCCCTCACCGGTCTCCGGTCGCGATGTTGACGCCGAGACCGAACTGCCAGTAATCCGGTTCGGTGCGCAGTTGCCCGTTCGGATTGACGCCATGGTAGTAGCGTAGATAGATCTCCTTGATTGAAAAGCGGCCCGCCCCCGACCAGCTGGTCCAGGCGATCGGCAACCAGTTCGATCTCACGT
>Ga0209382_10011061_pt1 | contig 11220 bp, 12 predicted proteins | sample SoiMetdeltSBSDD5_FD_187599 | JGI IMG/M metagenome (GOLD analysis project Ga0209382, IMG submission 187599) | Bulk soil microbial communities from a Populus tree surrounding site in Tennessee, USA - Soil MetaG P. deltoides SBSDD5 (SPAdes) (version 2) | ecosystem: Environmental > Terrestrial >...
TCATTAAATTTTATTTATTTATTTATTTTGTATTCTACCAATTTATGGTTAAAAATATAGGGTAAATCCCGCATCAATCTATATTATACTTATATGTTTTATGAATCGTAACTAAATAATATTTTAAATGGCATACAACTTTTCTCTTTTTCGAATGTTCTTTAACTATATTGCTAACAACTCTTTATAGTGAAATAATACTTTATTTTAAATTTCGACTTTACATTGTAACTTGAGTAAAATTGACTTTTCCAATATGATCGAATTATAACAGTCAATTATTAGAGTAACTATTTGCATTGTTGTTTAAGGAATGATATTACTTGTTAATTAGATCCAAAAAGAAAAATTAATTTAGTTATTGGTATTTTTTTTACCTCTGAAGATTTTTTTATTATAATTTTTGAATTTTATAGTATCATCTATCAATTCATGAATTCTTATTCTTAATTCCATTAAAAAATTGATAACTTCCGTTCTCTGTTCTGGTTCGATTGAAATTTGTGATTCTTCTATTAAATTATCTATTCTTGCCAAAGTAACTTTGAGAGATAGTGATGCCTTTTTGGTGATCTTTAAGGATTTTGATAGATAATTGTTACCATTGATCAAACCTATATTGCTATAATCTTCAGAAATATTGTCTCTCAAAATCATTTTTAGTTCTCTAATTCTTTTCACAGAAAGATTATTTTCTATTATTTCTCCAACTATTTGTGATTGTTTTTCGATTGGAATAGTTGATATCTCAATAGCTTTACTAACGTTTAACATATTTGAAACGATCTTTTTCTTTATTTCTTCAGAAAGCTTTAAAAGCTGAATTCTATGAGATACATATTCCTCACTTTTTCCAATCTTCTTGGCAAGGTCACTCATGCCGCCCCAACCAAAATCAATTACATATCTTCTAAATGCTTCAGCCTCTTCAATAGGATCCATAGATTTCCGTTGGATATTTTCAGAGAGCTGAATTTCGAATGCTTGTTTATTTGTCATCTCTCGAATTTTGCAGGGGATAAATCTCCATCTAAGAGATTTGCACGCTTGATATCTTCTGTGACCTGCTACTATTTCGAATCCGTGAGATAACGGCCTAATTAGGATGGGTTGAATTAACCCATGCTCTCTAATACTAATAATAAGAGATTCATCATCTTCACAATATTTTTGAAATTTGTCTCTTACTGCAAATGATGAAGGGTGAATCATCTTCATCTCTATTTGTTCTATTATACTTGTATCAACAAATTCCACAGTAAAGAATACTCAAGTAACTTTATATTTATTTTGATTTTATTCATTTTATTTCATCATAAAATCCTGATTATTATAAAAATTATATAGATCATAGGGATTTGGCATTATTTCCATTGCCATTACTTTATCTGAATTTCAGTTTAGATTAAATATTTCTCTCATAGATATAATATAATCTTCTTATCAAAGAACGTATTTCTTATTCAAATTTAAAAAAGAGATTATCTAATCAATGTTCATGTCTGTGTTCTTCAATATGACTATGGGGATGAGAGTGTCGATTATCTCCATGAAAATGCATATGGTATGACTTTTTAATATGAGAATAAGCAATAGCGATAATAAATGAAGCAGTTGCAAATAATACTATGGTAGCACCAGAAGGTGAATCAACATAGAAACTGCAATACATACCTAAAAAGGCACTTATTATCCCAATAACTGCCGAAAGGATCATTATATTTAAAAAATTATTTGTAATTAGTCTAGCAGATATTGCAGGTGCAATAATAGCTACTGCAAGAAGTGTGACTCCTATAGAATTCATTGCAGCTATTACAACAATGGCAAGTACTATGGAAAATAACAAATCTACTCTATTTGTATTAACTCTGTAAACTTGAGCTGTATCAGTATCTAATATTGTAAATAATAATCTCTTTTGAAAAAAGAATATGAAAGTGATTGTAACAATAGAAACAAATGTAATGAAAACAAGATCTAAGTCATTAACAGATAATATATTTCCAAATAGTAGTGCCTCAAAGTTTCGAACAGGACTTTGAGTCGTATTCATTAAAAAAATTCCTATTGCAAATCCTGCAGTTGTCACGACACCTATGACCGCATCTGCTTTTATTTTATATCTCTTATTTATTTCAGTTATTATCAGAGCTGATAAAATACCCCATATTGCTGCCCCGACATACAGATTTAATCCTAGAATGTAGCTACCTATTGCTCCACCAAATACTGCATGCGACATTCCATGCCCAATATAGCTCATTCCCCTTAATACTATATACACACCTAGTAATCCACACGTTCCTCCTACCAGTATAGAAACTATTATAGCTCGATTAAAAAATTCATAATGAAATGGTTGTAAGAGAAAGTCCATAGAAAATTATGCATCCTCCATCTTATTTCTCACCAGTCAGTCATTTATTTTAGATCATATGTCCTATAAAGAATATTATCCGATAAAGTTGAGGATGGTTCTCCTTGGGAAATAATATTTTTATTGAGACAGACTATCCATGGTAACTTTTTAGCTACACCATCAATATCATGGGTTGTCATAATTATCGTCATTCCTTTCATGTTTAGATCGCTTAATATTTGTAAGAAATTTTCTCTATTGGATTTATCAAGACCTGATGTAGGTTCATCTAAAACTAGTATTTCAGGATTATGAATCAATGCTCTTGCCAAGAATATCCTTTTTTGTTCTCCACCTGATAATTCTTTAATATGACGAGTACCATAACCATCCATCCCTAAGGTATGTAGTAAATGATCTATTTCTATGCTGGAAGTATTATTTATCCATGGATAAAACCCAGACTGATTCCACAATCCTAACGAGACAAACTCCTTTACAGTAATAGGAAAATCCCACTCTATGCTTTCAACCTGAGGAGAATATCCTATTATTGTAGATTTTTTATTTTTTTTGTTATTAAAATGTTTAATTTTTATTATTCCGTCCCATGGTTTGTACAAACCTACAATCAATTTCAAAAGAGTAGATTTACCTGCTCCACTTGGACCCAATAAACCGATGAAACTACCTTTTGGTATGTATAATGTTATACCATCAATTACTGGCAAATGATAATTATAACCAAATGAGACGTTCTTCAAAGTTAAAATGATTTCCGAAGGTTTTATCTCATCCATTTACATTCATTTACAGTTGTCTGTTGTTATTATAATAAGATAATAACCTTTATTGACCTATATTTAATATATAAAAAAGAGAACCTAGGTTGAAGGTATACTTTGAGGACTAATATCTTTCAATGCCTCTACATTACCACCTAAAGGTACGATCATATTCCTCATATTCTCTAACATCATTCCTATATGCGAATGATTGTTATCACTAGGCTTGCCAGGTAAATCATCCATATTTCATAAAATGATTATTTTATTTCAGATATTAGTATATATAAACAGTAACTTATTAAATTGTACTTATGAGTAAGTTATTGAAAAACGAAATTTTCAATAACCTTTGTGATGACAGAATCATTTTGTTCTACTGATGATCATTGAAAATTTTATACTTTTACTTATTCTGCCTTCATAAATCATGCACCAATATTGGTGATTGATTGCTCTGTTTTTCATCTAATCACTGTGTAGGGATTTTTTAATATTTGGTAGTGATGTATGCGCTAAACTTCTTGTACGAGTTTAATTTATTTTCTATTCACCTACCTATGTTCAGTCGAATCACATCTTTAATTATTCTTAAATTTATTCCTAGAACCTTTCCAAATACTTTTAATTCAATAACAACTAATGATCCTTCATATCAAATTAAATATCAACTAATTGCTCAACAAAAACTTTTTTATTTTTGCTATATCTTTCTTTTTGGTGTAAAGTTAAGTTTCATATGTAGAAAAAAATTGATAGATATCATAGTTTTTATTAATAAAGATATTTAATTTAAAAATCAATAAACAATACATAATGAATTTGAATACTCATGGTAGTGGCAGATTTTGTGTCTAATACTGGCTTAGACTTTTTCTATATTCTATTTAATGGAATTTCAGAAGTTCCCCTATTTAGCTCCCCTATTACCGGTATCCTGATACTAGCAGGAGTATTTCTAGCCTCACGAAGCGCTGGTATAATGATGGTTATATCTGGATTAATCGGAGCAGGAATGGCTATACTTCTTGGTGCCCCTTATGGACTAGTGGCATTTGGATTGTTTGGGTATAACTCTATACTAACTGGAATGGCTTTCTGGTCAGGTCCTTTTGTAAAACCTAACAAAGCAACCTTCTTCGTATCAGTATTTGGCGCTGCTGTAACTGCTGTAGTCTGGATGGCAATGGCTCATCTTATGGGAGACATGTTTATCCTTAATGGATTACAGGAATCTTGGGCAATCCCTGGATTTACTTCTTCATTTATATTTACTACGTGGATATTAATGTATGCTACAAAACGATTTGGACATGATATATGGCCAGAACCACTTCCACCAGAGGCTGAGGAACTAATCCGCGGTAGTGGAAACCCTGCTCAGGTTGGGGATCCTAATTTTAAATGGACTGCTGGTGAATTCATGAAAGCAACATTGAAAGGAGTATCACAAGTAACTTTTGTAGAAAATTGGAAAACTGGAGTTTTCTGGGTTGTTGGACTCACTTTAGCATTCGAACTTGCACCATTCATAACTGGACAAGATAGACCTTGGTGGACCAATGCTTATACTGCTCAATGGAACGAATTCTCTCCTCTGTATTTAGGTGGTTTAATGGCACTTGTTGGATCTGCAATAGGAGTAGCAATGGCAATATTAACAAAACTTCCTACTCCTGAAACTCGAGCAGGATTACATGGATTCAATCAAGTTTTGGTAATGATTGCATTAACAAGTTTTATACCGCTCACCCCCCAAGCTTTTATGATTGCTGTCCTTGCTACTCTCTCATGTAGCTTTGTAATGCCTGCATTCCAACGATTTTTTACAACGTGGGGATTACCTGCATTAACAGGACCATTTGTATTTACAACATGGGTATTCCTACTCGGAATTTCAGGATTTACAAATATTCCTGCTGGTATAGGATGGGCAAGACCATAAATTCTTATTCTAATACCTTCTATTTTTTTTAAAATGGAACTTGAAGAATTTAAAGAATTTTTAAATTATATTAATTACGATAAAAAAAATAATAAAAGTGAGATAGATAATATTTTGTATTTCATAGATTGGTGCAACAACAATAATTATGAAGAACTTTTATTAAGATTGAATTCTGAGAGACAAGGTGGGTTAGGCTATAATTCTATAATTGATTTTACAAATAAACGTATTATTGTAACAAGAAAAAAAATAATAAATAGAATTTTTGATATGGGTTTCATAGCAGGCCTTGGACCATTTCCATATATGATAATCTCTCAAAAAAAACAAGAATCAAAAATCAAAGATTCAGCAAAACTACAAATAGATAAAATTTTACATGACCAAAATTTAGATTGTATTATTAATTATAATGATATATTAAAAATTGTTATAAAACGAGGATCAAATTCAGTAGTCCGAAATATGTTAGGTTCCTTTATTGCTAAAAACTATATGACAATTTTTACAAAAAATAATGAATATGAATATATTCTCCCTACTAAAAAGAACGGTGAATTTCATAAAATGTCGTATTGGATGAAATCCATTTTACCTGTGCAAATTTCGTTAATAGAGTGATTTTGCCGACGTCGGCTAATTAGGTAAATTTGTATATATCCATTTATATAATTTAATTATTTGAAATTTAAAATAATCCAAATCCAGTATTATTTCAGGTGAATTGGAAATATGATGTTAGTTCCACGTGAAATTGATAAGATGATGATTTGGACTGCGGCACAAATTGCTGAAGGTAGAAAAAAAAGGGGTGTTAAACTTAATCATCCTGAATCCGTAGCATACATAGCAAATTTTGTCGTTGAAGGTGCTAGAGAGGGGAAAAGTGTAGCAGAGTTAATGAAATCAGCGAGAGAGGTTTTGTCTAGAAACGATGTTATGGACGGAATACCAGAGTTGATACATACAGTTCAAGTAGAAGCGACCTTTCCAGATGGAACAAAATTAGTTACAGTTCATGATCCAATTCAATAGAGGAGAATAAAAAATGAATAAAATTATTAAAAAAAATTTAGAAAAGGAAGGAGGTATATCCTAAAGTGATACCAGGAGAATATATTTTATCTTCTGATCCAGTTATTTGTAATGGTAACAAAAAAACAGTAAGTATAACTGTAAATAATACCGGTGATAGACCATGTCAAGTAGGATCACATACCCACTTTTTTGAAGTAAACAAAGCTTTAGATTTCCCACGAGAGAAAGCCTATGGGTATAGATTAAATATTCCTGCTGGAACTTCTATACGATTTGAACCAGGAGATTCTCGTGAAGTAGAACTTTGTGAACTAGGAGGAAAAAAAATTGTTTACGGATTCAATGGCCTTACTATGGGAGGACTTAAATCGACGGTTGCTAAACAAGCTGCCCTTGAAAAAGCAAAAAAACTTGGTTTTAAGGGATTTAGTTCTTAGGAGATGACAAGAAGAGCATGGTTTTAAAATTAACTAGAAAACAATACACTGATCTTTTTGGTGCCTCTCAAGGAGATAAAATCAGACTAGGTGATACTGATATTATTATAGAAGTTGAAAAAGATCTGATCTCTCCAGGTGATGAATGTGTATTTGGTGGAGGTAAAACTATTAGAGATGGACTTGCTCAAGCATCAGGAGTTACAAATGCTAATGGTGCGCTTGATTATGTAATTACAAATGCTGTTGTTCTTGATCCGATCATTGGAATAGTTAAAGGAGATATTGGTATAAAGGATGGTAAAATTGCAGGAATCGGCAAAGCAGGAAATCCGTTAGTAATGGACAATGTAACCTCAAACATGATAGTTTCTGCCTGTACAGAAGCTACTGCCGGAGAGCATACAATATGTACACCAGGACATTGGGACACCCACGTTCATATGATATCTCCACAACAATATGTAGATGCAATTAGTAATGGCATTACTACCATGATCGGCGGAGGTACTGGGCCAGCTGACGGAACAGCTGCAACAACTTGTACACCTGGGGTATTTAATATTAGCCGAATGATGGAAGCAGTTGAAGATATCCCAGTAAATTGGGGATTTCTTGGTAAAGGTAATGATTCTCATCCATCACTTGCTACCCAATTAGAGCAAATCGAAGCCGGAGCCTGTGGACTAAAAGATCACGAGGATTGGGGTACTACTAATGCTGTTCTGGATGCGTCTCTTCGTGCAGTGGATGCAACTGATACACAGTTAGCAATTCATACTGACTCCATTAATGAGTGTGGATATGTTGAAGATACAATAAATGCAATAGATGGAAGAACAGTGCATACATATCATACAGAAGGAGCTGGTGGTGGACATGCACCTGATATTATGAAAATAGCAGGAGAAGAATTTGCTCTCCCCTCATCAACTAATCCAACTAGACCTTACACTGTTAACACGGTCGATGAGCATTTGGATATGTTAATGTTCTGTCATCACTTAAATCCTGCAGTAGCTGAAGATGTTGCCTTTGCTGAATCTAGAATTCGAGCAGAAACAATTGCAGCGGAAGATGTTTTACATGACGAAGGTGTGTTGAGCATGTATTCTTCAGATAGTCAAGCTATGGGTAGAATAGGCGAAGTGGCTATTCGTGCATGGCAGACAGCCGATAAAATGAAGAAGATGAAGGGAAAACTAGCTGAAGAAACCGGAGACAATGATAATATCAGAGCAAAAAGGTACATTGCCAAAACTACTATCAACTGTGCAATTACCCATGGAGCTGCAGATGCGCTAGGCTCGCTAGAGGTCGGCAAATATGCTGATCTGGTAATGTATCCGACAGCATTCTTTGGCGCAAAGCCAAAAATGATATTTAAAGGAGGTTTTATCGCTTGGTCGATAATGGGAGACCCCAACGCATCCATACCAACTCCAGAACCTGTTTACTATCGACCCATGTTTGGAGCATTAGGCAAAGCAGTAAAACGAACATCATTGACTTTTACATCTAAAGCAGCAGTCGATCTTGATGTAGGTGAAAAACTTGGATTGGAGAAGACACTCTTTCCTGTGCATAATTGCAGAAATATTGGAAAAAGTGACATGGTCTGGAATAACAAGACCCCTGAAATTAGCATAGATCCTGAAACATATGAAGTTAAACTTGATGGAAAAATTGCAACTGTGGATCCTGCAAAGGAACTAGCGTTAGCACAAAGATACTTTATGGCATAGAGATAAAAAATATCTCATTTTTTTGTTTTTTTATTATTTAGATATATACTCCTTCTAAAGATTATATCTTATGTCTAGTCTTAATCATGGAGTTTGGAGACCTATAGCTGAAAATGTAGAATTTAATGCACTAGAATCTAATTCTCAGGCAGTAATGGCAGTTGCAGATACAGTAAGGACCACTTTGGGGCCAAAAGGTTTGGATAAACTCTTAATAGATCAAGCGATGAATAGGCACGTCTCAAATGATGGTGTAACCATTCTTCTCTCTTTAAAGGCAATTCATCCCGTTGCACGAATGATAGTAGAAATAGCAGAAAGACAGGAGCAACTAGTAGGTGATGGGACGACAACCGCAGTAGTGATGGCGTCAGAAATGATAAAAGAAGGTAAGAGACTTATTAAAGAACTTGGAGTTCATCCTACGAAAGTAGTTGAAGGTATAGAAAACGGCGTAAAACATGCATGTAAAATTTTAGAAAAAGATGCCAAAAAAATATCTCTTGAAGATAAAGAATTGGAACAAATTGTAAAAACCTCTTTATCTTCAAAATTAGATGGAATTACCTTATCAGAGTTAGTAATTAAATCAATTAGAACAGTAGGAAATAATTCATTATATAATAATAATTTTGATTTTGATAAATCTATTAAAGTAATTAGAAAAATTAACGTTTCTGACACTGTTTTCAATGGTATTGTTTTGGAAAGAAAACGTATGGATCAAGAAATGCCTATGCGAATACTAAAGCCTAAAATTATGATCGTAAAACTTGATTTAAAACCTGTAAAAGAATCTTGGTTGAAAGAAAATAATCGTTATGAAGAAATTTTGAATATGGAAAATGATCGGTTACTAAAATCTAAAAAAATTGTAAATGAAATTATGATTACTGGTGCTAATACTCTTCTAATAGCTTCTCCCGAGGTGGATGAAGTTATAGAGAATCTCTTAGTTGCCAAAAATATTTTTGCAACAAGAATATCTTCTGATGAAATAGAATTTTTATCTAGATATACGGGTGCAAAACCCGTGCGGATGATAGAAGATCTTAAAAATAATGGAATAATTGGAAATGCTGACTCTATATACGAGGATGAAGATACAGGACTTATCTATATCGAAAATGGCTCTGGCAAGAATATAGTTACAATCATTGTCTCTGGAACAACAAAGGAAACTTCTCTTGAAAGATGGAGGTCTGTTATAGATGGTGTCAATGCTTCTGAAGCTGCGTTGAATAGAGGAATAGTTGCTGGTGGAGGAGCAGCAGAAATACATGTAATTGAAAAGTTAAAGAGTCTACGATTGAAGGGATTAGAACAAGTAGGGCTGGACGTTGTAGCATCTGCATTGGAAAGTATAATGAGACAGATCCTCACTAATGCGGGATTCAATGGTTTGGAAAAAGTAATGGCAGCAAAAGCATCGAAACCAAACATTGGAATAGATATTGACTCAGGTGACCTCGTAAACATGTTTGAAAAGGGAATCCTTGATCCTCTATTGGTTAAATTAATGGCTCTGGAGGCTGCTGGAGAAATTTCAAAATCAGTTTTAAGAATAGATAGAAATCTTGCTGCAGAAGATCTTAGTCAGCAAAGCGTATCGGAAATAAAGAGATAAACGATGTAATATGCAGATCCGTCATTGTGTTGAAGAAAATAATGTAGATGAAAACTTGATTATCAAAAATCCTAAAGAAATTAGACATATAATAGCCCAAGGAGGTAAAATAAAACAAATGTCAGGATTTATTGATCCTAAATCTCATCTTAATCTTGACTATACTTTACATCGTGTAACCAAATGCGTAATAGCAACAAAATTTGAAATAGGATCTAAATTGCTTTTTACTGGTTCTGGATTTATCTTTGCTATGGTAACTAAATCTCATTTTGAACATTATGGATATATAGATTATACAAAAAATCTTACAGAAATGATAGATAAAGTTAATGATTTACGAGCCTCAAAATCCCTTTATACAAGCAACCTTAAAAAAAGTGATGGAGATAAACCAAAAGTAATATGATAATTGTTAATCAAATTCTAGGTAATATCAGTCAAAATTCTAATCTTAGGAAAAAATATGAGGAGATGTTAAAAAATAATCTTTGCGAAAAAGTAGGGATAACTAGAATGGAATCAGGAAAATTAAGAATGAGAAAAAGTACAGATAAAAAAACTGATGTTGCTTTTATATTTGAGCATAATCCTAATTTAAGAAATAATGATGTAATTTATATGGATGATAACAAAATGATATTGCTAAGCCTTGAACCAGAATCTGTAGCTATAATCACCTTAAAAAGTTATGAAAATAAAGAAAATATTTTTCCACTCTCAATTAAAATTGGACATAGTCTTGGTAATTTACATAGACCTATAAAGGTAACAAAAAATCAAGTAATTTTTCCATTGCAAGCTGAAACAGAACTAGAAATGCTACATAAGATGTTTTCACCATTTAGTCAATTCCTAGATATTAGAAGTGAGAATATGATCTTTGAGCCAGATGAGGGATCAAATATTCATGAGCACTAGATTTAGTAATAAATTAGGAAGAATTGATAACATTAATACGAATCAACATGCTGATGATACTTCAACTTCTGGAGATTCACTGCTAAATGAAGTTAGTATGCTTCAGCTTGGAGATTCATTCTTCCCCACTGGAATGTATACTACGTCAAGTGGTTTAGAAACATTATTTTATGATGGAAAAATCAAAAGTAAGCAAGACATAATTGAATTTATAACAGTTTGTTTACTATATCAAATAGGACCTGCTGATTGTGCTGCCCTTTCTAATGCATATAATTTTGCGAAAGAAGAAAATATTTCTACAATAGTAGAAATAGATAATATTCTGTTTTCAATGAAATTAATAAAAGAGATTCG
>Ga0209382_10011063_pt1 | contig 11218 bp, 13 predicted proteins | sample SoiMetdeltSBSDD5_FD_187599 | JGI IMG/M metagenome (GOLD analysis project Ga0209382, IMG submission 187599) | Bulk soil microbial communities from a Populus tree surrounding site in Tennessee, USA - Soil MetaG P. deltoides SBSDD5 (SPAdes) (version 2) | ecosystem: Environmental > Terrestrial >...
GGCCATCGTCAGGCACCCGCGCTCGCGCGCGATCCCGATCGCCGCCGCGGCCTCCCCGCCGTCGTCGCCCGCGCCGAACGCGATCGCGATGTCGTCGGGCCGGGCCAGCAGGTCGACCTGGTGGCCGAGCGGGCCGCCCTCGCCGGTCAAGCCGATCGCGGGCAGCGCCCGCTTGCCCACGATGACGGGGTGCACGAACTCGACCGCGACGTGGCGGACGTCCGAGCGCGCGGCCGGCGAGCGCCCGAACGCGACCAGGCGACCGCCTCGCGCAAAGCGCTCGGCCATCCGGTGGCACAGTCGAGCCAGGCGCTCGGCCTCGGCTTCGAAGAACGCGCGGTTGGCACCCGTGCGCTCAGCCAGCGCCGCCTCCAACCGCCGCACGGACGGGTCGGCGCCGACCGCGTGGTTCAAGCGTGCACCCCTTCGGGCGCGGCCACGTGCGCGAGCCAGTCCCGCCACGCCTCGATCCCCTCGCCCGTCCGGGCGCTGACGAGCATCCGCTCGACGTCGGGATGGACAGCGTCGAGGTTGTAGAGCAGCTTGTCGAGGTCGAAGTCGAGGTGCGGTAGGAGGTCGATCTTGTTGATCAGCACAAGCTCGCAGGTGCGGAACATGAGCGGGTACTTGAGCGGCTTGTCCTCGCCCTCGGTGACCGAGCAGACCATCACGCGGGCGTCCTCGCCCACGCGGAACTCGGCCGGGCAGACGAGATTGCCGACGTTCTCGATCACGAGCAGGTCGATTTCCGCGAGCGGCAGTGCCGGCAGCGCCGAGCGGACCATGTTCGCGTCGAGGTGGCACTCGCCGCCGAAGCCCGAGTCGGTGTTGAGCTGCGTGACCGGCACGTGCAGGTGCGCGAGGCGGTCGGCGTCCATGCTGCCCTGGACGTCGCCTTCGAGCACGCCGGCCCGGACGCCGTCGAGGTCGGCGATCACGCGCTCGAGCAGCGAGGTCTTCCCCGCGCCCGGCGCGCTCATGAAGTTGACGACGCGCACGCCGGCGCGGTCGAAGTCGGCCCGGTTTGCCGTCGCGATCGTGTTGTTGGCGTCCAGGGCCTCCTCGACGACCTTCACCTTGGTGCGGTGCATGCGACCTCCTCGACATGGATCGACTCGACTTCGAACTCCTCGCCGGCGACGATCGTGACCGCGCTCCCACCGCAGGTAGGGCAGCGGAACAGCGGCGCGTCGATCTCCCACTCGCGCGCGCACGGCTCGCAGCGCAGGCGGGCGGCGATGAGCTCCTGCTCGAGCCGGGCGCCCTCGCACACGGTCCCCTGGGCGACGAACCCGAAGTAGAACTCCAGCGTGTCGGGCACGACCTGGCGCAGCGCCCCGATGCGCATGTTGACCGCGGTCACGGCTCGGCCGTCGGCGTGCTTGACGACGGTGTTGACGATCGCGCTGGAGAGCGACAGCTCGTGCACGCTCACTCCTGTGCGTAGGCGGCGTCGGAGCGGAGCTGCTCGATCGTGCTCAGCACGAGGTCGACGGCGCGGTCGACCGCCGCCTCGACCTCGCTGCTGAGCCCAAGGCCCATCTCCTCCACCCCGGCCGGCTCGCAGGCGATGACGACGACCTTGCCCGGCCACGCGCCCAGCGACTTCACGAACCGGAGCACGGTCTGCGGGTCCATCGCGTGGGGGTTGATGACTTGGCCGTCCTCGATCCCGGCCTCGACGTCCGCCTCGTCGGCCTCCATGACGTACAGCGTCCCCGGCTCGCCGCCCTGGCGGCTGACGTCCACCAGGATGAGCCCGTCGTAGCCGCGCATGACCTCGTAGGCCAAGTCGAGGCCGCCGGTGCCGAAGTCGAAGACGGCGGCCTCGGACGGCAGCTCACGCTCGCCCAGCCGCTCGGCCACGGCGCTGCCGAAGCCGTCGTCCATCATCCAGGCGTTGCCGATGCCGGCGACGAGGATCCGCTTGGGTCGCTGCGCGGTCACGGGAGCACCTCCACCTCGGGTGGGAAGAAGAACAGGAAGCGGCCGGTCTCGCGCATGAGCTCCTGGCCCGGCACGTCGTCGACCGTCACGCCCAGGTGCACCTTGCCGTCGTAGTCGACGAAGATCCGCTCGATCGTTGCGGTGCGGCCGTCGACCATGCGGGCCTCGAGCGAGGCGTCGGGCCCCGGGCGGAGAACGAGCTTGCCGCCGCGGCGGTACACGACGCCCTCGTGCTCGACCTCGGCCTCGCCGGCGCTCGGATCGCCCACGGCGGCCGAGGGCTTCGGCGGCTCCGTGGTCACCGGATCGCGCAGGGTGACGCGGCCGTGCAGGGCCAGCACGTCCGCGGGCGTGGCGGCGGCCGCGCGCGCAACCATGTCCCGGACCGCCAGGTCCTGCTCCTCGATCGCAGCCCGTTCGCCGTCGCTGAGGGCGTGCACGTGCAGCAGCAACGCCTCCTCGATCTCCGTGCCGTCGAACAGGCTGCCGCGACTCTCGGGCGCGATCTGCGGGTGATCGGGCAGCACGATCGCCGCCCCGAGCAGGGTGTCGTCCTCCGGGGTGGCGAGCACCGGCCACGTGTTCACGCTCGCGCACGCGGTCTCCAGCGGCGAGACGAAGCGCCCGCCCCGCACCCGCAAGATCGGGTGCGTGGACAGGAGCGAGTGGCGCAGCGCGCCGGCGCGGTCCAGGTCCGCGCGCACGTCGGTGCGGTTCTCGACCCGGAGCGTGACCCGCTCGCCGACGTCGAGCCGCACCAAGACGCGCAGGTCCCCGACCGCGAAGTGCTCCTGGCCTGGGCCGGCGAGCGCGACCGCCTGCGCGACCGCCTGGTGGCGCTCGCCCGCGGGCGCGAGGAAGCGCACCTCGGCGCTGACCTCCCCCCCGTCCTCAAGCTGCCCCTGGAGCACGAGATGGTCGAACGTCGCCGACGAGGCCGCCGCGTACGCGGGCGGATACACGATCCCGAACGGCGTCGGCGTGGCGTTCTTGGTCGCGGTCGGCGTGTAGGGGTAGAGCGCGTAGCCCTCGTAGAGCAGCGAGTCGACCAGGCGCTCGAAGGGGTCGGTCACGCGTCCTCCCGGAGCAGGTCGGCCACGCATGCGTCCATGGTCGGCGCCCCGCGGCGCGCCTTCTCGCGCCGCAGCGCCCGCAGCGTCTCGCCGCGCAGCGCGATCCACGCGGTGTCGGGGAAGTAGTGCTCGATCAGGTCGCGCCAGGTGTCGACCGGAAGGTGGAATCCGGCCGAGCAGCTCCACGGGACGAGCGACATCTGCAGGCGCCCGTCCTCCTCGCGGTAGAAGACGGTGCCGTTGAAGTTGAAGGCGAGCGGCACCTTCCCGTCGAGAACCGCATAGAAGTACTTGGCCGCCACCAGCTCCTGGTCGTACGTGCACGGGACCGGGACCCGGAACGTGGTCGCGCCGACGAAGTTCGGCACCAGCACGTCGGCCTTGTGCCACAGAAAGCTGCGCGTGGTCGTCCCCCAGCGCTCGGCCGGGCCGAAAAGCTCGATGAGCTGCTCGCGGGCCTCGGCGTCGTACGTCCGCCGGGCCGGCTCGATCATCACCTGAACGCTGAGCGCGATCGCGTACACCGCCCGGCCGCTGGGCTCGGTCACGTGGACGTCGAAGTCCAGCGCGGGCAGCGCGGCGTGGCGGCGCCCCGTCGCCCCGAGCACCGAGAACTCCGGCTCGGGCGCGGACGTGCTCGCCGCGTCGGGGTGAAGCTCCGCGCTCACGCCGGCACCGCCGCCGCTCGCAGCTCGTCGAAGAACCCGGCCACCGCGCGCTCGACATCCGGCCCGCCCGAGATGCCCCGCCACGTGGTCTTGACCAGCCCGACGAGCGCGTAGCAGCGGTCGATCGGCGCGATTGCGTAGGCGGCGGGGTCCGAGAGCCGGTTGACGATGAGCGCCTCGGAGTCGGCCTCGAGCTGCTCGAGCACCGGGTTGAGCGCCACCAGCCGCCCCCAGGAGGCGAAGTGGAGCTCGCTCTCGGTCGCTCCGGCCGGGCTCGGGTACATCGCGACCACGCACTCGGTCGTGCTGCTGCGCAGGAAGAACGCGAGCCCGATCGGCAGCCCGAATCCGGCCCAGAGCTCGTCCGGCATCTGGAACTCCTCGAGCCAGAGCGTGCGCATGCCCACGGGTCGGTAGGCCGCGTCGCCGGAGCGCAGCGCCCAGCAGCTCTCGCAGGTGCACACGATCTTCCGCTCGTCGAGGTCGAGCATGTGACGGTGGTCGGACGGGACGGTCGTGCCGCACAGGTCGCAGTGCTCGTCGGGCGCGCGCGGCTCGGACCGGACCAGCCCGCGCAGCCCGGCGATCGCCTGCGCCCGCTTGCGGCTGGCGATCGCCGCGTCGAGGTCCATCCGGTCGTTCACGGCGACAGCGCGACCCGCACCGCCTCGCCCTCGCGCAGCAGCGGGACCGGTTCGAGCTGGAGGCCGTCGCCGTCGAGCGACCGCCCCGCCCGCGGAAGGAAGAAGCTGCGGCTGCACCCCGGACAGGTCAGTGCGCCGGCCAGGAGATCGCCGCTGCGGAGGTGCCCGCCGCAGCCGGCGCAGCGATCGCGATAGGCGAGGAGCGTGCCCTCGACGTCCGCGACCACGAGTGCCGCGCCGGCCACTTCGGTGCCCACCAGCCCGTCCGGGCCCGGTACCGCCCCGGCCTCGAGCGCGAACCAGGACGGCTGCTGCAAGACCTCGAGGGGTGAGCCGGTCGGCTCCTCGACCACGCCCTCGACCTCCATCCCCTCGAGATCGGGCGCGGCCTCCTCGAGCGCCTGCCGCACGGCGAGCTCGAGCGTGGACGACGAGGCCGAGCACGACTTGCAGCTCCCCTGCAGGCGCAGGTGGGCGATGTTCTCGTGCACGCCGAGGAACTCGACGTTGCCGCCGTGCGACTCCATGTAGGGGCGCACGCGTTCGAGCGCCTGCAGCACCCGGTCCTCCACCGAGACCGGGTAGAGATCGTGGATCAGCAGCAGGCTGGCCACGACGCCGTCCTCTGCCAGCCTGTCCATGATCTGCCGTCCCGCCGGCCCGCCCTCGGCGATGGCCTGGACGATGCGCGCGAGGCCCGCGCCGTACATCTGCACGATCGCCGCCGTGAGCTCCTCGGCAAGGTCGCGCGCGGCCCGGTCCTGCACCGCCTCCAGTTGTTGCGTGAGCTCCTGGACGCGCCCGACGAGCGCGTCGGGGTCGACCGACTCGGCTGTGCCGTTCTCCGACATGGGACGGCTAGGCCATGGCCGTCGGCGTGTGGACCACCTTCCGGATCGGGCCCGAGCCCTTGTACATGTGCACGCCGCACGGCAGGCACGGGTCGAACGACCGGACGGCGCGCATGATGTCCACGCCCTTGAAGTTCTCCGGTCCGTTCTCCTCGAAGATCGGCGTGTTCTGCACCGCGTCCTCGTAGGGCCCCGGCGTCCCGTACACGTCGCGCGGGGAGGCGTTCCACGGCGTCGGCGGGTAGGGCTGGTAGTTGGCGATCTTGCCCTCGCGGATGACCATGTGGTGCGAGAGCACGCCGCGCGCGGCCTCGTGGAAGCCGCAGCTGATCGCCTGCTCGGGGACGGTGAAGTCCCGCCAGCTCTTCGTCCGGCCCGCCTGCACCTCCTTCATCGCGCGCTCCAGGCAGTGCAGTGCGATGAGGGCCGAGTAGGCCTGGTGATAGCTGCGGGCGCGATCGCGCTCGATCGCGTTGGACTTCTCCGGCACCTTCCACTCCATCTCGGTCTCGGGCAGGTTCGCCGAGCGCGGGAGCACCATCTGGATCGAGTCGCCCGTGGCCTTGGCGTAGCCGAAGTCGACCAGGCCGGCCTTGGCCGTGCACCACTGGCGGGCGAACGGGCCGCCGCCGGTGTCGCAGCACACGTGGGTGTCGGTGCGCTTGTCGTAGATCCGCGGCGACACCACCCAGGTGTACTTGTCGGCGAAGTCGCGCTTCTGCGGCTTGGGCAGCGTGACCTTGTTCCACGGGTGGTTCTTGTCCACCGGGTTGCCGAGCGGGTCCTGGGTGACGAAGGTCGGCTCGTTCTCCCAGCCGTCGAAGTACGAGCTGCCGAGCAGGATCCGGATGGCGAGGTTGATCTCGACCAGGTCGGTGGTGATGAGCTCGCCGTTGATGGCGATGCCCGGCGTGATGTACCGCTTGCGCCCCCACTCCGTCATGTTGGCGTAGCTGTAGTCGACGTAGTCCGGATCGTCGAAGCTGCCCCAGTTGACGAGGTTGGTGTCGCGGTAGCCGACCATGTCGTACCCCGGCAACTCCTGCAGGAAGAAGTCGTACAGGTCGTCGTGCATGGGCACGCTGCGCTTGACGTAGTCGAAGTACCGCATCAGGCGCACGTAGTAATCGGTGCAGGTCTGGTGGGTGATGTCGGCGCTGCACCCGCCCGGCATGATCGTCGAGGGGTGCGTGTGGCGGCCGCCGAAGAGGCAGTACATCTCGCGCGTGTAGCGCGCGACGTGCAACGTCTCCAGGTAGAACTCGCCGGTGAACGGGTTGAGCGCCCGCATGATGTCGGCGATGGTCTTGTAGCCGTGGATGTCGGCGTGCGGCGCCGACGTGCTCTCCGCCTTCGACAGCAGCGTCGGGTTGGTCTCCTTGACCATCTGCTCGCAGAAGTCCACGTTCGCCATGCAGTCGTTGAAGATCGCGTGGTCGAAGATGTAGTCCGCGGTCTCGGCCAGGTTGAAGGCCAGGTCACCCAGCGGCGGCGGCTTGACCCCGTAGGCCATGTTCTGGTTCAGGCACGAGCACGTGCAGTGGTTGTCCCCGCAGATGCCGCAGATCCGGCTGGTGATGAAGTGGGCGTCGCGGGGGTCGATGCCGCGCATGAAGATGTCGAACCCGCGGAACACCATCGACGTGCTGTAGCACTTCAGAACCTGCTGGTTGGAGAAGTCGATCTCCGTGTGGATCCCGAGGCTCCCAACGATGCGGGTGATCGGGTCCCAGGACATCTCCTTGACAACGACCTTCTGTTCGGTGGGCGTCTCTGTCGCCATCGTTCTTCTCCCTTACCAGCGCTTCTGGTAGCCGGTGGTCAGCGTCGGGCGGTTGTGACGCCACTCGGGCTCGGTGTCGTACTTGTTCTTCAGGTGCCGCTTGCGGAAGTAGCGCACGACCGGGCCGTAGCTGACCTTCATGAACGTCGCCGCCGCGCCCCCGAACGGGTCCTCGTCCATGAACGGCATGTACATGTCGGGGAACCCCGGCATCGTGCACGCCATGCAGATGCCGCCGACGTTCGGGCACCCCCCGACGCCGTTCACCCATCCGCGAATGGGGACGTTGCACTTCACCACCGGGCCCTTGCACCCGATCTTGACCAGGCAACGGTGGTCCGAGCCGTACTCGGTCGCGAAGTCGCCCTCTTCGGCGAAGCCGGCGCGGTTGCAACCCTCGCGGACGGTCCGGCCGAACAGCCAGGTGGGCCGCAGCTGCGCGTCGAGCTCGGGGGCGGGCGCCAGCCCGGCCAGGTGCAGGGCCAGGTAGAGCAGGACCTCGGTCATGTTGTCCGGCTGGGCGGGGCAGCCGGGGATGCAGACGATGGGCAGGCCAGCCTTGGACTTCCAGTTCCAGCCCAGGTAGTCGGGGAGGCCCATGGCGCCGGTCGGGTTGTTCTTCATCGCCGGGATCCCGCCATAGGTGGCACAGGTCCCGACGGCGACCACCGCGGCGGCCTTGGGCGCGAGGCGATCGACCCAGTCGTTGGTGGTCCACGGTTGGCCGTTCTCCGGGTTGACACCGAACCCGGTCCAGTAGCCGTCGCCGTTGATCTTCTCGTTGCCGATCGAGCCCTCGATGACGAGCACGAACGGGTCGAGCTTGCCCTCCTCGGCGTCGTACCACGCCTGGATGTACTCGTCGCCGACCTCGTACGCGACCACCTGGTTGTGCACCACCACCTTCGGCATGCCCGGGATGGCCTGGGTGATGATGTCCTCCAGGCTCGGGTTGGTGGCCGACGTCATGGCCACGCTGTCGCCCTCGCAGCTCAGGCCCGTCGTCATCCACAGCACGTGCGCGGTGACGCCCTCGGTCTTCTTCTGCTCCGCGTACGCGTCGATCGCCATCGCTGCTCCTTCCGCCGTCAACAGATCCGCGGCAGCGGGTCGCCCGCCAGCTGGTCCATGACCCGCTTGCCGCCAAAGCTCGTTTCGACGAGCACCATTCCCGGTGGCTCGCCCCGCACCTCGCCGATGTCCGCCGCCTCCTCGCAGCCCGGCACGGCGCGCATCGCCGCAAGCGCGCGCTCCGCCTCCTCGGGCGCCACGAAGGCAACGAGCTTGCCCTCGTTGGCGACGTACATCGGGTCGATCCCGAGGATCTCCGACGCACCCGCGACCGCCGGGTGCACCGGTACCGCCTTCTCCCGCACCAGCATCGCCACGCCCGACGCGCGCGCCAGCTCGTTGAGCACCGACGCCACGCCGCCGCGGGTGGCGTCGCGCATCGCATGCAGCGAAGGGCCCGCCGCCTCGAGCAGGGCGTCGACGACCGGCCACAGCGGCCGCGTGTCGGACTCGATCGGCGCCCCGAGCTCGAATTCGCCGCGAGCGAGCATGATCGCCGTGCCGTGCTCCCCCACCGTGCCCGACAGCAGCACGCGGTCGCCCGGCCGCAGCCCCGCCGGCGACAGCTGGGCGCGGGGGTCGCGCCGGCCCACGCCGGCGGTGCAGGCGTACATCCCGTCGGCGTGGCCGCGCTCGACGACCTTGGTGTCGCCGGCGACGATCTGCACCTCGGCCGCCTGGGCGGCGCGCGCGATCGCGTCGACCTCGGCCCGCAGGTCGTCGGCCGCAAGCCCCTCCTCGAGCACCAACGACAGGCTCAGCGCCAGCGGGCGCGCGCCGGCGACCGCGAGGTCGTTGACGGTGCCGTTGACGGCCAGGTCACCGATCGAGCCGCCGGGGAAGCGCAGCGGCCGCACCACGAAGGAATCCGTGGTGAGGGCGAGGTCGACACCGTCGACCGTGAAGGTCCCGGCGTCGCCCAGCGCCTCGAGGCTGGGCGAGCCGAAAGCGGGCACGAACAGCCCCTCGATGAGCCCCTGCGTGGACTTGCCGCCGGCCCCGTGGGCCATGTTGATCCGGTCCTCGCGGAACTTGGGCTTCTTGCTCCGTGCGGTCTCGATGATCTCGAGGATCCGCTCCTCGTCGCGGACGGTCACACGACCTCCCGCTCGCGTGCGAAGCGGCCGAAGTTGTAGTAGGCGGCGCAGGCGCCCTCGGACGAGACCATGCAGGTCCCGATCGGCCGCTCGGGCGTGCAGGCGGTCCCGAACACCTTGCACTCCCACGGCTTGATGACGCCCTTGAGCACCTCGCCGCACTGGCACGCCTTGGGGTCGGCGACCCGCACGCCGGGAGCGCTGAAGCGCAGCTCGGCGTCGAAGTCGGCGTAGGCGTTTGAGAGCCGCAAGCCGCTCTGCGAGATGAAGCCGAGGCCGCGCCACTCGAAATGGGGGCGCAGCTCGAACACCTCGGCCATGACCTCGAGCGCGCGCCGGTTGCCCTCGAAGGGGACGACGCGCGTGTACTGGTTCTCGACCTCGCAGCGCCGCTCGGCGAGCTGGGCGAGGATCATCCGGATCGCCTGCAGGATGTCGAGCGGCTCGAACCCCGCGATGACGATCGGCTTGCCGTAGTCGGCGGGGATGAACTGGAACGGCCGCGCGCCCACGACGGTGGAGACGTGGCCGGGGCCGACGAACCCGTCGAGCCGCAGGTCGGGGGAATCGAGTAGCGCCCGCAGCGGCGGCACGATCGTCACGTGGTTGCAGACGCAGGAGAAGTTGGGCACGCCCTCGGCCTTCGCGCGCTTGAGCGTCAGCGCGGTCGAGGGCGCGGTGGTCTCGAACCCGATGGCGAAGAACACGACCTCGCGGTCGGGGTTCTGCTTCGCGATCCGCAGCGCGTCCAGCGGCGAGTAGACCATGCGGATATCGGCGCCCTCGGCCTTGGCCTCGAGCAGGCTCCCCTCCGAGCCGGGCACGCGCATCATGTCGCCGAAGCAGGTGAAGATGACCTCCGGGTTGCGCGCGATCGCGATCCCGTCGTCGAGCCTGCCCATGGGGATGACGCAGACCGGGCAGCCGGGACCGTGCACCAGCTCGACGTTGGCGGGGAGCAGGTCGTCGATCCCGTACTTGTAGATCGAGTGCGTGTGGCCGCCGCAGACCTCCATGATCTTGTAGTGGCGGCCGGGCTCGACCGCACCGAGGATCTCGGTCGCGACCACCCGCCCGAGATCGGCGTCGCGGAACTCGTCGACGAACTTCACGCGCCGACCGCCTGCTCCAGGGTCACGAGAGCCACCCCCGCGTGCACGAGCACCGAGTCGCCCAGCGCGACCGGCTCGACCAGGGCTATCTCCACCGTGCTCTTGTTCCCGTCGTCGTCGACGCACAGCGCCAGGCCGCGCTCGGCGTCGATGCGCAGCACTCGCATGGGCACGCCGTCGTCACCGCAGGTGATGCAGTGCTCCGACGTGCACTCGGTCACTCGATCACGCTCGCCTTGAGCTCCTCCAGCTCCTGCTCGTAGTCGGCTCCCATGCGCTCGAGCAGGTCGCGCGTGGCGCGTGCCTCCTCCTCGTCGACCTTGGACAGCGCGAAGCCCACGTGGATCAGGACCCAGTCGCCCGGCATCGCGCCGGTCCCGTCCTCGTCGAGCAGCCCGACGTTGACGTTGCGGTGGACGCCGGCCACGTCGACCTTGGCCAAGCGGTTGGCCTCGTCGACGATCTCGATCACCTGTCCGGGGATCGCGAGGCACATGCCGAGCCACGGTATGGCGCGCGTGCGCGAGGCCCTAGCCGGGGGGTTGCATTTCAACGTTGGCTTTCAACCCGCAACTTGCGGGAGTAGTCTGCGCCGCGGTGTGAGGAGAGGTCTCTCGGCGGACAGGGGTCTCGCACGCGCAAAATGCGTGCGCGTCCTGGAATTCGACCCGGAGCTGGGGCTCCGGGTCCCGGCCGATGGCATAACCCGCGCGCGCGCGGAGCTGGTGGCGCCGCTGCAGACCTTCGGGCGTGGCGTGTGGGAGGTCCCCTCCGACGACGGCCATGTCGCGCGCCTCGGCTACCTCGTGCTCGAGGGGCTCCTCGGGCGCGAGGTCGTTCTGGCCGGCAAGACGTGCACCGAGCTCCTGGGCGAGAGCGACATGCTCCTGCCCCCGTCGGCCTACCTGCGCGAGGAGAAGCTCGTCCGCTACCACGTGCAGTGGCACGTGCTCGAGCCCGTCCGGCTCGCGG
>Ga0209382_10011065_pt1 | contig 11216 bp, 9 predicted proteins | sample SoiMetdeltSBSDD5_FD_187599 | JGI IMG/M metagenome (GOLD analysis project Ga0209382, IMG submission 187599) | Bulk soil microbial communities from a Populus tree surrounding site in Tennessee, USA - Soil MetaG P. deltoides SBSDD5 (SPAdes) (version 2) | ecosystem: Environmental > Terrestrial >...
CGCAGGACCCGGTGGTTGCAGACGGAGGATCTCTGCTACGACATGTCCATGGATCCTGCGCGAGAATCCCAGATTTCCAGCCTGCTCGCACCGCAACCGATGCGGGCACGGGGCGGGCTCGCGCGTCGCACCGGTCGGGCCGCCGCCGGCGCTCCCCCAGCGACGCGAGGGAAGTTAGTTCAGTGGGCGCTCGCGCGACCGCTCACCAACGAGCCCTCCAGGTGGGAACGGCCATGTCACCCCGGCCGAAGGATGGGCTCAGTTTCGCAAAGAGGTACCACTGACGGATGCAGAGTTCAACGCGATCGCCAACAACATTGCTCCCTATATGAGGGATGAGTAAAGCCGGGCGTGCGTACTCACTCAAGTTGAGCGGCGATACTCGGCCAGGAGTTCCTGCAGCGCCGGACCGACGTCTTCCTCCTTGAGCGAAAGTAGGTGCACATCCGGGCCGATGATGTCGTAGCCGACGGTCTCGGGCGGGTCGCTCAAAGATTCTGCGATAAGTGCCTCGACTCGAAACGGGCCCTCGGTTTTAGGCGGCGACGATCCTTAGTCGAAAGTCCTCTGTTAGCTCGGTGATGTCTGACCGCCCTACATAGGGTTTCAGCCCAGTCGTCACTCCCGGCCACCGACGCGGGACGGGCCAACCGAAAAACAGTCACAGACCAGCCGACGCTGCTTGCCCGCAACGAACGAGCGATCTATCGGCCCACGCACTGCTTGCCTTTGCAGCCACTGGTTGACGGGTGTGTGTTGTGCATTACGGCGCTGACCATGCCCCTATGTCGATCAAGGTGGTAGAAACCACTGCACTCAGTGCATACGCAGAGCCGGAATGTCACGACGCAATCAAAACGCTAAATGCAAAAAGAAACAAAGGGCAGGGGTTCCGTCCCCGCCCTTAGTTCCTATGATCCTTCCCTGGATGTTCCAGTGATCCGTCCCTGGATCCGATTCCCTCCTTGGGTGCCTTCCTGAAATCCCTCTCTGGAAGAGCGATTTAATACTACGAACTGCCCGGCAAAGGTGCTGTAGGAACCTCACCCCTTCACCTTACCAAGGTTTCCTACAACGGCCCCCGAACCGCAGATCGGCGCTCACACGCGCGACGGTTCCGGATGCTAGCGGGATCCCGGCGGGCGTTCCGGGACGCCCCTTAGCTTGACGCCTGCGTGCGTGATCCGTCTACGAGATCAAAGCAATTGAGGTGTCGCCTTCGACGAGAACTGGATTGAATATTCCATTGCCGGAAGTACAACTCGGCCCCGGCTTCGGCGCGCTGACATCGCTGCAGTGGGAATCGACGAGCGCGCCTTGAGCGGTCCCATTTCAGACGGATAGCGCCAGTCGGCGTTGCAACGGCGGCTTTGGATCGCCTGACCTATGCCGCATGCACGGCCATGAACTCGGGCCTCATCAGCGTTGCTGTCCCCATATGCGGCATACCCGCTAGACTCATTGGAGACCGAACTGGAACGGCTAAAATGATCCCGCGCCGTCTCTATGAGCATGTGAAGACGCACCACTGGTTCGCGGTCGCGATCGACTTCGTCATTGTCGTCATCGGCGTCTTTATCGGAATTCAGGTCTCAAACTGGAACGACGCTCGAGCGCTGTCGGCGACGGAGCATGATTTCATCATCAAGCTCCAGGGAGAGATCGCCGCGAACAATGCGCTCTTTCGCAAGAGGGCGCGCTACATGGGAATTGTCGAGGCGGCCGGCGAGAGGGCGCTTCGGTATCTCGATCAGGATACGCCGTGTCAGGAGGACTGCTGGCCGCTGCTCGTCGACTTTTTCCACGCTTCGCAAGTATGGGCCGTGCAGCCGACGCGGCCAGTTTATGACGAAATGCAGCGTCTAGGTTTTCCCCGCAATAAGTCAATCCAGGACGCGACGGCTGGATATTATCAGCTCTATCACACGTTGCTCGCCACTCAAACGACGCTGCCAGCCTACCGTGACCTTATTCGAAGCCTCATTCCGGTGGAGGCCCAAAAAGAATTATGGCGTAAGTGTTGGCGCATTGACGGCTCGGTCGAAACGCTCGTCACCGGCTGCAAGGGCGGCCTCACTGAAGCGCAGGCGCGAGCGGCCGTGGAAAAGCTTCGAGGGCGCAGAGACGTTCACGAGTCGCTCACAAGCTGGATGAGTTTCCACGTGCTGTGGACGCCCGTCTTCCTGGCTCAAGCTGAGGATGGGGATAAGGCGATAGCCGTGATCGACCGCGAACTGGGCCGCAACAAATGATCCCACGACCGCGTCTATGAGCATGTCAAGGCGCACAAGTAGTTTGCCGTTTTGATCGATTGGTCATCGTGGCAGATGCGCGCGCTACGGGTAACGTCATCGCATTGAGCTGGCGTCATCCGGTCGCAGAGGCACACCACGACGAAATTCATAGCGCTGACAGCCCGAAGGCGCGCAAGCGCGTCTCGTAGGCGCGGAAGCCCCCGTGCGGCGACGGAAGATCGAGTATCGGGTCAAAACACTCTCGACGCGGCGCCACTCGAACGTTGTGGCCTGCGCGCTGGCCAACAAGCTGGCGCGGATCGCCTGGGCCGTCCTCGCTTATCGGCATCGCGGAATCATGGCGGGCCGACGAGGGAAGTCACGCCGCACCGCGGCAGGACCCCACGACGATCACGGTCGACGGATCGCCTGTGTCGATACTTCTTACGGTTAGCGTCCGGGACATTTCGCGGTTACATAAGCTAGCAATGCTAACCCATTGAATCCGCGGAAGGGAGTTCACGCTGGATCAAGACTTGCATTACATAACCGTGCGATGGCGAAGTATGCGTGAGGGCCAATGCCCGACAAACGTCGGCAAATCCAAGAAAACCAGAAGGGGGTCCTGATGAAAGCCAATTTCCTTCGATTGCTGGCTCTAGCACTGCTGGGGACGTCAATTAACGCAAACGCCGTATCGCTGCGTCTTGACGCGACTGCTCTGGATGCAGACTTCTCCAGTTTCTTTGTGGTGTTTGAGGACACTGGAGATGGATTGCTTCAGGCGGATGAGGTCATCCAGTTCTCGGGCCTTGATGAACCCGCCGCTGGAGTCTTCTATGACATATTTGTGGGCGTGCCGACAATCGCAGACATATCTAGCCTGAGCGGATTCTGCCCGGTAGAGGAGAACTGGTGCTTTGCGTCAAACACAGCAGGACTCCTAGTAGCGGCGGGCACGGATCACTGGTCTTACGCAATTACGCCCGCATCAGTTGCGGAGCCGGGCTCGTTAGCACTTCTCGGCATTGGTCTCTTCGGACTTGGATTGACGCGGCGACGAACAAGTTAAGCGGTTCGACTCAGACCAGCAAGAGAGCCCAAAGCCATGTGCCGGAATTGAATCGGCGCCGCTCGTCCTGTTCGCGATCATCGGCATAAATTCCGACCCTCAGGGACAAGACGAGTGGTGCCACCACTTCGGAAGCCCGGCACGCACAGCCGGGCTTCTTATTTCTCCATTTTCGCATCGGATATGCAGCGTGAGGGGCGCGGAGACACGCGTTCACGATGCGGTCATGGAAGCCACTACGAAGCTGCAGAAGGCGGGGCGCGCTTCCAGATGGTCGTGTGGGAGTGTCGTTCACGTGCCTGTTGCTGCGAGTGACGGACTAGTCCGCTCTGGCAGGTTCATCTTTTGCAAAAAAGCCCAACTCGACTCAAGGATTCACTGAATCTTGTGGCGGATCGTTTTCCAAGGGGGCCGGGCGAGCCTTATCCCGATGAGTGAGGGCGCCGAGGACGAACAAGTTCAGTAATCGATCGAGGAGCCGCGAGTCGGAACATCTTCCGTGTCCCAGTCGGCCGGCTGAGTGCCGAGCACAACCAATTCGCAACCGAATGCGCCTGGACGCATGAACACGGCGAGTTTTTCAGTGGGCTGGTGCATCTTGTCAATTTCGTGACACGGGGAGCGGTATGCCGCTGCTCGCGATTAATTTTTTTTGGCACTTCGTATAGAAAAAAGATCGGGAACTCCCTCGCATTCCTAATGTCGGCTACATAGCGCACCTTGGGTTCGTTTGGGCTTGCGACCACGCGAACCTTTCCGGACGCGCAATCAATTGCTTAGAGCGACAGAGGAGAGCCTCGATGAACTACGTCCAGGGATTTGTGACACCAGTGCCGACCGCCAACAAGGAACAGTACCGCAAGCAGGCGTCGGTTGCCGTGCAGCTGTTTAAGCAGTTTGGCGTGAAACGGATGGTCGAAGGCTGGGGCGACGATGTGCCGAAGGGCAAGGTGACCGATTTCCAGGGTGCCGTACAAGCCAAGGATGACGAGACCGTCGTCTTCTCGTGGTTGGAGTATCCCGACAAAGCAACTTACGAGCGCGCCAACAAGAAGATGAGGGACGATCCGCGCATGAAAGAGATGTCCGCGAAGATGCCCTTCGATGGCAAGCGCATGATCTTTGGCGGCTTCGATTCGATCGTCGACGAAGCCAGTCGGGGCTCTGCGGGTTATACCGACGGTTACGTGGTGCCAGTCCCTGGAGGCAACAAGCAGGCCTATCGGGAGATGGCCGCCAAGGCGGCACAGGTCTTCAAGGAATATGGTGCGACCCGCGTCGTCGAAGCTTGGGGCGACGACGTACCCGCCGGCGAGGTCACCGACTTCAGGCGCGCCGTGAAAGCCAAGGAAGGCGAGAATGTCGTCTTTTCGTTCGTCGAATGGCCCGACAAGGCAACCCGCGACGCAGCTTGGCCGAAGATCATGGAAGACAAGCGCATTCAGCCCGAGCGGGACAAGATGCCTTTCGACGGACAGCGCATGTTCTGGGGCGGCTTTCGGCCGATCCTCGACAGATAGCAATAGCGCGGAAGTCCTCGACGGAGCGAGCCGTAGGGGCTCGCTCCGCTTCATCGATTCGCCGTGCTGAAATCCGGCGGCTCATCGTCTGGACGTCGCGCCTATCGCCAGAATAACCATTCGACCGGGAGACTGACATGTCCTTGCGAACGCATGTTAAACAGGGAATCGCAGTCGGGCTGTAGGCGCGCTCCATCGCGGCTTCATCGGGTGTGACGTAGCGTCCGCACATCGACGAATGATCGTGTCTGGTAGCGAACGCTGTCCATACAGTGTTGCGAGGTGCCGAAGACTGTATGAGATATCCCATGGATGCCCACAGGCCGAGTGCCGTACCGTCGCGCGGTGAACACGCGACGCACGAGGGCACGGACAGTCACGGACCAGCCGTCACTGCTTGCTCGCATCGAGCGTGCGATGTACCGGCTCCAGAATACGCCTCCAGAATACGCATGGCCTGCCTCTCAGCCACTGGGAGACGGGTGTGACCCGGAGGTCGTGCTGCGTGACTGCGCCGCTTATCATCAAGACATGCGCCGGGTGTTGTCGGAGCTGCGGGAGGCTATCCTTGAGCAAGTCGGGACAGATCAGACGGATCGGCTGCGTCACGCGCTCGCAGACGCTTTGAACGCACTGTCCGCGTGACTCGAATGGCGTGTCCTGACGTAGTTCTTCTTGTCTGAAGGTGTCCAAGAGAATGGACAATCATCCGCCTGGACTTAAACCGGAATCATGGCTCGTGTCGGCAGGTCGCGCTTCCGAGCCTGGTGCTCCGCTGAACGTACCCCTGATTCCGGCATCGAACTTCATCATCGGCAGAGGTCGCGAGTACTCGCGCGATGACGGTACTCCGACCTGGGAAGCACTCGAGGAAATCGTCGGCGGGCTTGAGTCGGGGAAGTCCGTGGCGTTCGCCTCCGGCATGGCCGCCATTGCCTCCGTGTTTGATCAGCTTGCGGCGGGTGCCGTTGTGGTGCTACCGGATGATTGCTATCAAGGTGTGGCAGGCCTCGCAGCAGCGGGCGCCGAAAGGCTGCGCTGGTCCGTGCGACGTGTGGCGGTGGACGATACAGCCGAGTGGGTCCGCGCTTGCGGCGTCGCTGACTTGATTTGGCTTGAATCGCCCTCGAACCCACTGCTGACTGTCGCGGATTTAGAGGCTGTCTGCGCAGCACCACGCAAGGCCGGCGCGATCGTGGCCGTAGACAGCACCTTCGCCACGCCTCTGAACCAGCTGCCGCTTGCCTTCGGCGCCACGGTGTCTTTGCAATCAGCGACGAAGTTTATCGGCGGCCACTCCGACCTATTGGCCGGAGTCGCCACGACGAGGGATGATGCACTCTGGCACGCTCTCAAGAAGTCTCGCGAGTTGACGGGTGCGACACCCGGAACGTTGGAAGCGTTTCTGGCTGTCCGAGGCGCGAGAACGCTCGCGCTTCGCTTACAGCGGGCCCAGCAAACAGCCATGACGCTTGCAGAGCGCCTTGAGATACACCCGCTGGTCACTCGTGTCCGGTATCCAGGCTTGCTGTCCCACCCGACGCATGCGACGGCGAAGCGTGTGCTCAAGGGCTTCGGAACCATCATTTCGTTCGATCTGCTTGGGGGAGCTGAGTTTGCAGATAGAGTCTGCCGAAACGTCAGGCTCATTCGCCATGCCACCAGTCTCGGAGCAGTGGAATCAACGATGGAACGAAGATCTGCGGTCCCAGGACAGGGGCACCTACCACCTTCGCTGCTACGACTCAGTGTTGGTATTGAGGACGCTGAAGATCTCTGGGTTGATCTCGATTCGGCCATCCGCTCGGCTGCCCCGTGACGCTGAACTCGGCCGCCCGGCAGACTATTCTCGACGAACCTCTCGCGCCCTTTTGTCCGTGCGCAGACCCAGAAACGCCGCGTGCCTCAGACGACCCTCGGCCGTCCACTCCACGAACCGTATCTGCGCCACCAGCTCCGGCTTCACCCACCGCATCTCCCGCATCTCCCGCATCTCGTCAGCCCTCACGCCGCCGCCCCAGCGGGATGCCTTCGGGTTCGGCAGATCGACGAAGGGACATTCATCGACGTGGTGAGGCTTCAGCGCCTTGAAGATCTCCCGACGCAGATGAGGAACGAAGCCCGCCCGCACCTTGCCCGCGAATCGCAAGCCAGTGTCGTCGTGGTACCGACGAGTAGAGCATCGATGCCGTTCGACCCGGGGCGGTAGCCGCCGATGACGAACTCCTGCCGGTTCTCGAGCTTCAGCTTCTGCCACGCGTCGCTCCGCTCTCCGGGCGCTCTGGGCCAACGCTGTCGGGGAACCTTACATAATCTCCAACCCGGCGACTCGGCAGCGCCTTAGCGCTCCAATAACAACGACTTGCTGGAGGAGCTGGCGTGGTTTTTGCTGCGGGATCTGCGGGGCAGCCCGCCGTCACCATTTCAATGGAGAAGCGCGCCATGAAACTCAGGGCAATGGCCTTTTCAGTTGCCTGCCTGGCGCTTGGCGTTGTTGCCGATGCGCAAGCTATGCGTACGACCTATTTATGGGGGGCTTTCCCGGGCGAGCCGGATCGAGATGATAGTCTGTTCGGCGATTGCCAAGAGGGATCGACGGCGGCCCTCTTCCCGGAGCTCTGCACCTCGGCTGGCGCAGCACTGCTCAGTGTGACTTTCGTCCATGACCAGCCCATTACCAACTGGGATACGAATGGTTGCAGCGAAGAAATGCCAGAACTTTGTGTTCCTTTCCGTTACGACTCGATCCTGGGAGTGGTCATCTCCGGATATACAAGTTTCGAGGGCACCGAAATTCTGCACTTTACTGGTATCGACTTCCTGGGCGCCTGCCGGGGCGACTGCGAGCAATCACCGCCATTCATTTCCATCGGGGGCGTAGATGCTCCGACCGGAACTCGAATCGGCGGGTTCGGCTTCGGTACCGATCGCGGCGGACAGGGCATCACACTGGGCTTCGCGGACGGTCGCGAGTACGATTGGAGCGGTTTTTGGGTCCGTGGTCCAACTGTCGCTGTATCTGAGCCCAGGACAGCGGCGATGGTAGCGCTCGGCCTCGTGGCTATGATCCTCATTCACCGGCGTCGCAGGCGCGCGGCCCGCCCTCTGTAACTTCGTAGTGGCTTCCATGCCGGCATCGTGAGCGCGTGCCGGCGCGCCCGTCACGCTGCAAATGCAGCGAGTACGCAGAGAAATGGAAAGCCCGGCCACGCGAATGGCCGGGCTCGTGTGCAGTGGAGGCCGCGAGGGGAGGCGGCCTTGGTCGCACGATGCAACGATAGCGAGAACCACGCTTGGCGTGTGGACGACCAAACATAAGCGGATCGTCCTAGCGTAGGGGACCGATCGGAGTCTGCTGCTTACTGTTCTCGACTGAGCTTGATGGCAGCCAGGATAAGCCACACGATGCGCGGTATCTTTCCGCGACCTGCACACCAATCCACGAAGACGCGCTCATCCATGCCCAGCGCGAGCGCTGCTTCTCGCTCGCTTAACTTAAGATCGCTTAGGACAGATCGCAGCTTCACACCGGCTTCTGGTTGAGTGATTAAGTACTTTGTCCGCAAAGGCCGTCCGGCAGTAACCAGGATCCCTCAAGCATGAGCCAGCCAGAAACGCATCGCCGTCGATCGGTTCGCTGATCGGCACGCGGCCGCTTTAGATTCGCGAACCGAATCACACGGCGACCTCATCCTACTGACACGCAAATGCCGCTCGTAGGCTCCCCTGGCGAGTTCGTCGCGCACGTCGACTGCCGCAAGTGCGGGCGCAGCGTGCAGCTCGATCCGCGCTGCATTCCACCAGCGCCTCTCACTGAACGCGACCGTCAGCGGTTCTGGTGCATGAAGTGCGGCGGACGTGGGGCCGAAGTGACCATCGGGTGGACGATACCGGCCGCGGCTGCTCCGTGGGTCAAATTGTGACGCTGGCAACGCTCAGGTCGCCGCCCTCAGTCAGCGCGGCGGTGCCAGTACACGCGCGCGGACGATCAATCCGTTGGTCGTTCTCACTCCTCCAATGCGAGGAGTTCGTCGCATGCGTTTGCGGTGAGTCACAGTTGGCGTCCCCTCAGCACACGCCACGCCCGCCACCAGCCCCACGCCCAAGTGGCCAGCCGACCTCAGGCAATGTTCGGTCCGGTCGGCATGTCATCCATGCCCGCATCGTGAGTGCGCGCCTCCGCGCCCGTCACGCTGCAAATGCAGCGAGTACGCACAGAAACAAAGAGCCCGGCGCGTGGCGGGGCTCGTTGCGGCGTCGAGTGTGACGCTCAGTTCGCTCTGCGCCTCGTCAGGCCGAGACCGAGCAGGCCCAGGCCGAGCAGCGCGAGCGTACCGGGTTCGGGCACGGTCCGTGAGGTCGGCGACCCTGCGGCGGTTTAACGTCTTGCCACTCCGACGATCAAAGTGCAGGACATCAAAGTGCGCAGCTGGGCTGCAGAACAAGAGAGGGCGCCCGAAGGCGCCCTCACGATCGTCGTTAGAACCGCGGTTCTAACTTAGGCTGCACGGAATGCAGAGATCCGCGCGCCGCCGTCGCGGAACGACTTGAAGCACAGGATCGCGCCCATGCCCCAGAGAGGGCAGGCGATGTCGACCTGAGCCGTCTCGGTGCGGAGCACGCGCCAGTGCTGGCCCGCCGGACGATCGGGGTCGCAGCCGTAGATGACGCCGCTGTCGTGGAAGCCGATCCACTCGCGAGAGTTGGGATCAGGGACGATGACGCCCTTCACCTCGCCCGCGATGTCCGTCTCGGACATCGATAAGCACACCGGTGAGCGGTCGATGTGCCGCACTACGCCCGCCGTGTCGATCGTGATCCACTCGAGGTTCCGGCCCGTCGGCCCGTCGATGCCCGCGAGCGCGCCGCCGCCGTATAGGAGCTGGCTCCTGTCGCGGTGGTAGCTCGCCAGGTTGTGGATGGTCGGCACGGCGAAGCCGAGCGGCGTGCCCAGCGCATCGTTGGGCGTGTGCAGCCCCGTCGTGGGATTGAGGCGCCAGTACCGGTCCTTGTGTCCGTGGAAGATGCCCCAGCCAGGGATGTAGTCCATCCCGCCCGCGGTGACCTTCTTGTCCGACATCGGGAAGCTGCCGATATACGCCGCGCCCTCGCGCGCGCTCGCCAGGTCGTTCGTGACACGGTCGAGCGCGATGCGCGCGATGTGGTACTGCTTCCAGCCCTCACCCTCGGGCTGGTTGTTCATCCACACCGGCAGCGTCGCTTTGTACAGCACGTCGCCGACGATGCACTGGTTGTCGAAGGTGTGCGCCACGCCTCGCGGCCAGTAGTCCGCACTGCGCTCACTGTGCGAGTTGAGCGGCGCCTCGTACACCCGGAGCCTGTTGTCCGCGAACGTGTACGTCCAGAGCATCGTGAGATGCGAGTTGTAGTTGCCGGGCGAGATGAGGTTGCCGGGCGGCGGCGGGCCGAACTTGTCGAACGGATGCGGCGAACCGATCCACACCACGCGCCCGCGCTTCTCGTCTAGGCACGCCTTGCCGCCCCAGATCCAGGCGCGACTCATGTCGTAGCCCCACGTCGCGGTGCCGCCGGCGCAGTCCGGATAGTCCACGCCGTCGGGGTTCCACGGGTCTAGGCGCGCGGTGGGTTCCCCCGCGCTCGGACAGTCGAGCGCGGGGGAGAACTGGTACGGGCCGCCGATCCGATCAATCGCACGGTAGAGCGCGCTCTTCGATATCGGTTTGGCCATGTCAGAGCTCGTCGCCGCGCAGCCGTCGCAACGTCGCTTCCGGCAGCTTCTTCAGGTCAGCGTCGGATCTCACGCGATGCAGGTCGTGAGTTCCACTTCCTCGAAAGACGCCGCCGACAACAGGAAATTCCAAGAAATTCTGAATAGCAGAGCACCCTTTTTTTCATAGTGGAGTGCCGCGCACTTTCCTGGGCCTTGGGAGGCGTTGCAGCAAATCGCGGCTGAGTTCCTCGAAGTCGCGACTGGATAAGAGTTTGAAGTCGTGACGTGCCATCGGCCAATGGTACTGAAACTAGGTCGAACAGGTCGATACTGGGTTTGTCGCTCGCTGGATGTAGGAGGGCGCAGCGAGCAGCCAAATAATTGGGCTCGCGAACGGTGAAGTAGCGACGATGTAAGGCGAGCGCGTCCAGTTTGGTTCCCCTCGGGTGGCAGGCCAGCGCGGACAAGCGCTGGTTTACCGCCAAAATCAAGCGTGGCCATTATTGGAAACGTTTCCTTTGAGCGCGGTTACGCGGCGCCGTGATCCATCGGGTCGGCATACCGCTCGCCGCGCGGCCACTCCGGCAGATTCCCGTCGCGTCGACCTCTCATCCGCCAGCGCCCGCAGGATCCGTGCCGCCCCTCGCAGCCCGTGTTTCGCCACCAGCCGCACCAGGAAGTCCCGACACGCGCGCTGT
>Ga0209382_10011066_pt1 | contig 11216 bp, 16 predicted proteins | sample SoiMetdeltSBSDD5_FD_187599 | JGI IMG/M metagenome (GOLD analysis project Ga0209382, IMG submission 187599) | Bulk soil microbial communities from a Populus tree surrounding site in Tennessee, USA - Soil MetaG P. deltoides SBSDD5 (SPAdes) (version 2) | ecosystem: Environmental > Terrestrial >...
TCTCCACCGCCGCCGGCTTCAAATCCGACTGGGAAGCCCTATTCGCCGCCATCACCATCGCCATCCTCCCCATGATCATCATCTATGCGCTGATGCAACGCCAAATCCAAGCCGGCCTCACCGCTGGAGCCATCAAATAGATTCAAGGATGGCCGCGAGGCGGTCGAGTACACGTTCGTCCTCCCCGATCAGGACGATCGCTTCGCCAGGCTTGATGTCGAGGGTGAGCACCGACACGATGCTTCGAGCATCGACACTGCCGGCACCGCCAGCGCCGTCAGCGCCGTCAGCGTTGGGATCGCCCGCTGATCGCCCGATACGCACGGCCGATCCCGAGTCGAGCACGGCCTGGACGAAGACGGCCGCCGGGCGGGCATGCAGGCCCACGCTTGAGATGGCGTATCTGAGCCGCATGCTCAAAGCCACGTGAAAAGATCCGCACCGGCCACAACCGGCCCTTCGGCGATCATCGAGATCACTTCCGGGGAGGCTTCAAGCGCGATCACCGGGCACACCGGGCTGAGTCCGGCGGCGATCACCCGCTCGGGATGCCAGCGGGCGACGGGATCGCCCGCCCTTATCAGCTGGCCCTCGGTGGCGAGCGGCTCCGAATCGCTGCCGTTGAGTTGAACCGTGTCGATGCCAAGGTGGACGAGGATGGCGCGGCCGTCCGGGCCGGCGATGACGAAGGCGTGCGGCTTGAGTTTGATCAGGCGTCCGGAGATGGGCGCGAGGACCAGTTGCTCCTCGGCGTTCGGGGTGATGGCCACGCCCGGTCCGACGATCGCCTTGGCGAAGACGGGGTCGGGGACCTTGTGCAGCGGCAGCGCGATTCCGCTAAGCGGTGCGGTAACGACCATGACTTCACATAAGATCTTCGATGTCGCTGGCGAGCGTGTCTGCCTCGGGACCCACGATCACCTGAACGATGTTGCCCGAGCGCATGACCCCATGCGCGCCTGCGGCTCGCAGCATCGGCTCGTTGATCAGATTGCCGTCGGCGACCTCCGCTCGCAGCCTCGTGATGCATGGCTCGAGTTCAACCACGTTGTCGGCACCCCCCAAGCCGGCAATGATCTGCTCTGCCGTGATTGGCACATTTCCTCCCTCGCTTGGTGAAGGCGAGCCCGTCTGTTGTAAACGTTGACAACAGTAAACCTCATCTGGTCTAGTCCGGACTAGACGTCCCGACCCAAGAGTGAGCGATATGAGCACCGACCCCACCAGCCAGATGCTTTCTGGAGCCGCGCCCAAGCATCTGCAGCTCAGAGACATCCTGCTGGACCTGATATCGAGCCTGGAGGTCGAACAGCTCATACCCAGCGAGCGTGAGCTGGCCGTGCGCTACGGCGTGGCCCGGATGACGGTCCGGCACGCCGTCGAGTCTCTGGTCGCCGAGGGCCGGCTGTTCAAGGTCACCGGCAAGGGCACGTTCGTCGCCGCCCCCAAGATGGATCTCCAGGCGCGGTTGACGTCGTTCGGGGAGGAGATGCGCCGACGCGGCATGGAGGCAAGCTCCATCGTGCTGGCCTTCACTCGCATGCGTGCCACCTCCCACCTGGCTCGGGAGCTCGGCTGCGAAGCCCACGCCGATCTGGTGCACCTCAAGCGGCTGCGCTTCGCCGACGACGTCCCGATGGCGGTCGAACGCACGTGGCTGCCGCATCAGCTTGTACCCGGATTGACCGACCGCCCCGCGCCCCCATCGCTGTACACGGAGCTGGCCGAGCGCTACGGGCTGGTACCCGATTGGGGTGAGGACACCATCGAGGCGGCGGCCGCCGACAACGAGAACGCCAACTACCTTGGCGTGCGGTCGGGCTCGCCGCTCCTGCACATCGAGCGGCACTCGTACGCCGATCAAACCCTGGTCTCCTACTCCGTCTCCTTTTACCGCGCGGATCGCTATAAGCTCTGGGTTCCGTTGGCACGACCCTTGCCGCCGATCCATAATCCCCGCAAATAGCCTTTTCATATTTGGCTGGGAGGCCGCAGATGCCAGGTCTGGGTGTCCTGCAACGTATCGGGCGCAGCCTGATGATGCCGATCGCTGTACTGCCGGTCGCGGGCCTGTTCCAGCGCTTCGGCAAGCCGGATGTGGCCGAGTTCCTCGGCGCCTCACCCGACAATCCGGTGTCGCAGGTGCTGCTCCAGGCCGGCAACGCGGTCTTCGACAACCTGCCTCTGCTGTTCGCTGTCGGAGTCGCGATCGGGTTCGCCCGAAAGGCCGATGGTTCCACCGGTTTGGCGGCGGTCGTCGGGTATCTGGTTTTCAAGGCGGTCTACACGGTCCTGGCGCTGGAGTCCAGCTACCGCCTGACCAATGGCGACACCGTGAACATGGGCGTGCTCGGCGGCGTATTGATGGGTGTCACCACCGCACTGCTGTATGAGCGCTTCCACCGCACCAAGTTCCCGTCCTATCTGGCGTTCTTCGGCGGTCGGCGGCTGGTGCCGATCCTGGCCGGCCTCGCCGCCGTCGTGAACGGTGTCGTGTTTGGACTCGTGTGGCCGGTGATCGGCCGCGGTTTCAACGCCGTGGGCAATTGGATCGTCGCGCACGATGTGATCGGGGCCGGTGTCTACGGCATGATCAATCGTTTGCTGGTACCCACAGGATTGCACCACATCCCGAATTCCTTGGTTTGGTTCACTTTCGGCGAGTACAACGGCACGACAGGCGACCTTCACCGGTTCTTCGCCGGCGACCCCAACGCGGGCGGCTTCATGACCGGCTTCTTTCCCATCATGATGTTCGCCCTGCCCGCAGCCTGCTTGGCGATCATCCACACGGCGCGGCCGGAGCGCCGCAAAGCCATCGCCGGCATCATGGGTTCGGCGGCGCTCACGTCATTCCTGACCGGGATTACGGAGCCGATCGAGTTCGCCTTCGCCTTTGTCGCGCCTTTGCTCTTTTTGGTACACGCGATCCTGACCGGTATCTCGATGATTATCATGAACGCTCTCGGCGCGCGCGATGGCTTCACCTTCTCGGCCGGGTTCACCGACTGGGGCTTGAACTTCCTGGGCAGCAACCACGAAAAGCCTTGGCTGGTCTTTGTTGTCGGCCCCGTCTTCGCGGTGATCTACTACTTCCTGTTCAGGTTCATGATCGTGCGCTTCGATCTGAAAACCCCTGGGCGCGAAGACCCGTCGCTCGAGGCCTGGCTCACGGAGCCCCCGTCCTCCCTGCCCCCCGCACCTTCATCGCCGCCCCCTGCCGCACTCCCCCGTCCCGCGCCATCCCCCGCCTCCGCGCCCTCCCCGTCGGCGCATTCGGCCTCAGAGCGACTTGGCGATGACTGAGGCCAGGGATCTGAATGCCTTGCCGCGGTGGCTTATCGCATCCTTGTCCGCCGCATCCAGCTCGGCGTTGGTCTTGGTCTGCCCCTCGGCCAGGAAGATCGGGTCGTAGCCGAAGCCGCCTTCACCCCTGGGGGCTCGTGTCAGGCGTCCCGGCATGGTGCCGTGTACGAGATGCTCCTTGCCGCCAGGCAGCACGAACGCCGCCGCGCACACGAACTGCGCACCGCGACGCGCATCGTCCACATCGGATACCTGTGCCAGCACCAGTTCGAGGTTGGCCCGATCGTCGCCGTGCTTACCCGACCAGCGCGCGCTGAACACCCCTGGCATACCATTGAGCGCGTCGACCGCCAGCCCCGAGTCGTCGGCGACCGTGGGCAGGCCCGTATATTTGACGCCTTCCCGCGCCTTCATCAACGCGTTCTCGGCGAAGGTCAGTCCGGTCTCCGGGGCTTGCGGATATCCCGGGACGTCGTCGAGGCCGACGAGCTCGATCCCCGGTGAGCCGACGAGGATGCGGCGCAACTCGTGGAGCTTTTTGGCGTTGCGTGTCGCCAGCAAGACTCTCACTTCTTGAACACCGCCAGCAGCCCGGCGGCGTCCAAAGTGGGCAGTCCGAGCACTTCCCGCTGTAGAGTGGTGAGCCGTTCACAGCCGAGCACGCCCAAGTCGAGCAATGCGTTGAGCTGGTTGCGGTCGAACACGCCGTCCTCCGCTGTCCCTTGCACTTCCACGAAGTCGCCGATGCCCGTGCAGACGATGTTCATGTCGACCTCCGCCCGAACATCCTCCTCGTAGCAAAGGTCGAGGCGGGGCTCCCCCTTTATGATGCCGACGCTGACGGCCGCAACCGAACGGTGCAGCGCCGTATCAACGGTTTGCTTGCGCGTCAACATGTTCTTCGCCGCCATCCACGTCACCGCGTCATAGAGGGCTACATACGATCCGGTGATCGCCGCAGTGCGCGTGCCACCGTCGGCCTGAAGCACATCGCAATCGACCAGGATCGAATTTTCGCCGAGCGCCCTGAGCTCGACGCATGCCCGCAGCGCCCTGCCGACGAGCCGGGAGATCTCATGCGTCCTGCCCCCGATCTTGCCTTTGACACTCTCCCGCTCCGAACGCGTTGTCGTCGCCCGCGGCAGCATCGAATACTCTGCCGTGACCCAGCCCTGACCGGTGCCTTTTCGCCACCTGGGCACCCCTTCGGTCACACTCGCGGTGCAAAGCACGCGCGTGTCGCCGAACTCCACGAGCACGGATCCCTCGGGATGCCGGCTCCAGCCGCGGGTCAGGGTGACCTTGCGTAGCTCATCGGGTTTGCGTTGGTCTGGTCGGGTCATGCCGACACTTTACTTGCGGCCTTCGTCCCACCCTCGTCCCACCGCCTTCACGACCTTCAACAGGCCCTGCTCGTTCTAGGGTTGGAAAATCCACCTCCGGGAAGCGGCGCCCCTAAAGAGCTCAGACCTCGTAGCGGCAGCCCGGGCGGACCACCTCGACCGGACCCGCGAAAGCCTCCGCCGCGTTTGCCAGCGTCTCCGACTCCGAGCCCCAGGCGGCCACGAGGTGGGTCAGCAGCAGCCGGCCCGCGCCGGCCTTTGTCGCCATCTCCCCAGCCTCCCGGCCGGTCAGGTGCAGCCCGGGCGGGTTGTCCATCCCATCCAGGTAGCTGGCCTCGCACAGGAACAGATCGGCGTTGAGGGCCAGCCGCACCAGCGCGTCACAAACCGCGGTATCGGCCGAGTAAGTCAGCACCTTCCCCTTGTGCTCGAGGCGCACCCCGTAGGTCTCCACCGGATGGACCACCCTGTCCACGACCACATGGAACGGGCCGATGGGAAAGCTGCCGGGCTGCAGCGCGTAGAAGTTGTAGACATCGTCAAGCCGGCTCTCGTCAAGGCTGTAGGCGGCCGCGATCCGCTCCGGCGCACCGGCGGGGGCATAGACGGGGATCGGCGGGTAGGGGCCGTCGGGCGCATACCGCCGGACCACCACGTAGGACGTGGCGTCCATCATGTGATCGGGGTGGAGGTGGCTCAGCACGACGGCGTCGACAGCCTTGAGGCCGGCGTAGCGCTGAAGTGCCGACATCGAGCCGGCTCCGAAGTCCAACAGCAAACGGAACCCGTCGGCCTCGACAAGGTAGGCGGAGCAAGCAGACTCGGGACCGGGGAAGCTCCCGGCGCAGCCCAGAACGGTCAGTCTCATACGCCCGCCCCATGGACCAGGCGAAGATCGCCCAGGAAGCGGTTCGCCAACCGGTTGAAGATCTCCTGATCGCCGGTGGTCAGCAGCTCGTGCCGGGGTGGGCCCTCCGACCTGCGGAGGAGGTCCTTCTCGACCAGGATCCGGTACACGTCGCGAGCTGTCTCGTCAGCGCTCGACACCAATGTCACCTGCTCTCCCATCACCAGGCTGATGACGCCTGTCAGCAATGGATAGTGCGTGCAGCCCAGCACCAGCGTGTCCACCTCGGCCCGCTGCAAGGGCTCCAGGTAGGCGCTTGCCAGGCCAAGTAGCGCGCGCCCCGAGGTAATCCCCCGCTCGACGAACTCGGCAAACAGCGGGCAGGCCACCGCCGTCACGGTCGTGTGGGGCGCGGCGGCGAAGGAGTCCTGGTATGCGCCGGAGGCGATGGTGGCGATGGTGCCGATCACACCCACCTTGTGGTTGCGGGTGGCGGCGACGGCGCGGCGCACGGCCGGCCGGATCACCTCGACAACGGGGATGCTGTAGCGCTCCCGGGCGTCGTGCAGGCAGGCGGCGGAGGCGCTGTTGCAGGCGATCACCAGCAGTTTGACGCCGCGCTCGACCAGATCGTCCAGGCAGCGCAGCGCGTGTGCACGCACGTCGGCTATGGGCTTGGGTCCATAAGGCATGTGCGCCGTGTCCGCCAGATAGACGACCTGCTCATTGGGGAGCTGGTCGAGGATGGCTCGGGCCACGGTCAGCCCACCCACGCCGGAATCGAAGATGCCGATGGGCGCCGCGAGGGGGGCCGCGTTTCCCGCGTGCCCTTCAAGCGACGCGGGCTGTATAAGCGAAGCGTCCCCATCGGCCGTCACGCTGCGCAGCCTACTTGGCCAACCCCCCCTCCGGCGAAGAGTCAACTCGGACATGTCACGAACGCGACATCTAGCCTGCGCGACCTGGCATTATCGATGTCCGATTGGCGTAACGCGCATCACAACGCACCGTTGCACACAGTGTGAGTACCGTGCACCCTCAGCCAGCGGCGCGCGAGACGGCGCCGGCGACCTACTCGGTCCCGGCGGCCCGAAAAGCGCCGGAAGCAAGACAGAGCGCTGCAGAAGCACGGCTTCGCCTGCACACCGACGACCACGAGGCGCCACCCGCCCGCCGCCTCCTCACCTTCACGCTGTGGGCGGCCATCTCTATATTTATCGGTATCGTCCCTGCCAGCCGCTTGATCATCGTGTTGGCGCTTCGGGCCGGCGGCTGGTGGTTCCCGATCACCACCGTGTCCCTAGGATTGCTCGGCGTGGGCCTGATCGCGTCGGCTTTCGCCTCGATCCACCGCGCTCACCTACCGTGGTACCTGATGACCATCGCCACGCTGCTTCTGACGACCAACGTGACGATGGCCTACGCGGTCCCTTAGACCCAAGCCGCCGCGTTGACATCCAAGCCCGATCTTCGGCCGCAAGCGGCCCAGAGATCGTCAGAATGTCATCGCCCGGCGTTGTGACGCTAAGCCCAAAGCTGCCCTTCCAACGAGGACTCCGCATCGGCCAAGGTCCCGGTGTAACCGCCGGTCGACAGGTATTTCCAGCCGCCGTCCGCGACGAGGAAGGCGACATCGGCCTTGCGACCCTCCCGCACCGCCTCGTGCGCCGCGGCAAGCGCCGCGTGGAAGACAGCTCCCGTCGAGAAGCCGACAAACAAGCCTTCGACCTCGACCAGCTGTCTCGTCCTCAAAACAGCGTCACGGGTACCCACTGAAAATCGACGGCTCAGAACACTGGCGTCATACAGCTCCGGCACATACCCCTCGTCGATGTTGCGCAGCCCGTAGACGAGCTCCCCATACCGTGGCTCGGCCGCGATGATCTGGATGTCGGGGTTCTTCTCCCGCAGGTATCGACCGGTGCCCATGAGGGTCCCCGTCGTCCCCAATCCCGCCACGAAGTGCGTGATGGTGGGCAGGTCGCGCAGCAGCTCCGGGCCGGTCGTCTCGTAGTGCGCCCGAGCGTTGGCCACGTTGCCGTACTGGTACAGCATGACCCAGTCGGGGTGTTCGACGGCGATCTGCTTCGCGGTCGCCACGGCCTGGTTCGACCCGCCCGCCGCCGGCGAGAAGATGATCTCCGCACCGTACATGCGCAGCAGCTGCACCCGCTCGGTGGAGACGTTCTCCGGCATCACGCACACCAGCCGGTACCCCTGCAGCTTGGCGACCATGGCGAGCGCGATGCCGGTGTTGCCGCTTGTCGGCTCCAGAATGGTGGCGCCGGGCCGCAGCCGCCCCTCGGCCTCGGCGGCGCGCACCATGTACAGGGCGGCGCGATCCTTCACGCTCCCCGTCGGGTTGCGGTCCTCGAGCTTGGCCCACAGCCGCACCTCGGGTGAGGGCGACAGCCGCGGAAGCCCGACCAGCGGCGTGTCTCCGCAAATGTCCAAAAGCGACTCATAGCGAGCCATCGTTCTACCCTCTGAGGCCCGGAGGGGCTGTGGGTTGGGGGGATGGCGGGCGGGAAAGAGCAAGCGCTGTGGGTTGGGGGGATGGCGGGCGGGAAAGAGCAAACGCGGCAGCCATGCCGAAGGCGCCACCGGCCACCGCGGGCAGGATCGTCACCGTATCGCCGTCGTTGAGCTTGGCGTCCAGCGAGCCGAGGAAGCGCACGTCTTCATCGTTAACGTAGATATTGACGAACCGGTGCAGCCCGCCCTCGGGCGTGATCAGCCGGCCCTTCAAGCCGGGATGCTGGGCGTCCAAATCGGACAGCAGGTCGGCCAGCGTCTCGCCGGAGCCGGAGACGGCCTTGGAACCGCCCGTGTATGAACGCAGGATCGTGGGGATACGAACATCGATAGCCATGATTGATTAGCTCCTAAGGAAGAATTTGTCGAGTCGGGAAAACGAGGGGTGCCTAACTGCGACACTCGTAATCCACGCTGTTTGGGGTCTGCCCAAACATGTACGACTGCACGGCGTTAACCGGCTCTTCCTTAACCACGCCGTCAAGGATACGGAACGACCGTATCTCGGTCGAATCAGGCTCACGGGTTGAGACGAGAAGGTAATGGGCCCCGGGGACGCCGGCCAGGCTCACATCGGTACGCGAGGGATAGGCCTCCGTCGCCGTGTGGGAGTGGTAGATGACAATCGGCTCCTCGTCACGATCGTCCATCTCACGCCACACGCGCAACTGCTCCATCGAATCAAATCGATAGAAGGTCGTAGATCGCTCGGCGTTGTCCATCTGAATGTGCCTGGTCGGGGTGTCCGAGCCGGCAGGGCCCGCGACGATGCCGCACGCCTCATCCGGGTGATCCCGGCGGGCATGCGCCACGATCGCATCAAGGATCGCCTGCTCGATGGTCAGCACGCGGAAAGCCTACCGAGCACTTCGGTTCAGAAAACCGAGACCTTAATCACGCCGTATAGGCCGTCAGCAACGAATCCTGTAAATATCCCAGATACGAGTACACGCTCAACTGGAACACCCGCGCCGAGTGCGGATCCTCGGCCAGGGCCCGGTCGAGTTCCAACTCCAGCACTGTGTCGTCGGAGATCTCCAGCCGGATCCCGAGCGCCAGCCGCGCGTCGTTCAAGGCGCGTAACCACGCCTGCGCGGCCTCGGCGTCGAGTCGAACCTCGCCTGAGCCCTCCTCGGGCAGCGCGGCCAGGATCGCCCCCGCATGATCGATCTTGCCGGTCTTCAGGTCTCCCTCGGTGAACCGGCGGAACTCGGCGGACTCGCGCGGCGCGCCCGGATAGACATCCGGGAACAGCCGGCCCACGACGGGGTCGGTGTGGTCGAAGCCCTCGGTCAGCAGCCCGACGACCTCCTCGGCCACCTTGCGCAAGACCTTGACCTCGTCCTCCTGCAGTGTGGCGATGCACACCGCGCCCCGGCGCTTGAACAGGGTCACTGCTTGTCCACCGTTGCCCACAGTCCATAGGAATGCAGGCGGGAGGCGTCATACTCCATGCGCTCGCGGGCGCCGGCGCTCACCACTGCTTTGCCCTTGTGGTGAACATCAAGCATCAACAACTCCGCTTTGTCCTTGGGATAGCCAAAGAGCTGCTGAAACACCCACGTCACGTAACTCATGAGGTTCACCGGATCGTTGTGCACGATGGTGACCCAGGGCCGGGCGAACTCCGACTCCTCGACAAACTCTGGACGCGCCGTTCGGCTTGGCGTCGTCTGCGGGGCGGCGGTCACGCCCCCATCCTACGATCGGACGAGGCGTACAGCGACCACCGACAACCCCTACGCTGTTGCCTGTGCATGGATTGGCTTGCCTTGGATCACCGGCGCTGCTGACGGATCACTACGAGCTGACCATGGTCAGCGCCGCGCTCAGGGACGGCACGGCCGAGCGGAGCTGCGTCTTTGAGGTCTTCGCGCGCCGGCTGCCACCCGGGCGCCGCTACGGGGTCGTCGCCGGCACGGGGCGCCTGCTCGACCTGCTCCGGGATTTCCGCTTCGAACGCGAAGAGATCGAATTTTTGGTGAGAACACGGGTGATCAACGACCAGACAGCCCGATGGCTGGAGACTTTCAAATTCAGGGGTGATCTTTGGGGGTACCCCGAAGGCGAGCTTTTCTTTCCAAACAGCCCGATATTGGGAGTCTCCGGCGGTTTCGCGGAGTGCGTGGTGCTCGAGACGCTGGTGCTCTCCGTGCTCAACCACGACTGCGCCATCGCGGCCGGCGCGGCGAGGATGGTCACCGCCGCCAAGGGCCGCCCCTTGATCGAGATGGGGTCGCGGCGCGCGCACGAGGAGGCGGCCGTAGCCGCGGCTCGCGCCGCCTACCTTGCCGGCTTCGCCTCCACCTCCAACCTCGCCGCCGGGCTGCGCTACGGCATCCCGACCGCCGGCACCGCCGCGCACGCGTTCACCCTTCTGCACGACAATGAGCAGGCCGCCTTCGCCTCGCAGCTGCTGGCCCTCGGGCACGAGACCACGCTGCTCGTGGACACGTACGACATCACCCAGGGCATCCGCAACGCGATCGAGGGGGCCGGGCCGAGGCTGCGCGCCATCCGCATCGACTCCGGCGATCTCTCGGTCCTGGCCGCCCAGTCGCGCGCGCTCCTCGACGAGCTGGGCGCTCCCGAGGTGAAGATCATCGTCAGCGGCGACCTTGACGAGTACGCCATCGCCGCGCTGCGCGCCGAGCCGGTCGATGCCTACGGCGCCGGCACGGCCGTCGTCACCGGATCGGGCGCCCCCACCGCCAGCCTCGTCTACAAGCTCGTCGAGGTCGACGGCCGTTCCGTCGTCAAGCGCTCGGAGAACAAGCGCACGGTTGGTGGGCGCAAGACCGCCGTGCGCCGGCACAAGCCCACCGGCACCGCCATCGAGGAGATCGTTGTCTCCCAAGGCATCCCGGCGTCGCAGCCAAACGACCGCCTGCTCCAGCGTAACTTCATCCTCGGCGGCAAGATCGTCGACGACGTCCCTACACTCGAACAGAGCCGCGACCACCTTCGCGACTGTCTGATCTCGATACCCTGGGAGGGGCTTAAGCTTTCCCAAGGAGATCCGGCCATCCCCGTGATCCAGGAGTGACCAGCCATGTCCCGTGCACTCATCATCGTCGACGTCCAGAACGACTTCTGCGAGGGCGGCTCGCTGCCGGTCGAGGGCGGCGCCGCGGTAGCCGCCGCGATCTCCTCCGCCCTCGCCGAGGACGGCACCGAGTCTTTGG
>Ga0209382_10011067_pt1 | contig 11215 bp, 6 predicted proteins | sample SoiMetdeltSBSDD5_FD_187599 | JGI IMG/M metagenome (GOLD analysis project Ga0209382, IMG submission 187599) | Bulk soil microbial communities from a Populus tree surrounding site in Tennessee, USA - Soil MetaG P. deltoides SBSDD5 (SPAdes) (version 2) | ecosystem: Environmental > Terrestrial >...
CCCCGACACTTCGTCTCTTGCCCCGCAGCCTGGCATTGGTCGCCGCGCTACTCGCCCTGCCACCCGCCGCCGCCGCCCAGCCCGCGCTCGACAGGCCGATCACTTTCCCGGCGCCCGACGGGCGGACGCCCCTCAACTCATTGCCCGTGAGGCTCACGGTGCGGCTCGGCGCCGGCGCGCAGCCGCCGACGCTGCGCGCCTGGCCCCACGGGCGCGATGTGACCCGGCTCTTCGCGCGCGCCGGTGCCGGGGCCTGCCTCGTGACGGCCTGCGACCTGGTCGCCGAGGTGACCCCGGGCGACGGCCTCCGGCCCGGGCTCAACGAGCTGCGCGTCGAGGCGCGCGCCGGAGTCCCGGGGGTCGTGGCCAACTCGCTCTCCTTCGTCCTCCAGGTGCCCCTCCCGGCGGCCGACGCCGGGGCGGATCAAAAGGGTGCTCTGGGGCAGGCGGTCAAGCTCGACGGGTCGGGCTCGCGCGCCGCCGGCCCCCTGACTTACCGCTGGGCCCTGACGCGCCTGCCCGAGGGCAACGCTGCCCGGCTCGCGGGGGCGGGGACGGCGACCCCGAGCTTCGTCCCCGACGTCCGCGGCAATTACGTCGCGCAGCTCGTCGTCTCCGACGGCAACTTCGACAGCACCCCGGATGCGGTCCTCGTCAACGTCCCGCTCGCAGAGACGATGACCCCGCTCCAGGCCCGCGTCAGCTCGGGCGACCCGCTCGAGGAGGTCGAAGGGACAGTTGACCAGCTCGCCGACGAGCTCTCGCAGGCCTGGCCGCAGGTCATCTCCGGGACCGAGCAGATGTTCAAGCACATCCTCGGCGACTACGGCAAGCTGACCAAGATCGGGACGCACCGCTGCCCCCAGATCGCGACGATCAATCCGGGCGACATCTGCAGCAGTGACCCCGGGTGGGACATCGAGAATTACACGGGCACGGTCGTCGGCAATGCGACGATCGGGCAGCGGCGCCACTTCTACGCCCGGATCATTGCGGTGCCCTACTCGGTCGACACCTTCCCAGCGTCGAACCAGACGCTGCCGCAACCCTATGGCGGCATCGACTGCGTCGCCTTCGTAGAAAACAATTTCCCTATTTACTACAACCCGTACGAGAAACTGGACCCCCAGGCGAGCTACTGGATCGGCCTCCCGACGCTCTCCTTCCCGGGCGTCAAGTCGGCGCAGCGGCAGTACCAGGATTTCTTCGTCATCACGCGGACGGAGGTCGGCTTCCGCGCCGACTTCTCCTTCCCGCCGAACGACCCGAAGAACTTCCCGACTCACTTTGCCGACCGGCTCTTCAAGTCGCCGGCGGACGACAGCTACGCCCTCGGGTTCCCGCGCCTTCAGTTCCTGACCAACGGGCCGCTGAAGCCGCGGAAGTGGAGCTGCCCGTAAACGGCCGGGCTCAATGAATGAGAGAAGACGGGTGGTCACGGATCGAACCACGACCTCCCGTCCTCTCTTGGCCTCCGGTGAGCACGACCAATAAGGTTGCGTTCGGGCTGGCGTTGAAGGCGGGCGGTTCCGCGCGGCAGTCGTTCAAGCGGCAGTACGTGGCCGGGCAACTGAGTTGTCTGGCCGCGCCTGGCAAGGAAGGCGCGTTCGGGAGTAGACTGTCCTGCTTTGGGCTCGACTTCTTGCCTCTGCGGCTCAGCAACGGCGCTACCGCACTTGCGACCGATGTCAGTGTTTCCAAAAGGAGCGTGCATGACCGACTTCCCTTTCAAGGCCTCGTCCCTGACCATGGCAATCGTCCTTGCAGCCGCGATGGCCGGCGGCTGCAGTTCGCCCCCAGCCTCCCCGGAAAAGACGCCCCCCTCATCCTCCGCAGCGACGCCGAGACCGCTGGTCGAGAAGGTGCTCACGGCCGAGGAGCAACGACAGCTCACGCCCGACGCGATCATCGCCAGCTTCAAGGAAGGCAACCAGCGGTTTGCCAAAGGCGACTTGACGATTCGTGACCACACCGCACTAGTGCGCCGGGCGGCGGCCGGGCAATTCCCGAAGGCTGTCATCCTCTCCTGCCTCGATTCGCGGATTCCGGTGGAGGACGTCTTTGACAAAGGCATCGGCGACATTTTCGTCGCCCGCGTCGCCGGCAACATCGTCAACGAAGACATCCTCGGCAGCATGGAATTCGGCTGCAAGGTCGCGGGCGCCAAGGTGATTATGGTCCTGGGCCACAAGCATTGCGGAGCGGTCAAAGGGGCGATCGATGATGTGCGCCTCGGCAATATCACCGCCTTGCTCTCCAAAATCAGGCCCGCGGTCCAGGGGCTTGCCTTCGACGGCGAGAAGAACTCGAAGAATTCCGATTACGTGGACGCAGTAGCCAAGGCCAACGTCCGCCTCGCCAAGCAACAGACCCGGGAGCGGAGCGCGATCTTGAAAGAGATGGAGACCAAAGGCGAGCTCAAGATCATCGGGGCTTTCTACGACCTCGACACCGGCCAAGTCGTGTTCGATGTGAACTAAAGGCCGGCGGGCCTGTGCAACTGCTCCCGGAAGGCGTAGACTGCTCGCGCCCGAGATGCTGCGCGGATGAGAGAACACGGATGGGACGGACGGGGACGGATCGGTACGGATCGATGCGTGGTCATCCGTGACATCCGTGTTCTCTTTCGGAGGTGGGATGCGATGAGCAGGCAAATCAAGGTGGCGTTGCTGGCATGCTTCCTTCTGACGGCAGTCTACGTCTCGATCCCTGAACCGGTCGGCGGCAAGGAACCGCCGCCCGTGCAGATGCCCTGCCCGGGGGCGCGCGATCATTCGCTACCGCTCCCGAGCACGGTCCCGCCCGCGCAGTTCGTCGCCTTCGAGCAGCAGGTCCTCGCCTTCCTCCAGAACGGTGAGTACAAGGCCCTCGGCTGGTGCGCCGACAAGGGGGTGCGCGACACCGGCCCGTGGGTCGACAAGACCTATTACGGGACGCACCCCGCGGTGAAGATCTTTTATTCGCCGAAGATGATGCAGTGGCTCACGGCCGGCCGCCAGGGCACGATCCCCGACGGCGCCATGATGATCAAGGTGCAGTACCCGCCGCCCGCTGCCCGCTACGCCGGGATGAGCGACGACCAGCTGCCGCAGGCCAGCGACTGGACCGTCATGATCCGCGACTCGGTCGGGTCGAAGGACGGCTGGTTCTGGGGTGAATGGTACACGGGGATGGGCTTCGATGACGACAAATTTCCTTTCAACTACCCGAACGCCGGCTTCGGCCTCTACTGCCTGCGGTGCCACTCGACGGCCGAGTCCGGCTACACCTTCGCCTCGCTCAATAACATCGCGGGCTTCCCCGGGCAGCCGCTGGCCTTCTTCGACGACGGCTCGTGGAAGAGCATGGCCCCGGCAGCCGCCTTCCACCACGGCCGCCCGCTGCGGCCCCTGGAGGTAGGCGCGCCGCAGCCCGACCCGGACTTCCTGCGCGTCTTCAACTCGATCCCGGCTGTCCCGCTCGACCAGGTGCAGACCCTGCCTTCGGAGACTTTCGACCGCGTCGTCTCGGGCCCGCAGGGGCCGGGCCAGTTCCTCACCTCCGAGCAGTGCATGAACTGCCACAGTGGCCTCAACGGCCCCTTCGGTCCGACCATGTTTTTGCTCACCGGGCCGTTCGCCAACGGCTTCTTCCCCGGGGCCAACGTCTCGCCATACGGCGAGTGGCGCTGGTCGCCGATGGGCCTCGCGGGCCGTGACCCGATCTTCTACACGCAGCTCGAGAGCGAGCGGGCCTACATCGACCGCGACACGCCCGGGCAGAAGGGCGAGGAGCTCAAGACCCTGGCGACCAACCTCTGCCTCAGCTGTCACGGGGTCATGGGCAAGCGCCAGCTCGACATCGACCAGCCCTCCGACCCCGACTTCAAGCTCGATTTCATCCAGCTCACCGACCGCGCCAGTCCAGACTTCAAGTATGGGGCGCTGGCGCGCGACGGGGTGAGTTGCGCCGTCTGTCACCACATCGCCGAGGACCAGTACCCGCCGGGCGAGCCGCCGCTCAAATTCTTCCTCGAGAACTCGATCACCGGCCGCTTCCAGGTCGGCAAGCCCGACGAGGTCTCCGGCCCCTTCCGCCAGGTCTCGACCTACCCGATGCGCAACGCGCTCGGGATCAAGCCGGGGTACAACCCCTACATCGAGTCCTCGCGCCTGTGTGGCAGCTGCCACACGATCAATCTGCCGGTGGTCGACGGCGCGCCCGGGCAGATGAGCATCGAGCAGGCGACTTACCTCGAATGGCTCAACAGCCGCTACCAGGATGAGTTCTCGCCGGGCGCCGGCGCGCGGTCGTGCCAGAATTGCCACATGCCGGGCAACTATCACAACGACGCGCTCAAACTTAACGTCCCCCAGCTCCGGCAGAAGATCGCCATCATTGAAGACGACACCTACCCGGAGGCCGAGCACCGAGTCTCCCCCGACCAGATTCGCGTGCCCGTGCGCGAGGATGGCTTCGCGCGCCATACCTTCCTCGGCCTCAACGTCTTCCTGCTGGAGATCTTCAGCCAGTTCGCCCAAGTCCTCGGGGTGCGGACGGCGGACTACATGAGCACCTCAAACGGCGGACTGCCGAACGCTATCGAGCAGTACGTCGAGCAGGCGCAGACGCAGACGGCGCGCATCGTCGTCTCGGCCTCGGCGCTGGGCGCGGGCAAGATCGCGGCCGATGTCGAAGTGACGAATCTGGCCGGCCACCGCTTCCCGAGCGGGGTCGGCTTCCGGCGTGCCTTCCTCGAGGTGCTCGTCGTCGAACGCCGCGGGGAGATGGAGCGCATCGTCTGGTCGTCGGGGCGGACCGACCGCCTCGGGATCATCGTCGACGGCGCGGGGCAGGCGCTGCCTTCGGAGTTCTTCGCCGACTACCGCGACGCGCAGGGGCAGGTGCGGCAGCACTACCAGCCGCACTACGAGGTAATCACCGCTCAGGACCAGGCGCAGATCTACGAGGAGCTGACGCAGGACGCGACCCGGCGCTTCACGACGAGCTTCATCCGGCGCGACTACACGGTCAAGGACAACCGCCTCTTGCCGATCGGGTGGACCAAAGCGGGGCCGGACGCGTCGCTCTCGGGCGTCTTCCTGGAAGCGACCTTCCCCGAGGGGGGCGCCACGCGGGATCCTGATTATCAGGACGGGCAAGGACGCGACCGGGTGACGTACATCGCCACGCTGCCCGCGGGCGTCGACGCCTCGCAGTGCGAGGTCCGGGCGACGCTCAACTACCAGTCGATCCCGCCCTACTATCTGGATCAGCGGTTCCGGGCGGCGCCGGACGGCGAGGCGACCAGGCGGCTCTATTACCTGACGTCGAATCTGGAGCTCAAGGGGACGCCGATCGAGGGGTGGCGGCTGCCGGTGGTTACGGCGAGCGCGGCGGTGACGGGTCAGGCGGACCCATGCGCCGGAGGAGGTCTGCCACTGCCGGCACGAGACCAGGGGGTGAGCATTCTGGCGCCGAGCGGGCGATGCACGCTCGCGGCGGGCCCGGTCAACCTGCGCGTGCGCCTCGGGCGCGAGGTCAACCCGGGCAGCTTCCGCGCCTTCCTCAACCGGCGTGAGATCACGGGCCTCTTCGCACGGGCGAGCAGCCTGGCCTGCACGGCGGCGAGCTGCGACCTGACGGCCGTGGTCACGGCGTCGGACGGGCTGGCGGCGGGGCGCAACGAGCTACAGGTCGAGGTGCGGGGGCCGGGCGGGGCGCGGGTGAGCGAGACGCGCGTCTTCGTCATCAAGTGATGCCGGCTGGCGAAGCCGGCAGAGAAAACGTGAAACACGCGAAACGTGCGAAATACGCTAAAGTCTGAAAGTACTTTCGCGAGTTTCGTCTATCTTCGCGTGTTTCGCGTTTTTCCTACAGCATTCGTCAGCAGGATGCTCAAGTGTAGGAAAGTGAGACCGCGCGGCGTATGCTGAAATACACGACCAAATTTGAGACGGGCCGGCTGGCCGGTTTGAGCGACGGGGTCTTCTCGATCTGCGTCACGCTGCTCGTGCTCGACCTCAAACTGCCGGAGTCGCCGGACGTCAGTCTGGCCGCCGCGATCGGGGCAAATATCCACAAGGTTGAGAGCTGGGTGCTGAGCTTCGTCATCATCGGCGCGCTCTGGGTCATGCAGCACAACATCATCGCACACCTCCGCGCCACCGACGCGATCCTGCTCTGGCTCAACCTGCTTTTCCTCATGCCCATCTCGCTCATGCCGTGGACCACCGACCTCACCGGGGACTATCTCCATGAGCCGCTGGCGATCGTCATCTTTTCGGGGACGCTCGGCCTGGCGGGCTTGGTGCTCATGTACATGTGGGTCTACGCCTGCCGGGGGGAGCGACTAATCTCGCCCGAGATCGACGAGCGGACCGAGAAGGTGATCACGATCCTCGCGGCCCGCGTCCCGGTCGTCTCCCTCATCTCGATCGCGCTCGCCTTCGTCCACCGCTCGCTCGCGCTCTGGTCCTGGCTTCTCGTCTTGGCCTCCGGCGCCGTCGTCCGCTACCGCCACCGGTCAACCGTTCGAGGCGCGAGTCAGGGGCCTCGGCCCCCTGACCTAGAGCATCGGACGGATCAACCCGGCCTCGACCCGGAGCGCGGCCCCGTCAGTCAATGATGCGCGTGTGATGCCTTCCGGGCCGGGGCCGCCGGCGGCGCGCGGCGCGAGACCTGCGCCGCCGGCCCGACGTTGATCACCGCCATCATCCCGTTGTCTTCGTGGGCCAGGATATGGCAGTGGTAAACGAACTTGCCCAGAATGACCGGGTTGGTGAACGGGATCAGCACCTTGACGACCCCCGCCCCGGGGACCGGCAGTTGCTGCGGGCACGGCACGTCGGTCGCGGGGTCAACGTTGACCGGGGTGATCACCGTGTCCTGGTAACCCTGGAACGGCTGCGGCACCCCGTTGACCTCGGTCACCTGGAAATCGAGCTGGTGGATGTGAAAGACATGCTGCTCCTGCGAGACGTTGATGATCGTCCACTCCTCGACGTCCCCGAGCCGGACCTCGGTGTCGATCCGGTCCATGTCGAATTCCTTGCAGTTGACGAAAAAGGTGTTCCCGTCTGCGGTCTCGGAGAAGACGATGTTCCGGCGGTTGGCGACGGGGCGGTCCCGCAAATCCTCGAGCGGCGGGAAGCGGAGGTTTTCGAGATCGACCGGCGCCGATTTGCGGCCGAAGCAGAAGAGCGTCGCGAGGATGACCTCGGGGTACTGGTCGCCCTGCGGCCCGGTGTCGTAGGCGAGCGTCCGCAGCGCGTAGCTCCCGACGGCCGCCCCCTGGACAAGGAACTCGACGCGCGCTGACGGCGGCACGACGATCTCGTCCCGGACGAGCATCTGGGTGTGGCGGTTGCCGTCGCGCGCGACTTCGTAGAGCAGGTGCCCGTCGAGCTTCAGCCGGTAGAAGATGTCCGAGCCGATGTTCCCGACGCGGAAGAGCTGCGTTTCGCCCGGGCGGATGGTCACAGTCGGGTTGACCAGCCCGTTGACGGTCCGGTGGGTCGGGGCGCCGCTGTCGATGTCCGTCGGCACCGTCCCGTCTTTCTCGATCTGGATGTCCTTGAGCGCCATGACCCGTTCGGTGATCCCGGCGAGCTCGGGGAACGGGCTGAGGATGCCCTCGACGATGAGCAGCCCCGACATGCCGTTGAAGTTTTGGAACTCGCTGTTGCCCATGGCATGCGGGTGGTAGTAGAAGAGTCCCGCCTGGTGGCCCTGGGGGATGGCGATCTCGTAGTCGAACTCGTTGGGCTGCTGCGGGGCGGGCTCGACGTGGACGAAGATGTTGTCGCCGTTGCCCAGGGGGGAGACGTTGAGCCCATGCGTGTGGATGTTCGTCATCTGGTCGATGCGGTTGACGAGCTTGAGCTTGATCACGTCGCCCGGCCTGACCCTGAGGGTCGGGGGGATGTAGAGGCCATTGTAGAGTCGAGCCTTGACGCGACGGCCGGCGATCTCGGTCTCAGTGAGCTCGGCGGTGAGGGTCGCGTTCAGTACCCCGTTGACGCTCCGGAGCTCCGGCGGGTCAGAGTAGGGCGGCCGTCCCTGGGCGGCGGGCGCGCTCCGCGGGAATGGGTCGACGGCCAGCAAGGCGAGGGTCAGGGCGAGCAGCGCGATTCGGGCCGCGGTTCGATCCGTGGTCATCCCTCTGATCCGTGTCATCCGTGTTCTCCTTTCCTGACGTTGCCCGATTCAGGCCCGCGCGTTCCGCTCGACGAGGCGGCGGGCGACGGGCGCGAGCTCGCGGAGTTGCTCGGCGGAGAGCGCAGAGAGGTAAGGCGGCACCGGCCCCGCCTGCGCCACGCCGGAGAGCTCCGTCGCGAAGTGGAGGACCCGCGCCGGCCCCCACGCATCGCGCAGGTCTTCATGCGCGATGAACTCGGCGCGCAGCTCCTCGGCCGCCGCGTAGTCCGCGCGCGCGCACGCCTCGAAGATGAGCTGGGTCAGCCGCGGCGCAAGGCACCCGGAGCCGGTGGTGAAACCGGGCAACTGCCAGTCGCGCAGGTGCGTCACCGCGGGCCGCTCGCCGATCCCGCTGATCACCAGACTGCGGTCCACCCGCGCGAGCAGCCCGGCGAGGTACTCGTCCTCGGCCGGGTCCTGGCGCACGACCGCATACTTGATCCCGACGCAGAGCCCGTCCCCGACGAGCCTCGCGACGACGTCGAGCCCCGCCGCCAGGTCGGGGCCGAAATTGTTCTCGTCCTTGAGGTAGAGGATCAGCGGGAGCCCCGCCGCCGCGGCCACTTCGCGCAGCCCGCGCTCCAACCCCTGCGCGTCGCGCGGGTCGGCGCACGGCAGCATCATGGCGCAAGGAAACTTGCGCCGGCGCAGCAGCGGCGCCTGGTCCATCGCCCGTCCGTAGGAGGGGCCGAGGCTCGGGATCGCCCACAAGGCGCCGCCGAACCCCGTCAGCCAGTCGAGCAGCTCCTCGTATTCGGCGAGCGTCAGATGGTAGAGAAAGGCGTTGCCGCCGTAGAGGAACCGCGTCACCCCGCCGTTGGCGATGTGCCGGACGATGAGGTTGTTCTGCTCGAAGTCGAAGGAGCGCTGCGCCTCTGCGCGGCGCGCCAGCGGCGGCACGGCGAAGACGCCGCGCAGGTCCGCCGGCGTCACTGGTGTCGTTTTCATGATGCCTCTTTCGCGTTCGGAGTTATCTTGACGGCCGCACTCTCGGCGACGCTCAGAGGATAGTCGGTCGGCGGGAGCGACTCAAGTGTGATGCGACCGTTGGCCGTCAACTGTTGCCGACAGATTCCAGCGGGAGCGGCGAATGTCGAATTTGAAATTCGAGATGCGCGCGCGCGCGGCCCCGCATTGACTCTCTTCGGTCAGCCGTTATAATCGGTTTGTCATGAACGAAGCAGTGATCATCGGGGCGGCGCGCACCGCGGTCGGCAAGTTTCAGGGCGCGCTCCGGTCGTTGACGGCGCCGGAGCTCGGCGCGGTCGCCGTCCGCGCCGCGCTCGAGCGCGCGGGCGTCGAGGCGGGCGAGGTCGACGAAGTCATCCTCGGGTGCGTCCTCCAGGCTGGGCTCGGCCAGAACCCGGCGCGCCAGGCGGCGCTGCGGGCCGGTCTGCCCGACGCGGTCTCAGCGCTGACGGTCAACAAGGTCTGCGGCTCGGGGCTCAAGTCGGTCATGCTCGGCGACGCCGGGGTCGTCGTCGCGGGCGGCATGGAGTCGATGACCAACGCACCCTACCTCCTGCCCAAGGCGCGCGAAGGCTACCGGCTTGGCCATGGCCAGGTCGTCGACTCCCTGGTCCGCGATGGCCTGTGGTGCGCCTTCGACGACTGGCACATGGGCGAGACGGCCGAGGTCGTCGCCGAGAAGTATCAGATCACGCGCGAGGCCCAGGACGCCTACGCGCTCGAGTCGCAGCGCCGGGCCGTGGCGGCCGCCGCCGCCGGGAAATTTAAAGAAGAAATCTGCCCGGTGACTGTCCCGCAGCGCCAGGGGCCGGCGCTCATCGTCGACGCTGACGAGGGGCCGCGCGCCGACGCCTCCGCCGAGGGGCTCGCCAAGCTCAAGCCGGCCTTCCGCGCCGCGGGGACGGTGACGGCCGGCAACGCCTCGACGATCAACGACGGGGCCGCGGCCCTGGTGGTTACCACGCGCGAGCGGGCGCGAGCGGCGGGGCGCGCGCCGCTGGCGCGGATCGTCGCGCAGGCGACCTCGGGGGTGGCGCCGAAGCTGGTCATGATGGCCCCGGTCGAGGCCGTCCGGCGCGTTGCGGCGAAAGCCGGGTGGGACCTCGTGGGCGTCGACTTGTTCGAGCTCAACGAGGCGTTCGCGGCGCAGTCGGTAGCGCTCCTCGGCGAGCTGGGGATCGGCGCGGACCGCGTCAACGTCAACGGCGGCGCGGTCGCGCTTGGCCATCCAATCGGGGCCTCGGGCGCCCGCGTGCTGGTCACGCTGCTCTACGAGATGCGGCGCCGTGAGGCGCGGCGCGGGATCGCGAGCCTTTGCCTCGGCGGCGGCAACGCCGTGGCTCTGGCGGTGGAAAGATAGCTTTCAGCGGTCAGCGGTCAGCGGTTAGCCTGGACCAGACTCCTGAGGCACCGGTGCCCGACTGAGTCGCGGAAGCTGACCGCTGAGAGCGGACGGCTGACAGCTTTATTTATGATTTTCTGTCAACGCTGCAAGATGTCCAACGCGCTCGGCGCCGAGCACTGCGAGGGGTGCGGGACGCGGCTGCTGCTGCTCACCGCAGCGCGCAACGGGGCGCTCGCGGAGTCGGGCGAGACGACGCTCGAGGAGCACCTGCTCGAGCGGATCAGCGCGCTCGAGGGGGCGATCGCGCGCGCCAACGACCGTTTCGAGCAGCTCCTCGAGCTGGCGCAGCAGCAGGCCACCGGGAGCTTCTACGACCACATGATGCTCGAGGCGCTGACCGAGATTCTTGGCGAGATGCGGTCGATCGACCCGGACGAGCTCGAGCACCGGTGGAAGGGCCGGGTGGCGCGCCACTACGAGGAGACGATCGAGCGCGAGCGGCTCGACGAGCGGTGCGCGCAGATCGTCTCGGCCTACCGCGGGGCGCGGCGCGAGGAGTTCGCCGAGCTGGTCGAGGAGGGGACACTGCTCATCAGCGAGGGGCACGCGCGGCGCGGGCTGCGGGCGCTGGAGGGCGCACTCCAATTCGACGAGCGCAATGTTGAGCTGAGCTTCACCATCGGCGAGTACTACTTCCACCTCGGCAAGTCGCCCGAGGCCGCG